>Ga0209314_10001338_pt1 | contig 10911 bp, 11 predicted proteins | sample I19B2metaG_FD_184146 | JGI IMG/M metagenome (GOLD analysis project Ga0209314, IMG submission 184146) | Lake sediment bacterial and archeal communities from Gulf of Boni, Indonesia to study Microbial Dark Matter (Phase II) - ​I19B2 metaG... | ecosystem: Environmental > Aquatic > Freshwater >...
GTATGTGGCATCTCCCCAAGCTGTATAGAGGGACGCATTTAGGCCTAGAAAAGGTGAGCTACTTCCGCGGCCGGAAAGTGGAAGCCAACTCTGACGAAGAGGTGTTGCTCGAGATGGATGGAGAGCTGGTGGGAACCCTGCCAGCTACCTTTGGAATTATTCCTGGTGCCCTAAATGTGGCCACGAGATGATTTGTAGGGGCAGTGTTTGCGGCGCCATGCCACAAAATAATGCTGGTTCTCCCTCCCCTGGTCGACAAGACTCTTCGAGCGGGAGGGAGTTAGAGGGAGGGTGAAATTTCACCTGAGCTTGACAGCCAGGTGCGATGGACATATTATCAGTGTTTGGAGCAATGAGGGCTACCTCATTGCCAATTGAAAGGCGAAGTTTCAACTTAGTTCCCGTAGAAGCGCTAATTTTCTAGTCTAGCGAAGGAAAGGAGGAGCAACATGGCAGGCAAGGCATACGATGTTATCGTGGTCGGGGCTGGGTTTGGAGGCAGCAGTTGCGCCGGGCTGCTGGCAAAGCGGGGGCTCAAGGTACTACTCCTGGAGAAGAACGCCCGCGCTGGCGGCAAGGCGATGACCCTCTCCAAAAGAGGGTTTACCTATACGGCCTGGGTGGTTATCAGCGCTCCTACTCAGGGGACTCTGCTTGAGGTTGTCCTGAAGGAGTTGGGGATGGAGGGCGAGGTGGAACTGGTAGCCCCTGGTGTCCAGGGGAGTAGATACAAGCAATCCTCAGGACAGTATGTAGTTAGCCCCCAGGACCTGGTTCCAGATCCCAACAAGATCTTCGACTGGCTGGAGGTAAAGCAGGAGGAGAGGGAGGAGGCTCTTAAGGTTTTTGCCGACTTAACGCTGATGAGCCCCCAGGATGTCAATGCCCTAGACGATATCAGTTTCAGTGAGTGGCTCAGCCGCTACAAGGTGCCTAAGGGAGTGTACGCTTTTGTTACCGCCCCTGTGACTGATGGCTGCTTTGTGGTCCCTGTGGATGCCTTAGCTGCCTCAGAGGCAATTGGCACCGTTCAACAGGTCTTCCTCCGTGGCGGCGGGGTCTTTTGCAAGGGTGGCTTCAGCCGGCTGGCCGACGCCTACGCTAAGGCAGTGGAAGTAAACGGCGGCAAGGTAATCATGCGGACCAGAGTGGAGAAAATCACTGTGGAACACGGCAAAGTCACCGGTGTGGTCACCGACCGGGGTAGCTTCCAGGCTCCCATTGTGGTGAGCAACGCCGGCATTCAACCTACCGTACTTAAACTGGTGGGTGAAGAGCATTTCGACAAGGGCTATGTCAACTATGTGAAGGACCTAGTTCCCTCCTTGGCATTTACGGGCGCCCGCTACTTCTTAAACAAGAAGGTCATCGCTGACCCATATGGTACGATATTCTCCGATGAGACTACCTGGACCCTGGATAAGTGGATCAAGGCCAAGTCAGGCGATATCCCCAAAGAGATGACTGTCTGGTATGAGGTCCCCTCTAACTATGACCCCGATGCTGCCCCACCGGGCAAGCAGATCGTCACGACAGGGTTTTTCTGTCCTCCTGACCCGCAGATGACGGATAAAGATAAAAAGAAGTGGTGGGACAAGGGAGACGAAATAATGTTCAAAGTCTTCCCTGAGCTGCCAGCCCACATCGAATCTAAGGAGTACTATTCCCCACATGATGTCTCCGTCCTTACCCGTGACCAGGTGCTGCCATATCAGGGCGGAGAATGCATTGGTCTGGGACAGATAGTGGGGCAGTGTGGTCGTCATAAGCCCTCCCCTAGGGCTCCAGTGCAGGGGCTGTTCTACGTCGGCTGTGATGCCGGTGGTCGTGGCATTGGCATCCATCAGGCAACAGACTCGGGGATTAACGTGGCCAACATGGTGCTCCAGTACCACCGCATGCGCCAGGCAGCTCGGTAGAGAGCGAGAGGGACCGCTCACGCCAGCAGCCGGAGCACTGGTGCTCTCCTGCTGCATCTGGGGGCTCAGCAGTCTAGCGATACCCTCTGTGAAGGCCTACTCAATTCTTGGAGGGTTTCGTAGAAAGATTGACGGGGAAATTCTTAACGCCTGTGGCATGGCAACCCTTCATGCCTTAGGAAATCCTGGGTTGCTATAACAAGACTAAGTCCCTCCTTAGCTCAATAATGCGGTCACGCAGTCGAGGCCCCGCTAATGGACCTTTCCTGCTCCCCTACCCGTTTTAGCAATGCCCTCAGGCGCTTTGTCTCTCTCGTCTCCACACCCCAATCCTGTGCTACCATCAATACCCACTCTGCCCCTCTTGACCAGGCTGATAAAACTTCCCTTAGTTGCCCCTCTGACATCGCTACCAAGACCGCTAAAGTCTCTGTATCCCGCGGAAGCCTCCTCAGAGTTTCCTTCAACTTCTCCTCCATTTGACCTCCTTCCACTTGTCTACGTATGGCAACACCTGCACACTTCCCGCCTGGACACAGCTCCACCTCGCTGGCTATGTCTTAAGCGAGAAAAACATCATCTTTGTCTATTTTGGCGTACGATGGAAAGCAATCATCGCCCCATAAGGATACTTTGCTTTTGTTATCAGAGGCAAGGCAACCCCACAATTCCTGGGCTTATTCTTGGCATTATACTACAAGGGGGATGGCAAAGCATAGATAGCTTGTCACTCAGACTACTGAGACAGCGGATGAGATATAATGCCTAAAGCCATCCAGAAGTCTAGCGACGCAGGTCAATGGGGCGACGCTTAAAAGCCGGTGTTTCTAGTTTGGTCTCGTCTAGACTCTTGATAAGATGGCGAAACTTTTCATCCCTCTGGGCTGCTTCTGCTGCCGTGATAGAAGTGAAACCCGTAGCCACCAGGGTGATCTTCACATCATTATTCATACTAGGGTCAAGGGTTACCCCAAAAATAATATTGGCTTCAGGGTCTACAGCCCGCTTAATGATCTCTGCTGCTTGGCTCACTTCAGACAGGGTGAGGTTAGCTGCCCCGGTGACAACGTACAGGACACCCTTTGCCCCTTCAACAGATACCTCCAGTAAGGGGCTGGCAATAGCTGATTGAGCGGCTTCCACACATCGGTTCTGACCAGTGCTATGACCAATGGATAGCCAGGCAGGACCGGCGTCTTTCATAATAGACCTTATATCAGCGAAATCCAAGTTTATTAGTCCAGGCACAGTGATAACTTCGCAAATAGTCCGAACCCCGGTCATCAGCACCTCGTCTGCCATCTTGAACGCGTTGTCTACTGTTTCTCTCTCATCTACGATAGACAAGAGACGCTCGTTAGGAATAACTATTACAGTATCCAACTTGGCCATAAGCTGGCTAAGACCCTCACGAGCTACCTGCGCCCGCCGCACCCCCTCAAAGTCAAAGGGTCTGGTAACTACAGCAATGGTAAGAGCCCCGCTTTGTTTGGCTAGCTCAGCGATGATGGGGCAGGCACCTGTGCCTGTGCCTCCCCCCATGCCAGCAGCTATAAAGACCATATCAGCGCCACTTATGAGCTGGCGTAGCTCCTCTTGACTCTCCTCTGCTGCCCGATGACCCTTTACTGGGTCACCACCTGAGCCTAAACCACCGGTTGTCTTCTCCCCAAGTTGAACCCGAATCGGGGCCTCGTTCAGCATTAAATGTTGGACATCAGTGTTTGCCGCAATGAACTCCACTCCTTGAATTCCTGCCTTCACCATACGGTTAAGGGCGTTACAGCCTCCTCCACCCACTCCTATGGCTTTAATCCTACACGGTGTATGCACATAAGCTGTCTTTGCCACGTTCTTTATCCTCCTTTATCAGTGATCTCTCCAGCGTGTTCAGACCCTCACGGGTAACCTCAGGTCACGCAATGTGGAGTAGAAACTTCTGAGACCACCGGCTGAGACTGGGTGTTCGTCTTTTCGCCCTACCCCCCAAAGCAAGAGTCCCGCACTGGCAGCATAAGCCGGGTCATCCAGCTCCTTGGTTTCAGGCATGCCTTTAGGTTTCTCCACTCGTACTTTAAGCCTGAGCACCTCTCGGGCAAACGCTGCCATACCAGGCAACTTTGCTGTGCCACCAGTCAACACCACAGTGGATGGTGTATACCCGGTTGGTAACTCCAAGAGAATCATTCTTAAGATTTCCTCTACTCTGGCCCTAATGATATAGCATAGCTCCTCACGAGAAACCTTATAACCTTCCTTTTCCAACCAAACCTCGCCTTGAGAGAATAGACCGCCATTTTCTATCTTGAGCCTCTCTGCTACACTGAAGGGAATGCCCAAGCCATCGGCTATGTCGTTGGATATCTGGATACCCCCTATAGGTAAAACTGAGGTATGCCAAAGACCCCCTTCTTTGAATACGGCGATGTTGGTGATACCTCCGCCAATATCAGCTAAAATAACCCCTTCCTCCTTATCTTCTGGCGTTAGCACTGCCTCGCTAGAAGCTATGTGATTAACTATCATACCCTCTATCGACACACCAGCCCGCCGCAGGCAAGTCTCTAATTTCCCAAGATAAGCCTCTCCCGCAGTGATAACATGGGCCTCGACATCCAGCCGATGACCATGCATTCCCACCGGATTCTTCATATTTGTGCCATCGAGAAAATATTGCTTTAGAATAACAGGGAGCATCCTTCGGTCTTTAGGGAAGCGAAGCTGTTCAACAGCTACAGCACCTTGTTTGATGGCAGCCGGGGTGACCATGTGCCTGGGATTATCGATATTTACTGGCACCCGATTATTAAGAGATTTAATATGTCTGCCACTAAAGCCTATCCAGGCCTGCTCCACCTTCCAAGGCGCAGTGTACTCTGCCTTCGCCACCGACTCTTTGATGGCTTGCGTGGCATAAGAGAGATCAGTGACGACCCCCTTTTCTACCCCTTGGGAAGGAACAATGCCTGCTCCAAGAATCTTGGTAATATTCCTTTCCCTGACACTAGCCACTAAGGTACAAATCTTAGTGCTACCTATATCGATGCAAGAAATATGATTAACCATCATTTTCCCCTCCTTTTCAAAGGATTATGATTTATTCTACAACCTGTATTCCTATTGTAAATGTACGAATCATCTTGGCATAGATTCTAAGCGCGATTTAGATTCCCGCCAGCAAGTCTGCTCGTCTCTATGCTTCTAATCGTATCCCCTTGGCTTCTACAGGCTGCATTTTCCAAATCTTCTCCTCGTTGGCATCGACATAATAGTCGGCAGCAGTGTTGCAGTCGATGCACTTTGCCGTTACCCTTCCCGCATAGGTCAGGGTTACCGTGCCCATAACCAAGCCCCCTTCATTGGCATAGCAAACAGGGCAAGGACCGACAATGTGCACGCTCCCTGCTCCACACATAAGCCAGCGCATAATCATTATGCTCACCTCCTTCTAGAAATTATCCGATGACTCAAGAATTTCGCTATTCTTCCATATTACAGGCTCTGACAGCCTAGTTTTTGGACAACGCTTTATCATAATTGATGTTTTTTAATTCACGTATTATAATACATGTTTGGTGCAATTTGTCAACACCCTTCTTACTTAAGATTTTGTCGCATCTTTATTGTCAGTGGCTTCCTCGAAGTATAGCTCAGCCGCGGCCCAAAGCTTCTCAAGTTCCGGACTGTTACTGGAGCTTGATTGCGTTTTGTAAGCAACCTTCAATCTCTCAAAAAGGTCTTGACTATATCGGAAGACATCCTCTTTTGGATATCCTACGGTAGGCGGTGGGCTTTCACACTCTGATGTTTTGTCTTCAGTGCAGAGCTCGACCCCAGTCGCCGTTTCTTCCCAAATCACTTTCACTGCTGGTTCCCCGTGCAAGCCTCGAACTATAACCCTATCACCTTTCACTTGACATCTACTTGTTATCGTTCTCACAACCGATTTTATAAGTTCCGCAAAGTCCTGTCAAAACTTGACCTTTTGAGGCACTTGCTAAAACTTTTGGAATGTGGTAGAACATGAATGGAACTTGCATAGGAGGGACAAAAATGGCGAAAGAGGTTGCGAAACAAGCTGGCCGCAGATTGCCACCATACATTTCACACAAGACCTTCAGCGGGTTTATGGAGAGGTTGAAGAGTGAGCCACCTCTGCCCTCTCGAATTGATAGAAGCTACTGGGGTTCTTCCTATTCCGGCAGCGTGGGTGTCCAGCTAGTTACAGCGCTTCGCTTTTTGGACTTAATTAATGAAGAAAATATTCCCACGAAAAAATTGGAACGACTGGTTGGGTCTGTGGGAACTCAACAAAAAGAGGAACTTAGGCGGTTGTTTTTGGAAGCCTATTCACCAGTGCTAGGTAATTTGGAGCTTTCCCGCGCCACACCTGCCCAGTTAAGTGAACAGCTTAAAAACTACGGGGCAGTTGAAAGTGTCAGGAGGAAAATTCAGCGATTCTTGATAGCGATGGCTCAAGATGCGGGCTTACAAGTATCTCCTTCGATATTAAAGAGGAAAAAGGGGTCAAAGAAAGTCACTCGGGAGAAAAAACAGGAAGTAAAACCTCAACAAGCACCGCCTACTTCAATTTCTGCCGTTGGGATACACCCAGCTATAAGCGGCTTCCTACAGGAGCTTCCTTTCAGGGAGAAACGATGGACTGAAGGCGAGAGGCAAAGATGGATTGATGCTTTTGTAGCTCTTATCAAAGCTCTGTATCCGAGCGAAAACGATAAATAGACCATAAATGCTCCCCTCCGTGCCGCAACACTTCCGGGAGCGTAGCTAGGAGGAACCGTAACCAATCCCCTGACCATTTCTAATATTGCAGCTTCTATCGTAGAAAGGGGTAGGCAGGTTATTCCCTCTCCCTTTCAAGGGAATTTATTCCTAAATTTTTGGCAAAAATGACTCTAAGTGGGGAGTCTAAAATCAGCCACCAGATTTGAAAGGATTATTCCGAGCTTGTTGTGCTTCAACATTCCCTTTAGCATGATTACCTGCATCAATAAACATGGCTAGTAAGAGGTTGTTTATTAATACCTGTAGGGACAGACCTTCAGGTCTGTCCAAGGTTCGGACAGGTTTAAAAACCTGTCCCTACATCAGATTTTATAGGAGTTGCTAAACGACCTCCTAGTAATGATCTTGAAAGTTTTGAATCTCTCAATACTTGAATTATCCAGCGTCTCTCAGGAATCACCAAACATCCCCCCTGACGACCTGATTATGTTACAGCCTTACAGGCTAACTGCTATATGTTCGTTATTTGTCGCCTGTGTTGTCTCATTTCATGCCAAAATTGAAGATGCTGCAAGAGAAAACTGAATCTACGATTACCCAATTTTCTCTAAGATGCTCCCGTATTCCATGATTTTGCAACAAACGTTATGACCTTGGTCGTAGAAATGGGAGGGGAGACTATTCCCCTCGTCCATTGAGGGAGAGGGCAGGGTGAGGGTGAATCTCCCCTATTGAAACGCTGCATGGAGTCTAGAAAGGTGGGGAAAGCCTGCCAATCGCGGAGCAGTACACCAAGAGCACGCAGCTTGAGGATAGCCTGAGGCTGAGTGGGCAGAACCAAGAATGAGGGATTTTTCGCTATTCAGCGACTAATATGTTGCCAAAGGGGAGGTGGACTAGCAGAAAGAGACTGTCATAATCGCAGATGGGGTGAGATGGGCCTTCCTCCTACGGAAAGGCTGTCAAAACAGGGGACTTGCCCTTGTTTATCAACGCCTCAGGGCACAGAGAGGTAGACAGATCATTGTCTATGGGTTGTGGTCTGGTCCCCAAAGGCGATGCTGGAACAATGTTATAGAACATAATCTCTTCCCAAAACAAGAATAACGTGGCAAAGTGGCTGCAGCGAATGGTGCAAAGCTAGATAGACCTCCTAGGAAGTAGATGAACGAGAAGTGGTGTCTGATGAAAGTGACAAGGATTCCTCTTAGGAGACTTACTATGGGAACTCTGATGATGCTCAAGCAGGATAGCATAAAAGGGATCATAGACGGAGATGAGAAAGTCCTTCGGATTGTATCGCCGACCGCTGCTTATGGCATCAGACCAAGAAGGTCAAAACGTCAGGCCAGGAGGGCACGATCTTATTGAACGCAATTGACCATAACGGGCATCTGAGCCGATTCTGGCTGGTCATATCCTTATCGTTGAGTACTGGCAAAAACCGAAAGGACAGTGAACTTGTATGTTCCCGAGCTTAAGCTCAGTTGTAGCCAAGTTATACATGGTGGCTGAGCGCCTGCTAGATGAGTTCGTCGAGCTCCGTGTGGACTCTTGGGTAGTAAAGGATGCCACAGGTCCTGGAGCACTGTATGACTATGTCGACAACTGTTCGGTACATGGGAATGTGACGGGTACTATGACGCGCTGTGGCGATGTTGTCGTAGAACAACTGGCAGACCTGTTTAACGGGCTGTTAATTCTCGTGGACCAAATGATAACAAGTGTTATCGCGTTACAAGAGGGATAAGGATGGTATCTGGGTAGCTTCTTTGAGTGGAGCTCTAAAGTGACAGGCAAAATCAAAGCCCTAACCCCTCAAACGCAAAATAGGCATGATGGTCAACCAATAGTGGAGTCTACCAAAGGAGGACAGGAGATACAAAGGCAGGCTAGGTGGTCTAAGTGGTATCGGAATAAAACTGACGACACGATAATTCAGCGTTGGGCCGAGGCATGTAGTGATAGATATAATGACTGTCTTAATTGCCCATTTCTGAAGGAATGCCAGGACTTGATGGATAGGCTGATAGCCTGCATGGAGGTGGCACCAACGAAACTTCCAGCCATGATAGCGAAAGACCGACGACGGCGAACCTCTCTCATGAAACTTGGCGAGCAATAAATATCTATGCTAGTTTCGGCTAACTCTAGCAATCAGATTAGCGTATTTTAGTCAGAAGGGGGTAGAGCAGGAACAAAATCTCTGCCCCCTCTGTTTATCTTACCCACTCCCGAAAGCGAAGCCAGTTATAGAAACTCTCAGTGCTCTGAAGTAAGCACGCCTTCCACTATTGCTGCAGCTCAAGGAGTCTACTAATTTGACTATATCTTGATTTCTGCAGTGAGACCAACTACACCAGCAGTTGTCTTGAGGTACTTCTGATAGAACTCAAGTCTCTGTCGACAGCCCTTGTCTACGCGAAGAGAGGAAATTGCTTAACAGTTTGCTTGATGATTTTAGTGGCTGCCGAGCCAGGATTCGAACCTGGGCTTAGGGATCCAAAGTCCCCTGTGCTACCACTACACAACTCGGCAATTTTACCCATTTTAGTGCCGAAGGTCGGGCTCGAACCGACAAGGGGGTTGCCCCCCAACAGTTTTTGAGACTGTCGCGTCTGCCTATTCCGCCACTTCGGCTAGAGCGGAAGATAGGATTTGACCCCACCACTTCCCACTTGGCAAGGAGATTCAGCAAACCCAACCGCCTGCCAGCTATAACAGATAGGCTAGGTCTAGCTTTGGCTTCACCCCCTTCCTCTTATAAGGGATATTATCCAGCACCTCTCAGGAATTGCCGGACATTTCCTATAACGATTTGCCTGTGCCACAGCCCATAGAGACTGCCAACTGCTATGTGTCCGGTATCTGTCCCCTATGTTGTCTCATTTTATGCCAAAATCAACGATGATGCAAGAGGGGACTGAGTGTACATCCGGGCATGAGGCTGGCTTGAGAGGCTGGGCTGCGTATGGTGCCACTGTGTGTGCGGGGGTTGGTGGTAACATGGTTGGCTGGCTGTCTTCTCACCAGTCGTACTTCAACCCGGCAAACGGCTCGACTGCTTTGGGATTAATCTCAGCGATAACCTTTCCCGGATGCATGGTATTATTGCCTCTTGTGTAGAGTGCACCGAGAAGCCGCACGACTTCCACCCTACTCCAGGGTGAATCGTATGGCGACTTCCTCAGCGTTACCTTAGCGTGACCCACCTCAAGCTGGTAGGGACGAAAAACGGTCTCTTGCCTTATGAGACGGGGAGCATAGTCAACCCCACCCTCGGGTGCCAGGAAGTGCCTCAAGCGGTTCGACAAGTCGACAAGACTCTTCGAGTTGGCGGCTAGCAGAGGTGAGACTCTCCCCGATGAATCGGGGGGTCTCAAGGGCTTGCCTGTGGGAAAGCCTTCTTTCAGGCTTGATAAGAAAGTTTTTGGCTTAAAACCATGAAGGGTGAGAGCATTTTAGTGAAAACTGGTTAATTGCCAGCGAATTGACAGATTAATTTAAATGGGTGTAAAACATATTGGAGATCGTGTTGGAGATTATATGACGATGATCTCAAAACTCACCGGCAGAGACCACTTTATCAAAGCTAGATTGGAGGAAGGTTACTCCTTCAGACTGCTGAGCAAAGAGCTTGGTGTTAGTTATCAAACTTTGATCAATTATGTCAAAGGTCTAGGCAAGTATCACGGGAAAAAGCGTGCCGCAATTAGCTTTAGAAAACCTTCAACAACCAGGGATTTGTCTGAAAGATATGGTGTCTCAGTCTATGCAGTTAGAGAGTGGCTTCGGGAAGGGCGTATCAAGGGCAGGAAAGTGGGACAGCGGTGGGTAATTACTGAGTAGCCCAGCCTGGCGGATTTGGAGAGGGTGAGGGATTTTCTCGCTCTTTAGCGATTACATAGAGGGTCACAAAAGCCATTGTCATTATCTGACTTTCGGGCCTGATTACACGCTTTTGAACGCCAACTTCTCATTTCCCTGCTTGTCAAAGTGTGTCCTTTCCTTGGTGGACTATTCTACCCATGTTGCCTGGCATTACGTAAGGCTCATTGGGGTAGTGAAATCAAACAAACGGGGTCGACTCGGTGAGCCTCTAATGGGTCATGAGGGGGCGAAACGTTTTTTGTCAAATAGCGGGGCTATTCGCACTATAGCAGAAAGTATATGGTATGTCGTGGACCCCAAACCTCCTCTCCTTGACATTCTGCAGGGATATGTTATAATGCAGTAACTGGTTTTG
>Ga0209314_10001340_pt1 | contig 10901 bp, 9 predicted proteins | sample I19B2metaG_FD_184146 | JGI IMG/M metagenome (GOLD analysis project Ga0209314, IMG submission 184146) | Lake sediment bacterial and archeal communities from Gulf of Boni, Indonesia to study Microbial Dark Matter (Phase II) - ​I19B2 metaG... | ecosystem: Environmental > Aquatic > Freshwater > Lake...
GAAGAATATACTACTTTTGCACCATCTACTTAAGATGCGATTTCTTATAGATGAAAATGTCCGTTTAGAAATTGCCGAATTTTTGCGTAACGAAGGGCACGATATTAAAACTATTCCTTCGGGGATAGAAAATAGTGAAGTTATTCGGCTTGCTCAAAAGGAACAGAGAATTCTTCTCACCCATGATATTCATTTTTCAAACATATTGTTATATCCACCAAAACAATACTCTGGAATCATAAGGATAAAAATTCACCCACCTTTGGTAGATAAGATTGTCTCCGCATTGAAGTATTTGTTAAGTAAAACCAGTCCGGAAGAATTTGACAAGAAGTTGTTCGTTCTTGAAAAAGACAATTTCCGGATTAGGAAATAATTTAAATAACTTTTTCGGTATTAACAATCTTTCCTTGGTAAACTTTTTACCCGCCTCGTTTAAATTGACATTTCGTAGATACGGTATTTCTTGTAGAGTTTGCCACCCATCATTTCGGCAGCGCGCTGGGTAAGTAGGTTATCTTCCAGAACCCAGGAATATTCAGCGAATTTGTAACCTTTCTTTTGCGTTCCCTTTAAAGATTCTAAGTAAAGGAGAACATCAACACCTCTTTTCCGATATTCTGGACAGATACCCATAGTCATTAAACGCACTGTATTTATTTTTCTTTTAAACCAAAGAAATTTAATGACTCCGATAAGATTCAATTTACCATTTATTTTTTTTAATACCTGATTATAATCGGGGAAAGCCATTAAAAAACCTGCTGGTTTACCATCAAGTAAAGCAATCTGGATTATCTCGGGAACAATTAACGGTTTTAATTTTTCAGCCATAACTTCTATTTCTTTATCGGTCAATGGAACAAAACCCCAATTTTCACTCCAGGCAGAATTGTATACCCGCTTAATATTTTCTAATTCTTGACGAAAATTTTTTAAGTCACCCGCATGCACGGACAAGTTTGGTTCACGTTTTTTAACCATTTCCGCAAGACGGTTTAACCGTTCTAATTGTTCACCAGTTACCGGGGCGAGGTAGGCAAATAAATCTTTTGCCTTTTGTAATCCATACCGTTCCATAAACTCTAAATAATAAGGTGGATTATAAGTCATCATTAAGGTTGGCGAAGAATCAAACCCTTCAATTAAAAAACCACATTCCTCATTCATTGAAGGGTTCATCGGTCCACGCATAATTTCCATTCCCTTTTCTTTAAGCCAATCTCTCGCCGCATTGAGCAATCTTTCAGCAACCGGGTAATCTTCTACACATTCAAAAAAACCAAAAAAACCACATTTTTCCTGATGAAAATTTATATGACTGGAATCAATGGTTGCCGCAATTCGTCCCAAAACCTTTTTTTCCTCTTTTACCAAGAAAAGGGTTCTCTCAGCGTGTTCCCAGAAAGGATTTTTATTGCTAAAAATAAATTTCTGTTCACTGAGGAGAGGAGGTATCCAATGAGGGTCGTTGCGGTAGACCTGGAAGGGAAATTTTATGAATTCATTAAGTTCCTTTTTATTCTTTACTGGAAACACCTCCTTTTCTGGCATTTTGTAATTTTTCATAAGAAATACTTCCATTTCACTATTTCACCAATCCGCCAATTCACTAAATCACTCCTAATTCCTTCCCAACCCGAGCAAAAGCATCTAAGGCAAAGTCCAACTGTTCAGGAGTATGGGTTGCGGTATAACTTGTCCGCAAAAGAGTTCTTCCCGGAGGAACTGCGGGTGGAAAAATAATATTTATAAATACACCGGCATCATGTAATGCGCGCCACATCGCTAAACCAATAATATCCGCAGGTAATAAACCAAGATTAAGAAAATGTTCACTACCCGGTAAATGACGCAACTTTTCCGATGCATCTTTGTTATCCTTCATCACCACAGGAATGATTGGTGTTTCGCTGACCCCCGTATCATAACCCAATTGGCTAAGACCTTGTTTCATTTTTCTTGTATTTTCCCAAAGCCTATTTCTTCGTTCCGGTTCGTTTTCTAAGATTTCCAATGCTTTCAATGCGGCAGCAGCATTCGCCGGCGGTATACTCGCACTGAAAATCAAACTTCGAGCAAAATGTTTTATATAGCAAATAACTTTTTCTTCACCAGCAACAAAACCACCTAATGAAGCTAAAGATTTACTGAATGTGCCCATAATTAAATCAACCCTATCTTCAAGATGAAAATGCTCACCGGTTCCCCTACCTTTATCTCCGAGTACACCAATCGCATGGGCATCGTCAACAAGGATTCGTGCTTTATATTTTCTTGCTAATTCCGCTATCTCCGGTAACTTTGCTATATCACCTTCCATACTAAAAATACCATCAACCACAATAAGTATACCTTCTGCACCTTCACATTTTTTTAGTGCTTTTTCTAAATCTTCCATATTATTGTGTTCAAATTTTTCCATCTTGCCAAAAGAAAGACGACAACCGTCAATAATACTCGCATGATCAAGTTTATCCGTAACTACAATATCTTTTCTACCAATTAAAGCCTGAATTATTCCTAAATTTGTTTGAAAACCGGTAGAGAATACCAGGGCCACCTCTTTATGCAAAAATTGGGCAATTTTCTTCTCCAATTCTTCGTGTAACTCCAAATTTCCGTTTAAAAATCTTGACCCGGCACAGCCGCTGCCGTATTTTTCTACCGCTTCAATTGCTGCTTTTTTTACCCGTGGGTCATCGGTCAAACCTAAATAATTGTTTGAACCAAGCATTAACATCTTTTTTCCTTGCACATAAACTTCATTACTTTGACCGGTCTGTAAAACACGAAAATAAGGATAGAAACCTGAATTTTGCACTTCCTTGGCGACGGTGTATTTCTTACATTTATCAAATAAATCACCGGTAGGTTTCTTCACCGGTTCTTTCTTTATTTCTATTGTTTTTTTCACAAATCTTTTTTTGAGAATTTTTTGCATTAATTCTTTAGTTTTTTTTCTACCTCTACCAAGGCGTTCTTTCAAAGCAATTGCCATTTTTTTACTCCTTCAAAAAAATTGATTACAGCGATTAAAACACGATTTCAGCGATTAAAAAAATTATACTCCATTTTTTTATCTAAATCAAACCTATACTGTCTTTATCAGCGGCAATCTGCGAGATTCTTCGGTTCACCCCGCACCTTTGCTCGGAACAGTTGCAGTATCTACGAAAACTGTCTCGGGAAGCCCATCTACTCTTGGGCAAAGGTGCGGGGTAAATCTGCGTTATCTAATTTCATCTCAATTATTCGGTCAAAACGAAATGTGCGTTGTTCTTGCCGTAAATTACACCAGGCTCTTAAATAAAGATAGTCTTCTCCAGGCATAACTTCAATTGGTTCAATTGTTCTTATTGTCTCTTCACCAGTTGAAGAAATATATTTTATTTTCAGTTTTTTACCGCTACCGATTGCTTCTTCAATTGCTGGCGGTAGACTTATTTCTTTAACTTCAGGGAAACTTATTATTTCACCCTGCAATTTTAATAAATCGGTTAAAGTTTGCACATCCCTTTTTTTATTAAAATCTTCAAGGAAAAATTCAAATATTTTTTTGGTTAAATGAACATCAACAAAAGCGCGATGTTCCTTAAAAACATTTATCCCTAAAAATTGAGCAATGTTACCCAAACAATTACTCGGGAAAGAATAATATCTTCGGGCAAGAATTAAAGTATCAACTACAAAATTTTTTAGCCCGGGTAACCCAAGATTACGCAGTTGCACACCAAGGAAACTTAAATCAAACCGTGCATTATGACAAACAATCACTGTATCGTTGATGAAATCCAGAATCGGTTTAACCAAATCTTTAAAGTAGGGTGCATCTTTTACCATTTCGTCATTAAGACCATTAATTGCACTTGCTCCGGGTGAAATTGGATAGGCGGGGTTAATTAGACTCTGGAAAGAATCAATTTCTTTTCCCTTAGACCATTTTAAAAGCGCAATTTCACAGATTCGGTCGCCAAAATGCGGGTTTAATCCAGTAGTTTCAAAATCAAGAAAAGTGAAAGTGGTGTTGTCCAATAAAAAGTTATGCATTTTTTCAAAGATCCCGCTTTGGCGGTGATTTGAGTTTAAGTTTTTTGGAAACAATTTCTTTGAAGGTAAGCATTCCACCAACAAATAAAGCAGTGTAATAGGTGAGTAAACGCCAGATAATCACAAAAATACCTAAAAATGTATGCGGAACTAAAAGCGAGAAAAGAGTTGCAAAACCTAATTCAGCGGCACCGCTTGAGCCCGGTGTCGGCGCATAGGCTGAGGCAAGATAAAATATTGCCATTACCGCAATTACTTCCAGTATCGGTGAATGTATTCCCATACCCCAGAGCACGGCTACCGGGACAAAAATAATTGAAATCCAGCAAAGCAAACTGTATCCAGCAACAATAATCATATCCTTAGTTTTAGTTTTGAAAAGTTTAAGTTTCGCTTCATTAAAATCGTCTATTGTATGTGATAATCTGGTCAACCATCTTTCAATTTTTTTCGGGTGGAAGCGCGGAAAGAACGGATGATTAATTAAATAAGTGATAAACCGCTTCGCTTTATCTGGTTTGAAGGTAATAAAAAGTAGAAAAAATACAAAAAAAAGATAAATAAACAAACCAATATTGACCACTATTGATGCGGTTTTGCTTAAAAACCATTGATGCCAGAAAAATATTACCAAAAACGGCAAAACTATACCCAAAGAAAGACGAGCAAAATGTCCCATTAAAGTTTTAATCATGATTACCGCGGTTGATTCACCCAAACTTAAGCTCTGGGTTGTATGAAGAAGGTATATTTCAAAAGGTTCCCCGCCAGTATCAAAGGGGGTAATTTTAGCAAAAAATGAACCAATCAGGGTAATTTTCAAAATTTCGGGGAAAGTGATTTTGTTGCCTAAAGCATGAATAATTCTTTGTATTCGGACTGCTTCTAAAAACCATTCAAAAATGATTAACCCTAAAGTAAGAAGGAGATATCTCGGCTGGACTGCTTTCAACCAGATTTTAATTGATGCTTTATGGAAAAACAAGGAAATAAGAAAAAGCGCAAATACGCTTAAAAGTATAACAAAAATAATGTTGAGAATAATTTTTTTGGGTTGAATTTTTATTTCTTCCATATTTCTTTCTTAACCAATTCTATAATTTTTGGGACTCTTTTTTTGACTAGTGAAGATAATTCCATTCCCCAGGAAGAATAATTCTTCGGTTCAATACCAATAACTACTACTTTCGGTATTTTTTTACTTAGTTCAGCCCATAAATGTAAAGTTTGTTGGAAATCAACCTGGTGTAAGGAAAGAATTTTGTTTTCATCCTTTTCTATATCTTCTGGAGTAAGACGATAAATTGTTCCCGGTTTATCTCCCCCGCGCACACAATCAATCACGATGACTTTTTTTCTTCCTTTTAGATAGGAAATCAGGTCTAAACTCGCTGTCCCGCCGTCAAGCACTTCTACATTAGCCGGTAAACGCGTCTTCATCATTTTTTGGGCAATCTGAACCCCTACCCCCTCATCTTTGAGCAAAAGATTCCCAATTCCTAAAATAAGTATCGGTTTAACTTTCTTCATTTTTTTATCACGAATAAGCGCGAATTGACCACACGAATGTTCACGAATTAAACTTATTCGCGAATATTCGCGAATTTACTATTCGTGGGATTCGTGTAAATAGTTTCATTATAACTTTTTTCCACAAAAAAATAAAGTCTGGCTGTTAAAACCAGACTTTATCTATTGTTTGTAAATAAATTTTTAAAGAAGAACTTACCCTACTGGAGCGTGTTCAATATACTTTTCTTCTTTTTCTTTGTCCTGGTAACCGCTGATTACGCCTTTCAGGGTAAATGGATAGAGAACTACACCCAAATAGAAATGTAAGGCAACAGTGATGATAAATAACCAGCAGCCAAGGTAATGGATTAAACGCACATTGCGTAATCCACCGCAGAGGTCAACCACAAAACCAAGTTTCGTTGGCCAGTAGAGGGCAAATCCGGTAAATGCCATAATTATTAAGAGAAACCACCAGCCAAAATAGGTTGCTCTTTGCCCGGGATTATACTTACCGAAATCCGGATGTTTCGGTCTCAAAAAGAGATAGAAACCAATCATTGCCGGAATGTCTCTGACCGCTTTCCCGGTCGGAAAGACAAACTCTTTTATGTCGCCGCTAACAAGCGAGTAGTAAACACGGAAAATGAAGGTAAAGGTAATCAAATACATAAAAATGAAATGCACTGTCCGGGCAGCATTAAGCGACCCAAAGATATTGAATCCAGTTGGATAAGAAACGTTTAACCCACTCAAAATTAAAAGAAGCATTGAGACCAGATGGAGGAAATGACATACCCGAGCAACTCCCGTGTGTTTAAAGACTTTTTCCATAACTCAACCTCCCTACCGCTGATTACCGCAGATTTTTAAAAACCTCGCTGATTGCCGCTAATATGTCAATTGCGAGCCCCGAAACTTCGGGGCGCGGTCATCTGCGTTTGTTTCATCTGCGGCTATCCGCGCTGATTAGTAAACCTTGAATACCTTATATTGTTTCCGTGCATCAAGAATATGCACTGCGCAAGCAATACAGGGGTCAAAAGAACGGACAACACGCACTACTTCAATCGGGTTATCCGTATCTTTAACCGGGGTGCCAATCAATGCCTGTTCAATCGGTCCGGCTTGTCCTTTATCATCACGCGGTGAAGCGTTCCAGGTTGTCGGCACAACTAACTGGTAATTTGCCACTTTACCATTTTCAATTTTCATCCAATGTCCAAGTGCACCACGGGATGCTTCGGTTAAACCCATACCTTCCCCTTCTTTAGGAATAGTATAAGGTGTATGGGTCGGTTTACCCGGTTGCAGTTGCATTACCCAGCCCATCATTGCCTCAGCGCAGATTTTTGCTTCTAAAGCACGGGCAGCATGACGACCGAGAACCGAGAAAGCCTTGGTCGCTGGTATTCCGAGCGCTTCCGCTGTTTTCACCAGGATTGGATTTTGTGAACGGTTAACAAACATTCTCGCTAGAGTTCCCACTTCATGCACCTTACCATTATAACGCGGTGCTTTCAGCCAGGTATACGCTCCGGCTTTATCCAGCGCTGGCGTCGTCTTACCTTTACTTGGATGAAGTCCACCGCAATCGTCAGTGTACCAGGAATATTTTACATGCTCAGTAATTTTACCCGGGTCAAATTCGGTGTCCTTACCGTCAGTAAAAGTGCCTGCTTTAATCAGTTTCTTTTTCCCGTCAGCAGTCTCCGGATAAACACCGTAAGAAAGCAAATTCTTGCAACCAGCGCCGATATCAAAGTAGTCAGCATAAACTTTTGCTACCGCAACTACTGTTGGTACATAAGTATTGTCAATGAACGCTTTAACTTCTTTCAGGCGCCAGAGAAAGTCAGCAATTTTGTCCACGCCCACTGTTTCGGTAACGCCACCGGGGACATTTCCACAGAGATTTGGCATTTTGCCACCCCAGATAACGAGCATCTCATGGCATTTCATCCGGATATCCAATGCTTGAATGTACTGTTGGACAGCCGCATCATTCACTGCTTTTGGTAAACGGTAATCACCTTTATAACGGGGAATAAAAGGAGGAACATCAGGTCCAACCACATAATCCAGAGCGGCAAGATGGTAGAAATGGAGAACATGCGACATCAGGTTATTACTCCCCTGGATTAAATTACGGAGAATTCTGCCATTTTCCGGTGGATTAACATCAAAAGCATCATCAGCACATAAACACGCAGCCTGCGTGTGTGACACTGGTCAGACCCCTCAGACCCGGCCAACAATCACATGCGGGTCAACGGGATTCCTGCCTTTAACTATGGTTTCAATCCCACGATGCATTGTTCCCGAACTGTGTGCACTGACTACTTTTCCACCTTCAACTTCAACTTCAATTTTTAGATGTCCTTCAATCCTGGTTACGGGATCAATAACTACTTTCTTTGCCATTTATTTCACCTCCTAAAGTCGTGCTCAATAAGGGGATATCCCCTTTATTGCGCTCAGACGCTCCGAACTTGTGTCGGAGTCGTCTTCGCTGTCATCCCCTTAAGTGGAAGAATGTGCTCACTGTCCCCCTCTTAAGAGGAAAGATTATCTTTTTGCGGCTTTCCAGCCAACAAAATGGGCAGCCATACCTGCGGCTGCGGCTACACCAAGAACTTTTCCTACCGTATCCGCGGTTGTCCTTACTCCCGGCAGGACTACACCTGACACTTTCTCAAACAAAGGTGAAGCTTTATCTGGCCAGCCGGGTTCGGTGCAACCCCGACAACCAGCACCGCTCTGAACGCACCAGTTCACATGGTTATTCCAGCGCCGTTGAGGGCAATCAGCCCAGGTGAGCGGACCCTTACAACCTATCTCGTAAAGACAACCTTCATCACTGAAATGTTTAGCAAATTTACCTTCATCAAAATCTCTTCTTCTTTCACAGTTGTCGTGAATATTTTTTCCAAAAAATACCTTTGGTCTACCGTAACGGTCTAATTCCGGCATCCCAAAAAGTAAAACATGGGCAATTGTGCCAACCATCCAGTCCGGATGCGGCGGGCAACCAGGAATATTGATTACCGGTTTTTTCAGATAATCTTGCACTCCTACAGCGCCGGTATAATTCCCTGCTGCTGCCGGGATACCTCCGTATGTAGCACACTGTCCTACCGCGATTACTGCTTTTGCGGCATTACCCAGTTTCGTTACCCATTCACCCATAGAGATACCTTTGCCGTCCTTCTCACCAATTTCGCAATACTTACCACTCTTTGTTGGGATGGAACCTTCAACAATTAAGAAAAATTGTCCTGCTTTTTTCTTAATTGCATCCTCGTAGACTGAGAGTGCTAAGTCACCCGCTGCAGCCATCACATTCGGATGGTATTCAAGAGTGATAATTTCCAGTAATACTTCTTTAATGTTTGGATGAACCGTGTTTAATAATGAAACCGAACAACCGGTACAGGACAAACCCTGTAACCAAAGCACCGATGGGTTACCCGCCGCGGCTTCGGCAAGAGCCTTATAAACTTCTGGAATGAACAACTGAGAGACTCCCAGTGCTGCCGCTGAACCACTGCAGACCCTTAAAAACTCTCTCCTCGTTAAAGCCATTTTTTCACCTCCCTAAAAATAAAAAAACTATCCCCTCATTTCGGAGGATAGTCTTTTATTATTTACCTTTTTACCTTTAATTACTGCCAAGAGACCGTAAAAACAAAATAATGAATCCATTGGTGAGGTTAATTTTAGCAAAATATAGTTTTCTTTGTCAAGTCCTTTTTAAAAAAATTTTTAAAAACCTACTTTAAGGAGTTTCTCTGCCTCATCGGCAGATCACCGAAGAGGTGATAAGAGGTTGAGCATACTCTGAATTTCTAAATCATCGGGGAGCAATTTTTTAGTAATTAACCATTCATTTTTTGCTTTCTCTATTTCCTTCAATCCATAATATGCCAATCCTAAATTTTTGTGTAAGTAAGGGTTAAAAGGATTTATCTGTAAATATTCCTGGTAATTTTCTTCTGCAGATTTGTATTTTTTCTGGTTCAAATACAAGTTTCCCAAATTGAAATAACTCGTTCCATAATTAGGGTTAGTCGCAATTGCTTTTAAAAAATTTTTTTCTGCCTCCTCGGGTTTATTTAGCGAGAGATAAGTTTTGGCAATTTTGTTCAAAATCACCGGGTTATTTGGTTCTTTTTTTAATGCCTCTCCATACTGAAATAGTGCGCTTTCATATCTACCACGCAAACGAAACTTATCCCCTAAACGGATGTGCCCACGCAGGTCAGCACCGACGAATTCTTCAATTTCATCTGCAGATTGCCACTTTACCTTATCTATGCTTACCCCGGGATAAGTTTCCAATTTTGATTGGGAAAGGTTCTTCTGCCAATTTTTTTCGATTTTTTCCTGATTCAGTCCGTAAATCTTTAGAAAAGCGGAGTCATAATTTTCTGAATTTTTTAATTCTTGGAGTAAATTTATAAGTTTTTCCCTCCCGTAATTCCGGTTTAAATAATCAACTGTATTGGCGACCTGGGCGAAGGCTAAACTTACCTCTTCCTGAGAGTCAAGTCTAACTAAAGAAGGAGACATCCGGGAAAAACTGATTAATTTTTTATTCAGGTAAGCGTCAGCAAGTAAATGTTCGCAAGGGGCAGTAAAATAGGATGGCTCTTTATCTAACCATTTACGGTCAAAATATTTTGCGACACCTTCGTGCAACCACAAAGGACAGTTATACAAAGTTATCCGGTTGACCAAATAATGCACATATTCGTGAGACAAGGAATCAAGCCAGCGATAACCAAAGGCTAATAAACGCGGCGAAACAATCATCAGGCGGTTAAATTTACAAATGCCAATCGCTCCCGAGGTATCAACCTCTTTTTCACTTAAAGTGGAAGCGAGGAGGAAATTCTCTTTATTCTCGTAAATTTCCACAAGAATTTTTTCCTTCGGAAAATGATTAAATTCTTTACCTATCTTTTGATATATTTTTTCTAACCCTTCTAATGCAAAACCTTTAAGAATTCCATCTTCCGTTTTTAAGCGTAGACGGAAATGTTCGCTTTCGTATTCTTGAAAATCTTTATTCTTTTCGTAAACTTTGCGGTAGAACTCATAAAGTCCTTTTAATGTTTTTTCCTGCGCTTCTAACTGGAGGACCTGTCCGAGTTTTTCTTTTGCTGAAAGGTAATCGCCTTGATAGAAATGAATCTTTGCCAAAAGAAAATTGTAATGCGCGCTTCCCGGAGTAAATTTTTTTTCAATTAATTCTTTTGCCTGGTTTATTTCACCACTCTCCAGTAAACGGTCAATATTTTTTGTTTCTTCAAGAGCGTAACTGCGACCAATAAATA
>Ga0209314_10001342_pt1 | contig 10897 bp, 5 predicted proteins | sample I19B2metaG_FD_184146 | JGI IMG/M metagenome (GOLD analysis project Ga0209314, IMG submission 184146) | Lake sediment bacterial and archeal communities from Gulf of Boni, Indonesia to study Microbial Dark Matter (Phase II) - ​I19B2 metaG... | ecosystem: Environmental > Aquatic > Freshwater > Lake...
GGTATAGCTGGAGCCGCGTTTGGAACCACAATAGGCCGAGGTATCGGGGTGGCGGTTCTCCTTGTCTATTTGGCCTTAGGCAAATCGATATACCGATTCAAACCCGGTTATTTTCTGCCAAATCCCAAGACAGTGACCGAGATCTACAGCGTAGGCATTTCTCAGACGGTGCGAGCGAGCAGCGCCTCCGTGTCCCAAATCCTAGCCAGTAGAGCCGCAGCATCTTTCGGAGTTGTCCCGCTGGCTGTGCTGGGTGTTCTTTTCAAGGTGAGCATGATAGTCTTCACCTTCTGCATGGGGATTGGCCAAGGGATGCTGCCGCTGGTCGCATACAACTTTGCTGCGCAGAAGAAGGAGCGTGTCGGTGAACTTGTCGTTAAGGCTGGGCTAACCAGTACCGTGTGGGGAGCGCTGTGGTGGGCAGTGGCCACCTTGTTATCGACTCAGCTCATGTCCGTCTTTGACACGAACCCAGATTTCTTGGCCGCAGGACTGCCAGCTCTCCAAATGTTCGCTTTAGGCTTCTTCACCATAGGTCTCCAACAAAACCTAAGCGCCTTCTTCCAAGCAACAGGCAAGGCGCTTCCATCCCTGGTGGTGGCCTCTTCTCGTCAAATCATTTTCCTGATACCATGCCTCCTAATCATGCCAGGCATATTCGGTTTAACCGGGTTGTGGGCGGCCTATCCTCTCTCCGATGCTTTCTCCGTTGTGCTCACTGTGGCTTGGACGGGTGTTGCGTTTCGCGCTCTAGGAATACCATTTCGTCTTCGTTCAACCTGACCCTCCCTATGTCCAAGTTTGTAGTGCTTCTTGCCAGCGGGATGGCTGGAAGGGCCTCAGAGGCGCTTCTCGAATTTCTTGTCAACCACCGAGGAAGATCCAGAACTCGAGCATGTTGCATAGCGCGCGCAATGCGCCAAAAAGATTAGCCCTGCTTGTGCCAGTGAGTTGCGGCTCACTAGCGCATTAGCCGAGATAGCAGAGGGAGAACTAGTCTTCCTATTGAGCTGCGCTTGCTGTACACGAGGCCGGCAAACAGGAGAACCAACATTACCATGAAGGCTCCGTAGATTAGCCCCGTGGTGTTTGGAAGAATTTCTCCTCCGACTCCTCGCTGCTGTTGGTCCTGCCAAATTCTGAGCAACATACGTCTCACCTCCGAACCATACCGCTACACTTTCCGGAGGCCTTGAATGACGCCTATGGCTCTTTCCGTCAAGGAGCGTGCCAGCTCAACGCCACACTGGCAGGTGGATCTGGTCACAAATCTCAAAAGCAGGAAATGGAAGGATACGGCTGCGTTATGTATTGAAGGGAAGAAGGATCGGATTGCTGCCGCAGTTTGAGCCAATCATCTTGCCGGCGATGATCGCGCTCTCGGCATGGTCACTGTTCTGGACATCTTTAGGGTTGTGGTTCTCAGCCAGAAACGGCCATAAGACCTGGTTCATATTCTTCCTGCTGGTTCATCTTGTGGGCATACCTGAAATCTTCTATCTCCGTAGGCACAAGTGCTGGCCATTCGGCTCCTAACCTTGCTCTTCGGCTGCCAAGCTGTCAGGCCACCCGCGCACCTGTAAGGCCAATACTCACCTCGTTTCAGCAGAGACTCACAGACAGAAGCACAGCTATTCGATCTGCGTTTGAATAAGAAGATGGAGCACGTGTGGATTTCGTTGTGCGCATTATGCTCTTCTTTTGCGGCGCAGTATGAACAGCGATGCTGCAAGTCCAGCTGTTAAGACTGCGAGTGAGGCGGGAAACTCCGGTATCGGGATCTTGCTCTGTTCCAGGTAGATATTGAATGAGCCTACCGTGCCTTCGCTGACGTGGTATGGCATAGTCTGAACCTTGTAACCTTCCTGCTTGGTCGGGGTCCAGTATATCGCGGAGATTGTGTATGGGCCGGGGCTTAGCCATGCGCTGAAGCGGCCGTCGAAGGTGTAATGATCGAACGAGGTTCCGTCTGCGGCTGTGAATCTGATCAGGGTCCAGGCCGGGGTTCTCGGTTCATCGACATGCGTGTAACCGTACACGCTGCCTGCGACAAGTCCGCGCCGGTCGAGCTCAAAGATGAATGATGATTCGCCGCCGAGATAGGTGTTGGGCACGGTCACATCGTACCGAATCTCATATGGACCCAGGTGGTTCGCGTAGATGGGCTTCAGCTCCGCGGTGTAGTACAGTTCGCCTGTTAGCATGCCTTCGAAGCCAAAAGGATTCGTATCCGCCGTGAAATAGACGGGCGGAGGCGCAGCCACTTCAACCTGGTTGTAGTAATGTCCCGGGTAGTAGTCGAAGATTGGGACAAGGTGCACCTGCACCTTCCATCCGGCCTTGTAGTTTGGATAACCATCAATCCCGTACGGCGCGTAGATGGCTTTGTCCCACGCAATGTCCGCCGTTGCTCGACATGGGTCGCATGAGTATCCGGCCACCCACCGGTATAGATCCGGCAGTCCAGCGATCGTCACCACGACAAGGTTTGTTCTGGCAGGTATGTAATTCAGCCGCCAGTACCTGCGCGCCACGCGGGCTGCTGGGTCGAACAGGTTCGGGGTTGCGGGTGTGGTTGGGACAAGGTTCCAGCTGTATGTGGTTCTGTTTGTTGTCCACTCGAATTGGGGTTGCCACCACCAGTCACTGGTCAGGTACTCGGCCACAAGCCTGTTCTTATCGTCTAGGAGTCGGATTCGGAGGTGTGCATCGAACGGTATGCCTTCGAAGATGGCTTCATGTTTGAATTTCAGCGCCACCTGAAACTCGGCTCCCTGCGTCAACTTCATCAGGATGTCGGAGGTGGCGTTGCCTTTCGCCGCGTAGAACATCACACTCTTCTTCTGAATGTAACCATAAGTTAAGGCCCTCAACTCATAAGTTCCAGTCTCAAAGGAGAGCGGATAATCGCCTAAGGTGGCTCCCTCACCATCCGCGCCCGGCCAAGAGAAGTAATAGTCCCGATGCTCCGACCCATCGTAGTATCGAAAGTGGAAACCGTTTGCTGCGCCGTGTAGGGCAGAGGGACCAAAGTAATCGTTATAGTACTTCGGTGTTGCGCTGAAGTTACATTGATAATTGTCCGGGCCAAAGACTTGAGCTGCACCGTCATGCGTTCGAATCATATGCCGCGGATTGTTCCACATGTACGGCCACACCGCGGCTGAGGTGTTCCCGTACCCCTGCATGGTGACAGGCATGACATATTGGCCAGAGGAAGGCGCGAGCTGTGCTCCATCCTTCATGATTTGAATGTAGATCGGCTGGTATGGGAAGCTCCAAGCCTTGCGGACGGTTGGATGCTGCCAATCCTCGCTGTACACGGTGATGTTGAACTTGGCGCCACGGTACATGTGATCGCTGATGGAGGTGGATGTGCCGCATAGGCCTATGTTCACCTTCTCGAACACCTGCTCAACATAACCCCACATGTACGCCTTCACCGAGTAGAGGCCAGCGGTGACGCCGTAGTTTCTCCCCCAACCGTTCGATATCCCCAGCTGCCTGAAACCTCTAAGCGTTATCTGCCAGCTCGTTGACGAAACGGGTACCGGCTCAACTCTCCAAGCGTGGACTGATTCACCGCTGGGATTGCGGTAGTTGCTCTTCCCTGACGCCACAAGCTCAGCCGCCAGATACCTGTAGTAGCCCGGTCCTCCAACCCCATTCACACCCTTGTAGCTCCACCCCCAACCAATCGGGTTCTCCATCAAGGTGCCAGGCACATCATGGAAATGCGCCACCTTGGTCACCGAGCTTGAAAGCCTAAGATCGAACGGCAGATGCACGTTGCCGGGCCACTCGATCGAGGGCACGGTGAAGGTGACAGGCATGAAGGTTACGCCGTCAAGCTCGGCCTGCACGTAGCCATACAGCCACGCCCGCACCCAGTAGGTGCCTGCGCCAAGGCCGCTGACCCAAGTCGCTCCGTTTCTCCAATCCGACCTCCAGTCAAGGCTAGGCACATGCCCATCCATATCCGCCGGTGCACCGTAGTAGCCCTCGCGTCCAAACTGAAAGTTGAATCCGCCACTGCCCGCAGGTACCTGCCAGCTCTGCGCTGGACCAACCCCTCTCACCACTCGGGTCGGATCCTCCTGGAAGCTTCCCACAGTCCAAGGGAAGCTCCATGTCCCCCAGTTCACATTACCCTGCCCGTAAGGCGACCACGACACAGCCTTGCTCGTGTCCCCGCCAGGAAGCATGCTCTGCGCATCTTCAAGCGCCCTGTAGATCTCGATCTTGATGTTGGCTTCAGGCCCCTTCTGGAACCACGGCACCTCGCCTGCTCCACACTTCGAGAAAACTGAGCCCTTAATCTGCACGCCCGGGATCAGGTAGCCGTCCGCATGGTACGATTGACCTCTCAGGATTCGGAGGTTGCTGGCGATCTTGACCTCGGGGTAACCAGCAGCCGACGCGTAGATATCATACACGCCCGGCGCCACGCCTTCAAGCTCATAGTGGCCGCCCCAGGCGGCATCAAAGTACCCCCTTGCCTCAACCGGCCTACCTGTTGACCCACCGGTGTATGGATCGTCGGCTATGCCCACGGCCCTGACACGGCCTGGCAAGGTGACCGGTTGACCGTATAGGGCGGTGTTCCACCCGCCGTAGCGGATGGTGCCGGTTATTATGGCCGGATCGACCTCGCCTTTCACCACCAGAACCGGCCAGTTCTGATAAGGCCAGAAGACATCTCCAAGCTCCGGGCTGCTGAGCACTCTGAACTTGATGTGGTAGGCTCCTGCGATCGTTGGCGCGGTCACATTGTTGATTCGGACATAATACCATTCATCTGCGAAGTTGCCGTTCGCGTCCGCGATTAGGCTGAAGGTTATGTTTCCGAAGGTTTTCCAAGGCGTGAACTGAAACGGGCCGTACGGTTTGTTGGTTTGCTTCAACCAACTGTCCGGCGCATCATCCATCTTGTCATACGTGGTCTGGTCGATTCCGAATGGCTTCGTGTCCGCGTTAATGCTCACAATCGTCCAGAATGGTCCTCTGACAAAGTCTTCCCGGTTCTCCTTACCCACATCGACACAATCATAGTTGTTGGTGAAGGAGGCGATCACATTGTTTCTGGAGATGCCCGTGAACTCTGGCGGGATCATGATCTCGATCAACGTGAAGTTGACCGCCTTCCAAGCTGGCCGAGCTGTGCCCCATGCAGTCTTCTGGTCCCTAGTCACATTGAAGGCCAAGATCAAATCCCCTTTCACGGCATGCTCAATCGCTAATCCCTCGATTGTGGGATTGTCACACGCCCAGTAGTTGCCTTTCACTGGATCCCACATCCTAGCGAACGCTGTTCCACCTGCGATTGTGGAGGCGGGTATGGCGCTGGAGGGGGCGTAGTTGTTTTCGCCTAGTTGATAGAAGTTGGATGTGCCGGGGCCGAAGAGGCCGCTTCCGGGAAACACATAGCCCACCGGCCCTGCCACATGTTTGTCGTAGTAGTTCTGCCGGAAAGGATAGTAGCGGATGTGGTCGCCTGTTGTCAGGTGAGCTGAACCTGGAGCAACCGACACCAATACGACTAGCACGACAAGAACAACTGCAGGCGGCCACTTACGCAATTCATTCACTGTTCGTACTTCTTTCTGCCATGGGCCGGTTTTATAATGATTACTTAGGTTTCCGTACTACTCGAGCTCACAGATCCCTGGGCGATTGATTGGGGAAATGCCAAGCGAGGTATTCTTCTGGCTCCCACAATCTGCGTGGTCGGCTTCGATCGAGTGTAGACAACTTCTGTTCGGGGCGAACATGGCCCTGACCCATATAGATGTACCGGTTGCCTTCAGCAGTTAAGGATTGGTTGATTTTCGGGTTAACAGAGCCTGCGCGTCGTGTAATGTAGCGGCAGGGTTACCCAAGACTGTGACTGTCAGCCGGTGACGAGAAGGTGCTTATGTGGCTGAAGAGTAGTCTCCTTGAGACGCCTTGGGAAGGGGAGTTCTCTTCCGGTTCTGCGGTGCACGGCGAGACTGACAGCAGTGTAAAGTAGGCCCAGGGACAGCTTAAGCGGGCTGAACGTGCTCCTTCCATGTGTTCTCGGAAGCAGCCTTACCTCAACAGAATCAGACAGCCTATGCCAGTAGCCTTTCCTAACAACATTGTTGACCCATCTTACGTCAATGTCGAGGCCGGGAACGTGTTCTGGAATGGTGTCAAGCAGTGCCTTTTTCGTCCCGGCTTTGAATCCTGTTTGAACGCATGTCACGCCAAGCAGTATTCTTGTCAGTTTCTTGAATGTCTCTGAGATGACGCGTCGTCTGATGTTTGCCCAGCCATGATTTCTCGCTATCACGATAGGGCATTGGTCCTCAACTATTGGTCGAATCACTCTTGGTATTTCGGCTGGGTCGTATTGGCCGTCAGAGTCCATGACGACGACAACATCTCCCTCCGCGACCTCCACTCCTTTTCGTATGGCGCTGCCTCTCGATCCCTCTGAGTGAATGATTTTCACAAACTCGTATTCAGGCTGTTCTGCAATCTGCTCGAGTATCTTCTCCGTTCCGTCAGTTGTATTGTTCAGAACGAATATTGCACTGACAATCTGCTTATGACTATGTTTCGCCGCAAACAGCTTCTTGCAGACCATGCCTACGTTCTTGGCCTCATTCATTGTCGGAAGAACCACAGACACATTCGGACGACAAGTTGGATCGATGCGATTGGAGGGCATGGGCATGGTTTCCTCGAAACCTCATCTCCTCGATCGTCAGCGCTATGACATTGCTATATGGTATCACGGTGAAATGCATTTAAATGCTCCGACTGGGCGGAATGCGGTCCACATGCGCTATTCAGATAGAGGTCTCAATCATCTAGTTCTCTGTACGCGCACCTGACGCCTTGCTCTGCCAAGCAGAGTCTGAATCCTTTCTGGAAGAAGATCTCGCCTTCGCAATAGGTGACAGAGCGCGTCTCTGTATATTGTTTCGATCAGCTCCTCTCTGTCCCAATTGGAGCGAGCCGAGTATTTCGGAGCTACCCGCAGTATTGCATGGTCCATTGTTTTTGCGAACCTCTCAGTCTCCACTGAGGAGATGCTCTTCTGTTCACTTCCCAGCACATTGGCTGCGGCGATCATGCCCCGAATCCTCTCAAGGCTCATCGGCATCAGATACCTCTCAATCTCCACAGGCATTTCCCGACTGTCAACCAAGTAGAAAAGTGCATTCGACTCGTAGAACTTTTGGACTATTCCATGCTTCTCGATGATTCTTCTAGCCACTCGAATCAGTCCATGCTGTCGGAGAATCTTCAAATGATGACCAACGGCAGCATTCGACAACCCTAAGGTTCCTGCGAGCTGATTCTCCGCCATCTCTCGATAAGCCAACAGTCTCAACATTTCTCTCCGCATCGGATCAACAAGTACCTTGGCCTTTCTTGCGTCCTGAATCAGATTAACGCCCTTCAAGCTCTGGTTCACCGAGCTTCAATTACCGAAGAAGCAGTTGCTCCTCAAAAGACTATGGCTTAAGCCAGAAAGACATGCCCTATTCACGGGCGAAGAGGGCTGCGAATCCTTATTAGTTGCTGGACGTAGCCTATCGAAGATTCGAGGCGGCAGCGACTTGAGTACCAGAAAAAGGAGCATTCATCCTCCCGTGCCGGTTCATTCAGGTACTCGCCGTTGTCACTAACGCTTTCTTCCGACGCACAGACAGGCGGGACCACTCTTGCAGGAATACCTGTACGAATCAATCGAGGATGTCTTCAGACGTCTTCGCAGCTCTCCCAGAGGCCTAGGCTCGGATGAAGCAATTAGGCGACTCAAGAGATATGGCAGGAATGAAATATCTGAACGGGTACACGCGCCTCTTTCTCGAAAGCTTCTTGGACAGGTCATGGAACCATTTGGCCTGCTGCTACTCGCCGCCAGCGTGCTAGCCGCCATAGCGGAAATGCCCTCTCTCGCCTTAACCATCGTGGCCGTTGTACTGCTTAATGCGCTGCTGGGATTTGTGCAGGAATGGCGCGCCGAGAAGGCTGTGGAGGCGCTGAAACGTTGGATTCCTCAATACGCGAAAGCATTGAGAGATTCGGAGTTGAGGAAGATTCCTGTAGAGGAGATTGTTCCTGGCGACGTGATAGTTCTTGAGGAGGGTGACCGCGTCCCTGCGGACGCTAGGCTTTTCGAAGCTTATGAGCTTTGGACGAACAACGTTCCGCTCACCGGCGAGTCTGAACCTCAGCCCAGAAGCATTGAGCCTCCGCCGCGCGGCTCCCGACTGGAGCTCGAATCCTCCAACCTTGTCTTCATGAGCACGAGTGTGGCCCGAGGGATAGGAAAGGCGCTGGTGACGAGAACTGGGATGGATACAAGATTCGGCAGAATTGCAGGACTAACCCAGGAGATAGAGCCACCTCCCAGTCCGCTCCAGCTGGAGATAGCTCATCTGGCGAGGCTTGACCTAGTCGCAACGGTTGCAGTCGGAATGCTCTTCTTTGCCTTGGGCACACTGTTCCTGAGCCTTTCATTTCATGAAGCCATTCTCTTCATGATCGGGGTCATGGTGGCATGCGTGCCTGAAGGGCTTCAGGTCACGGTGTCTACCTCGCTCGCTCTCAGCGTTCTGAAAATGTCCAAGCATCAAGTCTTGGTTAAGCGTCTCTCCGCCGTCCAGACACTGGGAAGCATCACTGTGATCTGCACCGACAAGACGGGCACGATCACAAAGGGGGAAATGACCGCGCGAAGGATCTGGGTCCCGGGGCTTCAGGTCGAGGTTTCCGGGATAGGCTATGAGCCAATAGGTGAACTCACCTTCAAGGGAAGACCCCTAGAAGAGGCGGAGAACAGGAGACTGGACCGGCTGATTGAGGCAGGTGCGCTCTGCAACAACTCCAAGATTGCTCCTCCAACAGATGAGAGAAAGCTGTGGAGTGCGATCGGTGATCCGACCGACGCAGCCTTCCTCGTCTTGGCTTTGAAGAAGGATGTGAACCTTGTCCAGCTGGAGAAGGCAAGACCTAGGCTCTCGCTGATGCCTTTCGACTCGAACCGGAAAAGAGTATCCTCAATCCACCAGACCGAGACCGGCGCAGTGGCCTATGTGAAAGGCGCTCCCAGAAGCATACTGTCTGTGTGCAGTTACTTTGAGGCGGATGATAAGACGCGAGAAATGTCTCCAGATGATCTGTCAGAGATTGGGAGTGGGATACGTGATCTTGGGGATCAGGGCCTGCGCGTGATCGCAATCGCTTACAGGAAGCTGGAGAATCCCACCTCAAGTCTCCGCCCTGAGGAAGTGGAGAAGCAACTGGTCTTCCTCGGCCTTGTAGGTTTACAGGATCCACCGCGGCCGGAGGTGCAAGAAGCAGTCAGGGTGGCGAAACGTGCAGGAATAAGAATCATAATGTTGACCGGAGACTACGGGCCAACCGCCAAATCCGTCGCCATCCAGGTTGGAATCGTTGAATCAGAAGAGTGTCAGATAGTGAGAGGTGTCGACCTGGAGAAGATGAGTGATCCGGAGGTGAAGCTGCTTCTTTCGAGGAAGGATGTGGTCTTCTCTCGAGTCGCCCCTGAACAGAAGCTGAGAATTGTGAGACTTCTTCGAGAAATCGACGAGATTGTCGCTGTCACTGGAGACGGAGCAAATGACGCACCGTCCTTGAAGGAGGCAGATATCGGTGTGGCAATGGGCCTCAGTGGAACAGATGTGGCAAGAGAGGCTTCAGACATGGTGCTGCTGGACGACAGCTTTGCGTCAATTGTCAAAGCCGTGGAAAGCGGTCGAGCCATATTCGACAACATTAGAAGATTCATCGCGTATGTTTTCTCCCATAACTGGGCTGAACTCAGCGCCTACATCCTGTTTGCTGTGTTCCGTATTCCCCTTCCGTTGCTCCCCATGCAAGTTCTCGCGATTGACCTTGGAATCGATGTTCTTCCGTCATTGGCGCTTGGGTTGGAGCCACCCGAGTTAGGAACGATGATGCGGCCGCCAAGAAGCAGAAAGGAACGCCTCTTCGACTCGTCGACCGTATTGAAATCGCTGCTCTTGGGCACTTTCGCGTCAATCTTGGCTATGACCGCGTGTATAATGACCTGGACAGCTGGAGGGTGGACGTGGGGCCAGGAGCTGTCGTACGCCGACCCGCTGTATCTGAAGGGAACAACAATGACCTTTGCAGGAATAGTTGCCGCGCAAATCGGCTCCGCACTGCTACTACGCGCCAGACAACCTTCTACTTCAGGCGGCTTCAGGGATAGTCGCTGGATTCTCCTGGGTATAGCAGGACAGTTGGCAGCCACGTCGGCAATAATCTACATTCCCGGTCTGCAACAGATCTTCGGCACTGTAGGGATTGGTGTCGCGGAATGGAGCCTTCTCCTGGCTTTTCCCATCGCAATCGCGTTAATGTCACAAGCCGCAAAAGTCTACTCAAAAGGAAAGAGAGGCAAAGGAGTAACTCGCATGCAGACGGCATGTGCGATATGATTCATGATACGTGGCAGGCAACGTATATCGAGATGGTTGCGGGAATGGTTGCAAAGTACCAAGTTGGCCATAGAATTCCTAGGAGGTTCACCAGTCCTAGAAGTGGTGCCTCTCCTGGCGTGATCCAGAGACCTGCAAGCGGATCGGTCGGCAGGGGGAATCTGGCTCTTAAGAAGTAGTAGAAGGTGTTATGGAGGGTTAGAGCCCATAGGAAGTTTGCCGCAGATATTGTAAGCTGCCTGTTCATCTGAGAGGAGTGTATACGGCGTAGAAGGAGATCGTTTACCAATGGAAAGAAGGCTGCTGCAGCCAGGACGGGGATCAACGGAAACAGGATATACGGCGGGAAGTTGAGAAGATCAGCTCGATACATTTCTCTGTAAGGGATACCATCCAGTGTGACATAGTAGTACTCTAGGTAGGAGAGAAAG
>Ga0209314_10001344_pt1 | contig 10894 bp, 10 predicted proteins | sample I19B2metaG_FD_184146 | JGI IMG/M metagenome (GOLD analysis project Ga0209314, IMG submission 184146) | Lake sediment bacterial and archeal communities from Gulf of Boni, Indonesia to study Microbial Dark Matter (Phase II) - ​I19B2 metaG... | ecosystem: Environmental > Aquatic > Freshwater >...
ACTAGGATCCTATCCAAGGACTCTCACTCTCTGTTTCGGCAAGGCGAATGCGAAGGTGGCTCCTTGGCCTTTCCCAGCCGACGAAGCCCAGATTCTGCCACCGTGCGCCTCGACCAATCTTTTGGTTAGACTTAGTCCCAAACCTGTACCTTTGAAATACGTGGGTTTTTCAATGGCTGCGAAAGGTTCGAAGACTCTCTCAAGATCTTTCTTCTCTAGTCCGATTCCCGTGTCTGTGATGTGCACGGTAACGGACTGTCTATCTTCTTGAACGTGTATCGTGATGTGTCCACCGTTTGATGTAAATTTGCTCGCATTGTTGAGTAAGTTCATCAAGACCTGGCTGAGCCTGAGGTGGTCTCCTTCAACAAGGATAGCCCCAGCGGGAACATCGACTGCGATCTCTTGATTCTTCTGCTTAAGCAGCGGCTGAATCTCTTCGACGCACTGCGTCAGTATCTCTCGGAAGCTAATATTCTCAAGGTTGAGTTTGGGTCTTCCTGATTCCATGCGCTGTATGTCTATCAGGTCATTTGTGAGATCGAGCAGTCGATCAGCATTCCGTTTCACAACCTCGATGCTTGACTTGATGCTGTCAGGCACTGACTTCGTCTCTTTTGCGAGGATGTAGTCGACATATCCCTTGATTGAGACGAGTGGCGTTCGGAGTTCATGTGTGACAGCAGATATGAACTGATCTTTCATAGTCTCCAGTCTTCTATGCTCGGTGATGGCCCGAATTACTGCGTCGATTCCCAACGTTTCAACTAACACTCCATCTATGTATGCGATGTTGCCTTCGGAGGCTAGGATGGCCTTTGGATAATCGCGAACCCAGAGGGTTCGACTATCCTTTCGTCGCAGTTCGAATTCGGCGAAAACGGGCGAATCGCGCAACATCACAAGGTGCTCCTCGCGGTCGGATTTCTTAACATAGAGGTCGCTCAGATTGTTCTGTTTGAGGGTCTCCACACTCTCGTAGCCAAGCATTTCGGCGCACGTTCGATTGGCCTCGAGAATCCTTCCGTCAGGAGTAGCACGATAGACTCCAACTGGGAGATGGTCCATAAGTGAGCGATATGTTTCCAGGGTATTCCTCACAGCTCTGACGGTAGCCTCTTGCGACTGGGAATAGCTAAAGGTCCTTACGCCGATGAGCAAGAGAACTAGCAGAATACCGGACTTGAGGAGCGCATCACCGAGTGGCGCCGTGAGTATCGGAAAATCAAAGAAGGCATCAGCTATCCAAAAAATGATGCCGCTCACAATTAGGACGACTGCCTCTTTGGGTTTCACTGAGGTTCCCCAGACCTCTAGACCCGATGAACGGATTCGCTCATCATCTGAATCTCCCCCTCAAGGGCGCTATGATCGCAGAATTTGGGATTCTGTTTTTCTGGTAGCTGTTGATCAGTTTTCGGATTATGGCGTCGTAGGTTTCGCCTTTCCTACCTAACTTGTCGAGTCTTCGTTTTGTTTCGGTTTTAATCTGGATGGTCTTGACTTCGCTCAAGGCTTTTCTGTAGTCACTGTAGCGGCTGCACTTGATGTAATCCATTTGTTACTCCTTAGAACCACGTTGAGTGACATGACAATTCTTTCCGTCGGGGCTCTGAGAAGGAAAATAACAAAGCTACCCAAAACTGGTTCCCGGATAAGCTAGGAGGAGTCTAGAGAGGAGGAATGAGCAGCCTGTTCTTGTCGGGCGCAAAACATGCCTGCGACTGGTCTCACAGGGAAAGGGGCTCGACTGGGACGGGATCCTAGTGGTCCGTTCGAAAGCTCATCTATGTATCAGGATTACGCGAAATGTTGGTCTTCTTCCGAGCCCAGAAAGCGAAGTCTTCCGGCGCGCTACCATGGGGGCTCACCGGTGTTTTCGATAACCTCATTGTAATGCTTGGCGAGTTTGTGTGCATCACGTATCTGCCAGAGCCACAGCCCGATTCGAATCAATCCGAATGAAAGTGCGATTAGGAAGGAGGCCGCAAAGAAACCTCCGAAGACTGCGACGAAGAAGACGATTCCCGTTGCTATTCCAGCGATCAGAATAGCCATACCGCGGACAAATCTTTGGACGTAGAAGTGTCCTGCCCCCATGAACAGCAGACCAACCAATGCTGCGACTAATACTGCGGTTCCGGGGTTCTTGCCGGGAGGGTTGGCCTTAGCTGTCTCTTGCACAACTGCGCCGCAAACTTGGCAAAATCGCACACCCTTGCTGCTCTGAGAACCGCAGGTTCGACAGACGGCCATGAACAAGAATCCTCATTGGAATTCTTATTACTTTGCCTGAGGCATCTCTCCCTCGCCGGGATCGTAGTGGGTCAACTTTTTGTGAGATGCAAGAAGTGCAGTGCACTCTATCCATCGGGTGTTACTATGGACAGGAAGACCTTCGAGAACCCGGCTAAGCGAATTTTGGGCGTCAGTACGAAGTGCCCTTTCTGCAAGACGACCAACTTGCACAACAAGAGCGAGATGGTCTTCCAAGGTTAAGCGCTCTTCCTTAATCTAATCTGAGAAAGAAAGATTGCATCATTTCCCTGCGGTATGCGGATTCTTGCGACGATTCTCCCGTTGATGCGTGTTTCGAGTTCATCGAAAGGTCCCAGGTGTTCGACAGCAAATCTGGACATTAGAAGCTGCGAGCATTCTGAACGGGAAAGCGAGATTCCTACTCGCTTATGGAAATGACAGGGTACATATGTTCCCAGCTCCGCGTCGAATTTTTCTCCTCTACTCAATCCTGACGGCATTGCGAGAAGAGAGTCGAATGCATAGTTGAGGACACAACAGATAGGATAGTGTTGTTTCAGTCCCCTTAACGTGGCCTGAATGGCAAGAGCCAAACGTTGGAACAGGCCCAAGGAACCTTCGATCCTCAGTGAAAGTAGGGATGCAATCAACTGAGAGCAGTGCACGGCTTACTTCGATTATGTAACTTGGATAAGCTTGGAAAAGTTACAGAGAATCCATCCTCTGAAGCTCTATCGATTCCCCGCAGCTAGTCAAAGAGACGATTTCCCGGTGGTTCAGACAGTCTGTCTATCCATTCGAACCAAGGCTAGTGAAGTGAAGAGGAGCGTCCTTTCGTCGGGGGCTCGCTGCCTAGACTTCGAAGCTCTGCAGATGCAGAACTGAGAATTAGCGTGAACTTGTACATTCTTCTGCAAACTTCTAACCCCTATTATCACATTTTTGCCGCGAACAAAGTAACCGTGTGCTGGGAGATGGGGAACGCTTATTCAATTACCAGAATGCTGGCTGTCCGCGATTGGAATTGTCCTACATCTACGTCCCGAGACCCCCCATTGCTCACCCATGCTACGTTCCCGCGACATGCGTTCTACCGCAACCACCTGAAGTGTACTATCAGCCTCCGCCAGTGGCGTACGCGTACCAACCGCCACCAATCAACTACGTCTATCAGCCTCCACCTGTGACCTACATGTATGTGCCTCCACCTTGGTACTATTACTATCAAGCACCGGCCCTCAGGATACAGTAGGGCTGTCGATATCAGGGGCCACTCAGCAATCGCCTTCCGAAAGCAAGCGAGAGAGAGCCGGGCAGCATCCTGGTTGTGACTAAGGTTTGTGCCATTCGCCAGACGGAGGCTCGTGATTCCACTTTCGTTTCTCATGGCCGTATCGGCAAAGAGGCTTCGTCAGGTGTCTATGTGCTTTCGGGGTGGGAAGATACAATCCCAGGCCGAGATCCCTTGTCATTCTAACTAGCTGCTTCTTGACATCACGAACAATGACTGAACATCTTTCGCATCTGAATCCCTGGCCCTTGCCAGCAGACTTCAAATGTTTTCCGCAATGAGGGCAAATGGGATTCTCAATGCGAAACTCTTCACTCAAACTATTAACGCGGATTTTCTCTAGGTTGACGGTCAAACCGGAGCCCTCGGGTTTCCGCTTGACACCGCCATAAACTACAACCTCGTCCCTTGGAGCTAGGTTGGCTGCGATTTCCCGGAACTTGCCTGTCGGCTCGTAGGCGGCACATCGCACTCTTCCGGCACAGTACCGTAAATCGAAGAAAACGTGACCCCCAAGGATCCTTTCCGGCATGCCTGCCACAATGCCCCTCAAAACAGCAGGCCTGTTCGGTTTGACGCTGACATTATTTGGAGTGCAATTGAGGTGTGCATCTGTTCCGTGATTTGTGCGGAAGATTACCCAACGCTCTATCGGCTCTGCAATTTTGAGCATCCGGAAAGCTTGACGTACAATCGTTGCACTTTCCCCTCGAACTCCAGCCAGCACAGGGTCAGGTCCATGAGGCGTGATGAGAATTCGTCTGTGTTCGAAATCGTAATTGTTGAAGGTTCTTGGAGAGGTTAGTCTGTCCATCTTGATTACGGAATTTTCGTCGACGCGCCTGGGCTTTCCGTAATTCTCCCTTCTCCTGTACGCGATGAGTTCAAAGGTATGATCCCCTTCTAGCGTCTGACCGACAGCGGCCAGTGCGCCAACCAGCCCTATTCGGGTTCCGTACGCGGCCGCGGTCATCTTGTGGCCTTTGAGAATTCTTAGGGCATCTCTTGTTGAGAGCATATCCCATAGTGCCGACCTAGAGAAACGTCTGACTCTCGATGATGGGTTGCCCTCCAGAAAGACTGCGGCTGGATCCGTCCCAGCTCGGCCTAGGTCGCTCTGATTCTCAAGGGTCTGAAGAACAGTCTCCCGAACTAAGTCGACCGTGTCGTTCGGGATTTCAAGTCGCAAGGCCACGGCTGCGTTCCCACGCGTCTTGTATGGGACGTTCGGGTTTAGCCGGATGATGTTGGGATAGTCTATGAATTTCAGACGTCTCTGGCTCAATCTCTCAACTAACTGGGCTGCGATGTATGTTGTGCAGCCGCCTTGCGCTGAGTCTGTGTCGTCTATTCCCACATGCAGTTGCACAATTCTAGACCTAGTCGGTGCTATCCTAGCAGACCCGACGAGTACAGATTGCCAATATGAGGTTAAGTGCCTTCCACAACGATCATTGTGAGGGTTGAGCGTACCTTGTCGAGCCTTCGAATCTTCCAGGTAACGATCTCCTTCAGCTTATCCATCGAGTCAGCTTCGACCTTCGCGACTATGTCGTAAACCCCATAGACCACATATGACTCCTTGACATTCTGTACCTTGCGCAGTTCGGTCACTACTTCATCTTCAGAGCCGATCTCGGCGTTTATCAGGACGAAGGCGAGGGGCATCAGAAAACCTCTGCTTGGCCTTCATGCCCAGCTACTACTAAAAAGATTTGCCTAATTCACACTCTCGAAAAAGTCTGCAACCTGTCAACTAGAACTGCGAGCTATCTCCGAGTTTCCCAAGGGAAGCAACAGCGGCCTTCGAGCCCGTTGACGCATCTTCTAGAACGGTGACCTTGTCAACCGTCCAAGACTTTGAGATTGGGCTTGATTCGATGTAGCGTCTAATTCGCTCAGCAAGCCCTTCGTCGGACGCTGCACTTTCGCGAGCAGTACTGAGGAGCGTTACAATAGCAATCTTGCCCGAGAATGACACCAAAGAATTCTGTGGGGAGGTATACATATACGTTTTATGATGGCCTCATCCAGACCTATCGTTCAGATTCTCCAAGTAAGAAGCAGGCCCTCAGATCCCCTGGGGTCCGCTGTATCATCTCATATGTCAACCATAATTCAAGATTCATTGCCGCAGTGTCACGTGCGTGCAAACGAGGCCGTAACGTTTACCAACTTGTCGGGAATGAAAGCCTGTGGCCGGTTCTTTGATTTCAGTCAATGAAGCGTTGACTTCTATTGATATGATGATTCTTGATAGAAACTCGGATTATCTTGGCGTCTCGACTCTCCAATTGATGGAGAATGCTGGCCGTAATGTGGCGGATGAGATCACTGCCCGCTTCGGAAGAGCCAGTTCCGTCATCATCTATGGCGGGACTGGCAGAAATGGAGGTGACGGGATGGTTGCGGCGCGGCATCTGGCGGGGCGGGGTTTCAAAGTCACATTCCGGCTCGTGGGTGACGAGACCGGTATCTCCGACGAGAACGCATTGCATAACTGGCGCGCTCTGAAAGCGATGTCTGCAACAGTCACTATCGAGAAGTATCGTGACTCGTCTGGGCTTTCGGGATCAGAGTCGGACGTGTTAGTTGACGCCCTTCTAGGGACCGGTGTCAAGGGAAAGCTCCGGCAGCCCATCATCAGAGCTGTTCAAGTCATCAACGAGAGCGGGGGCTTCAAAGTTGCCATTGACGTGCCTACGGGGATCGATTCTGATTCCGGCGATATCCTAGGAGAGGCTGTACGCGCAAACCTCACTGTAACATTGCACGCGACAAAGAAAGGGCTCCTCAAGGCCAAGGAATATTGTGGTGAGGTGAAGGTGGTCGACATTGGGATTCCGCCTGAGGCAGCGATTATTGCTGGCCCGGGGGATGTCGAGGCGGCCATTGTGCCGAGGATGCCTGAAGCGCACAAAGGGCAGTTCGGACGGTTGCTCGTAATCGGGGGAAGCCAAACCTACACAGGTGCCCCAACCCTAGTCGCCCTGGCGGCCTACCGGACGGGAACCGACCTCGTCTTCGTCGCAGCACCCGAAAAGACGGCTCACGCAGTATCGTCAATTTCACCAGACCTGATCACGATCAAGCTCCCGGGAGACAACTTCCTCCCCGTCCATCTCCGCGTCTTGCGAGAGCACTTGGAGAAGGCCAGCGCAGTGGCGGTCGGTCCCGGTTTGGGCTTGGAAAAGCAAACAGTCTCAGCTATCAGGAGGATTGTTCCAGTCGTCCGTCAAGCCAAGAAACCCCTCCTTCTCGACGCGGATGCATTGAAGGCTCTGGGTGTTGTGAAGAAGAAGGTCTTCGATAGCTCAACCGTTCTCACGCCTCACGCAGGAGAGTTTCAAGCAATCTCAGGAAAGGCTCCATCGAAAAATCTGAAAGTCAGGGCGAATGAGGTTAAGGAGTTTGCTTCACGGAGCGGCGCCGTTGTCTTGCTGAAGGGGCATACGGATGTAATCTCAGATGGCACCAGACTGAAGTTGAACAACACAGGTAACCCCGGCATGACTGTTGGGGGGACGGGCGACGTCCTTTCGGGGATAGTGGCAGGGTTGATGGCGCAGGGTGTTGATGGCTTCAGGGCGGCTGTGGCAGGGGCCTTTGTGAATGGGGCTGCAGGCGACTTGGCACAGGAACGATATGGATATCATTTGACGCCAACCGACCTACTCGAACATATTCCCAGAATCCTAGATGATCCCATGTGCCACAAAGCCATTCTACAGAAGAGACTGGCCTAGGATCTTGGTGAGTTCGAAAGGTTATCTGCTACAATGACTTAGTCTGTCATTGGAGAGTAGATGAGTACTCATTCTGAAAGCCAGCGCTACCTTGCACTAAACAGTAAGTATCTGGCCGAAGGAGAAGGACTTCTCAAGAAAGGAGATTACGTCCAAGCCTCGGAAAAGTTCTGGGGAGCCGCCGCAGAAATCGTAAAGGCCGCGGCTGCAAGGAGGGGAGTGGTTGTCAGGGCTCACAGGAGCATCTCGGAATTTGTTTCCAAGCTCGACGAGGAACGACCTGACCTCGAGCTGGCGCTATTGTTCCACGTCGCAAATAGTCTCCACACAAATTTCTATGAGGACTGGTTCGATGCGAAGATGGTTGTGAAGGGAGCTGAGGCTGTCCGCACCTTCGTCGAGAGAATGAAAGAGTTCCTTTAGACGTAACAACCGGTGTCCCTTTCGAAAAAATCGGAATCGCCACTCAAGGGCAGGGAGGCGAACCATGCCAGACCTCACCTGTACGTCCTTCTCATGAGGCAGGACGATCCGCGAAAGTGCACTTCAGCTAAGTTGGTTAGGTTCCGGCTAGCCGGACCGCTGTACAGGTTGCGGCAGATTCCTAGAAGCGCGCTCGTGCTCGATCCGATGGCTGAGAGCGTCCTATTGCCTAGCGATAGAACTTTGGCTCAGAGAAGCGGGGTCGTGGCCGTCGATTGTTCTTGGGAGAGAGTCCAAGAGGTCTTCTCTGTGAAGCTCCCGGGACGGGGAAGGAGACTACCCAAGCTCCTTGCGGGGAATCCTGTGAATTATGGTGCGGCACATAAGTTGTCGTCGATCGAGGCGTTGGCGGCTGCGTTGTTCATAATGGGTTTCAGGGAGAGAGCGAAACAGTTGCTCTCCCTATTCAAGTGGGGTGAGGGCTTCTTGGCTTTGAACTCGGAACCTCTTGAAGCGTACTCGAAAGTCAGCGGCCCCGAGGATTTGTTTAGGGCGGAAGCAGATTTCTTCTGAGGAGCAGCCTTCCCTTCCTGTAGTCCTTGAGAAGTCACTACTCCAATTGCCTGATGGGGACAGTGCGCTCTTGTTGAGCGGCTTGGACGGTGGTATCAGTGGATTGGGCGCGGGCAAAGTGCTGTGCTCGCGGCACGCTCCCAAGAGCTCGCGTGTCAATCCACTGGTTTCTATACAACAGGTTTCAGGCTGGCTCTTGGGAATCCTTTCGATATGTCGCACCCGAGAGCGTAGAGTGGTGTGCGCGGTTTCACTCCGTACAGGAATATGCAGCCGTTCCGTTCGATTAGTCGAACATGTTGATCGGTGAGGTAGACTGTTCGCTGGGTAATCTCCAATCCCGGTCGAGTCAAAGCCAGGGTTAGGTCACCCTGAAGCTTACACTCGGTGATTGAGCGACCCACCATACTGAAGAGCTGATCCATCTCGTTCGCGTAGCTACTCTCAAGGAGATCGTATCCTACAATCGTAAGGATCGGTCCCCCTGTCCTCTTTCTTAACTCGAGTTGATGCTGACGAAAAGGTTCCAGCTCAGATTTGTCGAAGCTCATATCAGAATAGACTGTGACGCACTTATCAAAGGCGCCTTCTTCAATATGAGGGGTCATCAGTCCCGCGTATTCTTCTTTGCTTACGCCCATCGTGGGCAGTATGAATACGCCTTTCCTTCTTGACAGAAAATTCCAAGCGGTCTGCATCGAGAGAAGTTGGATGGCTTCAAGGGGAACGCTTGGCTCAGCTTCCAAGACAACGGATGCACCCCTTTGATAGCCACCACCCAAGGCTCTATCCAAATCCCCAGAACCTGAAGAAAAGTGGGTATCCGAATCGGATATCGGCCTCCATAGCTCCTTCCTAGAAATCTTCGGCAGGGAGAAGCTCTCCATTACTTGGAAACCGTCCGCTAGAGTGAACATTTGGTTCACACGTTGGATTCTGGATCCCCTCAGCTTGGGGATCTCAAATTGCCTGATACCGAACTCTTTCTCACGTCCAAGAATGAAGATGCCGTCAGCGACAAATTCTTCCACAGATGTTCCCAGCTTCTCTTGTCCTGTGGGCACCTCAACGATTAGGAGGGTGGTGCATCCGGCCTGCCGCGTCATCTTGCTGAGGATTGTGTGAAGAACTATCCGAGCTTCACTCCTGCCCCTGTAGGCCTGCGCCATCGCCGAGAAGGAGTCTATCACAAGCCTCCGAGCCTTGAATTGCCCGATCTGCCTCAGAACCGATTCCAATGTGGTTGCGACACCAGACTCCGACATAACTGGAAAATCTAACAGCCTAAACTTCCCGGCCTTCTCAAGCTCATCGAACTTGAATCCCATCTGAGACATATTGCTCATGAACGTTTCCCGTGACTCAGAGAAGGAGACGTATATCCCAACCTCCCCGAGTCGTTCGGCACCATGATGCACGAACTGGGCTGAGAAGATCGTCTTGCCTGAACCTGGGTTGCCTGCGACGAGAATCAGACCTCCACGCGGGAGACCGCCCCCAATCAATTCATCCAGAACATTGATCCCGGTTGGAGCCCTGTCGCTGAATCCACCCACCCCCAACACAACCACTCAGCCATGATAGCTTAGGACTATATAATTCCTCAAAAACTGGAAAGAAACGTGACGAATGAAGAACTCCTCTCCGCGGTGAGTCACTGCCGGTGAGAAACAGGTTGAATGAGTACTGACGGACAGGTTAGACATTTTGTACTTGGATTCGGATTTGCTGGTCGGCTCCCTCGCCCACCAGATTCTTCTTGGCTCCTTCAACATAATTGATCAGGGTGAGGTTTGGTGCCTCACAGAATTCCCATCCAGCCTTAGCATACAGCTTTCTGGCAATGGTCTTCTCCAGCGTCTCGTGACCTGCACCGAAGAGTTCTCGCCATTTCTTCACAAACTCCCCCAGTCTCTCACCCATATCTTCCCTGCGGAGGGAGTAGCTCTCTTCCATGTGTCCGTAAACGGTCTTCATGATGCTTCCATTGAACAACTCCAGAAGCGCCTCGTCAGCAGCCTCGATCAGCAATCTCTCAAGGAATTTGATGCTTGCCATGGAGCTGGCGGAACCCGTTCTGGGTTCGTATGGATTTCTGAGTTGAGTTTGGGGGGTTGTGCCAGTGAGATCGCTGGCGTCTTGAAGCAAGGTTCCTTCGTCCTATCCATAATGCGCAAAAAGAATTGTATGACGGGTCGTTGATTTAAGGGGGTTGTCACCAATCTCTGCTCTCAATCGAAATCTCTAAACAAGAAACAGTAACCCGGATATCAGGCGGGACGGTCACAGAAAATTGAAGTGGGATGCGGCGAATTCCCTCTCGTGATGATCAGGAATGGAGCCTGAAAAGAAGCCTGATGAACGAGGCTACTGGGATCCGCCGAGACCCTGGTAACCGAGTAGCTAGGAAACCTGATCTGATCTGAGTTTTCGTTGCTCTTGGAAGAGCAACGGAACTGAATCGTAGCTGTTCAAGACGTAATGCCTAAGGGAATTGGGCTGTTGGGAAGCGTCCCTGCCCCGTGCCATTTTCTCATAGGTTATTTATTGTGAGGGGTGGGTGGGGGGCTGTATGCGCGTTTTGGCGCACTAGGAAGCTGGG
>Ga0209314_10001345_pt1 | contig 10886 bp, 7 predicted proteins | sample I19B2metaG_FD_184146 | JGI IMG/M metagenome (GOLD analysis project Ga0209314, IMG submission 184146) | Lake sediment bacterial and archeal communities from Gulf of Boni, Indonesia to study Microbial Dark Matter (Phase II) - ​I19B2 metaG... | ecosystem: Environmental > Aquatic > Freshwater > Lake...
CGCTCGCCCTGGTGACTTCCTACGTTCTGCGCGACCGCTGCCCTGACCTGAAGGCAGAAGAAGTGGGGCGGTCGCTGTACCGGACCCTGGAGGAGAAGTACGGCCTGGGGCCGCGCGGCACCCGCGACACCTACACGGCCGTGAACGCCGCCGGTCGCGTCGCCGAAGTCCTCCGGGTTCGAGAAGGCGCTGCCCTCCTATACTCGGAACGCCTGGCCTACGCCGAGGACAAGACGGTCGTCGAGTACGTGGAGAGCTATATCCGCGGTGACCGCTTCACCATCGACGTGGCCCGCATGCCTGACGCCGCCGCCTCGGACCGCCGGCTGGGGTAGAGGAGGAACTGCGCGTGTCCGTCTTACTCGGCATCGACCTGGGAACCTCCGCCGCCAAGGTCATGGCGGTGACGCCGGAAGGCCGCGTCCTCAGCACCGGCACGGCGGGTTACCCCTTGCATACACCCCACCCCGGCTGGGTGGAGCAGGATCCGGCCGACTGGTGGGCGGCCGTGCAGACCGCCACGGCCCAGGCCCTGGCGCAAATGCGCGAGGCCGACCGCGGCGACATCGCCGGCATCGGCCTGTCCGGCCACATGAGCGGGCTGGTGCTGGTGGACCGGGATGGCAACCCTGTTCGCCCCTGCATCATGCTCACCGACACGCGCTCGCAGGCTCAATCGGCGCGGCTGCGCCAGACGGTGGGAACACGGGTAGGGACCCTGACCGGCAACACGCCCCTGGATGCCTTCCTGGCGCCCAAGCTGCTCTGGGTCAAGGAGCAGGAGCCGGACACCTATGAGAAGGCATACGCCTTCCTTTTCCCCAAGGACTATATCCGCTACCGGCTGACGGGCGACCTCAGCACGGAGCCGTCTGACGCCGGCAACACGCTGTTCATGGACTCCCGCACCGGCCGGTGGGACCGGGACCTCATGCAGGACATGGGTCTCGACCCGGAAATGGCCCCGAGTGCCGTCACCAGCACGACGATCACCGGCCGTCTCACACAGGAGGCCGCGGAGCGGCTGGGGCTCCCGCAAGGCGTCCCCGTCGTCGCCGGCGGCGGCGACATGGCCTGCAGCGCAGTAGGCATTGGCGCCGTGGAGCCTGGCATTGTCTCGGTGACCATTGGCACAGCGGCGCAGGTCCTGGCCTGTGTTCCGGATATCGCCAACCAGGTGGGCGGTCAGCTCACCTTCCACCCGCACGCGGAAGCCGGCGCCCTGTTCGCCCTCGGATCCATTTTCTCCGGCGGCCTCGCTACCGGCTGGCTGGCGAAGGTCCTGGGTGAGGAGGAGGGCCTGAAGCGCGACCCGGGCGCCTACTTTGAGGCCCTGGGTCGGCAGGCTGCAGCGGCCAGGCCCGGTTCGGGCGGGGTGATCTTCTTGCCCTTCCTGGTGGGCAGCGGCACCCCCTTCTGGAACCCCAGCGCCCAAGCGGGCTGGGTGGGCCTGACGGTCTCGTCGGGGCGGCCGGAGCTGGTCCGCTCGGTGATGGAGGGCGTGGCCTACAATGTCCGCGACAGCGTCGAAGCCCTGCGTCTGACCGGCGCGCCCGTGAACCGGGTGCACATCGCCGGCGGCGGCGCCGGCAGCGCCGTATGGCGGCAGATCATTGCCGATGTCCTGGGCGTCCCCGTGCTGCAGCCGGCCTGCCGCAACACCTCGGCCCTGGGGGCGGCGGCTCTGGCCGGCATCGGCCTGGGCCTCTACCGGGACATGCGGGAGGCCGCCCAGACGCTCATCACCTACGGCGCTCCGGTGGAGCCCGAGGCCCGGGCGGTCGACCGCTACAACCGGCTCTACCCCGCGTACCGCCGCATTTACGCCTCCCTGGAGGGGGCCTTCGACGAACTGACCCGCCTGAAGGATTAGGAGGACTCACGATGCGTTCCACCATGTGGACCTATCCCTGGGACGTGCTCGACGTGGGCGTGGACACCGCGCTGGATGAGCTGCTGAACCAGGTGGGCGTGGGCGGGCTGAGCCTGGCCACGTCCTACCACGCGGGCCGCTTCCTGCAGCCCCGCAGCCCGAAGCGGAAGGTCTACTTCCCCGAGGACGGCACCATCTACTTTCATCCTGACCACAGCCGCTACGAGAACCTCCTCATCAAGCCGAAGGTGGCGCGCCTCATCCACGAGCGGGGCGACGTGCTGCGCCGGCTGGAGCAGGCGAAGGAGAAGCGGGACTTCACCCTCAACGCCTGGACCGTCTGCCTGCACAACACCCGCATTGGCATGGAGCACCCGCAGGTCACCACGGTGAACGCCTTCGGCGATCACAACGACTACAATCTCTGCCCCAGCAACCCGGACGCCCGGGCCTACATCACCACGCTGGTGGCCGACATGACGAACCGCTACGCAATCGACTCGGTGGAGCTGGAGTCGCCCAACTTCATGGGCTTCGCCCACGAGTTCCACCACGAGAAGGACGGCGTGGGCCTGACGGCCAAGGACGACTTTCTCCTGTCGCTCTGCTTCTGCGACTCCTGCCTGGCCCGCGCCAGGAAGGCCGGCGTGGATGCGGAAGCCGCCCGCCGCACGGTGCGCCACTGGATCGAGGAGATGACCATGCGGCCCATTCCGGTGCAAGAGCCCGACTTTGTGGCCCGGGGCGTGGAGGGCTTCAAGGACACCCCCGAGGTCTACGAGTACCTCCGCTGGCGCTTTGAGTCGGTGACCTCCCTCACCCGCGAGATCCGTGAGGCGGTGAACCCGCGGACCCAGGTCTACTTCCTCAGCCTGCTGACCAGCCAGGCCTGGCTCTTCGGCATCGACTTCGCGGGCGTGGCCAGGGCCTCCGACGGCGTGGTGGTCTGCGCCTACGATACGAAGGCGCCTCAGGTCGGTCTGGACATCGCCGACGCCCGCGCCAGGGTACCCCAGGGCAAGTACCTGGCCACGGGCCTCCGCGTGTTCTACCCCGAGGTGCACGACGGCGAGGAGCTGTGCGCCAAGGTGCGGGAGGCGGCCGAGAGCGGCACCGAGGGCTTCAACTTCTACAACTACGGCCTGATTCCGCCCACCCGGTATAACTGGGTGCGGCAGAGCCTGGCCTCCCTCAAGTAAGAAGCCGAGTTGGAGAACGCCTTGCGTCCTGCCCGGGAGGTGAAGGCACGCGGCAGGCCGATTTTGGTCCTTAACCCTGTCAGGAGGTAGAGAAGCTTGAAACGCTGGACGCGCATCGTATCTGTCATGATCCTGGTGGCCCTGCTCGCTCTCGCCGCCGGCTGCGGCTCCAAGCCCGCCACCACCGGCGAGAACACCAACACCCCCGCGTCGAATGGCCCGAAGAAGTTCACCATCGGCTATGACATCTACTTCGTCGGCAACACCTGGTCCGTCCAGATGATGCAGGAGTTCAAGGGCGCCGCTGAGCGCCACAAGGACGAACTCAACGACGTCGTCTACACCGAGTCCGAGGGTAAGGTCGACAAGCAGATCGCCAACATCGAGGACATGATCGCCAAGAAGGTTGACGCGATCGTCGTCACGCCCAACTCGCCGTCGGCCCTGGCGCCGGTTCTGGAGAAGGCTGCGGACGCCGGCATCAAGGTCATCCTCTCAGCCGCCAAGGCTGACACCGACAAGTACACCGCGCTGGTCACCGTGGACGACGTGGACTTCGGCCGCGCCGGCGCTGAGTGGCTGGTCAAGAAGCTGAACGGCCAGGGCAACATCATTGCCCTGAACGGTATTGCCGGCATCTCCGTCAGCGACGAGCGCTGGAAGGGCGCCAAGGAAGTCTTCGACAAGAACCCCGGCATCAAGATTGTGGGCGTCCAGGCCGCTGACTGGGACTACGCCAAGGCCAAGGCCGCCACGGCCAGCCTGCTGGCTGCCAACCCCAAGATCGACGGCGTCTGGTCCCAGGGCGGCGAGATGACCCTGGGCGCCATCGAGGCTTTCCAGGCCGCCAACCGCCCGCTGGTCCCCATGACCGGCGAGGACAACAACGGTTTCCTCAAGAAGTGGAAGGAGCTGCAGGCGAAGGGCTTCACCGCCGTGGCCGCCTCCAAGCCCACCTGGCTGTCCGCCGAGTCCCTGGAGGTTGCTCTCAAGGCCTTGAAGGGCCAGCAGGTCACGAAGGACAACTACTTGCCGGCTCCCACCATCACGGAGGAGAACCTGGACAAGTTCGTCCGCGCGGACCTGCCGGATTCCTTCTGGACCCAGACCAAGCTGACCGACGATCAGATCAAGGCCCTCTTCCAGAAGTAACGTTTCAAGCAAGTTGGTGGCGAAGGAAGGCCGGCTTGCCGGCCTTCCTTTCCCCACAGGAGCGGAGGGAAGACATTGCCGGGCACAACCAGTTCGCAGGTGGTCCTGGAAGGGCGCAACCTGACCAAGACGTTCCCCGGCGTGAAGGCGTTGACGGACGTCACCATTCAGTGCAAGTCTCACCAGGTGCTGGCCCTGGTCGGCGAGAACGGCGCCGGCAAGAGCACCCTGGTCAACCTGCTGTGCGGCGTCTACCAGCCGGATGGCGGCGAGATCCTGCTGAATGGCACGCCCACGCGGGTGCGGGATCCCCATCACGCGGCTACCCTCGGCATCGCTACGGTGCACCAGGAGCTGAGCCTCCTGCCGCACCTGACGGTGGCCGAAAACATACTCCTGGGCTCTGAACCCGCTGGACGCACCGGCTTCCTTCGGACCAGCGACATCTACCGCCGGGCCGCCGAGGCCCTGGCGGACATCAGCCCCAGCATCGACGTGGACGCCATGGTCTACGACCTGTCCCCGGCGGAGCGGCAGATGGTGGAGATCGCCAAAGCCTGGAGCCAGCGGCCGCGGGTGCTGATTCTGGACGAGCCCACCTCCAGCCTCTCCAAGGTGGAGGCGCAGAACCTGCTCTCGCTGGTGACGCGGCTGCGCTCCCAGGGCACCTCGGTGATCTTCATCTCCCACCGGCTGGACGAGGTCTTCGAGATCAGCGACGAGGTCATGGTCATGAAGGACGGGCACCGGGTGGACACCCTGCCCATCGGCGAACTCGACCGCGGCAAGCTGATCCGGCTCATGGTGGGACGCGAGATGACCCAGACCTTCCCACCGCGCCGGCCCACACCGGCCTCGGGGCGGCCGCTGCTGGAGCTGCGCGACGTGGCGCGTCCGGCCAGGCCGCTTGGGACAGCCGGGTCCGCCGGGTCCTGCGGCGTCAGCCTGACGGTGTACCCGGGCGAGATCGTGGGCCTGGGCGGCCTGGAGGGCCAGGGGCAGCGAGACCTGATCCGCGGCATCTTCGGGGCCGAGCCCTTCTCCCGCGGCCAGGTGCTGATCGACGGCAAAGCGGTGCGCATCGACTCGCCCGAGGCCGCCATTGCCGCCGGCGTGGCCTTCATCCCCGATGACCGCAAGGCGGAGGGTCTCGTCCTGCCGCTGTCCATCCGGGAGAACATGATCCTGGCGTCCCTGGCCCGGGTGGTCCGCTTCGGCTTTCTGCAGGGGAAGCGAGAGCAGGCCATGGCGGACGACTACATGGGCAAGCTGGCGGTCAAGGCGCCCTCCGCGGACCAGGTGGTGGGCAACCTCTCCGGCGGCAACCAGCAGAAGGTCATCCTGGCCAAGTGGCTGCTGACCCAGCCCAAGCTCCTGGTGCTGCACGAGCCCACCCGCGGCATCGACATCCAGACCAAGGTGGAGATCTACCGGCTCCTGCGCCAACTGGCGGAGCAGGGGGTCGGCGTGCTCATCGCCACGGGCGACATGCTGGAGCTCATCGGCCTCAGCGACCGCATCTACGTCATGTACGAGGGTTCCGTGACCGGTGAGGTCCGGGGTGCCGAGGCCACAGAAGAACGGCTCATGGCCCTGAGCAGCGGGGGAGGTACAGCGTGATGCGCAAAGGGTGGCGCGGTTCCGTAGTCCGCCAGGCGCGTCGCGCCATCCCCATCTACCTGCTGGTCCTGGGCCTGGTGGCCATGACCCTGGTGGTTTCGCCCACCTTCCGCACCGAGCAGAACTTCCGCAACGTGGTGGCGCAGGTGACGCCCCTGGCGGCCGTGGCCGTCGGGCAGACTGTGGTGCTGCTGCTGGGCGGCATCGACCTCTCCATCGGCTCGGTGGTCAGCCTGGCCACCGTCATCCTGTCCTTCAGCGGCCGCAACGGCAGCCTCCACATCGGTCCGGCGCTGCTCCTGGCCCTGGCTGCGGGCGCCCTGGTCGGCTTCCTGAACGGCCTTGGCGTGGTGCGGCTGCGCATCCCGCCCTTGCTGATGACCCTGGCCAGCATGGCGGTAGTTAAGGGCGTGGCCCTCTACCTGCGCGACGCCCCCGGTGGAAGCGTGGACCGGGCCTTCACCCGGTTCCTGAACTGGCACGCCGGCCCGGTGACCATGTTCGGCCTGGCCTTGCTTGTGCTGTACCTGGCGGCCTGGGCGTTCCTCTCCTTCACCCGGCCGGGCCGGCACCTCTACGCCACCGGCGGCGACCGGGAGCATGCCCGGCGGTCCGGGGTGAACGTGGACTGGACGACCATCCTCGGCTACACGCTGGCCGGCCTGGTGGGCGCCATCGGCGGCATCCTGCTGGCGGGCCGTATCTACTCCGGCGACCCGGTCATCGGCGACGCCTACTCCCTGGACTCCGTGGCCGCCTCGGTTCTGGGAGGCACCTCCCTGCTGGGCGGTATCGGCGGCGTGGTGGGGACCCTGGCGGGCGCCGTGTTGCTGGCCATGACCAACAACATCCTCAACCTGCTGAACGTCTTCTCGTTCTACCAGTACATCGTCAAGGGCCTGATTCTGGCCGGCGCCCTGGTGCTCTATCACGTCCGGGGAAGGGGGGCTCATCGTGCGGCCTAACGGTCTGCATCTGAACCTGAACCGCCGCGCCCTAGAGTCCCTGGGGGTCTACGTCTTTCTCCTGATCATTCTGGCCATCATGGCCGTTGTCTCGCCGCAGAGCATGACCACCGGCCACCTGCTCGACCTCGTCCGGCAGGCGGCGCCCCTTGGGGTGCTCGCCGTGGGCCAGACCCTGGCCCTGCTGGTGGGCGGCATCGACCTGTCGGTGGAGGCCGTCATCACCCTGACCAACGTGGTGGCCGCGGCCCTGATGGCCGCCGGCGACCAGACCATCCCCTCGGCTCTGCTGTTTGTCTTGACCATTGCCGCCGCCGTTGGCACGATCAACGGTCTGGCCGTGGCGAAACTCAAGATTCCGCCCTTCATTGCCACCCTGGCCATGGGCACGGTGATTCAGGGCGGCTACCTGGTCTACACCCACGGTTCGCCCACCGGCAAGATTGCCCCCGGCTTCCGGGTCATCGCCGAGGGCTGGATCGGCGGCCTGCCCGTGGCCGGCCTCATCTGGGCCGTGGTCGTGATTCTGGTGGCCATCCTGCTGCGCCGGACCGGGTTTGGCCGTCGCCTGTACGCGACCGGTGGCAACCCGCAGACGGCGCGCCTGTCCGGCATCCCGGTAACCCGGGTGCTGGTGCTGTCGTACGCGCTCACGTCCGTCCTGGCGGCCGGCGCGGGTCTGCTGCTGTCCGCCTACATCGGCCTGGCCTCGATGAGCGTTGGCGCCGGCTACGGCCTCAACTCCATCGCCGCCGTGGTCATCGGCGGCACCTCCTTTGCGGGAGGCCAGGGCGGGCTGTCCGGCACCATCGCCGGCGCCCTGGTGATGGTCCTGCTCCAATCGCTGCTCACCATGATGAACGTGGGCGAACCCGGCCGCCTGGTCATGCAGGGTCTGGTTATCGCCGGCATGGTGGCGGTGTACCAGCTGCGCGGCGCCCGCCGCGGGCGGGCCAGGGCCGGCGGTCCATGGCCCTCCGTGGACCCTCAGCGGTCGGCCTCGGGTCAAGATTACAGAGCAGGTAGTGAAGGTTCGGGACCTTAGGAAACCTGCCGGGTTTCCTGAGGTCTCCAGGGTCACAGGGGAGACTTCCCCCTGCCGGGGCCACAGCCAGTGGTCACCCACAGGACAAAGGGGAAACGACCATTCGGGGCAAAGACAATTCGTTGCCCCTTTTTCTATTGCCATGAGGGAGAGAGGCACTGGCGGCGTAGAGGCGGCGCCGGGTTCCACTGCGGACGGATTTCGCGCCCTGATTTGCGCCCGGCGGGCGCCGCCGCACCGCCCCGCGTGGGCACGGGCGGGCGCCGGAGGACCGCCGCTGGGACGGCCAGGAACAGAGGACATGCAGCGGGGACAAGCAGGACATCCTGCTCTAGAATAGAAATATACCCAGGATTAAAACTCAGGCCTAAATAGAAGGAAAGACTAGCCGTGTCCGTTTGAGAACAGGAGGCCCAATCGCGTGCGTCTTGAAGACCTCCGCGCCCCCCAGGAACTGAAGCATGCCTCTCCGCAAGACCTGGAGGAGCTGTCACAAGATATCCGTCAGGTCATCCTGGAGACGGTGGCGCGCAACGGCGGCCACCTCGCCCCCAACCTCGGCGTGGTGGAGTTGACCCTTGCGCTGCATATGGAGTTCGATAGCCCCAAAGACAAGATTCTCTGGGACGTCAGCCACCAGAGCTACCCCCATAAGCTCATCACCGGCCGCCTGGGGCGGTTTGACACGCTGCGGCAGACGGGCGGAATCGCCGGCTTCACGGACCCGAAGGAGAGCGAGCACGACCACTTCCACTGGGGCCACGCCTCCACGTCCATCAGCGCCGCCGTCGGCCTGGCCAAGGCCCGCGACCTGACGGGCCAGAACCACGAGGTGGTGGCGGTCATCGGCGACGGCGCCCTGACCGGCGGCCTGGCCTACGAAGCCCTGGACCACGCCGGCCTGGACAAGACCCGGGTGATCGTGGTCCTGAATGACAACCGCATGTCCATTGCCCCCAATGTCGGGGCCATCAGCCAGCTTTTGACGCGTATCCGCACCGGCCGCCAGTATCGCGGCGCCAAGAGGACGGCGGCGCGGGTGCTGAAGCACCTGCCGGTGATCGGAAACCCCCTGCTGGATGTCATCGACCGCTGGAAGGACGCCACCAAGCGCTTCTTCCTGCCCAGTATGATGTTCGAGGACCTGGGCTGGACCTACATCGGCCCCGTGGACGGGCACAACATCCCGGCCATGCTGGCTGCCCTCCGCCAGGCGCGGGCCCTGAACGAGCCGGTGGTCGTGCACGTCGTTACCACCAAGGGCAAGGGCGTGCCGTACGCCGAGGAGCTGCCGGACAAATTCCACGGCGGCGGCCCCTTCGACGTGGAGACCGGCAAGACCTTGCCCGCCTCCACCAGCTACAGCGAGATCTTCGGCCAGACCATGATCAAGCTGGCCAAGTCGGACCCTCGGGTGGTGGCCGTCACCGCCGCCATGCCGGGGGGTACAGGCTTGGCCAAGTTTGCGCGCGAGTTCCCCACGCGCTTCTTCGACGTCGGAATCGCCGAGCAGCATGCCACCACCTTCGCCGCCGGCCTTGCCAAGGGCGGGCTGCGGCCGGTGTTCGCGGTCTACTCCACGTTCCTGCAGAGGGCCCTGGACCAGGTCATCCATGATGTGGCCCTGCAGAAGCTGCCCGTGGTCTTCTCCGTCGACCGCGGCGGCCTGGTGGAGGACGGCGCCACACACCAGGGAGTCTTCGACCTCGCGTTCCTGCGCATGGTGCCCAACCTGGTGCTGGGCGCGCCCAAGGACGAGAATGAGCTGCGTCACATGCTCTACACTGGTGTACAGCATGACGGCGGCCCGTTTGCCCTTCGGTACCCGCGCGGCACCGCCCAGGGTGTGACCCTGGACGCGCAGCTGCGCGAACTCCCCATCGGCCGCGCCGAGGTGCTTCGCGAAGGCCGCGACGTTGCCATTTTGGCCCTGGGCGTCTGGGCCCCGGTGGCCTTCCGGGCGGCGGAGCAACTGGCCGACGAGGGCATCGACGCCTGCGTGGTCAACCCTCGCTGGGTGAAGCCGCTGGACGCGGCCCTGGTGGAACGCCTCGCCCGGGAGACCGGCGCCTTGCTGGTGGTGGAGGAGGCGGCCCTGGCCGGCGGCTTTGGGGCCGCGGTCCTCGAGGCGCTTACGGACCGTGGCCTGGAAGGGGTCCGGGTGCAGCGCCTCGGCGTTCCCGACGAGTTCGTGCCGCAGGGCAGGCCTCAGGGACACCTGAAGAGCTTCGGCCTGAGCCAGGACGGTATTGCTGCGGCCACGCGCCAGCTGGTCCAGGCGGGGCGGCTGGGAGCTGCCGAAGCGGGGCGCCCGATTGCCACCGAATCCGGCGAGCGCGTGGCGGCGGGCGGGGACGAGCCCATAAAGGCCGGTCGCCGCTGGCCTCTGGGCCCTGGCCGGCGCGGCAGGGGCCGTGGCTAGTGTCGTCCCGTCCTGCAACAGCTCGCGATGACAGCAGACAACCGGCCTCCCTAAGAGGGGGCCGGCTTTTTTGCTGCGTGGCGCGTGGAATGAGTCCTCCCAGTTCCGCCGACCGCGGTAACACGCACTGACAACTTCCAGGAGGTAGGCGGTCGCATTTTGACGAACGGTTCTGTCCATTCGCGGAAGGACTTACCTGGGCAGGTAGGTAATTATGCACCTAAGAAAGGACCTGTTTGGGCGCCTTCGCATAAGAGTCCCGACCCCTACAACCGTTTCTTGGCGGACCTGCTTGCTCGGGTCTTGGGGTAGGAGAAATGGAGAACCCCGAGAGGACCGGAGTCTTAGTACTCTGTGTTCTTTCGAGGTTCTTTTCTACCCTGCCGCAATCCCGGGGAATAGGAGGGGATCCCATGCAGATGCTGGAGGCCCTGGCGGCCCAGCCGGTGATTGCGGCGGTGCGGCTGAAGAAGGATCTGGCGGGGGCGCTGGCCTCATCCGTGGGAATCGTCTTCCTGCTGGCGGGCGACCTGTTCACCCTGCCGGAGATCGTGGGCCAGGTGAAACGCGCCGGGAAGATCGTCTTCGTCCATTTTGATATGGTCCAGGG
>Ga0209314_10001347_pt1 | contig 10865 bp, 12 predicted proteins | sample I19B2metaG_FD_184146 | JGI IMG/M metagenome (GOLD analysis project Ga0209314, IMG submission 184146) | Lake sediment bacterial and archeal communities from Gulf of Boni, Indonesia to study Microbial Dark Matter (Phase II) - ​I19B2 metaG... | ecosystem: Environmental > Aquatic > Freshwater >...
GCCACATCAAAAACGCCTACAACAAAGCCGCCGAAGTCAACGACAAACACAACCGACTGAAAACGACCTTTGAACAAATCACACAAACAAAGGAAGAGGAAACCTAAGATGACCGACAACAAAGAAAAAGAAGAGTATCATTGCGAAGTATGTGGACGAAGAATAAGCAAAGAAGACTACGAGGATTACGATGGCATGTGCTGGGAATGCTGGGATGACCAACTAACAGAAGAATCAGACGACATGTTTGGAGACCTTATGTAAAATAGATGAGGAAAAAGTCTACGAGTGTATGAGATGCGGCAGGAAAATCACAGAAGAAGAGTACGAAACCTACAGCGGCTTATGCGAGGAATGCCACGAAACAGAAATAGATGAACTCAACTTCGAAGATGAAGATTGCTGAATTCACCAGCAAAGCCCGCAAGCCCCTTTTCCGAACGGATGCCCTTCGCTCATCTTCCGAATTACAGCTCAGCCGTAGCGCTGCATTAGCGCGCGCGCCATAGTGTGCACTAACGCGGCGGCATCGTGCGCACCATGATTCAGGTCCGCAGACGGCACAATTGTCCCGGATAACCCTGAGACCATAAAGTGAAGCCCCATCGGTGACCATCAAAGACCATCGAAGAATAAGCTTCAAAAGCCCTCTGTTAGAAGCGTCAAACCAGTAACCTTCATAAGCAACCAAAACATCACATAAGATGGGTGACCAAAATGGGTGAGCAAACAAAGGTGCTCCAAAAAGGCAAGATCACCATTCCATCCGGCATCAGAAAAAAACTAGGAATCAACGAAGGCGACTACGTGAAGCTGGAAATAGTAGACGGCAAACTAGTGCTCTTACCCCCAAACACTGTTCCCAACCCAACAGACCTCCTCTCAGGACTAGCAGAAGGAGTCCAAGTCACAGAACCAGTGAAACAAGAACTGAGAAAAGCAACAGCGGCAAGAATGAAAAAGAAAGCCTCGAGGAGCCCGCAATGAGATTCGTCGACGCCAACGTCTTCATCTACGTCCTGGTGAAATCTCCCCAAAAAGACTTCGAAACCTCAAAAAGAATCCTCAAGAGAATTGAAAACGGCGAAGAAACCGCCACAAGCTTAGCCATCATCCAAGAAGTCGTCGACTGGCTAGAATACAACAACCGAAAAAAAGAAGTCAGAGTCTTCCTTACAGCCATCAACTCCTACCTGACCCTGAACAAACTCAACAACACATGGAGCGACGTACTCACCGCCCTGGACAACACGTACGAGCACAAAATAGACTTTGTCGACGCATTAACACTCCAAACGATGAAAAACAACAAAATAAACGAAATATACTCAAACGACAAAGACTTCGACAGAGTGAAATGGGTAAAAAAAATCTGGGAATAAACAACCGCGCCTTAGAAAAGACATCAACTCCAACACTCGTCCTCTAAAGTCTACGCTTATGCTCCCCACGTCTGTTTCAACATTCACCAAGCATCGAAGAACCAAAACCAAACCCAGAACCGCGCGCGCTAGTCACTTGTCTGCCTGCCTGTGTCCTTCTCCATATTGATGCGGCCTCTTCTTGTTCTTCTCCAGCTTCTCCCTAAACATTTCATCCATATTCACCGACGGACACGCAAGCCTACTCGCATCCAGCACGTAAAAAATCACGTCAACCAACTCTTCAGCAACAACCTCTTCGCCCAAGCCCTTCTTCCAAGCATCCGCCGCCTCCCCCAACTCGATAAACGCAAAAAGAAGCTTCTTCGGAACATCCTCCAGACTGTTATAAAAGCCCTTAGCCACAACAAGCGCCCCAATCTCCAGCTTCATCTCCTCCAAATCCACCCTGCACAAACCTCCACAGCAACCAAAACAATTACAAAACGAAATAATAAACTCATGCCCGAGAAAAACCTATAGGGGGTAAGCTCCGAGCCTATAGCCATAGGCTAAGCAAAGAGAAGCTTGTGGCAAAATAACGATGCAGGTATATCGGCAAGCTATTTAAAGCTCCAGCGTTACCGATATATCAAAAACTTTAATTTTTGCATATTATTGAAAACCTTACGCACGTATTCAATTCTACGAAACCTTTACTTAAACGGTGAACGAAGAAAGCAAGATATCCGACGAGTTGTGTTCGCTAATAGCGAATATTTATATACCATAGCGAACACCTTCAGATTATGAGAAACGTTTCCAACATCTTCGAACCCAAAGCAACTCGCATTCTGAGGGCATTTCTAACAAATCCAGCAAAAGAATGGACCGTTCGAGGGTTAGCAACGGAAGTAAACATTTCACCTGGCTACGCTCACGCAGTAATATCAACCCTAATCCAATACAGTTATGTCACCCGCACAAAAAACTACAAAATAAAGATCACAAACCCTACAACCCTACTACGGAGATGGGCAGCATACCACCAATACGACAGAATGAACAAATTCCTTGAATACTACACTTTCGAACGCGAAATAGACAAATTCATAGAGGAACTTGCAATCCTCAAAAATCAAAACTACGCATTAACGGTTCTGGCAGGAGCGTACCTCATAGCTCCTCACGTCAGACCAATTGACATTCACATGTACATACAAAGCGAAAAAGACGCTGCAACCTTGGCTGAAAAACTCAACCTTCAACTAATCCCAAAAGGTGGCAACGTAAAATTCGCCATACCCTATGACGAAGGAGTATTCTACGGCCAACAAAAACTCAACCTCTCACCCTCAGATGCCTCAAACACTGTAAAAGTGGCTTCTGACATCCAACTCTACGTCGACCTATACAATTATCCCTCAAGAGGACTGGAAGCAGCAGAGCACCTATACCAGCACATCATACAAAAATGGGGAAAAGCAATAGTGGGTGAACAGATTGTATGACAGAAACCTAACCGAAGCATCAAAATCAGCCCTCGCCGAACTCTGCTCCACACTGACAATATACAAAAACGACTTTGTCTTAGTAGGAGGATGGGCACCATACTTCCTCACTAAAAACCATTTTGACCATTGCGGCTCAAAAGACATAGACTTGGTTCTCAAACCAGCAATAATGGCAAGATACGAAAGCATCAGAAGCATCATAAAGAAACTGGGCTACGAAGAAACAACCAACCCTTTTAGATTCAAGAAAAACGTCGCTTCACCACTCGACAAAAAAGAATACAGCATAAACGTAGACTTCCTAACCGAACCCGAAGCCGCAGAACAGATCCTCCCATTAATAAAAGTGCAAGACGACCTCACAGCATGCCTCATTCAAGGATCAAGCATAATCTTCAAATTCCACTACGAAAACGAGATAGAAGCAACCCTGCCCAACAACGGCAAAATTTCGGTCACAATCAACACAGCAAACATAGTTGGAGCGCTGACAATGAAGGGCCTCGCACTCCCCCGCCTGAACGACAAAGACAGCTACGACATATTCGCTCTAACCGGACACTACGAAGGAAACCCAATAAGAGCCTCAAAAACATACATAGATCACATTAGAGAAACAAGCCTGACCACAAATGAGAAGGGTACAATACGCCTAAGCCTAAACAGGATAAACCAAGCCTTCAGAACACCGGACTCCTACGGCGTACACTCAGTTTCTCGATTTGTCGGCGCAGACATCAACACAGATGTATACACAAGAACGAGCACCTTCATGAAAAACGTAATGCAAAACTTAAGTCTATAGCGTTCGCTAACAACGAACATTCATATACGCGAGCGAACACCTAAGCCTGTGCCCCAATCCCAATGGAAAACCAAAATCATCAATGCAAAGTCTAGACATAATATTCATCATATTTTTTCCTTCTTCCTTAGCAATTTCCTCTAAAATCACTAAAACTTAAAAAAACAAAAATAATATGCTGAGCTACTCAGAACCGTTATCATAGAAAAAAGAGGATTTGCGGGAGATTTGGCCACCAAGTGCGAAGTTCAAATCCCACCCGCCCGCGTTTTTTGAGGGCTCCAGATGAACACGTGCCCCTAGTGCGTCTTGCACCAATATGCTGATAAGTCAGTCTTGCGGCAACAAACATTGTGAGAGGCAATTGAATCTGAGACGTCTGGAGTTTACGCTTACAACGAAATGTAACTCTCAATGCATTTTCTGTCAAGCAGAGGCCTCTCCACTCGGAAATGAAGCTATGAATATAGAAGACGCGCACAACTATCTCGTCGAAGCAGCCTCCGTCTCAAATCTCGAATCTTTCATGGTATTTGGCGGAGAGCCCATGCTTTTTCCGAACCGCGCGATTTCTGCGTGCAAGAAAGCCCATCAGCTAGGAATTCCCAGAATCGAAATGTTGACAAATGGAGTCTGGGGAAAGAACCGAAGAAGAGCCTTGGAACTTGCGTCTAGATTGAAGAGGTCTGGCCTGAATGCCCTGGGAATAAGTGTTGATGCCTTCCACCTGCAATTCATACCGTTAGAGTATCCGCGAAATGCTGCACTGGCTTCGGTTCAAGCAGGCATTGAACAGGTCACGTGGAACGTGGCGGTTCTCGAATCTCTGAACGGAAAGAACAGGTACGACAGAAAGACTTCCGAAATACTGGAGTCGCTGAAACCGATGGAAATAGAAGCCCACATACACAGAGTCATACCAGTCGGACGCGCGACCAGAAACCTGCGAAAGTATCTTAAGCAGGAACCATTGCAGGGCCCATGTTCCGGCGATCCAATCCTTGAGAATGCGCTCACAAGTTCTGAGAGCGTAACCATCGAGCCCTCAGGCGAGGTGGACATTTGCTGGAACCTTGCAATTGGGAATGCAAAGAAAAAGCCGCTTGGCAAGATAATCCAAGAGTACCAATGGCAAGAGAGCCCGATAATAAGAACATTGGTCGAAGAAGGCCCGACCGGCCTAATAAAAGACGCTGAAAAACGTGGATTTCGCTTCCAAGAAGCACACTACATAAACAAGTGCCACCTCTGTATAGAGGTCAGAAAAGTCATCAACCCTCCGAGTTCAGCATACCCTTGAAACCAAGAGTAGAGAAAAAAGAGGAGTCGCGGGAGATTTCTCCACTTGGGTTCAGGTCCAAGCGCGCGCGTTTTGGGTCAACCACAACTTCTAAAAGCCAACTCAGTTCGTTGCTAGAAGTAGTAGTCCGCGTTTTCGGCGGTTGCTCGACTGTTACTTCCAAGCCCGCCCGTTAGAATGCCATTCGATGGTTCCTTTGACTCAAAAAACAGCAGGAGCAGTCATGACGCCTCTAAAGAACGCTTACTAACGAAGAAAAAAAGGGAAATCGCTGGATTTCGCTATGGTCGGTAGAGTGCACGGTTATTATTGTACAAGTTTATATAATAATCTGCTCATATCAGCAGCAGTTAAACCTAAAAAGGCGAGGAAAAATGACGACAAAGGTAATTCACGAACCGCAGCTCGACACCATACTTATGGTTGAAAAGGCTATCAGAGAGGCCGAATCCTACCCGACCAAGAAAACGCTTCTACGAAGTCTGCCCAAACAAATCCAGTATCAAACCTTCAACCGCATACTCAAATACCTCGAAAGCTCCAACAAAATCTTAATTGACGGACGCAGAATAATCTGGATGTTCACCGATAACCCAAGACTGAAAAAACTACTCGAAACAAGCGCCAAACTCAGATAAACAGAGTCTAACCGTAACCGAATCTTTCCTCATAGTTCTTATGATCCTCTCTTCATATCCATAAATTTTAATGCTGTATGCCATTCTTGGGTAACTGCATTAAATCCCTGAAAGCGCCTCAAGTCAATGCTCAATCAAGTATATTAATGCTTAATATAATTGAGCAACGCAGACAGTGTGGGCAACAGAAAAGTTAATTGGAGCCTTACTTATGGGGGGTAAGTACTTACAGGGGCTAGGTTCTTGGGAAATGTTATTTAGTAGACCCACCGTGTTTGTAGAGCCACCCTTACTAAAGAGAGGAGCTGTAAAATCTCCATGAGCCTTAATCTTTTCATATTTTTGAAAACCTTATATACGCATTCAATTTTATGAAACTCTTTTTACGCAGAGAGTGAACGAAGAATAAGCAAGACATCCGAAATTTGTGTTCGCTAATAGCGAATCTTCTTATACCGAAGCGACCACGCCACAAAACTGCAAAATCCGGCCCAACTCTGCATAATCAACTATGTAAATGCTCAATACTGTTCAGCAAAACAACTTGTACTGAGCTAGAGCATCCACAAAAAAAAGAAAGTGTTACCGGAGACTGTTCCTGTTCAGCTGAAAACCAACATCCCATCGTGCGTTTAGTTCCTTAAACACTGGTTTTCAAAACAATGTAGCCGATATATCGGTAAGATATTTAAAGCTCCATCGTTACCGATATATCGGTAACTCTATCCATAAACATAGCTTACCGATATATGCAGGTGCCAAACGTGAAGGGCAGAGGCGTACTTCGAGAACGAGTAATAAGGGTTCTCTTAACCGAGCTAAAGGGTTCGCTCACTAAATATCAGTTAGCCAAGAAAGCAGAATGCTCGTTCCCATGGACCCACGAGTTACTGGGCAAGTTAGAAACATTAGATTTCGTGAAAGGAACGAAAGTCACAAACTACACAGGCCTGCTAAAATACTGGCTCCAAGTCAAGACCAAACCCGAAAAAAGGGAATACATGCACAAAACCCCAATCAATCTAATTAAAAAAACAAAACTGCCACAAGCACTCACAACTTATCAAGCAGAAAACCTTGTCCAACAATACCTCTTCCCCTCACGCACAGACCTATACATTAAAACAGAAGACGCAGAGGAATGGCACAAACTAATAACAAAAGAAGGCTTAGTCGGTAAGGGCAACCTAAGAGTGCTTATTGCCGATTCTCACGTCTTCTACGGCTCATTCAAACGCCAAGGCCTAACTGTTGTATGCATCCCTCAACTGATCGTTGACCTCCTCGAAGAGGGCGGCGTGTGCACAGAAGCCGCCGAAAAACTACTTGAAAAGGTGGAACAGCATGCTATACGAACCCAGTGAGATCCGAACCTCAGAAAGACAACTGGAAAAAATTTTCAAGCAGCTAGAAGAGCATACATGCCTTTTGGGAGGGTGGGCAACCTACCACATTGTAAACAAAAACTTCGAAAAAGCCAACGGAAGAAAATACATCGGATCACGAGACATCGACATCGGTTTCCGCATAGACAAACACTGGAATGAAGAACAACTAAGAAAATCGGAGTTCATGACTGCCATAAGGATAATCGAAAACATGGGCTTCAGATCCGTAAGTTTCAGACTGGTCAAAGATTTCGACCTTGACACTGGAAAAGAATTGACCCCAGAAGAGTCAGCTGAGCTCCCACTTTATCAAATCTTCCAACTATGCATAGACCCAGTTGTGGACTACATTCACCCAAAAATCAAAAGCCTGTTAGGTTTCGTACCAATAGACGAACCACTTCTCTCATTGGTTTTTCAAGACAAAATGTACACCATCACTCCACTTTTCGAAAAGACAGTATTGCTGCCAAAACCTCATGTGTTACTGGCCATGAAGCTAAACTCTGCACCCAACAGAGACAAAGAAAACAAAAGAATCAAAGACATCGCCGACATCTACGCCCTTCTCTGGCACTCTGACATCACGTTACCCCAACTCAAAAAGCAGCTTTTCTCAATCTACCCAAAAGAAAAAGCAAGAAAAACAATACAAAACTTCACAAAAGAAGACATGAATAGAGTCTCGACTGCAATAGGAATCAACACTCAAGAGATTTCGAGAGTACTCACAGAGCTAACACGACCTTAACCGCTAGTTTTTACCAGAAAAAAGGGGACTTGCGGGAGACTTCGCCATCTTTGCTGAAGCTGCAACCAGCATGCCAGCCCACGTAGAAACTCGCCAGTTTCTACTTTTGCTTTCTGTATATCTTTAGGCCATTTCTTTCTGTTATAGCGCGCACGAGACTGTGCGGTTGTCGTTGTCGCTTGAATTTTTGCGCGCGCGCTCGACAACGACAAGTGACTTGATTTAGAAGTAGTGGTCTTTTGCACGCGCGAGCCTTGTCTAATCCAATTCTTTCTTTCTGTTGTGTGCTAAACCTTTTTATAAGAGAATTGCTGTTTTGTGGTGTTGTCACATTAATTCATGTTATTAACGAGGCTTCTGAAAGCTTTTGCGAATGCATGAAGGATTTTTGTGGCAGGAGAAATGAAACATATGCAAATACAGTACTTTAAGGACTTACCATTAAGCATGGAAGTCATGAAAAGCATTGAAGAGTTTGGGTTCAGCAACCTTTTTCCAATTCAAGCTCAAGCCATAACTCCGCTGCTTGAAGGCAAAGATGTGATCGGGCAAGCACAAACCGGAACAGGAAAAACTGCGGCTTTTGGAATTCCCATGGTTGAACGACTAGACCCAGAAGTCAAGAATGTTCAAGGTTTAGTTTTGGTGCCAACCCGTGAGCTCGCTGTCCAAGTTGCGGGGCACATCAGTCTAATCGGAAAGTACGCAAAACTGAAAGTCTTAGCAGTCTACGGAGGAGAACCTATCGAAAGACAAATACACGCGCTTGAAAGCGGCGTCCAGATAGTTGTGGGAACACCAGGCCGCATAATAGACCTGCTTGAGAGGCGCATCCTAAAACTGGCATTGGTAAAGGTTGTCGTTCTCGACGAAGCGGATAGGATGCTTGACATGGGATTCATAGACGATATTGAATACATACTTTCAAGGGTACCGGCAAACAGGCAGACCAGCCTTTTCTCAGCAACAATAGACCAGTCAGTGATGCAAATATGCAACAGATACATGAAGAACCCTGAGAAGATACTCGTAAGCAGAGACGAAATAGCCCTCCCACAAATAGAGCAGTATTACATGGTCGTGAACCCTCACAGCAAATTTGAAATCCTCTGTAACATTTTAGACGAGAACAATATAGACCGAGCCATAATATTCTGCAAGACCCGCACAGAGACAAGCATACTCGCAGACAAGTTGCGAGAAAAGGGATATGACGCAAGACCATTGCATGCTGGTTTCGCTCAACCGCAAAGAGATTTCGTCGTCAACTCTTTCAGAAACCGAAAACTGAAGTTGCTTATTGCTACAGATGTTGCTGCAAGAGGTCTAGATATTCAGGGAATAACTCACATAATAAACTATGATGTCCCCTTGGACGCCTTAGTCTACTTCCACAGGATCGGCCGAACCGCCAGAAAGGGAAATGGAGGAACAGCCATAACGCTTGTAGGCTACGGAGAGCTAACAGACTTCAACAATATAAAAACGCTGACCAAAACAAGAATAGAAGAAATAACGTGACATTCCAACTTCAAAATAACCATTCAGACGTAAGCGATTCTGGACGAAGAGACAGCCAAGGTCAAAATTACCTACAATGGTGAAACCCATCATTTTCCCAGCTTAACCTGCAAGAAGAGATTCAAACGGCACCGCACGCGGCGCGAGGAATCAAAAGGACCATGCGCGCCGATTAAATAGTTAAAGGAACAAGTTTACGATAGTTAACAAAATGCCGCGACAAATGCAAGGAGAGGCCACATGAAAGCCAAATTTAAGATTCGGCATCACATTAAGCCTGGGGATATAGGCTATCTCACTTATCTTCATGGGATCTTGTACTCAAAAGAATATGGCTACGATCATACATTCGAAGCGTATGTAGCGAGTGGGCTTGCAGAATTTGTTCAATCATTCAATACCGATGAGGATCGGATCTGGCTGGCAGAGACAAATGGCCAAATTATCGGCTCCATCGCTATTGTCAGGCAATCAAAAGCGGATGCCCAACTTCGATGGTTCCTCGTTCACCCTGAATATCGAGGACTTGGCATCGGGAAAGAGCTCCTGAAGGACGCGCTTCAGTTCTGCAAGAGGCACAAGTACAAAAACGTGTTCCTCTGGACTACAAGCGAACTAATAGAAGCCAGTCATCTCTATACACGCTTCGGCTTCAGCAAAACCGAGGAAAAAACGCACGAAATTTGGGGAAAGAAGGTCACAGAAGAAAGGTATGATCTGCATCTGTAAGTGCACGCGCATCAATCGGCATTTCAGTGCAAAGTTCATTTTCTTTCCTTGAGGCAGTTTGAGCCTTCTCACTGTTTTTGTCCGCATTCAGGGCAAAAACTTGCCGAAGCGGGCAGCCTGCTTTTGCAGTTCGGACATATTTTTAACACAAGCACAGAGCGCAACAAGGTTCCGCAAAAATTACAGTAGTTGGAAACTGAAGATATCCGCGACCTGCAGTTTGGGCAAATCAAGTACTGCGCATACGAAGGAAAGGGAATCAATATCAATGCTCCAAGAATCAATTCATCCACTCCATTGAAGACAACGTTCGCTCTACTTTTCCTTTGTCTCTTCATCTATATTAAGTCAGGTTATCTGGAGAAACACTTGCGCCTAGATTGCCCTGGTGTTCGCCCTTTGAAGAATAATGGCCTATCTTGGAGGTTCAGGAGTTCAAGCTTTCAGAGTAGAGAAAAACGCTAGCGCGCGCTTTTAATGGGGGCGCACGCCAAGCCTTCAAGGAATCTACTGTTGACCGCCACAGTTTGGACAGAAGACAGAATCAGCGGGGATTTTAGTGCCGCAATGCTTACAGTATTTAGTCTCTTTTATTTCGGTTACAGTGGGTGCTGGTTCAGGTGCCCTCTCTTCTGTAGGCGGAGAGACCATTTCTGGTGCGCCTTCTGAGTAGACTAGGGCAATTGACCTTGCAACGAAGACTCCTAAGACAGGAGCTATTATTAGTGATAAGAGCCAACCTACAAAGGGGATAGTTCCGATTGCGCCTACTACAACTCCTATGATGAAGATCACTATGGCCCACATGATGTAATTCCCCCAGCCTATCCTTCTTATCACTTCAAGGATCTCTCCGAT
>Ga0209314_10001348_pt1 | contig 10858 bp, 6 predicted proteins | sample I19B2metaG_FD_184146 | JGI IMG/M metagenome (GOLD analysis project Ga0209314, IMG submission 184146) | Lake sediment bacterial and archeal communities from Gulf of Boni, Indonesia to study Microbial Dark Matter (Phase II) - ​I19B2 metaG... | ecosystem: Environmental > Aquatic > Freshwater > Lake...
TCCGACAACTGGACGAATTGACTCGACCCCAGGTCATCCTCAGCACCAACACCTCTTCGATGTCGGTCACAGAGATAGCAATGGCGACGAAGCGGCCTGAAAAGGTCGCGGGAATGCATTTCTTCAATCCAGCACCTCTGATGAGATTGGTCGAGGTCATCAGGGGATATCATACAAATGACGAGACGGTACGGATTGTTATGGAGATGGCAAGAAAAATGGGAAAGGAACCTGTGGAAGTCAAGAAGGATACACCGGGATTCATCGTCAACCGTTTGATGATACCTCATGTGATCGAAGCCATTCGGATGTTAGAGGAAGGAGTGGCAAGCGCCGAGGATATCGATAAAGCGGTCAAGCTGGGCTTGAATTACCCTATGGGGCCCTTTGAGTTGATGGATCTGACGGGTGTGGATATTGCCCTTCATGTGACCGAATACCTTTATGAGGAATTGAATAAGGAGAACAAGTGGTCTGCTCCCAGTCTCTTAAGGTCTACGGTTCGAGCCGGGAAATTGGGAAGGAAAACAGGCGGAGGCTGGTATAAGTATTAACGAGGGTGAATGGTGTGAGTGACTCGTGATTGGTCAGCCCTAAAGGCCCTGAGTTACGTATCCCAGGGCTTTAGCCCCGATAATTCACAACTCACGGATCAAGGAGGAAACTTATGAGCAAACTGAGCAAGGCATATATCCCATATCAAGGTTATTACTCATCACCATTCTGCCGCTGGCAGGGGAGTCTTGCAAACGAAAATGCGATCGTTCTGGGAGCAACAACAGCCAATCGGTGGTTTAAAAAAAGAAAAATTGATCCCACAGTCATTGACTACCTCTATTATGGAGTGACCATCGCTCAACGTCATCTCTTCTATAGCCATACCTGGGCAGCGGCTATAGTCGTAGAAGGTGCGAAAGATATACCCGCTCTCATGGTCAATCAAGCCTGTACGACGTCCACCACCTGTATCTATCTGACAGCCCAAAATATCGAACTCGGAGCATACCAGACAGGATATGCTCTGATGTCAGATCGCTGTTCAAATGGACCTCATACCGTCTGGCCCAACCCTCTTGGCCCAGGAGGAGAGGTCGAATCCGAAAATTGGATGATGGATAATTTCAACAGGGATCCATGGGCGGGGTTTAAAATGATTCAGACAGCTGAGAATGTGGCGAAGAAGATTGGAACCACAAAGGAAGAGTGTGATGCGGTCACCTTAAGGAGATATCATCAATATTTAGACTCGCTGGCGAACGATAGAGCATTTCAAAAAAGGTATATGTTCCCGGTCGAGGTTAGGATTGGTAGGAAAGAGACTAAACTGGTTGAGGAAGATGAGGGAATAACACCCACCACAGCCGAAGGTCTTGCCAAACTTGCAGCGGTCGAGCCCGGAGGCGTCCACACTTATGGGTCGCAGACCCATCCGGCAGATGGAAACTGCGGATTTATCGTTACCACCCGGGAGAAAGCAAAAGAGCTCGGTGCAGATCCAAAGGTGGAGATTCAAATCGTCTCCTACGGCTTTTCGAGAGCCAAGAAAGGGTATATGGCCGAAGCTCCTGTGCCTGCTGCAGAGATGGCACTTCGAGATGCAGGAGTCACTGTCAAGGATCTCAAGGCTGTAAAGACTCACAGCCCCTTTGTGGTGAATGATATCTATATGGGTCGAATGATGGGGATGGATGTTTACTGGATGAACAATTATGGAAATTCGATGATCTATGGTCATCCCCAAGGCCCAACCGCAGGAAGACTCATCGCTGAATTGATCGAAGAGATTGTCATGCTGGGTGGAGGTTATGGTCTATGGGCTGGTTGTGCTGCCGGTGATACGGGAGCAGCCATGGTATTTAAGATAGGCTAATTGATCCATGACTGCTGCGTCATCTACCAACTACGAAAATTGTGTAAGGTCAATGGGTTAAGGTTACGAAGCCCGTATCGTCTATGGTCAAAGGGTTACGGCCAAAAGAATTCCTGAACCTGCGAGGAACAGGTTTAAAGACGAACAACCTAACCCATCAACGAAACGGGCCCTGAACCTAATTCCTATTTGACAAATCCCCACAAATAAACCATGATATCGTTACAGTATCCCGTGAAGGACGCTAAATCTGTAAATCTGTACCAATGCGAAAGGAATTCAAATGAAACTCAGGTTGATATTGCTCTTTTTGCTCCTCACCCTGGTTCTCATCTCCCTTCCGCCATCCTTAAGCCAGACCAGAGACCCTGGTAAGGTTTACAAAGTCGCCATCCTCCCTTTTCTGATTCACAGCCAGGAGAACTTGGATTATCTGCGGGAAGGGATCTATGACATTCTTTCATCCCGAATCACTGTGGAGGGAAGAATCGTGGTCGTCGAACGATCCCTTGTCGAGCGGGCCCTTTACGAAGAGAGGCCCATGCGCCTCGATGAGACAGTGGCCACAAAGATCGGGATGAGAGCCGGTGCGGACTACATCGTTCTCGGAAGTCTAACCAAGATCGGTGACTATATCAGTCTGGATGCCCGACTGATCAGCATCACCGAAGAGAAACCTCCCCTTACTGCCTATACACAGCACAAAGGGATAGACGATGTGATGTTAAAAATCGGCGATTTTGCCCAGGATATCGGATATAAGCTCCTGGGTCGCCGCGCGATGCTCAGTCGTCCAAGTGAGCCAAAGCATCCTTATATCGTTCAGCCGAGAAAGGAGATAGGAAGGATTGATCCAGAAGGCGTAGGTTACAAGAAGAGCCAGACCTTCAACTTCGAAATCAAAGGCCTCGATATCGGTGATGTCGATGGAGACAAAAAGAATGAAGTGGTGGTGATGGAGAAACACAATCTCTACATTTTTAAATACGATGGCGAAAAACTAACCCTCTTTCAGAAAATCGAGGCAGGATATGAACACAACTTCTTAACCCTTGATGTGGCCGATGTGAATCGAAATGGATATGCTGAAATTGTTGTGACTTCTGTCGTCGAAGATAACCTCCGATCTTTTATCTTAGAGTTCGAAGAGGGAAAATTTAGAAAGATCACTGAAAAGGCGGGCTGGTATTTTCGAGTATTAGATCATCCCAAAGACGGACCTATATTGATGGGGCAAAAGATGGGATCTGAAGGTCTATTTGTAGGTCCCATCTATAAAATGGTATGGAAGAAAAAATCTTTCGAAAAGGGACCCAGAATGCCATTCTCCAAGGAGACAAAAATCTTTGGATTTACGCTGGCTGATATCCGTGGAAATGGCCGATTAGAAGCGATTGCCTTTGACTCATCGGAGCGGCTGAACATCCTTTCAGAAGATGGAAGGCCCCTATGGAGAAGCAAAGAACGATTTGGGGGGACAAACCTTTATTATGATACACCAAGGAAGAAAGAAGATGCTTTCAGGCCGCAGGAAGCACCGCCCTGGAGGGTATATATTCCGGGAAGGGTCCTTGCCAGGGATCTGGACGGGGATGGGATTTTTGAAGTTATCGTCACCAAGAATGAATTTTCAACGGGTACGCTCTTTCAAAGGATAAGGGTCTACGAGAAAGGAGAAATCCGCAATCTCGTATGGGAGGAAGAGGGCCTGACGACGAACTGGAAAACTCGAGAGATCAAGGGCTATATTGCCGATTATCAGATAAAAGATGTGGATAATGATGGGAATGAAGAACTTGTCGTCGCTATCGTCCCGCCTGAGGAAGAGATATCAGGGCACCTCTCAGGTAAATCGAGAAGCAACATCTTGTTTTTCAAGCTTTTTTAAGTGCCCGATTCGTGCTGGTGAATCGTGACTCGTAATCCCTGATAGGGTCCCTCACCATTCACCATCACAGCCAAAAAAAAATGCTTGACATCTCCTTTTAAGGATGGTATAGGATTAAAAAATTTTAACTATCTTGTATTTTTTATTCACAAACCCAATTAAGGAAAGGAGGTGAGGAATTTTAGGCGGTGAGTGCAAGCGAGTTGTGTCGGGAAAAAGGTGCTTTTGCTGTGGCTTACCAACATAAATCGCAAGCATCGAGCAAGGAGGTTGATTTTAGGGAAGTGGTAGTGTGAATTTTGTTAGTGGGTTGAAAAATCGCGAAGCACGATTCACAAAACACGAAAATAACTGAGGAGGAAAAGAGATGAGAAAATTCGCTTTTCTGTGCTTCACAGGGCTTTTGATCTTGGCGTTTGGTGCAATTGTTTACGCCCAAGAACCAAAACTGGATTTCAAGGCATCCGGTTTCATCGATGCACAAACACTTTGGTATAGAAATGTGACACCTGGTAACCCTGCATCGGGAATTTACGGTACTACTGTGGCCGCGGATTACCGAACCCCTGGAGCAGCCGCCTACGACAAAAGCGTGGCCTATCTTGAAACTCGTGCCAGGCTCAGATTCGACGCTGTCATGGGCAAAGAGTTGAGCGGAACCATCTTCTTTGAGATGGACTCCAGCCGTTGGGGTGAGGTGAGCCCAGCAGCAGATCAAAGGAATGGGTTGGGTTACTTTGCAGGTGACCGAGGCGCTTTGGAAATCAAGAACGTCTACATTGACTTCGGTCTCCCCTATTTTGGAATCCCTGCCCCTATGACCATGAGGGTTGGACTTCAGCCTCTCGGCATCCGGCCGAACATGTTGGTTTACACCGATGGTATGGGTGTGACATTGGGAATCAAAGCCGACCCCGTCACGATTGCTCCGCTGTGGTTCAAAGCTCTTGAAGGTAGAGATGCAACAGCCGACGATGTCGATGTTTATGGTCTCCACCTCAGTGCGAAGGTCGAGGCTTTTACCCTTGGTGCCTATGGACTTTTTTATGACATGAAGTCCTACCCATTCTTCACCGCAGTCCCTGCATACGGAACCGTTACGGACAACTATGCTGAAATGTGGTGGTTAGGCCTCTATGCCGATGGGAAAGCAGGTCCAGTTAATCTCAACTTCGACTTCATCTATGATGATGGAAGGGTCAAGAGCAGATCCAATTTAAGAAGCGTCGATTATCGCGGCTGGGCCACCCGGCTCAAAGTTGACTATCCCTGGGAAAAGTTCAACTTTGGGTTTGTCGGAATGTATGCTTCTGGTGCTGATACAAGAAAGACCGACTCCACGGGTTACGCCAATGGAACCAACAGAGAAGTCAAATCCTTTGTCGTGCCGCCTGCTTCAGAAGCGGGAGCAATCTATGGCGAAAGCTTAGTCTTGTATAGCTCCTGGGTCGACCGCGGAGACAGTGGCATTGGCGACAGCCTCAATTACACCGCAATGTGCAGGGGCCCAATCGGCGGAACGTGGATGGCCAAGTTTTACGGGAGCTATAAGGTCACACCAGATTATAAAGTCACACTTGGTGCAATGTATATTGGCGATACCACAAAGAACGGAAACACCTTTGGTACTGCCAGGAAGGCTGATGGCGTGACTCTCACGGATGACAAGACCGTCGGATGGGAATTTGATATCTGGAACGAAATCCAGATTTACAAGAACCTCAAATACACCATCGCCGGTGGCATTATGACGGTTGGTGATGCTCTTCGATTCTATCAATCAGCAGCTAACGTAAAAGACAAACCCAGGACTCCCTGGATCATCACTACGAATTTAACCTACAACTTCTAACCGAACCTGCCTGCGGTAGGCAGGAACGTAGCAAAAAAGGCGGCCCTGAGCAATAGTTGATGGGCCGCCTTTTTTATCGCCTCATCCATTTCTCCACGTCCGCCTTGACATATTTCAAGAAATTGGTAATATATCACCATTGTCGTCAACGGGAGAGGCCTCCGTGATCCGAGATCAAAGATATATCCTGTTTATCTTTATTTGTTTAATAGCCTTTCTACTTCTCCTAACCGCTTGTTCGAGTCTCCCTCTGATCGGAAAGAAGAAAGAAGAGAAGGTTGATAAGCTTCCAGAGGGAAAGACGGTGACCGTTGAAGGGATGGAGAAGATAAAGGGAGTCAATCCTCCAAAGCCTGAGTCTCCTCCCTCTAAAAAGCCTTCTTCCCAACCCGCCCCGAAGAAAGAACCCGAAACGAAGGTCGCCTCCATACCACCCAGACCGTTTTACAGTCCTTCCCTTCCCTTCTTCCAGGTCGGATTTAGGAGGAAAGTTGTCATCTTAGATTTTGAGAACAAGACGACTTATAAAGATGAGAAGATTGGAGAGTCGGTTGCCAAAAGGCTGTCCGATAAATTGGAGGCTACCCAGCGAGTGGTGACGCTTGACAGAACAGTTATCTCTGAGATGTTCCATCGGGAAGGTTTCACATTTGAGAGTCTGATTGACCCTCCGGTCATGAAGCGTGCTTACCAATCGTTGGGAATCCAGGCATTTGTTTCGGGGACGGTTACAGACGTCAGCATCCTTTCCTCTAAGGCGTCCGAAACCTCAGACGAAGAGGTTGCCTTTGCCACAGCAAAGGTTGAAATCCGGCTCATTGACGCCTCCACTGGAAACTTGTTGAAGTCCTTTATAGGAAGGAGCCCTATCTTCGGAACAAAAGAGAGTGGAGAATACAGCCGAAGCAAAGCCGTTATCAAAGCAATTGATTTCAGTTTGGATGAAATCTTAGAACCATTTCTCCGACAAATCGACCTCCTGGACTGGACAACGACAATCGCCAAGATCGAAGGGGACAATGTCTACGTCAATGCAGGTAAATTATCTGGCCTTCGGATTGGAGACGTGTTGCAGATTTTTGAACCCGGACAGGAAATTATCCACCCTACTGCCAAATTCTCCTTGGGATGGACCACAGGCCAATTGAAAGGAGCCATCCGAGTGAGCGAACTATTCGGTGTGGACGCAGCCATCGGAAAAGTGGTTCAGGGCCAAGGCTTCAGCCTCAACGATGTTGTAAAATCGACGATAAGATAATCGTGTACGTTTCTCGTGACTCGTGCCCGCCTTCAATTCACCCTACAAAATTCAAAACACGCAATTCCTGTAACTCCATGCTCTATGCCTGCCTGCGGCAGACAGGCGCTTTGCCTGTCCTCCGCAAGGCTACGGCAGGCGGGCCCCTCTGCGGTTTTATTTAAAAGGAGCTAAAAGATGCGGCTTCCAAAATTTGAATATATAGAACCAAGAACTCTCAAAGACGCAGCAAAGGCGTTTGCCGCAGATCCTAAAGGAACAGTTCTCCTTGCAGGAGGAACAGACCTTCTCGTCAATATGAAGCACCGAGTGATTCAGCCCAAGAGGGTTGTCAACCTCAAGACCATCCCCAAATTGGCCTATGTTTCATACGGAAAGAATGGGTTGAGGATTGGAGCCCTGACCACCCTTCACGATCTTTCCTCATCTCAGGTCATCCGGGAGAGATACCCCGTTCTCAGTCAAGCAGCTAAAGAGGTCGGGGCGTATGCCCATCAGGTGATGGGGACCCTTGCTGGAAACCTCTGCCAGGGAAACCGATGCCGCTTCTATAACCAATCGGCTTTCTGGAGAAGCGTTAGGCCCCTCTGTTTTAAAGCAGGGGGTGAGATTTGCCATGTTGTTCCTGCCCGACCCTGCCTGACCGGCAGGCAGGCGGCAGGCGGGCGAAAACCGAAAGAATGTTATTCCACCTATTGCGGCGACATGGCTCCTCTGCTCATAGCCTTGGATTCTCAGATTAAGGTTATGAGCTTTGATGGAGAAAGGTCTTTTTCTTTAAAGAACCTTTATACCCAGAATGGAAAAAAGCCTCTCTCTTTAAGGAAGGGAGAGATTATACAGGAGATTGTCGTTCCTCCTCCATCTGGAAAGACCCTCTATTTGAAATGGAGGCTGCGGGAATCCCTCGAATTTCCTGTGGTGGCCTTAGCCATCCATATTGAAAAAGAAGTGAATGGCCGAGTCAAAAGGGCTAAGATCATTTTTAGTGCAGTTAGTCCCGGCCCTGTAGAGGCTTTGGAAGCAGAAAAGATGATGAGGAATGGATTTCTTGATGATCGGATGATTGAAAAGATTACAAATCAAGCGATCAAGGAGATCTCTCCAATGCGGACCTCCATCCATTCTCCTGCGTACAAACGAAAGATGGCAGGCATCCTTTTGAGACAAGCGTTGGAAGAAATGAGGGAGGCAAAATAGAAACTCTAAATCCGAAATCCTAAACCCTAAACAATGTCAAATCTTCAAATCCAAAATTCAAAACAGGAGAGTTTCGAAAATTTGGAATTAGAGTTTTTGATTTGTTTAGGATTTAGAGTTTAGTGTTTAGTGTTTAGTGTTTAGAGTTTAGAGTTTAGAGTTTAAAAGGGGCATTTATGAAAAAGATCCTAAAACTTCACATCAACGGCGAAGATCATGAGGTGTTCACAGAGACCCACAAAACCCTTCTTGAGGTATTGAGAGAGGACCTGGGTATGACAGGGACGAAAAGGGGTTGCGACTTAGGGACTTGCGGAGCATGCACTGTTCTCATTGATGGAAAGCCTTATCTCTCTTGTCTCACATTAGCTGCCGATGCTCAAGGCAAGAAGATCATCACCATCGAAGGCCTCGCCACAAATGGAGAACTCCATCCGCTTCAAAACGCTTTCGTCGAAAAAGGAGCGATCCAGTGCGGATTCTGCACCCCCGGGATGATCCTGACGGCGAAAGCCTTTCTTGATGAGAACCCTCGTCCTTTAGAAGGGGAGGTCAAGAAAGCAATTTCTGGAAACATCTGCCGTTGCACAGGCTATGTGAAAATTGTAGAGGCAATTCTTTCCATAGGCGAAAAACAATAAAGATGTCTATTTTGTTTATCTGGTCTATTTAGTTTCTCTTGTTTTTTTACGAATGACAAAATAGACCAAACAGACGGAACAGACCAGAAAGACAAAGGAGTTTAATATGGATGTGGTTGGTAAAAGGGAACCGATGCTCGATGCCTTAGATAAGGCCACAGGCCGGGCCCGATTTACAGACGATCTTTCTTCGCCGGGAATGCTCTATGGGAAAATCCTGAGGAGTCCTTCCCCCCATGCAAGAATCCTTTATGTCGATCTGTCGGAAGCCGAGAAGGTCATCGGCGTGAAGGGTGCGATCAGTGGAAGGCATATCCCAAAGAAGAAATACGGAATTGTCCCTATGGCTAAAGATGAATATGCTTTGGCCATCGACAAGGTTCGTTACATCGGAGACGAGGTGGCAGCTGTGGTGGCCACTTCTCTCGATGCGGCGGAGGAAGCCATCTCAAAGATTCGGGTCGACTATGAAGAGCTTGCTGCGGTCTTCGACCCTCTTGAGGCGATGAAGCCCGGTGCCCCGATCATCCACGATGAGGTTCCAAACAATGTAAGCGCCACCATCCGAAAAGAGTTTGGAAATGTGGAAAAGGCATTCAGCCAATCAGACGACATTTTTGAAGATACGTTCGAGACCCAAGCTGTGAATCATTGCCCCCTTGAGCCCCAGGCTGCTTTAGCCATGGTCGACCATTCTGGAAAAGTGACCCTTTGGTCTTCAACTCAGATCCCCTTTTTCCTCCGAAGGAATCTTGCCACCACCCTCGACATCCCTGAAAGCAGCGTGCGAGTGATTAAGCCCAAAGTGGGTGGAGGATTTGGTCAAAAGATCGATCTCTATGCAAAGGACTTTTGCGCAGCCTTCTTTGCCATGAAGACGAAGAAGCCTGTCAAATTCGTTTATGAGCGGGAAGAGGTTTTCACCTCGACGAGACAACGGCACCCGATGCATATCCAACTGAAGACCGGAATGAAGAAAGATGGAACCATTTTGGCACAACAGTTTAAAGTGATCGCAGATGGAGGGGCTTACAATAGCACTGCTCCTCTGATGATCACCTTGGCTTGTTATTTCATCATGCTTCCCTACCGCCTCGAAAATCTCCTCTTCGAAGGCTACCATGTCTACACCAACAAACCTGTTGGTGGAGCGATGAGAGGCCACGGCATTCCTCAGGTTCGATTTGCCGTGGAAGCCCAACTCGATATCATCGCTGAAAAAATGCGAATGGATCCATTGGATCTCCGATTGAAGAACGCGTTTCTTGCTGGAGAACCCCATCCTGCCAAGTTGTTGGTCCAGAGTTGTGGATTCAGCGAAACCTTAAAGAAGGCAGCAGAGGGGATCGGCTGGAAAGAGAAGAGAGGAAAACTCCCATTCGGCAGAGGGGTTGGCCTGGCAGGTGCCAGTTTTCCAAGTGGCGTGAGCAATATGAGTCACATTTCTTCGGGCGCCATTGTAAAGATCGAGCGGGACGGCAGTATCACCCTTCTCACTGGTGCGGCAGATATCGGCCAAGGCGCTGAGACCGTGATCTCTCAGATTGTCGCTGAGGAGTTGGGCGTGCCGTTGGCCGATATTCGAATTACCGCTGCAGACACAGAGATCACTCCTCTCGATCCAGGAACGTTTGGGAGCGGCGTCACCTTGCGAGCAGGAAATGCCGCCAGGACAGCTGCTCAGGTGGCAAAAGAGAAACTCTTTGAGGCCGTTGCAGAGAGGATGGAGGTGAGCGTCAAAGACCTTGAAGTGAAGGACCGTCGAATCTACTTGAAAGAGAACCCTGGAAAGGGCATGAGCTTCCAAGAGGCGATTAAAGTCTATCAATATTCTGATCGTCCCATGCCCATCATCGGACGAGGTTCCTACCAGCCTCCAGCCAAAGAACCGACAACGCTTCTCAAGGAGGATGGAAATTTTTCTCCTGCCTATTCCTTCATGACCCAGGCCGCTGAAGTGGAGGTGGATACTCGTACCGGTAAGGTAAGAGTCTTGAAGATGGTGGCTGCCCATGACTGCGGGAAGGCCATCAACCCCATGTTGGTGGAGGGACAGTTGGAAGGATCCGTGGTTGGAGGAATGGGCCAGGCCCTTTATGAAGAGGTGATGATAGAGAAAGGTCAGGTTCTAAACCCCTCTTTCTTAGAC
>Ga0209314_10001349_pt1 | contig 10856 bp, 8 predicted proteins | sample I19B2metaG_FD_184146 | JGI IMG/M metagenome (GOLD analysis project Ga0209314, IMG submission 184146) | Lake sediment bacterial and archeal communities from Gulf of Boni, Indonesia to study Microbial Dark Matter (Phase II) - ​I19B2 metaG... | ecosystem: Environmental > Aquatic > Freshwater > Lake...
CTACGCCTGGCACAAAACGGAAATACCTGCCTACGGCCCTCCCGGAGAACCGCTGTTGGGCTTTTCCTCGAGCGAACCGTAAATGACAGATTGCCATTAAGGACAGAATAACTAAGCCCTACCAGACGTCTGGTGGGGCCTGTCTTTGAAGGATTGAACCTACCTACTCAGCAGCGTCCCCACGTACTTCAGCAGCTCGTTGGCGCAGACCGTGCAGTAGCCGTGCTCGGCCACCAGCCGGTCCACCACCTCGTTCATGCGCTTGAGTTGCTCCGCGTCAGGGGTCTTCGTCGACGTCGTGATCTTCACCACGTTCTTCAGGTTGGCGAAGAGCTTCTTCTCGATGGCCTCGTTCAGCCGCTCGTGGGTGGTGTACTCGAACTTCTGCCCCCGCCGCGCCAGGGAGGACATGCGGATCAGCAGTTCCTCCCGGAAGCCCTTCTTGGCGTTTTCCGCAACCCCGATCTGCTCCTCAATCGACCGCATCAGCTTCTCGTCCGGGTCGATCTCCTCCTCGGTGATCGGGTCCCGGATCTTTTCTTTGTTGCAGAAGGCCTCCACGTTGTCCAGGTAGTTCTCGAACAGGGTGCGGGCCGACTCCTCGAAGGAGTAGACAAAGGCCTTCTGGATCTCGTTTTTGGCCAGTTCGTCGTACTCCTTGCGGGCCTCATAGATGAAGTTCAGGACTGCTCCTTCTCTTCGCGGGTGATGGAGGTGTACGGCTCTAGGCCCTTCTTCAGGGCGCGCAAGGCGTCCAGGGGGATGATGCAGGTGGCACCGGCCAGAGCCCCATGCAAGCTGCTCCGGGGTGGGGGATTCTTCATCTGGCTTTCTGGTACATTTTACGGCCGGCTCTCACAGAGCCTCCGTGGCTACGTCGCTAAGGCATGTGGAACTACCCAAGTACTGGGCTCTTTAGGGCTGGTTTCCCGGCTGTGCCCTGTCTGGATGACGGTAGCTTGGTGGACCACCGACAGCTCGTAACATCCTGCTTGCCATTGACAGCAAACATGTCCCTAAGTGGCTGCAGCGGCCGGCCGAATGAGGCAGAGCACAGATGCGACCCCGAAGAGTTCTCTCCGAGGTCTCTACGTCTCTACCCAGCAGCCTAGCGCCGGTACGACGTGAGCACTCACCTCGGGAGAGGTAAAGGCACATGAGCTTCTCGTCCGGGTCCATCTCCCCTTCGGTGAGGGGGTCCCGGACGTTTTCTTGCTGTAAAGCTTCCACGCAGGACCCAGAAAGGGCTGTCAGTTCCTGCTACTCAGCCCGGGCCGACGCCACTGAACGTCGCGCCTCAGCGAACGACCACGGGACTTCTGCTGATGTTTCCCAAAGGAGGTTGCGCATGAGGGCTGGGATTGGCTTCTCTCAGTAACTGCTCCACTGGTCAAGTCGATCAGTGGACGCTAAGGTGCCCGTGCCCAACGCGTCAGACGGGATGACAGATACCAGGACCGGTGCTGCAGTAACCTATCCTGCTCCTGACTGACACTTTCCGCGCTACAGGCAGTTCTGGTTGTAGAGCCCAAGGGCTGCGGACTCTTTACGTAGTACAGGGTGAACGGTGGCCACCGCCCCCCGGTTCAACCGAGAGGGTGATAACATGTGGCGCTGTACTACGGATGCGATTCCCTCACCAGTACCTTCCCCTGCGGCAAAGATTGCTACGCAGGGCGGCTGGGATATGGAACGACCGCTGACCTGACCTACTTTAACGCTAGCGCAGCGGCAACTGTGGGTAAGGCTCGAACATAGGCGTACTGGGGTCTTGAGGGGCCAGCATCTGATCCGAATTTCGCGTATCCCGACGTCTCGGCGGCCAGCGCCTGGGGCGCCGCGCAGGCTGATGCGTTCCACCAAGCCCGGCAGAACAACACAAACCTCACCACGAATACCGTTTTCGCCGACATTGAGCGGGGTTTCGGCGGATGGCTGGATCCTAGCGTCGGCAACAACAAGTTCGTGAACCATGCCGTGTTCTCCGGTTTCCTTAACAGCCTTGGTACCCTTGGCTACAGCAAAGGCGTGTACAGTTCAGTTGGCGAGTGGGACGCTATCATGGGCAATCAGTCTGCATCCCCTGCCACGGTTGAATGGGCAGCTAACTACCCCTGTGACCCGGGGAAGCCTGGCTGTGCGCTGTGTCCGACGACGTTCTCTCCGCTGAGCTTCGGTGGGCTCACCGCCACCATTTGGCAGTATACGGGACAACCTCCGTACAGTTATGGCGATCTGAACGCCGCTACCAGCCTGCCTACGTAAAGGCCAACATTGAGAGGTCGGAGCTTTGCCTCCGGCCTCTCAGCCATTACTGAATGCGACTGACTTGAACGTCGCTCACCAGCCACACGTCGCTTGACGTTCTCTGAAGTTCCACCCGTGCACGATACCGGTAGATGTCGTCACCATAGAACAAGCCGACCAGCACGTCGTAACGAGCTCGATGATCGTCTTCCTGCGCGGCAGTTGAGGGGTCAAGCGTCGGAGGCTCAGCAATGCTGGGATTTGCTCCGTGCCCGGTGCGAAGATCCAATGCCGCACTCTCCACGAGCCTGGCCCGGTCCGGAACCATGAGAGCTTTCATTGTCACCAGATCCCGCTTAAGCATGGCATCAAGAAAGCGAAGGGCGACCGCGGAGGGGCCGGAGTGTTCACCAGATGCGTCCGTGAGGCTGCCGGAAGCTGCCTTGGCCGGCACCTTGCCCTGAGTAGGCTGAGTACATCCGATGATGGTTAGTCCCGTAATCAGCAACACCGAAACAACGAGGCGCGCCTTGTACCTGATACGGCACCGAGCACTCTCAGTCCATATCATGGCTGTACCTCCCGAAACGTCAGAAATGCCCACACTGGAGTAACGTCAAGGGCTCATGGTTGGTTGCGCTGGGATCTGCAATCTGCACTCACCCCGCCAATATCGCACTGGACGGGCGGTTCCTAAACTGGCCGGCCAAGTGCTGGTAGTCGGCCGTGCTATCACTTCTCGCGGAATGCGGGCCGCTGGGCTTCGCGACAACGCATCGACACCCACACGAGAGTCTGCCCCTCAAGTCTTTTAGCCTCCTGGGTAGTCTACGGTTTCTTGTTCGTCGTTGAGACTATTAGCATCATCGAGAACCTTGTGGCGGCAGGCCTTACCCAGCTCGAACCATTAGTTGTTCGCCTCAGGCACAGGCTGAATGAGTCTCTGGAAACCCAGGATGACGGCCAGCGGCATGGTCGATGACACCTCCCGTGGTGTGGCAAGGGCCGCGCTCGGTTGGGACGGCTCAAGATAGCGCGGTAGAGGGCACAGAGATTCCCCGACCGGTTCCGAATTGCCCTAGATCACTGCATGGTCAACAATTCCCTTGCTGGCTAGCAAGCAGGGGATGGTGGCCCACTCAGTCTTCCGAAAGGAGTCGTGAAACCAATGACCGAGGTCCAGCGGAGCGTCCCTAGTTCCACGGCAGAGCCCCAGACGGTCATCACCCCCATGTACGTTGCGACCACCTTTAACGGTCCACTCACACAGCACTGCAGCCAGACGGCTGACTCCGGCAATTACCTGGAGTTCGACGGTTCTCAGTACCATCTGCACCTCACCCCCAGCGGCGCGCGGATTTATGATGCCTTGACTGGAAGGACCTTGAGTGCTATAGCGGCCATCACGGCTGCGGTCCTGGTGATGCTAACAACCAAAGGGGCATCGATGGGGTCCAGAGTGGCGACACCTACCTGTCGAAGGTGGTCGTTGCGCAGATCTGGGGCGCGATCATCGGAGCAGCCTTCGACCTGACGCCTGGTTGGTCCTACCACAAGAACGCTGACGGCTCAGTAGACATGTACTCTGCGACCGTCGACTTCAACAACATCTATGCCATGGGAACCGGGCGCGCTCGTTCACTGTCCTACGGGTATTTCAACGTGCCCAACCACGTCTACGTGAACTGCTAGCAACTTCTGTCGGGAAGTGGCCCCCCATCGGGGGCCGCTTCCCATTTGGAGGGACCATCCGTATAATAGGACTGAGGTGATCTTGAATATGGTCACGTTTAGTTCTTCGGTACTCACAGTCACGCTGCTTATCCCGTGGGTTGCCGTAATGTTGACTTATGCTGCGGTCGTCGCCTACCAGAGCCGTCGCCAACCCGTGGGCCCGTGGCTTTTTCCGGCTACAGCAACGGTTGCCTCCATCATGCCCCTAATTGGACGCACTTTCAGTTTCGATAGGTTGTTCGTGTCCGTAGGAAGCGCGCTATTCCTTTGGATCACGATGGTACTTTTCCGTCGCTCCTTTATCCGAAGGGACGCAGTGAAAGCACGATAGCCAAGAAGGTCGTATGGGCCTGTCGAGATGTTGAGAAGAGGGAGCGACCAGGAGCTATCCTGGTCGCTTATTGAGTTGGCCTTCGGCTACCGTCGGAAGGTGCAATGGGCGGTGGAGAAACGGAGCAGGTCTTTGGATGATTCCTGCTAACTGAGGACGAACAGGCCCTGCCCAGACCTGCACGGTCAGGGCCCCACCGGTTGACGCCGGCAGGGCCCTTCATCATCTGCAGAGGCTCACCTACTCAACAGCGTCCCTACATACTTGAGCAGTTCGTTGGCGCAGACCGTGCAGTAGCCGTGTTCGGCCACCAGCCGGTCCACCACCTCGTTCATGCGCTTCAGTTGCTCCGCGTCCGGGGTCTTGGTCGATGTCGTGATCTTCACCACGTTCTTCAGGTCGGCGAAGAGCTTCTTTTCGATGGCCTCCTTCAGCCGTTCGTGGGTGGTGTACTCAAACTTCTGCCCCCGCCGGGCCAGGGAGGACATGCGGATCAGCAGTTCCTCCCGGAAGCCCTTCTTGGCGTTCTCCGTGACCCCGATCTGCTCCTCAATCGACCGCATCAGCTTCTCGTCCGGGTCCATCTCCTCTTCCGTCAGGGGGTCCCGGATCTTTTCTTTGTTGCAGAAGGCCTCCACGTTGTCCAGGTAGTTCTCGAACAGGGTCCGGGCCGACTCTTCGAAGGAGTAGACAAAGGCCTTTTGAATCTCGTTTTTGGCGAGTTCGTCGTACTCCTTGCGAGCCTCGTAGATGAAGTTCAGGTACTGCTCCTTCTCGTCCCGGGCGATGGAGGTGTGCTGCTCCAGGCCGTCCTTCAGGGCGCGCAGGGCATCCAGCGGGTTGATGCAGGTGGTGCCGTCTTTAACCAGGGCCGAGGACAGCCGGTTGATCACATACCGCGGGCTGATGCCGCCCATGCCCTCGCGGTCGGACTCCTCCTGCAGCTCCTTGACGTCGCGGCTGGTGAACCCCTCCACCTCCTCGCCGTCGTAGAGCTTCAGCTTCTTCATCAGGGAGAGGCCGGCCTTCTTGGAGGGCTCCAGCCGAGTCAACACGGCAAACAGTGAGGCGACGCGAAGGGTGTGCGGCGCAATGTGGACGTGGCTGGTGCCGGCCTCGGCCAGGAGCTTCTGGTAGATCTTGACCTCGTCCGAGACGCGCAGGTTGTAGGGCACCCGCACCAGGATGATGCGGTCCTTCAGGGCCTCATTCTTCTTGTTCTGGATGAAGGCCGTATACTCGTTCTCGTTGGTGTGTGAGACGATGACCTCGTCGGCGTAGATCATGGAGTACCGTCCGGTCTTGATCGATTGTTCTTGTGAGAGGGTCAGCAACCCGTACAGGAACCGCTCCTCCGCCTTCAGCATCTCCACAAACTCGACCATACCGCGGTTGGCGATGTTCAGCTCGCCGTCGAAGCGGTAGGCCCGCGGGTCGGACTCGGTGCCGTACTCGCCGATGGTGGACAAATCCACGGACCCCGTGAGCTCCGAGATGTCCTGGGACTTGGGATCGGACGGAGCGAAGGTGCCGATGCCAATGCGGTTCTTCTCGGAGAAGGCAATGCGTTGGACGACGACCTTCTCCATGTGTCCGCCGTACTGGTCGGCCAGCATCTGCCGGCAGTGGGGGCACAGGTCGCCCTCAACGTAGAGGCCGTACTCCCGGCGAATGTCCGCCCGCAGGGACTCGGGAATCAGGTGCAGCGGCTCCTCGTGCATAGGGCAACCTTTTATCGCATAGACCGGGCCTTCCTCGGCTCGGGTGTACTTTTCCAGGCCACGCTTCAGCAGGGTCACGATGGTGGACTTGCCGCCGCCCACCGGGCCCATCAGCAGCAGGATGCGCTTGCGCACCTCCAGCCGCTGGGCCGCGGAGCTGAAGTACTCCACCAGTTGGTCCAGGGGCTTCTCCAGGCCGAAGATGTCCTTCTCGAAGAACTTGTAGGTCCTATGGCCCTTGTCGCCGTGCTCCACGCCGGCGGAGAGAATCATGTTATAGATGCGGGCATGGGCCAGCTGGGCAATCTCTTGCCGCCGCGCCACCCGGTCAAAGTACTCCAGGAACGTCCCTTCCCAGGCCAGACTCTGCTCTTCCGCCCGCCACCGCTCAAACTTCTCCACCAGGTCCATCCGTCTTACCCTCCTTTCCGGTCCGCCGCTCAGTACATCGTCTTCAGCACCTGACCGCCCTCGCACGTCAGCACCACCTTGCGCCCGTGCAGCTCGGTCTCCAGGTGGGCCGGGAAGCCCCACAGTTTCTCCACCGCGGCCAGGGCACGTTCCGCGTAGGGAACGTCCAGAGCCTGACCGTCGAAGTGGTGCTTGAGGTACAGCTCCCGCTTGCGCCCGTAGTTGCCGTCCTCTACGGTGATATAGGGCTGGCCGAAGTTGGTCAGGCTGTCGACCAACGTGTCGCGCACCTTCTCCCAGGCCTTTTCCGTGACCTTCCACTCGTCGCCCTCCAGGGCGTAGACGTAGAGGTCCAGGTCCTGCACCAGGTCCTCCGCCAGGTAGTTGCGCAGGAAGGATTGGTCGCACTCCAGTTCGCGCGCCTCGAAGAGCCGGTCCCGGCCGAAGCGCTTTTCGATGTCCTCCCACATCTTGAATCCCAGGTGGTAGGGGTTGACGCGCTTCCGGTTGGGGGCCAGCACGGAGGCGTGCAGGGCCGCAAAGTCCGTGAACTCCTTATCGCTCAGGTCCAACTCCCGCATGATGCGGTTATGCCAGAAGCTGGCCCAGCCCTCGTTCATGATCTTGGTCTGCATCTGGGGAATGAAGTAGAGCATCTCCTGGCGGACGATGGCGATGACGTCCCGCTGCCAGTCCTCCAGGTTTTCGGCGTACTGGTGCAGGAACCAGAGGAGGTCCTTCTCCGGCAGTTCGACACCACGCCGCCCCGGCTTCCGGGCCTCCTCGCCCTCAGCCGGCTCCTCCGCCTCAAAGAGATCATCCCAGGCAGTCTGGGCACGGCGCTTCTTGTCGTCGCGCCGACCGCTGGGACCCCGGCGGTCCGCCCCCCGCCGGTCACCGGCGCCGCGCTGGTGACCGTGTTGCTCCCCGTGGCGGTCGCCGCTCCGGCGGCCTGGGTCGGATGCGTCCTCTCGCACCGGGCGGAAGGGATCCACGTGCTCATCGATGGACAGCACCGCGTCCAGGAACTCCTCCACTTCCCTGGCGCCGTACTCGAACTCGTAACTGCGGATGCGGTCCGCGTCCACCTGGACGGTCTCCAGCATGTCGCGGTTGGTCCTGGCGAAGTAGGCGTTGTGCTTGAAGAAGTCGACGTGGCCCAGCACATGGGCCGCAACGAACGAGTCGTCCAGCAGAGTATTGGTGTCCAGCAGGAAGGCATAGGACGGGTTGGTGTTGATGACCAGCTCGTAGATCTTGGAGAGGCCGTAGTCGTAGCTGGTCTTCATGGAGTGATAGGCTTTTCCGTGCGTCCAATGACTGAAGCGCCCCGGCAGCCCGTAGGCGCCGAACTCGTACATGATGGTGGCAGGAACGACCTCGAAGTGGACCGGGAAGGGGTCCAGACCGAAGCCCCTGGCCAGGTCCCAGATGCGGCCGATACGGTCCTCCAGGGTCTGGTCCCCGTCCGCAAAACTCACGGCTTCTCACCTCCCGCTCCCGGGTTGAACCAGCGCTGCAGGGCTGGGTAGACGTCCTTCTTCTCCCGGATCACGGCCACGATGAAACGGGGGTCGTTGAGACCCGAGAAGGCGGACATCAGGGTGCTGGTGTAGCCGTCCTCGCGGATCTCGCCGTAGCCGAACAGGTTCGAGACCGCCAGGATCTGTTCCAGCAGGGCGAGGCACTTGCGGTTGTCGGACTCGCCCCAGTTGTCTCCGTCCGAGAAGTGGAAGGGATAGATGTTCCAGAGAGCCGGGTCGTACTTCTCCTTGATGGTGTCCAGGGCCAGTTGGTAGGCAGAGGACACCTTGGTGCCGCCGGATTCGCCGAGGCGGAAGAAGGTGTCCTCATCCGTGATGCGGGCCTCGGTATGGTGTACTACGAACACGATCTCGACCTGGCGGTAGCGTGTTCGCAGGAAGCGCACCATCCAGAAGAACAGGGAGCGGGTGATGTACTTCTTGAACTCGCCCATGCTCCCGGAGACGTCGCGCATGGCGATGACCACGGCGCTGGACTCCCGCTTGACCGCCCGCTCCCAGGCCTTGAACCGCAGGTCGTCCTGCTTGAGGCCCCTGAACACCGCCTCCCCGGCCCGGGCGTTGCGCAGGATGTTCTCCAGCACGGTACGCCGCTTGTCGAGGTTGCCCATGGCGCCCTTGCGCCGCACGTCGGTGAAGCGGATATCCTCTGACTCCACCTCCTGCGAGGCCTTGGGGCGGAGGTTGGGCAGACCCAGATCCTCAAAGATCAGCTCCGCCAGTTCGTCAATGGTCATCTCGACCTCAAAGTAGTCAACCCCCGGCCGGTCACCGGCCTTCTTATCACCCTGACCCTGCTGCTCCGGCGGCAGCTTGCCGATCACGTCCCCGACCTTGGTGTCGCCCTTGCCCTCGCCGACGCGTTTTTGCTCGTAGGGGTCGAAGCGAAACTTGTACTGCTCCAGGGAACGGATGGGGACCTTCACCACGCGGTCGCCTTCCGAGGTGATGATGTTCTCCTCGCTGATGATCTCGCCCAGGTTCTCCTTGATGGCCTCGCGGATCTTCTGGTTGTGCCGGGCCTGATCCACCGGGCCCTTTCGGTGCAGGGACCAGTCCGTGTGTGATGCGAACACCGCATCCCCCTCCCTCCGAGGCGCCGCCGGTCGCCGCAAGCCTTGTTGACCCTTCTGCATGATATGCAAACTGCCCCGGCGGTGGAGGCCTGTCTTGGATGCTCTACACCCAGCGTCGCTACCAGCCTATGAAGCCGCCGCCGTTCTTTATGAGGCCCGTGTGCCCGCATGCCTGCGTACCTGCAAATCAAAAGCGGCCTGGCCACTTTCGTGGTCCAGGCCGCTTGCCATGGACGTTCGACTCTGGAGCGCTCGGTGCAGACCAGGCGCGGTACGGCCGCTTTCTACACTTCGCCCCGCGCCCGCCCGTAGTCCTCCGGCCGGTTGAGGTTGGCAAAGACCCGCTCCGGATCGCCGAACCGGCGCACCTCGTCCTCTTCGACCCGGCGGACGTCCAGCCGGTCCAACAGGGCATAGACCCGGCGCTCGCCCTCCGCCAGAAGGGAGTGGACCGAGGCCAGGGCGTCGCGCGCGTACAGGGCGTGGAGCGGTTCAGGCCGGCCGGCCAGGTACGGCACGATCGCCTGGGCCGTCGGCAGCGAGGCCATGTGGCGCATGAGGTCGGGGCTCAGGAAGGGCATGTCGCAGGCCACCACGAACACGCGCGGGTCCGGCGAGGCGCTCAAGGCCGCCTCGATGCCGCCCAGGGGGCCCATGCCCGGCCGGTGGTCGCGGGCTTCCGGCAGACCCAGAAAGCGGTAGGGCTCAGGGTCGGCCGCCACCACCAGAACATGATCAAAGAGGCCCCTCATCAGGGAGGCCACCGCGTCGATGACCGTGCCACCCTCCCAGGGAAGCAGGGCCTTGCTCCGCCCCATGCGGGTGCTCTGGCCGCCCGCCAGGATGGCCCCTGTCACGCCGGGAATCCGGCCCGTTCCACCGAGGCTTGTTCCACCGGGGCCCGGCCCCTCCCGGCGCCTGTCCTCCGTCATGGGCGCACCACCTCTGCCCCGACACTTCGACTCCTTCGGACAACACTCCTGCACGGCAAAAGCCCGACACATCAAGAGCGGCGGCCGGTCCTGCCGGTCGCCGCTCCATCTCCTATGGGGTTGCTCCCTTATCTTCTGGGGTCGACGAGCTGAGGTCGCGCCGCGCCTACACCGCCAGTTCCCTACGCCGCCAGTCGACCCGGGCTTCGGGCCCGTCCGACAGCCCGTGGGCCACGGCGAAGGCGGCCGCCTCCGCCCGGTTCCTGAGGCCCAACTTCTCCAGGATGGAGTGCACGTGGCGCTTGACGGTGTGCTCGGTCAGCTCAAGCCGGCGGGCCATGGCGCGGTTGGACAGGCCTCCTGCCAGCAGCGTCAGCACCTCGGTCTCACGCGGGGTCATGGGCAGGGCCTCCGCCTTGAGTTCCGCCACGCGCTGCAGGGCAATCATGGCGGCGGCACCCTCCACCACCGGCTCGCCCGAGGCGACCTGCCTCAGGTCGGTCAGGATGCGGTGCGGCTCGACGGCCTTCAGCAGGTAGCCGTCGGCGCCCGCCCGCAGCATGCGGAGGACATCGGCCTGCTCACAAGAGGAGGTCAGGGCGACCACCTTGCAGCGGGCCTTGCGATCCCGGAGGGCCTGAATCAGGTCCACGGCGTGCCCGTCCGCCAGGTTGATCTCGGTCATGACGATGTCCGGGTCATGCTCGGCGGCCAGGGCCAGGGCCTTGCCGATGGACGACGCCGAACCCACCACCGTCAGGTCCGGTTCCGAAGCGAACAGGCTGGCGATACCCCGGGCCACGATGGGAAGCGGGTCAAGAACCAGCAGTCTGATGGGCTCCACACCGCTCGCCTCACTC
>Ga0209314_10001350_pt1 | contig 10855 bp, 8 predicted proteins | sample I19B2metaG_FD_184146 | JGI IMG/M metagenome (GOLD analysis project Ga0209314, IMG submission 184146) | Lake sediment bacterial and archeal communities from Gulf of Boni, Indonesia to study Microbial Dark Matter (Phase II) - ​I19B2 metaG... | ecosystem: Environmental > Aquatic > Freshwater > Lake...
GGACTACGACGAACTGGACTTCAACGATTTCTATGAGGGAGTCGTCCAAGAGACAGTGTGGCAGGGTACCCACGAGACTCCAAAGCTGTACGCTATGCCTCACAACACGATGATGTACAAGATGCACTATAGAGTCGACAAGATCGGCGACCCGAAAGAGAGAGATGGCTTCAAGGCCAAGTACGGAATCGATATGCCACCACCCACCACACCCCCCGCCTCAGCTGAAAGCCCGGATGTCATCAATACAGGGCCAAAGGATTGGGATGAATTCCTAAAGGTCGCAGAATGGTTCCAAAGGCCTAAAGAAAATTTCTATGGTAATGCCTCCCAGTTCGCGAGGACGCAAGGAGCTGTGACTCACGGCTGGTTCCCAGCTATGCGATCGTTCGGCGCTGATTTCTGGGATCCTGACACAGGATACTGCGCTCTCGACAGCCCTGAGGCTATTGAGGCAACGAAGATGTATAAGGAACGGACGAAGTATACGCCTCCAGGATGGCCGGACATGATGTGGGATGAGGCTACAATATGGAACGAGAAGGGCCTTGTTGCCGAGATAACAAACTGGACGGTGAGAACGATAAGGCTTGAGAACCCGAAGATGTCGGTTATAGCGAAGCAGCAATGGACAGAGGATAAATCGAAAGAACTTAAACGAATGATGGGCTACGCTCGACTTCCATGTGTAAGCAAGAACAAGTCCTATCCGACCTATACAGGGACCCTAACCTACGGAATACATCCAAACGCTCCGAATAAGGCGATGTGCTGGGAATTCATTAAATGGCTGGTTAGCAAGGAGTTGTGTGTCAAATATGGCCAGGAATCATTTGCGCAGCCTAGGAAGTCTGTGATGAGAGACCCCGCAATGCAGGCGAAGGCTCCCTACTTCAAGCTGCTGGACGACGTTTTCTCACAGCCCTACAACAGTCCTTTGGGACCACGAAGAAGAATATTCCATCCGCTGTACGCAGATATGGAAGAATACTTCGGAGTAAACATCAATAGAGCTCTTCTAGGCGAATTGAGCCCGGAGGAAGCCTGCAAGGACGCTACAGATAGGATGAACAAGCGAATGGATTCCTTGGGAATAACCAAAGAACAACGTGTTGCGTGGGCTCAAGACCCACTCTGGACTGGCTGGAAGAAGTAGCAAGAGATGAGAAGAACCATCGCAGGGTTCATTGGCCCTGCATTCCTCTTTCTTTTTTCGATCTCGATTTTCCCTCTAATATATTCCCTGGTATTAAGTTTCTATTATTACTACCCAACCAAGCCCTACCTGGGGATAAGGTTCGCTGGGTTGGGCAACTTCATCCACATATTTTCCGATCCACAGTTTTTTGGATCCCTCAAAAACAGTTTTGTATACATAATCCCGGCGTTAACCGCTGAATTCCTCCTAGGATTAGGAATAGCCGTATTGCTGACATCTTTCAAGATAAGAGGCTTGGGCGTAATCCAGACTCTACTTCTAATACCGATGATGATCTCTCCTGCAATAACCGGCGTCATTTGGCGGCTCATATACTTTCCAGGGATGAGCCCGATCAATTTCTTCATACAAGCCGTATTCGGCGTACATGGGCCAAACTGGACTTCAGATCCTTCGACCGCTATGGCGTCAATCATTATAGTTGACATTTGGCAGTGGACACCGTTCATGATACTTTGTTTCGTTGCTGGAATTAGAGCCCTGCCTGAGGAGGTATTTGACGCAGCCAAAGTTGAGGGTGCAACCCTGTGGCATCAGGTTAGACATATGATAGTGCCGATGACGATGCCTGTTATACTGGTTGCACTTCTCATCCGCTTCATAGACATGTTCAAAATGTTTGACTACTTGTACATCCTAACCAAAGGAGGACCTGGAGTGGCTACAGATACTCTTACGTACTTTACGTATCGAATGGGTTTCACTTTATGGGATGTTGGCTACGCAAGTGCTTCGTCATGGATTCTTCTCATCATTACGATTGTGATGTGCAACGTGATGATTAGAGTCATGTATAGAGGCATGGTCTAAGAGGGATAACAACATGAAGAGCACTTCGTATAGAACAAGGTACAAGTTACAAATGGCGGGAGTGTATATCATCCTGGCAGTGGTTCTCTTGTTCACTCTCTTCCCATTCTATTGGGCACTAATCACATCGCTGAAGACTAGGTTGGAAGCGGTGGGGGTGACTCCTCAACTGATATTTAATCCCACTTCAGAGAATTACGTGGCCCTCTTTGAGTACTACACTCCCCCGTTCACAACCTTTGTATTGAACAGCCTCATAGTCGCCCTGGGGAGTAGCCTCCTATCTATTGCGCTCGGCTCATTAGCAGCCTACGGATTCGCTAGATTCCAGTTTAGAGGTAGAGGGCAACTCTCCTTCTGGTTTCTGACTGCACGAATGATGCCATCTATCGCGCTCGTCATTCCACTTTACCTTCTCTATAGGAATCTTCAGCTTTTCGACACACAGCTCGGCGTAATAGTCGCTCACACAACATTCAATCTCCCATTCGTGATTTGGATGCTCGTAAGATTCTTCTATGAGGTACCCATAGAGATAGAGGAGGCGGCGACCATCGATGGTTGCGGCCCTTTCCACATATTCTTCAGGATTGCTCTTCCTCTTGCCAAGACAGGGATAGCAGCTATGTTCATTCTATGCTTCATCTTCTCTTGGAACGAGTTCCTATTTGCACTGATGCTCACCGCTGTAAACGCACAGACGTTGCCAGTCGCTGTCATGGCGCTGTACCAAATAACCAGTATTAACTGGGCTCAGATCTCCGCCGGAGCGATATTCGCAGCATCCATCGTCATAGTTGTCAGCTTCATAATCCAAAGATACATCGTAAGAGGATTGACGCTCGGCGCAGTGAAGTTCTAATCTTCTCAGCTATTTTCCTTAAGCTCTTGGGAACCGATCTATGTTTTTAGGTTACGCATTCAGCCCTCATTCTCCTCGCAACGAGAAAGATGGCTATCGCTACCGGGAAGATGCTGACAATAGACATCCATGAGAGCGGAAACAGAGCCGTAGAGCTGCTCACCCCTAGCAGAAAAGCGATGGAAATCATGCCAACTTGCCCGCATGCCCCACAGGCCGCTCCCAAAGAGAGAAGATTTGTAAGAACTCCTGCTGTACCTAAACTTTTAACTCCTACTTTCCTTGCACTGTCCCTTCCTGAGTTTCTGCGTCTATAGGCGTTGAACGAATTCAATAAGAACAGCTCTAACCAATAGACCTGAGTAATGTGATTTTCCGATCGATCGTATGCAACCTAGCATAAACTCTTTTATGGACATATAGATCGAGAGAGTGTTGGAGGGATGCTGGATGAAGGTGGGAATTGTTGGGTGTGGATTTGTCACGCAGTCGATGCACCTGCCCAATCTCATTGAGCTAATAGGGCGTGAGAACATTTCCCTTTGCGACATTTCCAAGGATCTTCTTGAGAAGGTGTCCAAGAAGTACGGAATCTCTAGTACCCACGCAACGGAAGAAGATCTTGTTACTAGACGAGACATAGACGCAGTGATGATCTGTACGCCTGACGCACTTCATTTTGCCGGAGCAATGAACGCATTGAAGGAAGGGAAACATGTATTTGTTGAGAAACCCTTGTGTCTGGCTTCAAGAGATTCTTCTAGGCTTATCGAGACGGCGAAAGAGAGTAACTTGATCTTGCAAGTAGGATACAACAAGCGCTTCAACCCAGGCTACATGGCGGGCAAGCAGGAATTCCAGGGAATGAAAGATATTATACTCATACGGGTGCACAACCTTGTGGATAACCGCAGGATCGCAAAGGAACTTTACCAGATAGAGACTGGAACTGTTCCTGAAGAAGCTGGAGCGGCAATCTCGAAGGAAACTGAGCGGCAAATTCAACTGGAACTCGGCGATGTGGACGCTCTTGCGCGAGAAGCTTATCTCTTCCTAATGTTCGTGACATCCCATCATCTCGACGCGTTGAGAGATATCTTTGGGGATCCCGTTGCGGTCTTACACACAAACGTTTGGAAAGTCAGGGAAAAAGTAAACCTGATCTCCGCACTTCAATATCCAAACGGAGCTCGTTGCAATATCGAAAGTGGACAGACCGAAAGAAAGTTTCGCGATGAGGAGATTTGCGCATACTCCCCTGATGAAACGGTGAGGCTCATATGGGCAAACCCATTCATAAAGAACGCTCCAGCCATCCTAAGAGTACAAAGAGGAGACAGCAACATCACGGACATTCATATCACGGCTTCCTATGAAGATAGCTTCAAGCTGCAGCTTATTGATTTCCTCCAGTGCGTCAAGAAGAGAAGAGCTCCGAAGGTTACTGGCGAGGACGGGGCCAAGGTCATAACCATTGCAAACGCGATCGTACAGAGCTTTTGCAAGAAGAGAAACGTCCTCATCGAGACTGGCGAGACCATCGGTCAATGAAGACACTGACGAAACCTCGATTAGCCTATGTCTGGCTTCTTGAGTTTACAGTACTCTTCATGGAGCGTCTGCGATGGTCTTCAAGTTTGGCCGATGCCAAAAAATAAATAGCATGTTGTTTCAGAGACAATATGAGACAATATGGTGAATCTCATGAAAAGGATTAGGATTGGTTTCGTGGGGTCCGGAGGAGCAGCTAAACTCCATGCAAGAAACCTTGCAATTTTTTCAGAAGTCGAATTTGCAGCCTTCAGCGATACGGATAGAGAGACTGCGCAGGCTTCAGCAAAAGAATTTGGAGGAAAAACATATCGAAAATATGATGAGATGATTGAGAAAGAAAAGCTGGACGCAGTCTACATCTGCACCCCACCAATGGTTCGTATCGAACCGATAGAGATGGCGAGCAAGAGGGGACTACATATATTTCTAGAAAAGCCGCTTGCGACGAGCCTCGAAGAGGGCAAGAAGATAGTTCGAGCTGTTAGGAAGGCTGGAGTTAACTTTCAAGTAGGTTATCAAAGTAGGTTTCAGCCTGCGGTCAAAAGAGCAAAAGACATAATTGCAAGCGGCTCCATGGGGTCAATCACGATGTTCTACGGGGAGTATTGGGCAGATTTACCTGCAGCTCCATGGTGGTCTCATAGAGCAGAAGGAGGAGGACAAGTTATCGAGCAAGCAACACATATCTTTGACCTCGCACGGTTCCTAATGGGAGATGTGGACTCAGTCTTCTCAACCTTCGACTACAGTATACACAAAAACATGAAAGACTTCGATGTAGAGGACTCGGCGATAACGATACTATTCTTCAAATCTGGAGTTAAGGGATGCGTAACAAATACGTGTGATTATTGGGGTGCAAGAGCCTTTGTGGAAGGCAGAATTGTCGGAAGTGAAGCCAGTATGATCGTTAAACCCTTCGATGTGGAAGTAATTATATTTAAGAAGTTGAAACTTCCTCAACCTTGGTGGGCAGTTAGACCACCTGGTCCGGAACACCTTGAGAATAATCTGATCGATGGATACTATAATGAAGATCGAGCATTCATAGATAGTATCGTACAAGGGGACAAATCTAGGCTTGTCGATGCCTCAGAAGCGTGCAAGACCCTTGCTTTAACAACAGCTGCATACGAATCGTCTAAAACAGGAAGCGAAGTCAAAGTAGATAGGAATATCTAAGCTAGAATTTGACAAGTGTCATAATCCCATTATGACAACAATGTGCCACCAAGCCTGCGCAAACTCTTATATTTTTGAAGAAGAAACACCAGAACCAGGGATTTGAGAATGTATGGATTTAACGGAAGAATTCTGCATGTAACTCTGCCGGATCGAATTCGTGAGGACAGGGTTCCAGATGATGTGGCTAAGAGACTTCTAGGAGGCAGAGGTTTATCAGCGTATATTCTTTATGATGGTCTGAAAGCCGATGTAAATCCATTCGGCCCTGAGAACAAGATCATATTTGCTACAGGTCCATTCGCCTATTATGGGGTTCCCGGCGGCACAAGGTACATCGCTGCTGCCAAATCTCCTTTAACTGGTATACTAGGATTTTCGAGTGCGGCGGGAGATTTCGGTCCCGAAATTAGGAGTGCTGGCTATGATGCGATAGTCGTAGATGGAGCTTCAAACGAACCCGTCTATCTTTGGGTACATGATGGAGAAGCTGAGATCAAGGAAGCAGGCAAGTTTTGGGGCAGCAACACTGGAGAGACGACTGAAGGGATCAGGAAAGATCATGGAGACAAGAAGATCAAGGTAGCGTCTATAGGCATCGGAGGCGAGAACCTCGTGAAGTACGCATGTATAATCAGCGATTTCCATAGAGCTGCAGGGAGAGAGGGCATGGGGGCTGTAATGGGATCAAAGAAATTGAAAGCTGTTGCAGTAAGGGGCACAAAGAAGGTTGATATCGCTAGCCCGGAGAAGCTCAAGAAGTATTCGGGCGAGATAGTGAAGATACTAGGTGGTAGCACAGCGACAAAGGACTTCAGGAAGTTCGGTACAGCTAGCAGCGTGCTACCTCTTGACGAGGATGGAATCCTACCAACAATGAACTTTTCACGTGGAACCTTTGAGAACGCGGAGGAAATATCCGGTGAAACTATGACTAAAGCAATCTTGGTCAGCAACCTAGCTTGCACTGGATGCCCTGTCGGCTGCATAAGATCTGTGAAGACGGAGGAAGTTGACCCAAAGTACGGAGGCCCTGAGTATGAGACGATAGGTGCGTTCGGTTCCCTACTGCTGAACAAAGATTTGAGAGCGATCGCGAAGGCAAATGAGCTTTGCAACAAGCATAGCATCGACACGATCTCAACAGGCGTCTGCATTGCCTTTGCGATGGAGTGCTACGAGAAAGGTCTCCTAGGGAAGAAAGATGTGCAAGGTTTGAACTTGAGTTGGGGGAACTCAAAAGTCATCATTCAATTAGTTGAGAAGATAGCGCGTAGAGAAGGATTGGGAAATCTTCTTGCAGAGGGCGTGCGAGCAGCTGCGGAAAAGATAGGTAAAGGATCTGAGGATTTTGCGATGCATGTCAAAGGGTCTGAGCTTCCAATGCATGAGGCGAGAGGGAAGAAAGGCTTGGGCCTATCCTATGCAACGTCCAACAGAGGCGCCTGCCATCTCCAGTCAGCTCATGACCCTGATTTTGAAAAACCTAGCAACAAGCTCGCAAAGGAGTTCGGAGTAGTAGAACCAATCAGTAGATTTGAGACGAAAGCGAAGCCTAGAATAATCATTCGCAGCCAAGACTATCAGGCACTGATGGACTCGCTTGTGATATGCAAATTCGTAGGTTTCTGGAATGACGTTACCTCGGAACATGTTGGAAGCGTTCTATCCGCTATCACAGGCTGGGACGTAAGCGTTGAAGATCTCTTTCAGATAGGCGAAAGGGTATACAACTTAGAGAGAATATTCAACGTAAGAGAAGGGATTCGAAGGGAGCATGACTTGCTTCCAAAGAGGCTTTCAGCGCCGCTTCCAGAAGGAGCCAGCGTAGGAATGAGGATAGCCAAAGAAGAGCTGGAAGAAATGAAGGATGAGTATTACAGAATAAGAGGATGGGACATTCAAACAGGAGTTCCCAGTGAGAAGAAGTTGACTGAGCTCACTCTGCAGTTTGCGATAGCGAGTACGACCGAAGCACTCAAATAATATAGTGCACAATTCTTCAAATATGAAAATCGCGGATATTAAGATGCATGTTCTCAAGTCTAGAGTTCCACTTTATCTTACAAGCTTTTCAGGATTAAAGGAATCTCTTGAAGGAACAATGGAGTTTAGCCTAGTTAGGATTCTCACGGACGAGGGAATAGAGGGCGACTATGTAGTATGGGGAGAGGTACCGGCCGCAAGGCCTAGAGCATTGGCGGAAACCCTTCGAGCTCTCAAACCGTATCTAGTTGGTGAGGACCCCCTATACAGAGAAGCAATATACCAGAAGCTTGGTAGTTTCTGGTATGGCCAAAAAGGACCCGCATTCGCTGCGATAGATATAGCGCTTTGGGACATCGCTGGAAAAGCCGCTGATTTGCCGATCTATCTGTTGTTAGGCGCACATAGAGATGAGATTCAGGCCTACGCTAGCGGAAACCCCTCTCAATCAGTGGATGAAATCGTAAACTTAGCCCTCAAGCTGAAGAAGAAAGGATACAAGGCGATGAAGCTACACCCATTAAGTTTGGAGGCGTGTAGAGCTGTTAGAGAGAACGTCGGTGATGAAGTCATCCTCATACATGACGCGGTGTTTTCTTATGGTCGTCAAGAGGCTTTGAGAATCGGTAGAGAACTGGAGAAACTGAATTTCTACTGGTATGAGGCGCCGTTACCAGCATACGACATGGAGGGATATGTTGAACTTGCCAGAAAGCTGGACATACCCATTACTGTGGAGCTTCTTAACAATCATCTCGAGTATATTCAAAGAGGAGCTATAGACATCTGTAGAGCTATCAGTGGTTTTAGCGGGGGCATTACAGAACTTAGAAAGATAGCAGCGCTATGTGAAATGTTCAGTTTGAAGTTGGAGCCACACTCCTTTGGCGGAATTTTCACGCAAGCAGCGAATCTCCATGTTATGCTCTCGATAAGTAACTGTGACTTCTTTGAACTTCCAGTGGATGTGAACGGTCAAGAAGGAATCTTCGACGTAGGAACAAAAGGCGCGATAAGAATCGATAAAGAAGGATACGTCCGCGCGCCTAACAAACCTGGACTGGGTTTAGAGGTTGACTGGGAACAAGTCAAAGAAAGCACTGAAGTGTCACTCTGATTGTCTAGCTCGTCTGATTCTTGATAAATGAGTAGCGTTAGCTTTTTATTGACTGCGATCGAAGTTACAATCGTTTTGGTGGTTTCAAGTGAAGACAATGAGGGCTTTAAGATGGTATGGGAAAGAGGACCTCAGATTGGAGGAGGTCGACGTACCAGAGCCGATGGCTAACGAGGCGCTGATTCAAATCGACTTTGCATCTATATGTGCAACCGATCGGCACATCTACTATGAAGGAATATATGCAAGCAATCCTCCGCTTACAATCGGTCATGAAATGGCTGGAAAGATAGTTGAGCTGAAAGATAGGTCAACCTACGATAGTGACGGTGCTCCGCTGCAAGTCGGCGATCTAGCAACAATCGAGGCTTTAGAACATTGTGGGAAATGCTATTTTTGCTTGAGAGGAAAACACAATATGTGCCAGAATGTTCAGAGCTACGGGGTCACCAAAAACGGTGCTTTTGCAGACTTTATAAGCGTGTCATGCACCTCCATCCACAAAATGATTAGTGGTCTTTCCGCGAAACAGGGATCTCTTATAGAGCCGGCTGCGTGCGGAGTGCACGTGATCAGAAGAGCTAATGTGACTGTTGGACACAGCATATTGATCTACGGCGCTGGGGCTATAGGTCTTTTCGTCCTACAGGCGGCAAGGGCATCAGGAGCGGATAGGATCATAGTATCCGAAGTCTCCCGCTATAGAAGAGATATTGCAAGAACTCTTGGAGCCGACATCGTGGTCAATCCGAAAAAAGACGACGTTAAAAGCATCGTCAAAGAACAGACAAATGGAATGGGAGTAGATTTCGTATTTGATGCTATAGGTCATCCGGCCGTACGAAGTGAAAGTCTAGAAGTGGTTCGAAAATGCGGCACCATTGTGATAATCGGCATATCCGCTGAGAGCCCTACTTTGGATTTCACCAAGCTCATAACTAACGAGTTGAATATCATAGGGTCGTTCTGCTATTCCTATTGGCCTGACAGGCCGCATGATTTTCTGCAAACGATGCAAATGATGAAGATCGGAAAGATACTGGTCGATCCCATCATTACACATGAGTTTAGCCTGGAGAACTGCTTGAAAGCTTTCGAGGTTTCCAACAACTCTGAGGAATCTGTAAAAGTAGGTTTCAGGATCCATTGACCAAGCAATGTTTGCTATGGTTAACGTTGCATAGCTCAGTTGAATTCTTTTGTGCGCTGATGCCCAGATGAATGCTATCAAGATTTGTTCGAGAGATATGCAGCGCATTCTCAACTCACGGCTCCTGATAGCATCATCCTTTTACAGCAAAGTCAACCCTTTGAACATATTAAAGTAATAACAAGTACAGGAATAACGACAGGCAACACTGTTCTTAACAGACATCCGAATCTCCAACAAATCCAAGGACGAAAGGCCGCCTCAGATAGCAATTACCATTTCTTGATTAGCAGGCTCCTTTCTATTAAACCAACCATACAGTTGATCGATTGCAAGTGCGATGGCACAAAGCTTTTACAAGATGAGAGACATCAGCATTCAATTACTCTCATGTTGTTTGAGCTAACCAACCTTTGTGTGTAGCATTCAATCGAATTCTACATATATGCCTGAAAACCTTTTTATTCCATTTGACAACTAAGCACTGAATCCATCGTGTAATTAGGGGGGTCGTGATATGAAGGTAATCAAAATAGATGCGGTGCCAGAACACTGGCTGGGAGAAAAGAAGGATTCTATGAGAAGGATAAAGGAAGTCTTTCGATCCAAAAACATGAAGATTCACGTTGGCGTCTTTCCGCCGAAAGTACAGAGCTCAAGGCACGTTCACGAAAACTCTGAGGAGATCGTCTACATTGTAAAAGGCTCGGGCGAGGTTGAGGCAGGCGGTGAAACCGCTCGCTTCGGTCCAAACTTCATGGTATACATTGAGCCAGGAGTTCCTCATCTATATCGAAACTTGGGGGATGAAGAAATGATGACCTTTGCAGTCTACAGTCCGCCTGTCGAATTGCCGAAGAAGTAGAAGTCACCAAATCGGTCGTTCACGCAGTCGAGATCATACCTTCAGCAAAGAGTTTGTTAAGAGTTACAAAGATCAGTCAGTCATGTAGTGTTTCGACGGCAATAACAGTA
>Ga0209314_10001351_pt1 | contig 10855 bp, 13 predicted proteins | sample I19B2metaG_FD_184146 | JGI IMG/M metagenome (GOLD analysis project Ga0209314, IMG submission 184146) | Lake sediment bacterial and archeal communities from Gulf of Boni, Indonesia to study Microbial Dark Matter (Phase II) - ​I19B2 metaG... | ecosystem: Environmental > Aquatic > Freshwater >...
CACCCAAACAAGGTACCTCTCAGAACTGAAGGCAGGAGATGAGATTCTCATTGTTGATAGGGAGGGAAAAGCGCGGCCAACCAATGTGGCGAGGGTGAAAATCGAGTGGAGACCCATGATCCTCATCGAAGCAGAACATGAAGGAAAGAGGATAAAGACCATCGTTCAAAATGCTGAAACCATAAGACTCGTAACCGCGGAAGGGTCAAGGTCGATTGCCGAACTAAAAAAGGAAGATGAAGTTTTGGCCCACGTAGTAGAGGGAGGCCGACACTTTGGAACTTTGGTGAAAGAGGAAAAAGTGATAGAGTGTTGACCATCAAAATCTGCGTACCGGTTCCCCCTCAAACAGTTTCCGAGGCTCTGGACCTTATCCAAAAGGCCGAGAGTCAACGGGCGGATTTTATCGAAGTTAGACTAGACAGTCTTGATAGGCATAACCAACTAGCTGACATCGCAAATTGCAGCAATGTCCCCCTCATTGCCACAAACAGATCCACAAAGTCTCAAGGCAAATTTTCGGGAAGCGAAGCTCAACGCAAAAAAGTATTGCTTGATGCTGCGGAAGAGGGTTTTGACTACGTCGACGTAGAGTTATCAACACCCTGGCTGAAGGAAATCATCAACACCTTACGTGAGATAGACGTAAAACCGGTGGTATCGTTTCATGACTTCAACGAAACTCCAAGCATGTCGCAATTAAATGGGATTCTTAAGAAGCAAATTGAGAGCGGAGCTGACGTTTGCAAAATAGTAACCACGGCCAAAATCCTGGAGGACAATCTCACGGTGCTAGACTTCGTATCAAAAGCCTGCAAAACTGCTAGGATAGTATGCTTTTCCATGGGAGAACTCGGCAAGCCCTCAAGGCTTCTCTCTCCGGTTTTCGGAGGGTTTTTCACAATAGCAGCTCTAGAGAGCGATAGAAAAACCGCATCGGGACAACTCACCATCCAAGAAATGAGAATGGCATACAAGGCTTTGGGGCTAATATAGAATGGAGATTTCCGGAAGAACAAGGATTTGCGGCATCATTGGAGACCCGGTAGAGCACTCGTTAAGTCCCGTAATGCATAACGTCGCCTTTCAAGAGTTGAACCTTGATCTCGTCTACGTAGCTTTTAGAGTTAAAAAGAACGAGTTGAGGGAGGCTATCCTTGGTGCAAGAAGCTTAGATGTTCATGGGTTAAACGTGACCATGCCCCACAAAAATGCCGTAATCAAATACTTGGATGAAATAGATCCGACGGCAAGGTCGATAGGTGCGGTGAACACCATTCTAAACGACAAAGAGAGACTGATAGGTTATAACACTGACGGAGCTGGCGCATTAAAAACCTTAAAGGAAAACGGTGTAGGCCTAAGGGGAAAAAAGCTGCTTTTACTAGGAGCAGGAGGCGCGGGAAAGGCCATAGCCTTCTACGTGGCGCAAGAGGTGGAAGAACTCAAAATCCTTAACAGAAACACCCAGAAGGCGAAGGAATTGGCACAACTTTTACGCAAGGAATTTGGCAAAAAAATAGATGGAAACTCGCTTTCAGCTGAGATAGTAAAAGAAGAATTGGAAGATGCGGACATATTAATCAACGCGACTTCTGTTGGCATGCACCCAGACGTTGACCGAAGTCTAGTTGATCCAAGCTGGCTGAGACCTGACTTATGCGTGATGGACATAATCTACCACCCTATAGAAACCAAACTTGCAAAAGACGCTAGGTTGACGGGAGCCAAAGTGGTCCCCGGCATCGAAATGCTCGTCTATCAAGGAGCCGCCTCCTTTGAAATCTGGACTAATCGTCAGGCTCCAGTCAAGGTGATGAAAGAGGCTGTTTTGAACAAACTTTCAGGGTTGGGTGCTCACCGTTGAGTGGAAAGGCTGAAGCAGTATCGCACGGAGCAGCCACCATCATAAACGCCATAGCCACTGGTAAGGGAGCGGCCATAGGAGTAGACTTATGGACAAAGGCTAGAGTTCAACTAACCGATAAAGCTGGAGTTATCGAGGGCAAAATTGTGTCAGACCCAAGAGAGGACCCGATTTTGATTGAGAAGACGGTGAGAAGAGTTCTCAAGCACTTCTACCTAGAGGGAAAGTTTGGAGCCAAAGTTGAAACATGGTCAAATATCCCTATCGCAAGAGGCTTGAAGAGTAGTAGCGCCGCAGGAAACGCCATAGCCCTAGCCACGGTTGCCGCTTTAAACAAAAATTTAGACGACTTAACCATAGTGAACCTCAGTGTAGACGGGGCGATCGACGCGAAAGTTACAATAACGGGTGCCTTCGACGATGCTTGTGCCTCCTACTTCGGAGGAATCGTAATCACACACAATATTAAAAGGAGAATAGTTAAACGCCTTGAAACAGCTGAGAACCTAACCGTTTTCTTCCACGTTCCACCGGAGAAGATTTACACGGTTGATTCCGACGTACACCGAATGAAAGCAGTGGCATCCCTAGTTAAAATAGCCTACAAAGAGACCTTGAAAGGAAACTATTGGGCGGCCCTGACCCTAAACGGTTTAATATACTCTTCAGCATTAGGATACAACCCGTCTATAGCTGTAGACGCTTTAATGGCAGGAGCTCTAGCCGCAGGACTGTCTGGCAAGGGTCCCGCAGTCACTGCTGTAGTCCCTGACGAGAAAAAAGACCTTGTGAAAGACGCTTGGCAAGCCTACGAAGGAGACATCCTCGAAGCACGAGTTAACAACAGGAAAGCTAAAATGGTGGAGTAATGAGTTGGTGGACGTTGTCATTAAGAGAAGTGAACATTTAGAAGGCGAGGTTTACGCCCCCTCATCTAAAGCCTACACGCACAGAATGCTGATAGCTGCGTTTCTGTCAAGAGGGACCTCAAAAATATCAAATCCTCTGGTCTCAGATGACACCGAAGCAACATTGGAGGCAGTGAAAGCCTTCGGAGCAGAAGCAGAACCGCAAGAGAATTATTGGACAATTAGAGGGCTAGATTCGCTTAGAACGCCTAGAAGTCCTATAGACTGTGGAGAGTCTGGAGCTACCCTCCGTTTCATGGTTCCAGTTGCCGCCCTTGCCCTAGGACCTTCGGTCTTCACCTTCGGGTCGTCCCTTGAAAGGAGACCCATAGCGCCCCTTCTCCAAAGTCTAAAACAGCTGGGAGCAGAATCTAACTTCCAGCTGAAAGAAGGAAGTTCCTTGGTCAGAATTCAGGGGGGTGGCTTGAGGGGAGGCAAAACTTCAATAAGGGGAGACGTAAGTTCCCAATTTATCTCTGGACTACTATTTGCCTGTCCAAAGGCAAAGAAGGACACTGAAATCTCCATCACCACGCCCCTGGAGTCCAGAAACTACGTTCAAATGACTATGGAAATTCTCGATAAACATGGCATCAGAATATTCGCATCAGACAACTTCACACGATTGGAGGTTCCTTCCAACCAAAATTACAATCCGCGCAACCATAAAGTCCCAGGAGACTTTTCGTCAGCAGCCTTTCTTCTGGCCGCTGCAGCGATCACATCATCGAAGTTGAAGGTGAAGAATCTTGATTACCATACAACTCAAGGAGATAAAGCGATATTAGACATATTGAAGGAAATGGGTTCAAAGGTTCGGGTTAGCAACGATTGCGTGGAAGTCGAAGGGGAACAGCTCAACGCCATAGACCTCGATGCGAAGAACATACCCGATTTAGTTCCAGTCTGCGCCGTACTTGCATGCTACTCAAGAGGGACCTCAAAAATATACAATGCGAATAGGCTTAGGTACAAGGAGTCTGATAGGCTTTTCTCCCTTCACGCGGAATTAAACAAAATGGGTGCAGAAATTATGGTGAAGGAAGACGGTTTAGTTATAACGGGACCATGCAAGATGCATGGAACAACGATTGATCCCCACAATGACCATAGAATTGCAATGGCCTGCGCCGTTGCAGCCCTAGCCGCGAGTGGAGAGACGAAAATTCAAAATACTGAATGTGTCAACAAATCTTATCCAAGGTTCTTTGATGATTTACGTTTGTTAGGAGCGAATATTGTTGGGAGCTAATTCTATAGGGAAAGAATTCGTCATGACCTGTTTCGGCGAGAGCCACGGCAAATGCGTAGGAGTTATCATAGACGGCTGCCCACCCGGCCTTCCACTCCATGAAAAGGACATACAGAAAGAGTTGGACAGAAGGATTCCACCCCAACCAGAAATAGTGTCTGCAAGGAGGGAAAAAGACATCGTTGGAATTCTATCCGGAACCTTTAACGGTTATACAACCGGTGCCCCAATCTGCGTCCTGGTATGGAATAAAGATGTCATTCCTGACGAGTACGAACTGGCAAAGGATACGCCCAGACCGGGACACGCTGACTATCCTGCCCGAATCAAATATGGAAGCTTCAACGACTATCGAGGCGGAGGAAGGTTTTCCGGCAGAATCACTGCGGCTTTCGTCATGGCTGGCGCCATTGCCAAGAAACTTTTAGGTCTTTTTGGAATCGATGTCTTGGCCTACGCGATTGAAATAGGCAACGTAAAAATTCGCAAAAAACCAACACTTGAAGAAATTCGTGGGAACACGTATAAAACTTCTGTTAGGTGTCCCGACCTAGAAAGCGCGAGGGAGATGGAAGAGGCTATTTTGAGGGTGAAACGGGAAGGCGACAGCGTGGGTGGTGTTGTTGAATGCGTTGCCTCGAACGTTCCAGTTGGAGTTGGTGAACCACTCTTCGATTCTTTGGATGCTGACATCGCCAAGGTTTTATTCGACGTCCCAGCCGTCAAGGGAGTTGAGTTTGGCGCCGGATTTGAGGCTGCTCGACTAAGGGGTTCTAAAAACAACGATCCGTACGTAATACGCAACGGAAAAGTTGTGGCACTAACAAACAACGCTGGCGGCGTTTTGGGCGGGCTTTCATCTGGAATGCCGATTCTGGTTAGAGCAGCCATAAAACCAACTCCATCCATATCAAAGGGGCAGAGAACAGTTGACCTGTCAAAAATGAAGGAAACGCTGATCAAAGTTATGGGAAGACACGACTCATGTATCGTGCCCAAAGCTGTTCCAGTCATAGAATCCGCTGTTGCAATAGTTTTAGCGGACCATATGCTTAGGTCCGGCATCATACCAAAAGTTTTGCGAGGGCAGAAATAGGTTGGAAAAAATCTTATCCCTGAGAAAAAGGATTGACGAAATCGACGAGCAGATCCTACGTTTTCTAAAGGAAAGGGTGGAAATCTGCAAAATCATCGGGAAGACAAAAAGAGAACACGGAATTCCCGTTAAGGACCAACGAAGAGAAGATGAACTGTACAAGCGTATCGTGAGAAGGGCGTCAGAACTGGGCCTCAACCCACGGGATGTTAGGGCTGTCTACCAAGAAATACTCGCCATGAGTATAGGTGTCCAAGAAAAGGAAAACCTAAACAATAAAGCCTGATTCTGGTGAAACCAAAGCTTGAGGGTTCTAGTTCAAATTAGAGGTTGAGGGGAAGTGCTTTACGAAATAAGCGAAAAAACGATGAAACTCGTGAGCGAGGGGAAGAAGGTAATAAAGTTAAACCTTGGAGACCCGGATCAACCAACTCCAAACGAAATAATTGAGGCCGCCTACGAAGCCATGAAACAAGGAAAGACAAAATACTCCTCTTCCGCCGGCGAGAAAAAACTCAGAGAAGAGTTAGCAAACCTTCACAAGGTTTCTGCGGATAACGTCGTGATTTCCACGGGTTCAAAGTGGGCAATTTTTATTCTGATGTACTTGCTGCTTAAAAAGGGAGGGAACGTTGTCATTCCAACTCTCTACTGGACCGCCTACGAATTAACTGCAAAAAGCCTTGGAGCGGAAACAAGATTTTTGAGGACTGAAATTGATTTGGAGTGGAAAATTGACATCGAAAAATTGAAAGATTTGGTTGACCGGAGAACAAGGCTAATCATATTAAATAACCCAAACAATCCTACCAGCAAGGTCATTGATGAGAAAACGCTGGATGAAATCGTTCAAATCGCGAAGGATAAGGGAATTACCATTTTATCCGATGAAGTTTATTCTGACATAAGTTTTGTCGAGACGAAGAGCGTTTTAGACTGTGGAAACGACCACATACTGGTTAAGAGTTTTTCCAAAACCTACGCCATGACGGGATGGAGGGTTGGCTACGCTGTGATGGGAAAGGGGTTGGCTGAGAAAATGGTGAAGCTAAACCAGATAACTTTGACGAACGTCCCAGTCTTTATCCAAGAAGCAGCTTTGAAGGCGTTGGAATTGAGGGAAGAAATTGCGAATAGAATTAGGGAGGAGTATCGAAGAAGAGCGGATCTAGCCTGCGAAATCCTCTCCAAGACGAAGGTAAGATTTTCGAAACCCGACGCTCCCTTCCATCTCTTCCCAAAATATGAAGGCTTGGATTCTGAAAGGTTCGCCCTTGACTTACTTGACGAGGGCGTAGCCATAACCCCTGGCACAGCCTTTGGAGAATACCGAGAACACTTTAGAATAGCTCTGACTGTGTCGGAAGAGGAAATCGAGTTAGGATTAAAGAAAATTTGTGAGGCGTTGAAATGAGGGTGGCAATTATAGGTGCGGGAAAGATGGGCAGATGGTTCACGAAATTCTTCTTGGAGGAGGGAGATTCTGTGATAGTCTCAAGCAGGACTAAGGAAAAACTATTAAAAATAAGAGACGAATTCGGAGTTGAAATTGCTGATAACGTGAGCGCGGTTAAAAATGCTGACAGAGTTTTGATATGCGTGCCGATAGAGAACTTTGAAGACATTGTAAAAGAGATTCACTTCCATATACGGCCAAATCAAGTCGTCATGGATATTTGCTCAATCAAGGAGATTCCAGTCAAAATAATGCACAAGTATATAAAGACTGGAACGACGTTGGGGACGCACCCCGTATTTGGTCCAGGCGTAAAAAGCATCAAAAACCAGAATTTTATCCTTACACCAATTAGCAATAAAGAAAAAGTGTTCGCAGAGAATTTCAAAAGTTGGTTAGAGGAAAGACAAGCAAACGTGTTTATCATGTCTCCTAGAAAGCATGACAAACTAATGTCTGTAGTTTTAGGTCTTCCCCACTTTCTTGGTTTGGTTGTCTGCGATACTCTGCTGAACTATGGTAACTTTCTTGAAATGAAAAGGGTTGCAGGAGCAAGTTATAAGATGTTGTTGACGTTAGTGGAGGCCGTTACTTCTGAAGAAACCGCATTCTACACGAGCCTTCAAATGAATTTACCAGAAGTAGAAAAAATTGAAAGTCTATTTTTTGAGAAATCTAGGGAGTGGCTAAATCTGGTTAGACGAAAGGATAGGTCAGCCTTTGCTAATAAAATGGAGCTTGTCAAAACTAAATTGATGGAGGTAAATCCTGACTACACGAAGTCCTACGAAGTTATGCACAGGCTGTTAGAGGCTATTAAAAGTTGAATCTAGAATTTTTGGTGGTCGCCGCCTTATACGAGCCAAGAACCTTTACAAAAAGTGTCTTGTTTTCAATGGCCTTTAATGCTTCTCGACATTTTTCTTCATTTCTATGGCCTTCAAAGTCGAGATAGAAGTTATATTCCCAGGGCGTTCGTTTGGTTGGTCTTGACTCAATTTTTGTCAGGTTTATGTTTCTGATGGCGAATTCTTCAAGAACACGGTATAAGGCTCCTGGAATGGATTTAACCGAAAAGATTATGGAAGTTTTATCTTTGCCACAATATGGTGAATCTTGTTTTGACAAAACAAAGAATCTTGTGTAGTTGTTCGGGGTGTCCCCTATCTCTTTAACAAGGACATCCATGCCGTATATTTGCGCGGCTCTTTCGCTGGCTATGGCAGCAGCGTTTTTAAAACCCTCCTCCTTTATCATTTTTACACTGCCCGCGGTGTCAAAGGTTGAAATAAGTCTGCAGCCCAGTTTTTCCAAAAATTTTCTGCACTGGGCTAAGGCTTGTGGGTGGGAGTAAACCGTTTTGATGGATTTTAACTTTGTTCTAGGATGGGCTATGAGACAGTGAACAATCTTAAGAATTATTTCACCGCACACTTTGAGGTCGTATTCCAAAAAGAGGTCGTAGGTTTGGTTTACGCTTCCCTCTATGGAGTTTTCGACGGGAACCACCCCGTACGGGTTTTCTCCTTTTTTCACGCTTTCAAAAACTTCAAATAGGTTTTTGCAGGGCTTTACTCCCACTGAGGGGCCGAAAAATGAGTAAACAGCACTTTCACTGTAGGCGCCTATTTCACCCTGAAAGGCAACCTTCATGTCATGCCGCTCGCGACCATGAACATCAGGAGGTTGTAATACGTTTCTAGAAGAAGTGATCCCTCACTTTTTTCCTCCCCAAGAACTTTGAGTTCCTAGTTTCTCTTTGTTTAAAAAGGTTTCGCCTTCTCTTCCTGCTCGTTTTTCAGCCATTCAGACAATTTAGGGCTAGGCATCGACGTAAGCGGATAACTTTTGAAGAAGCGCCGGGGGTGGGATTTGAACCCACGCGGCCCTTTCGGGCCACAGGCTATCTAAACAACTCCAGGCATGAGCTTCCTTGGGTTAAATCTGCTCCCTACCGGATTTCCCGCATCGCCCTTGCTCTAGGAGACCCCGGCCTATGCTGCTAGATAAAGACGTTGCCATGTTTTTTAGCTTTTTGAAATAGACAGCATTCCGCTTCTCATTCTCTTCAGCTAGCCTAGCTGCCACGCCACATTTTTGGGTAAACGCCCCTCGGCATGAGAACCCTTTGAGTTTTCGCCACAAGCCCATGATTCATCCTTAAAATCTCTTCGGTGGATGCTAACGTCTTCGCGAGGGCCACTGCCTCACCCTTTTGAGTAAATACGGCGACCGCATCGTTAGGATTTATTTCTGTTTCTAGAGATAGGACGCCTGGTGCTGCAAGGTGGGCTCCGTGGCAGAGGGCGTCCACGGCGGAGTCGCGTATGTAGATTTTTGGAAGAATCTCCAGCGCCTTTTCCATGGGGTATATGAATTTTCGAAGTGGGCTTTCATCGTGGCTTTCTTGCCACAATGTAGACATGTAGGATAGGTGATGCAGCGTGATTAGGCTGTCGTCCTCTATGAATGGTCCCGCTCTTGTTCGGCGAAGCTCCCTCATGTGGGCACCGCATCCTAATGCCTCTCCCAAATCGTAGCAAAGCTTCCGAATGTAGGTTCCAGCCTCGCATCCTACGTTAAAAAGGACGTTCTTTCCGTCTGACTCCAGAAGGTTTAGGTAGTAGATTTTTCTGGTTCGGAGTCTTCGCTTAACCGAGGCTCTGACGGGCGGTCGTTGATATATGGTTCCGCAGAACTCCTCTAGGACTGCCTTGACGCGGTCTTCTGGCACTTGAGCATGGAGCCTCATGACGCAAACGTATTCTTTTCCGGATAGGAGGAGGGCTTGAATCACCTTGGTGGCTTCTTCTAAGGCGATGGGCAGGACTCCGGTCACCTTGGGGTTTCCCCGGCGTTGTTAGGGGGCCTCTAGGGTCCCGCCGTGACCTGCTTGTTTGAGGTTGAGGATGCGTTTGACCCAGGCGGTTATTTCTTGGCTGGATGGTCCGGGGGGCTTGTCTAGGTTGATGATTCCGTGTTGGATGTGTTCTTGGATGGGGCGTTCTTCTGGTTTGTGTCCATATCTGGGGTCGGTTTCTTCTTCGGCTTTGACGACGAGGCTTCGCTTGGTTTCCCATGGTGGGGCGATTTTTGTGGTCATGGTTTTTCCTCAATGATGAGGGGTTTGGGTGGTTTAAAAAAGTTGGGGTTTTAGAGGATAGCAGTTTAGCAGTTTGTTAACTTATTAATGGAGCAATCCTCTTAATACTCAGTTTTTGGGAAGGTAGGGTGGGTTTGAAGAATGAGTGGTCATGTTTCTGAGGTGGATTTTTCTAGGTTGGGTTTTGGTGATTTGATTGAGGTGGATTGGTTGGATGCGAGTGAGGCGAGTGGGCGTCTGGATCGTCGTGCTCGTTTTGATACTCCGGTTCGTAGTGTGGGGTTTTTCTTGGGGCTTAAGGGTAAGAGGATAAAGCATGTGGTGATTGCGAAGGAGGTGATTGAGGATGCGAAGGCGTATCATTATAATGTGATTCCGGTGAGTATGGTGGAGCGGGTTAGGGTTCATGCTAGGAACCTTTTGGACGTGGAAACTAGGCGGGTTTTGAAGAAGTTTGTGGATCAGACTATGTCGAAGCTGAAGAAGAGGGAGGGTTGGGCGTATGCTGAGGGACAAAATAAGAAATGTGTTCAGTGAGCGGGTTTGTGTTCAGCAGGGAACGAGGAAGAAGTTGAAGCAGGTGGAGGTTCCGCCGAGTGAGCGTCTGGTGTATGGTGTTTGCTTTGGTATTTTTGCTTTGATTGGTTTGGTGGTTTTGGAGGTTGCGCATATGGCTTTTTTGGGGTCGTGGAATAGTGAGATCTTTGCGGTGATTACCAGCATTATTGGCGCTATTTTTGGGGTTTTCATTTCGCAACGAGCATGAGTGTGGTAGAAATGTTTGTGTATGTTATGGCTGGGGAGGGGGGTACGTAGGCAGTCTTAGACAGTGGGGTCAGTGGTGTGGATGAAGTCGTATTCGGTAGGGGAGGCTGCTAAGTTACTTGGGGTTAGTCCTTGCACAGTTAGGCGCAGGGTTAAGGCTGGTGAGATTAGGGGCTTTAAGGCTGTTTCTGGGAGGTATCGAATCCCTAAAGATGAAGTTGAACGACTGGTTCCTAGCACTGTGAGAGAAAGGAAAGAAGTAGAAGAGGAGGGAAGGGAAGAAACGGTTAATATTGGAGAGTATCAGGAGACGGCTCTTTATCATCTGAGGCGGGGTATAGACCTCTCTGGGAAACAGTTACAAGATCCAGAGTTGGATGATGAGACGAAAGTGAGGTGGGCTCATTG
>Ga0209314_10001352_pt1 | contig 10854 bp, 8 predicted proteins | sample I19B2metaG_FD_184146 | JGI IMG/M metagenome (GOLD analysis project Ga0209314, IMG submission 184146) | Lake sediment bacterial and archeal communities from Gulf of Boni, Indonesia to study Microbial Dark Matter (Phase II) - ​I19B2 metaG... | ecosystem: Environmental > Aquatic > Freshwater > Lake...
TAGTCCCCCACCTAATAGGAACTCGCCCAGAGGTCCTTCGGTCCACGGCATCACGGAGAGCATGAAAAGGAAGAGGTCGGCACTGCCGGCCTCTTTTTTTGCCCGAAACGGGGGAATCAGTCTCTTTTATTGATTATTCCCCCCGTTTTGCTATAGTTATCAACTTTCCGGTCGAATTATGCCGTTAACATGCTTATTAAAAACCAGGTTGTTCAAAAATAGTCAGATCGTCGCACCCGCAGAAAGCCCCACGGAGGCGTAGCAGCGCTACGCCGCACACGGCGGCTTTCGAGGACGGCGGCGAGATGGCTGTTTTTCAACAAACTGTCAGAGGTACGTCATATGCAGGAATTCATCGACAAGGCAAACACCCTCATGGAGGCCCTCCCCTATATCCGCCGCTTCGCGGGGAAGACGGTGGTCATCAAGTACGGCGGCCACGCCATGGCCGACGAGGCGCTGAAGGAGTCCTTTGCCCTTGACGTCATCCTCCTCCGCTCCCTGGGGATCAACATCGTCGTGGTCCACGGCGGCGGCCCCCAGATCAACGAGACCCTGAAGCGCTACGGCATCGTCTCCGAGTTCGTCCGCGGCATGCGGGTCACGGACGGCGAGACCATGAAGGTGGTGGAGATGGTCCTCACCGGCCAGGTGAACAAGGAGGTGGTGGGCTACCTCAACCAGCATGGCGGCCGGGCCGTGGGACTCTCGGGTAAGGACGGCAACCTCCTTGTCTGCGAGAAGATGCTCCAGGAGGTGAAGAACGACGACGGCTCCGTGGAGAAGGTTGACATCGGCTTCGTCGGCAACGTGGTCAAGGTGAACCAGGAGCTGATCCATACCCTGGAGCACGGCAAGTTCCTGCCGGTAATAGCCCCAGTGGGGGTCGGTGCGGGGGGCGAGAGCTACAATGTCAACGCCGACCTGGTGGCCGGCAGGGTGGCAGGGGCGCTAAAGGCGGAGAAGCTGATGCTCCTCACCGATGTGGCCGGGGTGAAGGACAAGTCCGGTGAGCTGATCAGCAGCATCCCCCTGGCAGACGTCAGCCGCCTCATCGACGACGGCACCATCTCCGGCGGGATGATCCCCAAGGTGGAGTGCTGCGTCGACGCCCTGAACGAGGGGGCGAAGAAGGCCCACATCGTCGACGGCCGGGTGAAGCATGCAATTTTATTAGAGATTTTCACCGACGTAGGCGTGGGAACGGAGATTACCTGAAAGCAGGATAGAGGTCCGAGGACCGAGGTTCGCGGATTGAATGTAGGAGAAACCATGAATTCAGCGCAGTGGATCGAAAAATCCGACAGGTGCATCATGAAGACGTACGGCAGGTACCCCATCGTCCCGGTAAGGGGTGAGGGGTGCCGGCTCTGGGACGCGGACGGCAAGGAGTATCTGGACTTCCTCGCCGGGGTGGCGGTCAACAACCTGGGGCACTGCCACCCCAGGGTGGTGAAGGCGATCCAGGAGCAGGCGGCAACACTGATCCACTGCTCCAACTACTACCAGATCCCCCAGCAGATCGAGTTGGCCGAACTGCTCTGCTCCCACTCCTTCGCCGACAGGGCCTTCTTCTGCAACTCGGGAGCCGAGGCCAACGAGGCGGCCATCAAGCTGGCCCGCAAGCATAGCCGGGACACAACCGGCAAGCCGGAGCGCTACGGGATCATCACCGCCGCCGAGTCGTTCCACGGCCGGACCATGGCGACCGTGTCCGCCACCGGCCAGGAGAAGGTGCAGCGCTTCTTCGACCCCCTGCTCCACGGCTTCACCCACGTCCCCTTCAACGACATCGCCGCCATGGCCAGTGCCATTGACGACAACACCTGCGCCGTGATGCTGGAGCCGATCCAGGGGGAGGGGGGGGTGAACATCCCGGACGCCACTTACCTGCAGCAGGTGCGGGAGCTGTGCGATAGACACAACCTGCTGCTGATCCTGGATGAAGTTCAGGTCGGCATGGGCAGAACCGGTAAACTGTTTGCCCACGAGCATTTCGGCATCACCCCGGACATCATGACCCTGGCCAAGGCCCTGGCCGGCGGCGCCCCCATCGGCACCATGCTGGCCCGGGAGGAGATAGCACGGGCCTTCGTCCCCGGCACCCACGGCTCCACCTTCGGCGGCAACCCCCTGGTCTGCGCCGCGGCCCTGGCCACGGTACGGACCATCCTGGAGGAGGGGATCCTCAATCGTACCGAGGAGATGGGGGAGTACCTCCTGGGTGAGCTGGAGGGGGTGGCGGCAAAGTTCCCGAAGCTGGTGAAGAACGTGCGCGGCATCGGCCTGATGGTCGGCATGGGGCTGCAGATCCCCGGCGGCGACATCGTCAAGAAGGGGCACGAGCTTGGGCTCCTCCTCAACGTCACCCACGACACGGTTCTGCGCTTTGTCCCGCCCCTCACGGTCAGCAAGGCGGAGGTGGACGCAATGATCGCCATCCTTGAGAGCATTTTCGCGGAGGTAGAGATATGAAACGGGATTTCCTCGCCCTGAACCAGTACACCAGGGGGGAGCTGGACAACCTCTTCGCCCTGACCGCCGAGCTGAAGCTCCGCCAGAAGGAGGGGGTGGAACACTCACTCCTCAAGGGGAAGAGCGTCGCCCTGATCTTCGAGAAGTCCTCCACCCGCACCCGGATCTCCTTCGAGGTCGGGGTCTACCAGCTTGGGGGGCAGCCCCTGTTCATCTCCTCCGGCACCTCCCAGATGGGGCGGGGGGAGCCGATCAAGGACACCGCCCGGGTCATGGCCCGCTACTGCGACGGGGTGATGATCCGCACCTACGGCCAGGAGATCGTCGAGGAGTTCGCCGCATTCTGCGACAAGCCGGTGATCAACGGCCTGACCGACAAGTTCCACCCCTGCCAGATCATGGCCGACATCTTCACGGTCATGGAGCACAAGGGGGGCTACGAGGGGCTGACCTATGCCTGGGTGGGTGACGGCAACAACATGGCCAACACCTGGATCGAGGCGGCGGCCATCTTCGGCTTCGAGCTGCGCCTCGCCTGCCCCAAGGGGTACGAGCCCGATCCGGGTGTTATGGAGTGGGCCAAGGGGAGGGGGGCGAAGCTGCTCCTCACCACCGACCCGAAGGAGGCTGTGGCCGGTGCCGACGTCCTCAACACCGACGTCTGGGCCAGCATGGGTCAGGAGGCGGAGCAGAAGGAACGGGAGAAGGCCTTCGCCGGCTACTGCCTGGACGATGCCCTCATCTCCCTGGCGAAACCGGACTACCTGGTGCTCCACTGTCTCCCTGCCCACCGGGGGGAGGAGATCAGCGACTCGGTCATCGAGGGGAAGAATTCGGTGGTCTGGGACGAGGCGGAAAATCGACTCCATGTGCAGAAAGCAATTATGGCTTCACTCATCAAATAAGAGACGCCGAACGGCAGGAACAAACTGCCGGAATGAGTGCCCTAGGGCTGTTTCGTCGGCGTTCTTGGCGACATGGAGCGTCAGCAGCCGATACTGTCTGAGCCCGAAGGGCGAGTTTATCGGCTGCAGCGTAATGAGCCTAGAACGGCAGAAACGGCACGCCAGCACGAATGCAGGCGGTTTGTTCCTGCCGGCAATGAACGACAGCATTCCGAGAATCAACGCAAAGGAGATAACCCATGGCCAAGAAACCCGAAGTTAAAAAGATCGTCCTCGCCTACTCCGGAGGGCTGGATACCTCCATCATCCTCAAGTGGCTGAAGAACGAGTACGGCTGCGAGGTGGTCACATTCTCCGCCGACCTGGGGCAGGGGGACGAGCTGGACCCGATCCGCGACAAGGCCTTCGCCACGGGAGCGGACAAGGTCTACATCGACGACCTGAAGGAGGAGTTCGTCCGTGACTTCGTCTACCCCATGTTCCGGGCCAACGCCATCTACGAGGGGCACTACCTCCTCGGCACCTCCATCGCCCGGCCGCTCATCGCCAAGCGGCAGATGGAGATCGCCAGGATCGAAGGCTGCGACGCCGTCTCCCACGGCGCCACCGGCAAGGGGAATGACCAGGTCCGCTTCGAGCTCGGCTACTATCACTTCGACCCCTCCATCACCGTGGTCGCCCCCTGGCGGGAGTGGAAGCTGAACAGCCGCCAGGCCCTGATCGCCTACGCCAAGAAGAACGGCATCCCCATCCCGATCACCAAGAAGCGCCCCTGGTCCTCCGACCGCAACCTGCTGCACATCTCCTTCGAGGGTGGCATCCTGGAGGACACCTGGGCAGAGGCTCCGGAGGAGATGTACGTCCTGACTGTCAAGCCGGAGAAGGCCCCCAACAAGCCCCAGTACATCGAGATCGAGTTCGAGCAGGGGAACGCCGTGGCCGTCGACGGGGTGCGCATGACCCCGGCCCAGCTCCTCGCCCACCTCAACTACATCGGCGGCCAGCACGGCATCGGCCGGGTCGACCTCCTGGAGAACCGCTCCGTGGGGATGAAGTCCCGCGGCGTCTATGAGACCCCGGGGGGCACCATCCTCCGGGAGGCCCACATGGCGGTGGAGCAGATCACCATGGACCGGGAGGTGATGCGCATCCGCGACTCCCTCATCCCCCAGTACGCCTGGCAGGTTTACGCCGGCTACTGGTTCTCCCCGGAGCGGCTCATGCTCCAGACCCTGATCGACGACTCCCAGAAGACCGTCAACGGCGTTGCCCGCCTCAAGCTCTACAAGGGGCACTGCCGAACCGTCGGCCGCAAGTCAGAGACCGACTCCCTCTTCAACCTGGACTTCGCCACCTTCGAGAAGGACAAGGTCTACAACCAGGCCGACGCCGAAGGGTTCATCAAGATCAATAGCCTGCGCATGCGGATCCAGACCCTGATGAACAAGGAGCGGCGCAAGTAGCCGGCTGCGCCGATATCTCGCTGGTTTCGATAGGGGCGCACAACGTGCCCCTATCGTCATTTAACCGGAACACGGCAATCGGCAGGCACTTGCCGTTTGCCGACACATACAAAGGACGTTGGCCCCACCCCCCGCCGCTCCGGGTGCCGGAATGCTGTACTCCTAAGGCTCACCTCGCTGCAGCAGATTAACTCGCCCTGCGGGCTCAGACAGAATCTGCTGCGGACGCTCGATTTCGCCAAGGAGTACGACGAATTGCCGGCAAGTCGCTATGGGGGGCAGAGCCAACATCCTGATAAACGGAACAGCAGATTGCAAGGAGTACCACCATGGCCAAAGACAAGCTCTGGGGGGGCAGATTCGCCCAGCCCACCAACAAGTTCGTCGAGGAGTTCACCGCCTCCATCGACTTCGACAAGCGCCTCTACCACCAGGATATCCGCGGCTCCATGGCCCACGCCAGGATGCTGGGGAAGCAGGGGATCATCCCCATGGCCGACGTGGAGGCGATCGTCCACGGGCTGCAGGAGATCCTGGAGCAGATCGAGGCCGGCAAGTTCGACTTCTCCGTCTCCCTGGAAGACATCCACATGAACATCGAGTCGCGCCTGTCCGCCAAAATAGGCGAGGCCGGCAAGCGCCTGCACACCGGCCGCTCCCGCAACGACCAGGTTGCCCTGGACATCCGCCTCTACCTGCGGGACGAGATCGTCGAGATATCCGCCTACCTGGAGATGCTCATCGACTCCCTGATATTCCAGGCGGAGGAGAACCTTGAGGTGATCATGCCGGGGTATACCCACCTGCAGACCGCCCAGCCGATCCTCTTCTCCCACCACATGCTCGCCTACGTGGAGATGTTCTCCCGTGACAAGGCCCGCATGGAGGACTGCCTGAAAAGGGTCGACGTCCTCCCCCTGGGGGCCGGGGCACTGGCAGGGACTACCTTCCCCATCGACCGTGAGCATGTCGCCGAGCTCCTGGAGTTCCCGGAGGTGACCCGCAACTCCCTCGACTCCGTCTCCGACCGGGACTTCGCCCTGGAGTTCATGTCAGCATCGAGCATCCTGATGATGCACCTCTCCCGCTTCTCCGAGGAGCTGATCATCTGGTCCACCAGCGAGTTCAAGTTCGTCGACCTCTCCGACGGCTTCTGCACCGGCTCCTCCATCATGCCCCAGAAGAAGAACCCGGACGTCCCCGAGCTGGTGCGGGGGAAGACCGGCCGGGTCTACGGCAACCTCATGGCTCTCCTCACGGTGATGAAGGCGCTCCCCCTTGCCTACAACAAGGACATGCAGGAGGACAAGGAGCCCCTCTTCGACACCATCGACACGGTCAAGGGGTCCCTGAAGATCTTCGCCGACATGATCCGGGAGATGAAGGTCAATGCCGGCACCATGCGCCAGGCCGCGGCCAAGGGGTTCTCCACCGCCACCGACGTTGCCGACTACCTGGTGCGCAAGGGGATGCCCTTCCGCGACGCCCACGAGGTGGTGGGGAAATCGGTGGCCTACTGCCTCAGCCACGGCAAGGATCTCCCCGACCTCTCCATGGAGGAGTGGCAGTCGTTCTCCGCCATGATCGGCGAGGAGATCTACGACTCCATCACCCTGGAGGCGAGCGTGAATGCACGGCGGGCGACGGGGGGGACGGCGCTGGAGAGGGTGATGGCGGAGATCGAACGGATAAAATCAGGGAAATAGGAACGAGGTTGAAGGTGCGAGGATAAAGGATCGAGGACCGAGGTAAAATCACTGCGTGAATTTGCCTTTCCTCGAACCCCGCTCCTCGATCCTCGAACCTGTTTGAGGAATCGACGATGAAAAGCGTGGTACGGAACACGTTGATAGTGCTGACGGCGCTCGGCATGGCTGCCGTTTCCGCCTGCGGGCGGAAGGGGGCGCTCGTTCCGCCCGAGGCCCTGGTGCCGGCGGCGGTGGGTTCCCTGGACGTGCGCCAGCAGGGGGGGGACCTCCTCGTCTCCTGGAGTGCGCCGACCAGGGAGCAGGGGGGCAGGCCCCTGCGGGATCTGGCCGGCTTCCAGCTGCTGCGCCGCCAGCTTCTCCCCGGCGAGGCTGACTGCTCCGCCTGCCCCGAGGCCTGGCGCCCCCTGGCCGGGATCGACCTGGAGATGCCGCGGAGCGTGGAGCGGGCCGCCGGCCTCTTCTTCTACCGGGACAGGGGGGTCACCCCTGAAATCCCCACCCAGTACCGCATCGTCGCCAGGAGCGCCAGCGGCGGGGTGAGCCGTTCCGCCGACACCCCCTTGAGGAGGGTCCACCCGGCACCCCCATCCCCATCCCTGAAGGCGGCCCTCACACCCACCGCCATCGCCCTGGAGCCGGCTGTGCAGCTCCCGGCCGGCGGCGAGCCTGCCGGTTTCAACATCTACCGCCGCAGCGCGGGTGCGGCCTGGTCCCCCCTTCCCCAAAACTCCGCCCCGGTGAGCGGTCCGGCCTGGGAGGACCGCCAGGTGGAGTTCGGCAGCAGTTACTCCTACCGGGCCACCACCCTGCTGAGGGTCGGCGGCGAGTTGGTGGAGTCCACCCCCTCCCAGGAGGTGGAGATCCTCTTCACCCAGCAGGAGCTGCGCTGATCCCCCCTCCATCGCCTAGCAGCGTGTATCTTTTGACTTTTCCGGCGCCCCGTGCTAAGAAGAAACACTTTTATGCAAAACAGGGTGTCCTTGCGGCCCCCCTGTCATTTTATCCCGGTAAAGGCAGAGAAACGGCCATTTCCCGCGGTGAAAGGATCGCCTCCTTTCTGTAATTCGGCGACATCGGCATGACCAACGGACAGGGGATAAGAGTCAGTGTGCTGGGGGATTACGGCCCCTTCTCCCGCATCGGCAAGAGCATCGGCTACCAGGTGACCGTGGGGAGGAGCAGCTTCCTCGTCGACTGCGGCTCCCCTGTATTCCAGCGGATCGGCGGCCACGGGCTGAAGAGCATCAAGGGGCTGATCATCACCCACTGCCACGACGACCACAAGCGCTGGTTCACCGACTTCTCCCTCTTCAGCCGCTACGCCCCGGACCTGGGGCGCAGGATCAGCCTCTACACCTCCGACGATGTCAACCGGGGGCTGATCGACTCCTCCGACGCCGCCCTGGGGAGCAGCCTCTCCCCCGACTCCGGCCGCATCGTGGACATCGCCTACGAGGAGTACGTGGAGTTCCACCCCATCGCCCCCCGCCCCAGGTACCGCATCGAGCAGCACGACCTGGGGGACGGGCTCTTCCGCTACCGGGTGGTGGACCGGGATGGGAACGAGGTAGGCCCGGAGCGGGCCAAGGTCTTCATCTCCCCCAAGCGCCGCTCACCCCGCCTCCTCTTCCGCGATCCGGCCAGCGGCGAATGGGTCGAGCCGGCCACCTTCTACCCCTTCTCCAGCGGGACCTTCTACGAGAAAATCGAGACCTACCGCGACCCGGAGGGGTTCACCATCGAGGCGATCAACGCCCCGGTCTGGCACGGGGTGCCGAGCATCGGCATCCGCTTCTCCACCGGCAGGGAGAGCCTGGTGTTCAGCTCCGACACCAACCACAACCTGGAGCTGTGGCAGCGCCTCTGCCGGGAGAAGCACGACTGCGGCGGCCGCCTGACCGACCCCGCCTTCCTCGGGGCAGCTGTCATCCACGGTGACATCAACGACTACATCCAGCGGGTCTGGAGCGAGGAGCGCTACCGGGAGGCGGTGAAAGCCTTCGACGGCGCCGTGGTCATCCACGACATCGCCCTGCGCAAGAGCGTGGTGCACACCGACTACCGGGACCTGGACAAGACGGTCCTCGACCGCCGGCGCACCGTCCTCACCCACGGGCCCGACAAGATCACCTCCTCCTGGGTGCTGTGCGAGGCGGAGAAGGAGTTCATCATCCGCGGGGGGGGCTTCGCCGAGCTGGTGAAGGGGGAGGAGTTCCCCTTCGACGCCGACTTCTACCACAAGGAGGGGGGGCGCTACTTCGCCTGCTACCGCAGCGACAGCGGCAGCCACGCCTTGCTGGAGCGGGACGGGATCCTCTTCCTCTCCACCGACCCCCACCGGGGGGATTGCCGCCATCTATGCAACGTGGAGATCTACGAGGACATCGGCGGGGAGTACTTCCCCATGCTGGAGGAGAAGAGCAGCTTCTACAGACGCCGCCCCGACGGCAGGGTGGAGAGGATCACCATGGGAGATGAGCAAAGCCGCGGAGAGATTGCCTGCAATCAGCGTCCGCGGCTGGGCAAACGGATCTCCGCCGCCGTGAGCGGGTTCCCGGCTGCCGTGCCCTGCAACAGTTAGCCATACTTACCCATAAATCAGGAGGTTTCACAATGTTCAAAGGAAGCATAGTCGCAATCGTCACCCCCTTCAACAACGGCCAGGTGGACGAGCAGAAGCTGCGCGAGCTGGTGGATTTCCAGATCGACAACGGCACCGACGCCATCGTCGCCTGCGGCACCACCGGCGAGTCCTCCACCCTGGACTACGAGGAGCACATGGACGTGGTCCGGATCGTCTTCGAGCAGGCAGGGGGGAGAGTCCCGGTCATCGCCGGCACCGGCTCCAACTCCACCAAGGAGGCGATCGAGCTGACCAAGCAGGCCAAGGAAATGGGGTGCGCCGGCGTCCTCCTCGTCACCCCCTACTACAACAAGCCGACCCAGGAGGGGCTCTATCGCCACTACAAGGCCATCGCCGACGCCGTGGAGATCCCCCAGATCCTCTACAACGTCCCGGGCCGCACCGGGGTGAACATGCTCCCCGACACCGTCGCCCGGCTGGCCCCCCACAGGAACATCGTCGCCATCAAGGAGGCCACCGGCTCCCTGCAGCAGGCGTCCGAGATCCTGGCGCTGTGCGGCGACCAGATCGACGTCCTCTCCGGCGACGACTTCATCACCTTCCCCATGATGGCCTGCGGCGCCAAGGGGGTCATCTCGGTCCTCGCCAACATCATGCCCAAGGCGGTGGGCGACCTGACCGACGCCTTCTTCGCCGGCGACCTGGAGAAGGCCCGCCAGCTCCACCTGGCGACCCTGAAGATCGGCAACGCCATGTTCATCGAGAGCAACCCGATCCCGGTGAAGAGCGCCCTGGCCATGATGGGCAAGTGCTCCGACGAGGTCCGCCTGCCGCTGTGCGAGATGAGCGCGGCGAACAGGGCCAAGCTGGAAGCGATCATGAAAGAGTACAAGCTGATCTAGTAAGCAGTTTTTGGTTTGACCTAACGGAGTGCGATTTTTTCGTCCTGGCAAGGCTGTCGAGGGATCGGGCGGAGGCGTAGCAGCGCTACGCCGCACAACTGATCCCGAAGACTTACGCCGCCAGGGCGGAAAGGGTGCGCTCCTCCTGACACAATGGAGAGTACGAAAATGGTAAAAGTAGCTGTCTGCGGCGCCGCCGGCCGCATGGGTCAAAGAATCATCGTCGCCGCCAAGGAGGCGGGTTGCACCATCTCCGGCGCCCTGGAGCGGCCGGGTCACGAGCTGGTCGGCCAGGACGCCGGGCTGATCGCCGGCTGCGGGGCTCTCGGGGTGGCCATCTCCGACGACCTGAACAGGGTGGTGGAGGGGTGCGACGTCCTCATCGACTTCACCACCCCCACGGTGAGCCTGAAGAACCTGGAGGTCTGCTCCCTGAAGAAAAAATCGATCGTCATCGGCTCCACCGGTTTCACCCCCGAGCAGCGGGCCCTAGCCGTGGAGCTGGCCAGGGAGATCCCGGTGGTCCTCGCCCCCAACATGAGCGTGGGGGTGAACGTCTGCTTCAAGATATTGAAGGACGTGGCCAGGACCCTCGGCGACGACTTCGACGTGGAGATCGTCGAGCTGCACCACAACAAGAAGAAGGACTCACCCTCCGGCACCGCCGTGCGCATGGGCGAGGTGGTGGCCGAGGCGCTGGGCCGCGACTACAACAAGGTGGCCAACTACCACCGCGAGGGGATCTGCGGCGAGCGGACCAAGGAGGAGATCGGCATGCAGACCGTGCGCGGCGGCGACATCGTCGGCGAGCACACC
>Ga0209314_10001353_pt1 | contig 10840 bp, 7 predicted proteins | sample I19B2metaG_FD_184146 | JGI IMG/M metagenome (GOLD analysis project Ga0209314, IMG submission 184146) | Lake sediment bacterial and archeal communities from Gulf of Boni, Indonesia to study Microbial Dark Matter (Phase II) - ​I19B2 metaG... | ecosystem: Environmental > Aquatic > Freshwater > Lake...
CGGTAATGTTGTGCCTCCAATAAGAGACGTTACGTGCACGCATAAGTATGTTCTTCAGAATCTTCCACCGTTCAACGTCAGAGGAAGCTTCATTGAAAAGTGTGCTGGAAATCTTTCCGCTCAAAGCTTCAATCTCACGGTTGAAGTACGTCATAAACGTGAAGAGGTTGTAAGGACCATTCTCGTAGTAAACCTTCGGGGAATCCGTGTGCGAATGGCAGTCAACCGTGCTTATCTTCTTCATCTCCTCTAGAAGACGTTCTCGCATGGTATCGCCTTTCAACATAATTCCTCCAACTCTTATTCCTATTCTCTATCAACATAAAAGCTACACCGCATATTTTTCAGTCACTTTGACAGCTATCTGCGCCCACTCTCAGAGACGCTGATTAATGAAGAATCTTTGCTTTTTATTAGATTCCTTAGAGGCGAAAGACAGACCTAGATTCCTAGAATTACAGGTCTATGTGGTAGAGTTAGCAAGGAAGTTTCATTGACTCCTTCAGGCTATGCGAAGTTCTGGCTTTTCAATAAAGACTTCTAGTGAGTGAGTTTGGAACGAATAGAGATTCCCACTCTTCCTTGATTTTGAAAAACTCAGCCCAATCTGGATTACTCTTTCGGGAAAAATCATCACAAGGGTAATTAAAGGACGGCTCATTTCCTCAGGCTGGCGACGAACGTCTTGACCTTCTCCAGGTGGGCGCTGGTCTTGACCTCCTTTTCCGGTATGCCCAGGCTTCCACAGACGATCGCCTTTGGCACCAGCTTCTTCATGTCCTCGAAGGCCTTTTCACAGCCGTCTCCGTCTGTGCAAAAGAATGCCACTCTTTTGCCCTCGAGCCTCTGGCTGCCGAGGTAGGTCCTAACCGCAGGGGTGATGTTCCCAGCCCAGATAGGCGTACCAACGATTATCAGGTCGTAGTCGTCCGGGGACCTGTCGAACTTGATGTTGGTCAGCTTCCGCCCCATAGCTTCCCGGCCCGCGATCAGGAAGCGGATCGGTCTTAATCCTGTTCTTTTCTTCAGGTCGATAATTTCTTCACAATCGGCGCCGAGCTTCCGGGCGATGGCCTCGCCGACGGCCTTGGTGGTGCCGGTCCGGGAGTAGTAGGTGACCAGTGCCTTCATGGGTATCAACTCGATAAGTGGTTTATCTAAGGAGGTAAATATTTAGCATTTTCTGTAATATTCCTGACTCGAACTTTAAAAAGTGGGCATCGAGGCAAGCTTCGCGCCTCTTTTCAGCCATTGTGAGCTTGTTTTAAAATTTAACCGCAAAACATCAGTGAGCTAGCTAGCTTCACTAGGGAGCTTTAATATAGCCTGAAAAATAATTGACAAGTCTGGAATTAGTAGTAATCGATAGCTCCGTCTCGTCACGTTTGAACATTAACCTTTATCCATGCAAGGTTTCGTTGGCCGCCCGCGAGAACCTTTGGGTCTCCGTCAAGGTCACTTGTTACTCTTAATGTTACATAATATTTTCCAGTTTCTTTGAACGTATAAGTATAAGGCGTGTCGACCTTAGACTTCGGCTTTTCTAAACGGACTTCGCAGTAGAAGTCTTTCAGGTTCGGGCAGTACCATTCGTATTTAATTATTTTTCCAACAGGAGCTTCTCCTACGCCGTTGAACTCAATAGGTTTCCCTAGAGAGACCGAGGCACAATCGTGTTGTTCATCAGCAGTTATTCGGTTTATCGTTGGTTGTAATCCCTTCCGTTCTGAAGCTGTCTTAGGCATAATCAGTGCCTGTTCAGAAGACAGTTCAACCACACTACTTGGTGGAGGAGGGACATCTTTCTCTACCCAGTCTAAAAGATAATCTATTGAACGCCCTATCATTGGGTTGAAACTTACTATTCTAAATGATTCTTCCTTGTTTGAGGGGGTCCCATGAGTTGAGTTATCCGCGAAATAATAGCGGTAAGAGGCATCCAGGTCGGCGCCTTTCCATTTCTTTACTTTATCAAGGTAATTGAAGAATACAGGTGGCCAAACAATTATGTCTTGAGCTGCAAAGACCGCAATCATCTTTCCTTTGAAGTTACCAGTCTGATTATGTTTCATCTTTAGGATTTCTCTAGTTTTTCTCGGTCTTTGGGGATATTTTGGTTTCCCATTGCAAAGAAAATCTGGCGGCCTATAACCGTCTTCAACTAGTGTTATAATGTGACGACTGTAATTCCTAAAGCTTAAAAGATTTCGATTGTCAAGGACGTATTTGTCTCCGACATTGATTCCTTCAGGGAATCCGCCTGATTCAGTTGAGAGGTATATAACGTCGTCTACATTAAGAGGTACATGGAAGCTCTTGCCTGAAAGTTTTCCTGTTTTGAAGGTGACACTGTATCCCGTTAATTCTCCTACATCAAATTTTCGTGTTCCCTTGAACCCAAAAGGCTTCTCTAGTAGATCTGACATCACTGTGGGAATAGAACTCGCGTCGATTTTTGAGCCAACAATTAAAGGTTGAATTGCATCCTCATCAACCTCTGGAGCGGGAAAGGATGGCGGATCTTTAAATGTGTAAACTTTAAGAACCTCTCCTTCAATACCTTCGACTACCTGGTCCTCAACTTCACGGTCATGACCCGCATATCCCTTTTTTGTCCAAAAGTCTTGATAATAAACGCGTTCTGGGCTGAGGCGTAGAAGTTCTTGGAAGAATACTGCTAACGAGTTTATAGCACTATAGAAGTTTGGTCTATTCATTTGCCACTCTGCCCCTCTTGGGAATCCCGCGTTGTACAATTTCCGTAAGCCTTCCTTCTGTTCTTCAGTGTCTAGCACTGCGTATGGGTCGCCGTGTCCGCCTACATCTGTAACTTCCGAAATTTCTCCTAATTTTGGTTTCAAAATACGACTGTACTTACTAAGAAGAGAAAAATAATAGGTTATTATGCTCCAATTAGCTTGAACAACAGCTACGCCACCATGATATGCTTCAGGGTATTTTTCCATGAGAATTGTGGTTCTTTGTCCGCCGCCAGAACCTCCAACAACATAAGTGTAGTTTGGATCTACTCCATAAGCATCTTTCACGATTTTTTTGGCGCATAACATTGCTGTGTAGTTGGATTTGTGTGCAACCTTCTCAAGGTGTTCGTACCCTATCTTTGATAAGTTGCTTCCAACATGTCCATGATTAGAAAATATGTAGGCAGCTCCATATTTTTGGATTACATAATAACCAAGATCTGAGGCTCCTATCTGTTCGCCTCCACCCATCCCTCCTTCAAGAAACTGAATTAATCGTCCCTTCCAGAAGTTTCCCTCAGGTAAAAGGATAGAAAAGCGAGTTTCTGAATCATCCTTTAGATAGCCGTGTACAAAGCGATGAGGTATTGGTTTCTGAAAACTTTTTTCTATATCGATGACAAACTCCGGTTGAGGCATCATAATCTTCACCTGCAAAGAAAGATTTCTTTCCATAGATTCTGTTTAGTTTAGCTAGCTGGATTTATGCTGTTTCAAGTATCAATAAAGAGTCTTCCCATCCATCGGGAGTTGTAAAGGATCGTACTCCTTTATTTAGGAAATTGCCGATAAGAACAGTTTCTCCATTTGACGGGTTGATCCATGATCCCTTAACCTTGTTACTTGCAGTTATTTTCTCTATATTTATGGAAACAGTTGTGCTATTGCCAAGGTATGCTAGAATCCACTTGCCATCCTTGTGACATGCAGCTAAATTCAATATGTCTCCCTTGGTTTTTCCACCGGTTGCGAAAATTGACTGGTCTGGAATCAGGTTCCACCATTCTTCTCTTTCGAGAAATATTTTTCGTAGAATACTCATCTGGAAGGCGCCAGGCGCGTCCAAAGATTTCTTCCATGTGGGTAGTACACGCCAGCTGTCATTGTGTCCATAGCTGTGGTGGCCTCCAGCAAGGTATGAGTAGTAGGCTTGTCTTCGAATCCATAACGGGGTTACGTCAAATCCGTATTCTGTGCCTGCTTCGTAGGCGCCTTCAGCCATGACCACGGGCTTTACAGGCCTAAGGTTGTAGTCGTTGGTCACCATTGGGTAAATTAGTTCAACGTCCTTCCATGTCTGTATAGAGTTAAAGGCAAGCCATCTTTCGTTGTGGATGAAGCTGGAAGAGTATGGCGCAGGATCAGGTTTGAAGTAGATAATGTGGTAACCGCCATCTCCTTCTTGAAGACCTGCTGCTAGCTCCCTAAGGATTGGAACATATTCTTGTTTAGCCTGAGGCGTCATAGACCAAATAATGTTGGGCACGTTTTTGTATCGTTGAGCAACCCATCTTGCCCATGGTCTGGCATTCTTTGGATTCATGTAGTCTCCGAATCTTTGATGGTAAAGGGTCATTGAAATGACTAAACCATTTTCACGAGCCATTTCCACAATAGCGTCCACATTCTTGAAATATGCCTCGTTCGGGGAGGCTGAATTGTTGTTTATCCAAGGCATTTCGCCATGCACATTTGGGTGAACTGGGCCACCTACGCCTAAGAGCATGGCTTGAACGACGCTGAATCCCTTGCTTTTCAAGTTTTCAAGAGTAATCTTTACTTCTTCCAGAGTGTATTCCCTAAAGATTTGCCATTGTGTAGTTCCTAACCAGAAGAACGGATTATTTTTCTGATCCACAAAAAACCTTCCGTTCTCACTAACCTTTACGGGAAAAACTGGTTGCTCCATACTATCTTTAATCCTCCTTTGCACTTTGAAGGAGCATGAATTCATAATATAAAATTTTGCTGATATTTGATAAGTTCTAGACAAAATTTATAGGCAATAAGGTATCTTCAGCTACATCTGTTTATTCATGAGTTAAATTATATTTACGTCTTAAGCCCTTTGATATAAAACCTTAAGAATCAAACGAAAAATAGTCTAGAACTAATAGTTTCGCAGATAGTTCCGCAGCTGGATGTTCATAACGTGATTGTTGCGGGTTAGCTAACAATGTCTGAAAATTAATTTGTGGAACTTCTTCCAGCTTTAAAAATTTGCGTGTAATGTTTTGTCAGCTCTAGATAGTAATGTCCATATTCCATGCTTGGTTCAATTTCAGTTCCCTCATGCCACTCATTCCAAGTACAGATTAGAGCCCACTGGCAACCGCTGGAAAGGACAGCCTTCCATGTCTTATTGTATGTGGCGCCATTTTCACGGGAAACCACCCTACCTGGCTGCCTAACTTTAGTGTCATCGTATCCAGGAATAACAGCGAACCCGAAAGGTTCTCTTCGGTTTTTTGCCAATTGCGCTATGTTAAGGTAAGCCTTCGTAAAATCTTGGTTTGGAACAAACAATCCGGGTGGTGCGTAGTTCTGTAGTCCATCAAACACGTTTGCGTATTCTTCATTGAAAGCGTCACTGAAGAAAAGTGCAGAATAACCGTCGCGTCTAATTTTGTAGAATATTTTGCTCCATGAGTTAGCGGTATACACCTCTGTTGAATAGATGAAGATGACAGGTAAACCTTCAACCTTCAGGTAAGACGGTCTATTTCCATATTTCCTAATCGCATACTTCAACCTTGAAATCGTTATGTCGAGTGATGGAGGCTGCGGATGACCCCAAAGTCCATCAAAGAGGATGCAAAACTTCATTCCCAAGTTCTCTTCTTCATTTATGTCCATGAGAACCTTCATGTTCACATCTGAGACTTCTTGGCTACTTGCATCCCCCCACCAATCAACAACAAAGACATCTATGCCTACTTCACGAGCTAACTTAATGTGCCATCTGATTATCTCTGGATCTCTGCTATCGTAAGCGTCTTTCAGTGGATAGTTAGTTGCTCCTATGTCTCTTCGATTGAAATCAACAAAACTATTCGGATCATGCCTTCCAATTTCCTGCCCAGTACTCGTAACCCAGATTGGGTGATCCCAATGAATCCATTGGCCAGATGGACCAGCAGGATTTCCGTACCAATCATGATAAAACGACATAACTAGCCGAAGTACCTTCGACAAATCAATTTTTGGTTTTGACACCAAGTATGGAGACGAATTAAATGCATTACCCAAAGTTACCATTACGGTCGCCATCAGAATCATGATCACAACTAGAAAGATTTTGTTTTCCTTTTACTTTAAATAGTTTATTAGTTTGGGGAAAATTTTAATCAATCGACCATATCCAATACTTTTATATTTTCATAATTAGCTCGATGCTTTTTATGCACATTTCATAATTCTTAAATAGACACTAGCTATTTCCGACGGATAGTTGGTCAGCTTGGTTTGGGTTGTAAAATTGAGTCGGTTTATGGCGTATGGAAGAAACCTATTGCTCCTATCTATCGTTTTTCTAGTTTGCTCCCTCGCCCTTAATTTAGTTGGTCCAATATGGCCGATTTATATTAAAAATTCTCTTAACGCATCTATGACTGAGCTTGGGTTTGTGTTTTCACTTTCGAACGCTGTATCTGCGGTTATGCAAATCATATGTGGGTTTTTGTCAGACAAGTATGGTAGAAAACGTTTACATGCCTTAGGTACCTTGTTGGCTGCTTTTCCTCCTTTGATGTATACTTTAGCTAATAACTGGGTGGACTTGATCCCTTGGGTTATGCTTTCTGGTTTTGCATCAGGTTTATACTTACCGATGAGGTGGGCAATCGTAGCAGATGTTTCCTCATCCAAGACTATGGCTAAAGCATTTGGTTGGGTTAACATTTCTTGGCTTTTAGGCTCCACTATTGCTCCGTATATAGGCGGGATGATAGCAGACTCCTTTGGTATACGTTTTCCTTTCTATTTCTATTCGTTACTGATTTTTGCTGTTTTTCCATTAACATTGTTGATGGAGGAAACTAGAAGAAAACCGCAAGCAATGACAGCTGGAAAAGAGAGCAAAGCCCCCTTAATTCATGGATATTTCGTAGCGCTTATCATGTTTTCTTTAATTAACATTTTTCAAGGAATAGGTATAGGCGTGACTGGGCCTGTTATTTCAGTTTTTGTCTTGTCGCAGTTTCCTGTAGATTACACGTTTATCGGCATATTATTTGCTATAGGTTTTGGAGCTGCTTCTATGGTTGTTCAGATACCAGCGAGCAGACTAAGTTATGCGTTTGACAGGAGAAGAATTATTTTCATATCTATTGTGGCTTCGGCACCATTTTTCCTGCTTTTTGCTTATTCACAAAACATTATTGAATTAATTGTCTTGATGTTTCTGTCAAACGCCATACTGAATAGTTCATGGCCTGCGTTTCAAACGCTCATGATGGACACCACCCCATCTTCGAAGTGGGGTCTTGTAAACGGGGTTTCTGCAACTACGTGGTGGACTGGAATGATGACAGGAAATGCCTTAAGCGGCATTCTTTGGGACAATTGTGGAATGTATGCACCATTTTGGACTTCCGCAATCGCAGTAGGACTATCTGCAGCTCCATTACTTTTGCTAAAGGAAACTAGAAAAAAGAAAAATCAAGAAGAAATTCGAAAGTAAGTTTACCTTTTGAGTGAGAGGCTAAATAAAACGGATATGTTTGTACTTATGAAAGCGCATGTATTCATAATATAAAATTTTTTACTCACACTATCCATATTGGTATGTATACTTGTACCAGTTTGGAAAAAGTACATTTCCGTGGTGATTTTTTATGACTCAGCCAAAGACAATAGCAATTGTGCTTAGTTGCTTTGAAAATGATTTTTTGTGCTTATTCATAATCCCCATGTTCTGCAAATGTCTGCAGCATAGCTTCTACATTTGACAATGTAACATCTGGTCCTATTTCTCCCCACGCTATTAATCCGCCATTGAAAGGTGCTAGAGAATGAATTATGTGTTTTATGTGGTCTCTTACTCCATCAACTGTCCCGAACGGAAGAACATATTGCCGGTCAACGTCAGCGAGGATGCAAATCTTTCCACCAAATTCTTTACTTATTTTGTCGATGCCTATAAGTTCAACCTGGACGTTTATCGCGTCAACACCCATTTCAATGAAGTCCGGTATGATATCTAAGACATTCCCGTCGCTGTGAAAGAATACGTGTCTTCCAGCCTTATGCACAACGTCGAACATTTTTTTGTAGAGGGGCTTAAAACATTCACGCCATAGTTTCGGATTTATCATAAGCCCATGCATTGTTCCCCAATCGTCTAGAAAGTAGACGCCGTCGATTTCAAGCTCAAGCCAACGTCTAATGAATCTATTTTTGAAATCGAACACAATATTAATTAACTTTTTAAATTCTTTACTGCCTGTTATTATGTCAATTAATGTCTTCTCGTAGCCGCGTAACCAATGTAGACGCTCAAAGAAGTTTTCCGAGTCCCCTAAAATGTAGTGTTTGTGTTCGCTTAGGCGGATACTTCTTTCAATTTCGTCGAAGTTGATCAGTTCAGACAGGTCAGGCACTTTATAACCTTCTAAGTTTTTCCAGTCAGATAATGGATGTTCAATGATGCGTCCAAGAATTCCCGGCTTAATATTCCTCCAGACACATCCCCAAGGATCTTTTTTAACGCCCTTCTGATATGGCAACCACGATCTAGAGAAGCTTGCTACGAACTGATGAAAGTCTTTTGGGTAGCGGAGAAACAGATTCTCCAACTCTCCATCATACTTATCAATGGCTCCTGGTAGCCAATAGCAACCGTTAGGTACACGGTCTGGCCCCTTGAATTCTACAGCCTTTATCACGCGTTCCCGACTGTTCATTTTCTTCTTCTCATCATGTTCAGTATTCGCAATTTTAACATTATTATTCATTCAGTTAGTTCTTTATAAGAGACTTTTTTAACTGAAAATTTCGGTCAAAAAATCGCCAGAACGAAACGTCCTTAATAAAAATCCGAAGATATAAAAAAAGGTTTCAAAAAGTTTCCTATATTAGAATAGTGCTGACATTAACGTGGGGTCATGAGATAAATAAGCTTGCCATGTAAAAGAAATTTGAAACATTGAAGCCAGCTAACTATTTCTAACAACGTAATTTTGTTATTAGTCAGATATTATATATATCACAAGTTAAGAATATATGATCTAAGATCAGTTATTTAGTTAGGGAGTTTGTGAACTTATGCGCCGTAACAAAAACTTGAAAATTCATTTACACATATCCATCATAACATTGTTGATGATTTGCCTGACTCTGCCATCTTCATTTCATCCGTCCTTAGGAAGCCCTGATGAATATACTTATTATGGTGTTGTGCCCTCAAAGATCTTTTTATACCTACTTAATGATGCGAATAATTTTACTTCAGGCTGGGTAATGGGTACTAATTCCTCTCGTACAGGTTCTCCTGGTCTCTATGGCAAAACTGCTGCGACGAAGTCCTTACTTGTGATTGTTGCTGTAGAGAACGACACAAACGTTAGGGTTTACGATCTGACGCTTAATAGACTGGTTTCTGAGGATAACATAAACGGCATGGAGAAAGACTTTGTATTATTGGCTAATAGCACAGTATTCAAGGTTGTTTCAGATAAGCAAGTTTCTGTTTTGCTGCTCAATTATCAAGTTATGCCTGTTGCCACTGTTACGGAAGGACCATTGCCCTATGCATTCTACACAGATGTTAATGGTTTATATGTTGGTACAGAATTCGTTCTAATGGCTTCTGAACAAATAATGTTGTCGGATAATAAATTTTACACAATTCTCGCCTTAGAAAAATCTAAGGTCACGGTGACCAGAGATGATGGTCAACAAAACGAATATTCTCTTGATGCAAACTCATACACAACTTTGATGCTTGAGACCTTTAGAGTCTACAAGATCGAATCGACAAGCAAAATAATGGTGCAATCAGGCACAACTTTTGCTGACATAGGAGGTGGTCTTACGCCACAACGTTATAGATCATCTTATCCAGTTCCTTGTGCCACAGGAGGCTTTGTTGGAAAGTTCTTCTTGACAAAAGCAGCTGGTGGATGGGACGCTGATAGAGATTACGGATTTCGAATATCAGCTTCAGAAGATACGAAAGTGAAGGTGTTTGATCTCCGAACTAAGCAAGTGGTAAAAGAACTTTCAGTAATAGGAGGAACTGGAATTGGGTTCCAACCACTAGCAGACGCAATGGGCGTGCAGAGCGATAAACCGATCACATTATTTTACATTAACAATGGTAGTCTCGGTACGTCAAGACTCGCACAATATGGTGTAGGAGTGATGTTCATGGGCATTCAACCTAACCAAAACACTCCAATTTACTTGCCTACTAAGGCTTATGTGGAGGTATATTTCTTCGCAAACGAGGAAACAGAATTGATGATTGATGGTTCCAGTCAAACAATCCAACCTGATCAGCCAAAATTGTTTACTCTGGTAGGAACTCACATGGTTCAAGCTGACCACAATGTTATCCTTCAGGTCAACTTCTGGCCCAACGAACCTGAATATCAAGGATTATGGTTCTCAGGAGCAGCAATACCAAGCATCGAAACTGTCGCCAACAACCCAACAGTCTCGTTGACTCCTCTTGGAGAAGGCTTTCCAATGATATATGCTATTGCTGGAGCAGGCGCCGCAGTCGTTGTCATTGTTGTTGTTTTAGTGATGAGAAGACGGGGTGGTATACCAAGTTAGAACGCCCAAGAATTCGCAGTTAAGGCAAAACCTGCATTTGAACATACGAACATGATGATGAAGGATTACATGCGAATTAGGGAAATCGCAAAAATAGATGAAGAAATCAGAAAATGTAAAAGGTGTAAACTGCATAAAACAAGAACTAACGCTGTGCCCGGTGAAGGTCCTGCAGACGCGCGAATAATGATTTGCGGGCAAGCACCTGGACGAACAGAGGACGAGGAAGGAAGACCCTTTGTTGGAATGGCAGGTAAATTCCTGAATGAAATGTTAGAATCGATAGAACTAGATAGAGG
>Ga0209314_10001354_pt1 | contig 10840 bp, 12 predicted proteins | sample I19B2metaG_FD_184146 | JGI IMG/M metagenome (GOLD analysis project Ga0209314, IMG submission 184146) | Lake sediment bacterial and archeal communities from Gulf of Boni, Indonesia to study Microbial Dark Matter (Phase II) - ​I19B2 metaG... | ecosystem: Environmental > Aquatic > Freshwater >...
ATGTGTAACTCCAGCGCCTATTAGTAGTAGCATGGCTAAAGTGCCAATGGATGTTAGTACTATCTGGGTTCTACTCGCCAACTTAACGCCAGTATAGTTGAGAGCTGTAAATGCCAATATAAGAAGCACAACGGTGGGCACTCGGGGTACAGGAATGAAGAATGAAAGATATTCGACGAAGCCCAGCGCAGTCAGCCCGCCCCATGCCAGCAAAGCGATTATAGAATTCCATCCAACTACAAATCCCACAGTCTTTCCAAATCCTTCTTTTATAAAGACATAAGGTCCTCCAGATTTGGGAAGCATCGAAGCCAGTTCGGCGTGACATAGCGCGCAAAGTGCAGTAGCAACAGTTGTGAAAATGAAAGAAACGATTACAGAGGGACCCGCATATCCAACAGCAACTCCGAACAATACGAAAATACCTGGACCGAATGTAGCTCCAATCCCTATCGCCAATGCGTCAGAAAGCCCTAACTGTCTTTTCAGCGTCGCCAACTATGCCATCAACTCATACTGATGTCTTTTCAAAGACATAGTTGCTTTCTCTTAAGGATTCTCCAACCAGTTCAAATCCCGTTACTACCGCGTGGTTTCCTTTTATCTCAAGAATTGCGAATGATGGGATTTCCGATGCAGGCCCGCCGCCCCATACACCGGTAGCTGAGCCTGGATCTATCAGGAGGATTTTGCGATGTTCAATTTCCGTTGATGAGACTGCCAGCCGGTGAGTGTGCCCCGAGATCAAAATATCAACATGCATTTTCTGCGCTTCTCTTGCTAAGCCTCTTTCATCCCCACGAGGATAAACCATGTCTCCATGAACCAGCCCTATAGTGAAACCGTCAGCCTCAATGTGGGCGCTTTTAGGTAAAGTCAGAAAGTCCATGTTACCCCGCACAACGTAGAGCTTTCCTAACTGTGCCAGCCGCTCATTGACTCGCTCGTCAGTCAAATCGCCTGTACAGAGCACGAGGTCAAAGTGTCCATCTTCAATCCTATCCAAGATTTGCCTTGGGATTTCACGTGCTCTTTCTGGAATATGAGTATCACCTATCAAAAGTATCCTAACCAAGCCCAGCCCGCCGAAACTTCCCTAACTTTGATAAAAGCTCTGTATCCTCTTTTCTAATTAACGGGAAACCGTGAGAATAGAAAACCTTGAAACATAGATTGAGATAACTCAACTTGAGGCTCTGGTTTGGCAGTCGTAACGTTGCTCTCAGATTTTGGCTTGAGAGATCCCTATGTGGCGGAAATGAAGGGAGTAATCCTATCAATTTGCCCAGGGGCTAAGATAGTGGACATCAGCCACGAAGTAGAAAAGTTCAATCTACGCATGGGCGCATTCTTCCTAGCCTCAGCAGCTCCGTACTTCCCCAAAAATACGATACACTTAGCAGTCGTGGATCCTGGGGTAGGCACCAAGCGACGCGCGATCATCATTGAAACAGAGAGAAGCCTCTATGTGGGACCTGATAATGGCATTCTAATTCTTTCAGCACAAACCGAAGGCATAGCCAATGTCTACCATATCACCAACAAGCGGTATATGCTTCCAAATGTGTCAAGGACGTTTCATGGAAGAGATGTCTTCGCTCCAGTTGCAGCACATCTTGCGAATAACGTAAAGCCAAAAGAATTTGGCCCGAAGATTGAGAGTTACGAGAAACCGAGTTTTACCAAGCCTATTGTAAAAGGAAGAGAAATCGCGGGGGAAATCCTGCATATAGATGGTTTTGGCAATATCATCACAAATATCCCAGCGAGCTTGATCGAGAAAATCAACCTTACAGAAGGATGTTCGCTTAAGATTGAGGTGGGAAAGAAGATGTTGAAGCTGAAACTTTGCAAGGCTTACGGCGAAACGGAAAAGGGAGCCCCACTCGCCATAATTGGAAGCCATAACTTCCTTGAACTCTCAGTCAACATGGGAAATGCAAGCGAAAAACTTGGAATTAAGCAAGGAGAGCTAGTGAAAATCACGCCAGTAACAACGAGTCACTAGGCTGCATCAGACTTGGAGTTCGCGTAACCGTTCCGCGCCATTAATCTGTTTAATGAACTTGGCTACGCTTTTGGGAACAAGTGCCTCCCAGCTTTTACCTTTCAGCATCCGTTCCCTGATGTTTGTGGCAGAGCAGCGCCCGCGATCATGGAACTTTATGGGTTTTACTTTGAACCCTGCATCAATGAACAGCCTGCGGGTGAGCGGTTCGTTAGTGAATACAACGTCAAAGCGAGGGGTGTGAGCCACAACATGTGCAACCCAGATGTTATGGACGTTTACGTCGGCTACAGGGATAATGTAACACCGCCCGGCGTCGATGCCTGTCTCAGCCAGGGCAAGCCGAACCATTTTCACACGCTCACCAGCCGTAAAGGGATTTTCTAATGTGTGGCTGTACTGCGAGCTTCCGATAACTATAACGAGTTCGTCTACTTTTTTCATTAAGTCCTTGATAGCTTCTAGGTGCCCCCTATGTAAGGGTTGGAATCTTCCCACAAACAAGCCGACCGTTGGCCTCAACAAAAACACCGCGAGTTTATCCCATGCTAAGGCTTCTTCTTGGCGCATCCAACAGCGATTCCTGCAAGTCCGATCAGGATCAATGCAGGGCCCATCCACTCAGACATTGGAATATCAAAAATGGTTGGTGAGGACCGTAAGACAAAGCCAGCGATTACTACAATTATTCCACGCCAGACCAATGCGTTATCCAAAGTTGTTCCTCCTAAAACTGAGCTTCAAATTTCTGCTATACAATCAAATTTGATTCGTTAATAATTTTTCCATAAATGAAAAGCTTTACAAATAGTGTTGTGATGGATGATAATCACGAAATAGCCAATATTTTCAGTCGGGCAGGGATTTGATGAAGCCTGGAGAACTATTAGATGTTATTACCCTCTCCGAAAAAAGGAGACGCATTCTCCTTTTGTTGAGAGAAGGCCCCAAAACACTGAGCGATCTCAGAGATTATTTCAACGTTACATCTCCAGAAATCATCCCTCAGATTAGAATAATGGAACAAAAACGCCTATTACATCAAGTAGGAAGGGAATATATCCTAACAGATATCGGAGAACTAATCGCCAGTTGCTTCAACCGACTAGTTGAAACTTTAAGCATATTTGAGGGAAATGAGAATTTTTGGGATAGGCATCGAATAAAGGGAATTCCCCTAGAATTTCAAAAAAGAATTCATGAATTAGGGGACTACAGGATAGTCAGAAGTGATCCTACCGAAGTATTCGAACCTCACAGGGAGTACATGCAAAATCTTCTCAAATCAACCAGCATAAAAGGTGTTTCGCCTATATTTCACCCCGAATATCCTCGTGCGTACTTGGAACTCGCAAAGAAGGACATCCCAATAGCGCTTATTGTAACAAGAGACGTATTTGATAGGATCACAAGAGAGTATAGACCCATGTTGGAAAAAGGCTTACAATATAAGAAAGTTGAATTCATGATATGCGATGAAAAGCCTGAGGTCGCTTTCACTGTCACAAATATTTTGATTAATATGGGGCTTTTCTTGAAAGACGGCAACTATGATGTCCACAATAGCATTGTTAGCTTCGACAAAAGTGCGATCAAATGGGGCGAAGATCTATTCAAGTACTATAAAGAGCGCTCAGAAAAAGTACGTGGCCTGTCGTAAAATAACTGCGATTATCCATTCCCCATATGTGGCAATTTCTCTAAAAATCGCACTTCTACTTTTTGATGAAGCATAAAATAAAATGTAAAAAAACCCTATCATCCAGCTGTAAATCAATATAGCCGGCTCGAATTGTATAAACTGAAGGAGGACAGCAATCGCCATCCAAAAATGCAGGAGCATATGAATAGTTAGAAGCAACTTTTTTGTGCTCCATTCTCCAAACTTGACAGGCAAAGTTGCCAAGCCTGTTGTAGAATCCCCTTTTATGTCCCTGAAATCGCAGATCACTGTAACAATGAAGCTCTTGAAAAAGAAGAATGCCCCAATTGAAAATAGGACGAAGAAATTCTTAATCCAAAATTGTAAGAACAATACGATTGTCATCGACCATGTGAAAGATACAACGAGATTTTTTACTCCAAGACCTCTTTTGAGCTTCAATGACATATCCTTAATCTTGATACCTTTACTGTAAATCAAGCCCATCATTAAGGGAAATAAAACCAGTAGAGGAGAATAGGCGCTTAGTATTATGATGCTAGTCAGCAAAAATCCACAAATCACTACGTATACCCACTTACTACTAGAGGCACACAATCCTCCCCGGTTGATCTCGTCTTCTTTAGATTTAGCAGCCCGGTCAAATGTGTATACAGCATAAATTATGAAGGTAGCTGCAACGCATGTTAATAGATCCGGCATTATACCAGCCAAAATAAAAGCCACATAGAGTTTAAACCCTCCTGAAATCGCAACTGACACGGAAACGCTTAGAAGTTTAGGAGGGAAAGCCAAGGTTCCATGTAATTAAAATTTTCAACAGTGGGTAAAATTTCAAATGGTTTATAATATTATAAAAAGTTACAAACATATAGAGCCGAAGCTTTTTCTCTGATTTGTTAGAAAAAAGATAGCAAATTGCTATCTTTTCTATGAGGGCCCAAAATGAGGTTCTGTAATGCTTCGCCTTTTCAGCCATCACAAACGGATAAGCCATCGTTCGAGTTACTCTTCGAAAAATGTGTCGAGCGCACCTTAAAAAAAATGGTAGGTAACAGCGCGGCAAAAGCCATCCTATACCATGTGGGAAGGAGTAACATGGAAAAGCCTGAGAAACTTGCCAAGGCTTTGAGTAAGATATTCGGTTCAGGAGCTTTAATGATAGAAGAACAAATCGTTAAAGTTCTATATGGAGAGCTGGGGCTCCATTTCATAAAAAAGGAAGACTATACATTCGCGCAATACGTGCAAGAGGCTGAGGAATTAACGCACTTACAAAAATGAGTGTGGTTTACGATTTTTTGTATATAGTTACAAGGTTGGAGCTGTAGGCTCGGGTTATGGACGGACTTCGGTTTAGGTAGTCCGTTGCTGTTGCGGGGAGAGGTTTACTTTCTCTCAAGAAGCCGCCTACAACCGTGTATTTGAGCATAGCCTCCGTGATGACGAGGTATTTTATGGTCTGGTTTATCTGCGTTATAGAGCCCATTTGGCTTACCTCCCCAAGCCAGGAGGTTTCGTTTCCGAGATAAACCCGCTGTCCAGTTGTGAATCGAATTACCACGCCCATGCGATGATCCGAGTCAAATGTAGTTGGTTTAGGAATGTAATTTGGGATCCAATTTGCTGCTTGAACTTCGGGATAATAGTAGGCTTCATCCAGCCCAACTAGAAATTGAGGTGGAGGGAACGAAAGGAGGCCGATTAGGAGGGCGAAATAGGCGATTGTGAAGCCTTTTACGAGCCTAAGTTTGGGATCTCCGGTTTTGCATATGAAATGATATCCGTACCCAACCATTGGAAATGCTCCCAGAAAGATGAAGGCAAGATGCCTGTAGCTGAGGGCACCCCAGCTTGATGAGGCTAAAAGAAAACATGCGGATGCGAGCGGCGCGATAATCCACGCTATAGGATAGAAGCGTTTCCACGATTCCTTTGTTTTGTTATAGTGGATGAATAATCCGATAAGCCCTGGAAATAAGAGTGCAGCCGCGTAGGGAAGAGTGTAGTAGATTTGGTATAGAGGGGAAAGGTGATATTCGATGGCCATAGGCAGCCACAGACTTGTAGCAATTGCGAAGCCTATGGCAAAGGTGAGCGTTATAATTAGACTTATTTTGATTTCTCTTCCAGCGAAATAGGTTCTTAATTTCTCCCATCCGAACACCACGCGATACCCCAGAAACAAACATATTAGCGCCAAGATTGCTCCAAGGATCCAAGATTCAGCTGATGCTTCGAATATGAATTCAAAGAACATTGATACGACTGGAATCCCGAAGAACCACCATACTGATGTAAGGAGTAGGGAAGCGAAGAAAATTATGACCGGCGTTAACATTTTGAGGCTGAGCTTTTTCGAAGCGAGTACAACTGGACATAGTAATGCGAGAGTTAAGAGCATGAAGAATGAAGTTAGGTGGTGAGTCAACACTATGATGATGACGATTAGCATGAGTAAAAAGAACTTACGCATATCACCCTCAGTGAGAACAGTGTAAAGTAGGTAGATGAAGAGGGCCAGAAATGTCAGCCCGAGGGATTCGGGTACTGGAAGAGTTGTTTGATGGACAAATATTCCGGCAGCAGCAGTAATTAGCGCTGCGATTAACGCTGAATTTTCGTTGGCAATTTTACGTGTGAACAGGTATACGAAAAAGATTGCGGCTGATGAAGCGAACGGCACAAAATATGTGAAAACTGTGAAAACCTTGGGCCCGAGTATAAGGCTTGCTCCGACTAGGAGGAGATAGAAAATTGGACCTTGCGGAGGGGCTGAACTGAAATGCCCATTTTCGATGATTGGGCCGAGGTGCATCAATCCTTCCCAGAAGTCGTAGCCATAGGGTAGATCGTAGTAGATTGAAGGAATGAGGCGGACGCCAAGTGAGGATGTGTAGATTAAGGTTAAAGCAAGTAAGATTTTCCATTTTCGCAAAGCGTGAACCCTACTGCTATGCTGTCACATTAAGCCAGATTTGGGACCAAGTAGCTCGGTAGACAGAGCCGTCATGCCAAGCGTAACGAAAGCCTCCCGCAGTTTCGTTATAATGCCATAGCTCGAACATCACGTTGTAATTGAGCCCGGGCTTGTTTATGGCTATTGAAACAGGGAATATCTGAGTTTGATTGTCCATTAAGAAGTACTCAATTTGTTTATAGGGAGTTACTGGGGAGGGAGTTAGAGTAATATCATTCGGGATTGCAGTGGCATTTGCTCCAATTTTAACATAGACGAGAACGTACTCAACCCGTCCCATGTGGTTGCTAACGCCAAGCCAAATATTGGTTGGTTTACCCACCTCTATTTTTGTGGGATAATTTGCAGCCATCTTCCCTGGCCCAAGAGGATAGATTTCAAAGAAGTGTTTGTATGGTCTCGGCTGGGTATAGGTGTAGGCCACGGTTGCTAAAACCAGCATTGCTGCTAAACCGACAGCGAGAACCACAGTCGTGTCTTCTGTTAATTCGAGTCTGGCCACTATTTTACCACTCCAACTCGCATTTTCATCAATTTCTTGCGGCTACGTTGAGCTCCCCATTTCCATCCATAATAGCCCAAAACGCAGAGGATTGAGATAATAACAATTATGCTGAAGATCGTAACATTCTGCCTGGATGCTGTTTCTTGAATGGTTATTGCCCTAAGCTCGTTAGCGCTAGAAACTATGCTATTTGAGAGCTTGGTGGAGTTATTTGCGTGGATTATGGCAAGGTGGTAGTTACCTGTTTGGTAATATGTTCGAGATTCATTTAGAAAATGTAACGCGCTATTTAGATTGATTGTTAGAAGATTGACGTCGGCGCCAGTTTTCTCGGCCTCTACAACTGCTTTGAAGGCGGTAATCAAATTTTTGTTCGCATCACTTATAGCCTTCTCCGCATCAGACACCGTGTTATCTGCGATGAGGTGAGAGGTGGAAGAAGCCAATAACAGTAAAGTGGCTAGAAGAATGCCGAGCATTGCAAGTGAAAGAGTTTTACGCATCATGGCTTTCTTCCCTTTAGTCATGATTTTCATAACAATTCGTGAACTACCCCCGCTATCGCAGGGGCTTCTAACCTCATCATCGGATTCAAGCTGTCCGTAGGGTTAGTTCTGAGCTGGTTCACAGACGCTCCTACCTTAGAGACAAGCCCTAAGGCTCGTTTTAATATGTTTTTCGCCCCGTTATAGTCGGCGTTGAGTTTCGCTCCACAGGAGCATTTGAACAAGCCGTTACTTCTTACACCTCTTCCACCACAGATGGAACAGGTTTGGCTTGTGTAAGCCTCGCTCACCATCATTACAGGAATTCCAAGCCACTCCGCTTTGTATTTGATGTAGCTTGAAAGTTTGTGATAGGGAAAACTGTTCAGTTTTCGATTGAATCTTCGTCCTTTGCCGTTTCCGTTTTTCCTTACACCATTCAGTTTTCCTAAAACTATCGCCGAGTTTGTTCTCTTTGCCTCTTCAACTATGGCTTTCGAAATCTTATGAAGCTCATGGTTAACTATGCGTTTCTCATGGTTGCCAACCTTCTTTATGGCTTTTCTATTTGGAAGTTTTCTTCGCAAATGGAAATAGTGTCCTCTCAGAGCTCTAAGCCTTTTACCGTAGAAATGAGTTTCTTTGGTTTCAGGGTTAACTGTTACAGCAATGTTGTGAATGCCTAAGTCCACGGCTAAGATGCTGTTGCAATCAGTTTTTGGTTCAATATCCTTTTCAACTACAATGTATAGGAAGAAGTCTCCATTACGTTTAAGGAGCTTTGATTCGCAGATTTCCATGTCTAACTCTATTGGACAGTGAGGCTTAATGGCTATCCATACTCCGCCACGCCTACCCTTAACAGGAATCCTTGCCCAATACTCAGCGATCTTCGTATCCCGCTTTTCTATCTTCAAAAGGTCCTTTCTAATAGACAACGGATACTCCTTTTTTGGCTTAACTTTTTTGTAAAAGCGTTCAGCCTGCTGCTTGTTAGCTGAATAGAACTCTACGCACTCGCCATGTAGGTAACGTTGAAGACTTTCATATTCCTCTTTAAGAAGTCTTTGCTTAAGCTTAGTTAAATACACAATTTTAGCTTGGATCGTCTTCTTGACTTTCAAGGTCATAGACCAAAATTTTAATATTTGAAAACGCTTTTTAAGTACATTGCAATTCATTCCCACGCTTACGCATGGTGTCTCCCTGCGAGGTGGCGATAAAAGTTTTTGTGGAGACTCATGATTTTAAGTGACAGCTAGATTGTACACTTCTTCTAGTTTTCTGGAGACAGAATCCCAGCTGTGCATGCTTGCCAGCTCACGTCCACGGTGAACTATTTTCTCATACAATGCCGTATCCTTAAATAGCTCGATTATGGCTTCAGCTATCGATATAGGATCCTCAGGTTCAGCCACCAGCCCGCTTTCACGATTGGTCACGAATTCGAGGGCAGCGTTTTGTTTTGAGTTAACTATGATTGCTGGTGTTGAGGCCGCCATCGACTCAAGCACAACCATTCCGAAGCCTTCTACTGTAGAAGGAGAGACAAAAACTGAAGCAGTTTTCATCTGTGATGCAACGTCTGCATAGTTCTGCATGGCGCCATAGAACCGTACAGCCCTATCGAGACCGCGCACATGGGCGAGAACCTCTAATTCGCTGCGGAGAGGACCGTCTCCAACGATATGCAAAGAGGCTTCTGGAACTTCGGAGACAACGTACCTCATAGCCTCTATTAGCCAGTCCACATGTTTATGTTGAACCAGCCGCCCCACGTATAGCACTTTGAAGGGCTCTTTGTTCACTGAGGGATGCGTGAAAAGTTTCAAGTCGATGCCGTTGGGAACTAGGTGTATATTGTCAGGATTCAGGTTGAACTCCATCTGCAGGGAGTCGGCGGTTAGTTTAGATATGGCTATAACCCTATCAGCCCATCGGACCACGCGTCTTTCTAAAAATCGTCCTATACTGGCAGCGATGGGATTTTCGAGATACTTGTTCCAGTAATCGCCCCAGACCTCGTGAACGGTTACTATGAACGGCGCGTCGTTTTTCTCCGCGAATTTTTTGGCGGGATAGCATGGTATAAAAGGGAATTCACTGCAGTCAACTATGTCGAACTTTTCTTTCACCTGGTTGAGGCGCCTTCGCAGCGCCCAAGCAAAACGGACAGCTGGCGTAATCTTTCTTTTGCCAGCCTTATTATACAATGTCTTAAAACGATAAGTTCTATGAACGTGCACTCCCTGAATCTCTTCGTCTTTCTGTGTTCCAGGCGGCTGCATTGTAAAAACGTGAACTTCATGCTTACGGGCTAGTCTTCTAGAAACTTCCCAATACCTGCGTTCGACACCGCCCATAACATATGGATAGTACAGCTCGGGGATCATGGCTATTCTCAATTCAGAACCCAGCATTCATGGTATGTTATGTGCCTGAACTGTAAAAGTTTTACAAAGGCTGAAAACTGTATTTTACCCATATATATTTAGTTTCGAGCTGATGGAAAGTGAAAGCTCTTATCCTTGCTGGCGGATTTGGAACCCGCCTCCGCCCATTATCATGTACCCGCCCTAAGCTTTTGTTTCCAATAGCCAACAGGTCGATGCTTGATTGGACGCTTGAAAGACTCTCAAAAAGCGGGATTAAGGATGTGGTGCTTGCGGTGAACTATATGGCTGAGGCTTTGCAGCGATATTTTGGGCGGTCTAGATATGGAGTTAAGATTACGTATTCACGTGAGAGAATGCCGCTGGGTACTGGCGGACCCATAAAAATGGCTGAGAAGATTCTGAGGGGCAAAGAGACTTTCTTTGTGTTAAATGGCGATGTACTCTGCGAGATAGACTATCGCGATCAGTTGAAAGCACATAAAAAGAATAAGGCGTTGGCAACAATAGCTCTTCGTGCAGTGAAAGACACGAGCAGGTTTGGGGTAGTTGATATCGATGATAAGAATAGGATTCATCGATTTGTCGAAAAGCCAAAGCCAGAGGAAGCGCCAAGTAACCTCATTAACGCAGGCGTTTATGTATTAGAACCAACGGTGCTTGGTTACATACCAACTGGGAGAAAGGTTTCAACCGAGAGGGAGATTTTTCCAAAGTTAGCTAGCGAGGGGAAATTGTATGGATATAGGTATGATGGCTGGTGGATTGACATCGGCAAGCCAGAGGACTATGTCCAAGCCAACCGG
>Ga0209314_10001355_pt1 | contig 10838 bp, 7 predicted proteins | sample I19B2metaG_FD_184146 | JGI IMG/M metagenome (GOLD analysis project Ga0209314, IMG submission 184146) | Lake sediment bacterial and archeal communities from Gulf of Boni, Indonesia to study Microbial Dark Matter (Phase II) - ​I19B2 metaG... | ecosystem: Environmental > Aquatic > Freshwater > Lake...
TTTATCACCTCAGCGAGTTTCTGCCTTCTTTCAGGGTAAGGCTTCATCGTAAGGTCCTCACCGTTCACGTAGAGCACGTCGAAGAGGCATAGAACCACAGGAACCTCACCTATCATCTTCTCTATATCGTATTTCCGTCCGCGTCTCTGGGAGACAACTTGGAAGGGCAGGAGATCCCCGGTGTCCGGGTCTATGGGCACACATTCCCCGTCCACAACGGCTTCCTTAGCCGTCACAGATTCGCTTACGGCTTCAACGATATCCGGGAACTGGGTTGTAACGTCCTCCTGTCTTCTTGAGAAGAGAATAACCTTTTCAGGTGATACTTGGGCTTGAATCCTCAAACCATCATACTTATACTCAGCGCTGCATTTCCCGCCGAGCTTTTCAAGTATTTCATCTAGGCTTGAGAGCCTCTCAGCCAACTGGGGTTTTACAGGTCTCCCAAACGAGATCTGTGCGCGTGTAACCGCTTCCAGACCACCCTGCGCTATGGTCTTGGCAACGTACCCGATATCTGAGGAGAAGTTGTAAGCACGCTCTATGACTTCCCTCGCCTCCTTTCCCCCAGTGTAAGCGACGGCTAAAGCGTCGAGGAAAGTCATATCTGCTACTCCAAGCCTAAGCTTTCCAAGGGATACCCTGATGATGTAGCGGGCTTCCCTCGGCGTAGCGTTTGCGAGGAGCCCTACAAGCAGCCGGATCTTGGTTTCCTGCGCCCCTGAGCCTGCGGCGTGGCATATTTTTTCCAAGGTTTGGTAAACGTTTTCAACGGTGAGGGGTCGCTGTGAAAGCACCATTGTCCTTCTCTTCGAAAGTGTGTTCTCAGCGGTTTTACCAAGGTCCCCGCTTCTCACGTAATCCTCTTGAATGGCTTCCTCATTTGTCGCTGTAGCGGTTGCTATAGCTTTCATAGCTAGCTTATCGGCTACACCGAGCTCTACGCCCATGAAGGGTGGGTAAACCGTGCCTGTGGTTAGGTAAGCGACCTTGTCGACGACGTTCATCGGAGTGTTCTTAATGAGTTCAACGAGGTACTCCGTCATCTCTAGGCGCTTCGTTGTCCCCTCGATTCTCTCAAAGATGTCTGCTACGCTTATGAAAAGCATGTTCCTATCGCTTCATCAATTGTTGGTCGCTTCTTCACTTTAAAGTTTTGCAGGCTTTAGCAAGGCTAGTAGTATCGAACGGTTTTTATTCAGTCCAAGTAGCATCGCTGTTGCGAACCACACCCTTGAGGCTTATAGGATCGTCTCTCTCCCAGAACCATCGTTAAGACACCGCTAATTTTATGCCTAGCAACATAGGCTCAGCCAACGCCTCCGCGAATCGGAGCTCCTCATATCATCCCGATTAGGTTACTCTTTGTAGTAGCAGTCGGTCCACCTGATTGGCTTAAGTAAACTTGCCTCCCGTGGGGACCTCACTCCCCCCAACCATGTGTCTTATTCATAAATCATTATAGGTAAAGATCTTTCAGCAGATTCGTAGCCTGCGAACACGATTTTCAGGACATCCCTTCCGAATATTCCTGTTGATCGAGGTTTCTCATCCTCGATAACGCAGTGTATGAAGTGATTAATCATATCTATGAATCCGTACTGCCACCTCTCATCTAGCGCGGGTAAAGTCCAGCCCTTGGACATGGATGCTTTTTCTATAACGTAGGGGTAACCCACTTCACTGTACACCCTTAAAGTATTAGCATGTGTAAGGTCTATGAAGAGCATTCCCTCAGTTCCGTAGATCTCTGTCCTATCCTGCATTCCACCTTTAGTAATATAGTTAGAGTGTATTACAGCGGAGACCTCGTTTTCAAAACGTAGTATTAAAACCACGTAGTCTTCAGCCTCATAGATTTGCCGCATGTTGCCTACCTCTGCGTAGACCCTTTTAACCGGAGCGTTTATAAAACGCATCGCTGAGGCAATTGGATGAACGGCCATGCTTATGAGGACTCCCCCTCCGCAGTAATCCTTTCTCGATGTGTATTTCGAATGTGTGCCGCTATGCTGCTCACGGGCTTCAATGGCTAATAACTTACCTAAGGCACCTTCGTGAATGATCTCCTGGGCTCTTCTTACAGCCGGTGCGAAAAGCAGGTTCTCAGCGTACATTAATTTTACATTGAAACGGTTGCATGTGTTTATCATATCATCTGCCTGCCCCATCGTGGTCGCTAACGGCTTCGTACATATCACGTGCTTTCCATGCTCAGCGGCTGAAATCGCGACGGAGGCGTGCGTAGAATTGGGTGTCCCTATACACACGACATCGATGTCCTTTCGTTTAAACATCTTCGTATAATCTGTGTACCATGTCTCTATACCATGTCTTCGAGCAAACTCTTCGATGTGGCTTCCTGTTATGGAAGCTACAGACACGATTCTAGCGTGAGGATTAGCTTTACAACAGTGAGCATACATGTCTGAGATGAAGCCTGTTCCAACAAACCCAACACCTAAGCTTTTAACCAACTCGAACCCCCTACGCTGGCTACGTCTCTCTCCGCGTTAGTCCTATACTCGAGACTTTATGGTAGAAGGGATCGTCCCTCCCTATAGGGAACTTCACAACCTGTCTTGTGAAGGCTGATTTGTATATGCCGATGATGAGTTCGACAGCTCCTCGGGCATCCTCACCTGTAATGTATGGTCTACGGGTCTGAGTCACTGAATCTAGAAAATCTCGGACTTGGGCTGTATGGCCTTCATAGATAGGTTTTGGGACTGTCTGTTCAAGGTAGTTAAGGGTTTCCTGTTGAAGGCTAGGGTCGAGTAAGTGAACGGTGAGGTTTCCATCAGACCATTGTACGGAACCGTGTTCACCGAAGATCTCAAGCCTCGTCGTTTGAAGGGTTGTAGAAACGCTTGAGGTTATCTCACCTAGGGACCCGTCTTTAAACCCCACGGCGGCAACTGAGTTGTCCTCAACCTCTATAGGTCCATGTGTATACGTTCCCATTAAGCCAAACAAACGGTCAGGTGGACCCATAAACCATTGAAGTAAATCGATTAGATGAGTTGCCTGCTGCATGGTGGCTCCTCCACATTCCTTTTCCCACGTACCTCTCCACCAAACCTTGTAATACTCTTGGTTACGATACCAATGCGTGTCAGCTTTACCCATGAAAATTTTTCCAAGCCTCTTCTCATCCAACAACTTTCTAATTTTTTGAACATTCTGGTCAAATCTAAACTGGAATATCACCGATAGGATTCGATTGTTCATCCTTGCCGCTTCAATCATGACATCGCATTCTTCGAGGCTTCCAGCCATCACCTTTTCGCATAAAACATGTTTCCCCGCTTTGAGTGACGCTACCGTGGCCTCGGCGTGGTGATAAGGAGGTGTACATACGCTTACGAGGTCGATGTCATCTCTTTTCAACAAATCGTTAAAATCCTTGTACCACCATTCCCTTGATTTAGCCTCCTCTATCCCATGGCTCAAAATGAAGGTTTTCGCGTTATCGATGAAGATGTCAGCCGCAGCCACGATTTCCACGTCTTCAGTAAACATGTGATAACCTTTAGCATGGGCTTCAGCGATGCCTCCGGTTCCAATAAAACCACACCTTAGCTTTCCCACAACATCTCCTCCAGTTTCGTTATGCTAGTATTTTAAAAGCTATTTATCGATTGTGCATGAGGGCTTCGTATGAAGCCCATAGTACCAATGTCCTGACGCGGCGCCTTGCTCGAACGGACTATACAATCGATTATACAAGATGTGACACCGGAAAGAAAATCAACACCTTAAAAAGTTGTTAAGGTGCTGAAGTGATTTCCAGGTAATACTTACTCATTGTAAGGTTTTAAGGGGACGAGGTGACCTAGATGCGCTTATCACTTACTAAATTTTAAGCTTCTGCCTCTCATAGTAGTCGCGGTATGTGTTGATTTCAATACCCTTCTCCTGTGCGTACACTATTAGCTCTCTCATGATCTCCATCTCAGGGTCCCCCCTCACCGAGGACCAGTCGTGGGTGGCAAAACCCCATACAAGGTTTCTCTCCTTCACTTGGTCCAAGCAGGAACATAGATACGTTATGAATTCTCTTCGTTTCTCCCAGCCGTGGTAGTCCCGCCATATGCAGTCCTGCCAGCCCTGCACAGGGATCTCCAGCACGTCTGGGAATCCCTGCACGGTGTACCAGTAAGGTTGCACATCGAAGGGTACGGGTTGCCAGTCGTTAGCATCCCTTGCATGGGTGGACGTGAAGCGTATATCTAGGTCATGGAGCACCTCCAAGATGTCGGGTCTATCGCTGAGACCACGGTAGTAGCCCCAAGGACCCCTTAGACCCAAAGGTTTAACGTTGAGTACCTGCTCTAAGAGCTCGGAAGCCTTCTTCACATCCTCCTTTATGGCTTCCAGAGACCCAGCCCTCACAAGCCTCACCCCCTCCCCTTTCCGGTAATCAGGTTGGAGCACCGTTTTCAGCAGGACATGGGAGTACGTGTGCTGTTGAAGGTCGAAGAGGCCTTTATAATCCAACAGGAGCTTTATATACTCTAAGCCGGCTTCAACGCTTTTTCCAAGGAGGAAAAGCGTGGCGTGTGCCTCAAGCTCCGTGTGAACCTTAATGATACCCTTCACGGCTTTCTCTATAACTGCGACATCGAGGCTTTCAACATCATACCCGATTAAAAGCGGCACTTCCCAGCACCGTCCAAGCTAAATTACGGGTTCTCCCATAGAAACCACGCCCACATAAACTCAGCTGTTTCCATCATATCGGTGTACGTTATCGCTGCATAGGCAGTGTCACTGGTTTACCTTTATGGGCGGATAGGTAGGATGCCAGGGTAACCTCCGTTCCCTGTCTCCCATCGTGGCCTGCGGCTTTCGGCTCACGGTCTTCAACGATGCAGTTAATGAAGTCCGCTACCATCTCCTTGTCCACATCGCATCCCCAGCTGTGCCATTGAACAGGGTTTTTAGGCTCCTCGGCTAGGCAGGTGTAGGCTACCTGTTTGAAAGCGTCGAGGAAGATCATACCCTCGGAACCTAGAACCTCGAGGGTTACATCACCCCAAGTGTAGAAGGTTTCAGGTCTCGACCAGCTTCCATCGATGGAGCCTATGACCACGTTTCTGAAACTCAGTAGGGTTAGGAAGCTGTCCTCAACCTCAAGGCTTTTGTCGATATTCGTACCGATCTCTGTGTAAACACGTTCAACCTCGCTTCCTGTGTACCACCGCATAAGGTCTACTAAGTGAACCGTATGATCCATAACGGCGCCTCCACCTGAGAGCGCTGGGTTGAAGAACCAGCTATCTTCGAAGCGTCTCAACCTGTTCGTTCCAGTGACCACCCTCAACTTTCCAACCTCCCCTCTTTCAACAGCCTCCTTCACCATTAGGGCGGGACGGGAGTACCGCATTACATAGCAGAGCTGAAGCTTTACACCCGCCTTTTCAACAGCTGCGAGCATGGCATCCGCGTCTTTAAGCCGTGTGGCTAAAGGCTTCTCACAGAGGATGTGCTTCCCAGCCTCAGCGGCGGCTATAACCATCTCCGCGTGCTTCACGTTCTCAGACGTGACCACGACGGCGTCGATGTCACTGCGTTTCAGAAGCTGTTTGTAGTCGCCGATGAAATCAGCTTCGAACCGATCAGCGGCAGCTTTTCCCCGCTTCACGTCGTCGTCGGAAACGGCTAGGAACTTAGCGTTAGGTAGCTCCTTAAAGGCTCTCGCGTAGCTGTAGGCGTGGAAGTGGGCGAAGCTTAGAATGGCTACGTTCACGGTTTTCAAGCCTCACACCTCCACGGAAAGCTCTACGGGTTTACCAGACCTGCCGGAGTCAGCGGCGGCTAAGACGACTTCAAGGGTTTTACGGGATTCCTCTCCATCCATCATGGGTTCCCTGTCCTCCAGCACACACGTGGCGAAATGCCTTATCTCCGCGTAGTAGGGGTCGATGGGGAAGGGCATCCCCTGAACCCATGGTCGGGTTTCAGGGTTTAAACGCTCAACCTTCTTATCGGTGGTGATGGTTATCGGGGGTGTAGACTGGTTGTCAAGGTTTAGCATACCCTTCGTTCCCGCTACCTCAAGGCTTGTGGTGAAAGGATGGAGCCCAGGCATAGCCCAGCTCGCCTCAACGTGGGCGATACATCCCTTCCTGAACCTGAGAACCATGAGGACATGGTCCTCTAACATGGCTCCAGGCGTGGCTCCACGCGTGCAGGCTACGGCGTAGACCCTTCGAACCTCGTCTCCGAGGCACCAACGGAGGAAGTCCACATCGTGGATCGCTAGATCCACGGTTACACCGCCGCTCTTCGCCTGCTCAAGGAACCAGCTTTCAACACCCCAAGGCGGCGCGGCACTCGTCCTTTGAGCTCTGGCGATAACGGGCTCACCGACGAGTCCCTGCTTAACGAGCCCCCGCGCCTTTGCATAATCCGCGAAGAACCTTAGAACATGGGCGACCATAAACTTGACATCCGCCTTGCCAGCGGACCAGATCATCTCATCCGCGTCTTTTAGAGTTAAAGCCATAGGCTTCTCGCAGAGCACATGCTTTCCAGCTTCAAAGGCTTCAACAGCTAAATCCTTATGCGTGTATGTGGGCGTGCAGACATCTACCACATCCACGGCCTCAGCGCTTAGGGCTTCCTTCAGGCTTCCATAAGCCCTAGCCCCATACTTGTAAGCGGATTCCACTGCCTTAGCCACGTTCCGCCCTACAACGGCTGTGATCCTAGCCTCAGGAACCATGGACCAGGCGATCATATGGGTTGCACCCATAAAACCGTACCCAACTATGGCAACCCCAAGCTTTTCAGCCAAAAAGATAGCCTCCTCATCATCTTTCTATCATCCCTTCACATTTATATCCATCGGTTGCTTGGTTGGAAATGTTTTACATACCTCTTCCCGGTGGGGATAACGGATTCTCCGTGTACATCCTTAATGATATCCCCTTGCATTCATTGACTTAGAATAATTTATCAAGAAAAGACAGCTGATATTCATCAAGCCTAGGTTTCAATCTCCTTTGAACAACTTTAGAAATTTTTACAAGCATCGCGAATTGGGAACAGGAAATTGGTTTTAAAGACGTTACAAGGCTCCATTTTACAGATAAAAGTAATTTACTGGTTGAAGTAAGCTCTGCATTAAGAGTTTTTAGAAAGTTAAACTGTGTAATAGTTGTTCAATGAAGTCAAAGTGACCGGTTGCGGGGCTCCCGTTTATCTCCTTCTCGAAGCGGCAACGATTTTCATGATGTCCCTGTCTCTGACCTCGTATTCCTTAGGCATTGTAAGCCCTGTCCTAGCGTCTACGGCGTGGAGGAGGGTTTTCGCGAGGTCTGTATGGATTTCTCGGGCTAAGTCCATAATCGTGGCCTTGGGGGGGAGCAGGAAGACATCTGGTAGTACGTTGCCGTCGTGGTCTGTGAGGCTTTTCTCATCCTCTACCGGGTAGACGGCGTTCATGCGTAAGAGCTTGAAGACGGCGACGTTGAGGGCGAATTGTACACCTGTTCTCAGCCATTTGGATAAAACCTTTTTATGTACGTAGTCTAAAGCCCATACCTGTTTATCCGTGAGCTTGCTTTGATCCAGTATCCTGAAGTCCTCGTCGCCTGGGAGGTAGCGGACTAGCCCCTTCTGCTCAGCCCTTCTTAGGACAAGCTCAGCTTCGGCTGAGCATGAAACCACGGGTGTAGGTTTAAAGGTGTCTACCAGCCTCTTGTAACCCTCATCCGCTGTGGGTAAGTCCATCTTGTTAGCTATGATGATCGTTGGCTTCGACGCAAGTCGAAGCTGAGCTGCGAAACTCTTCGTATCTTCGTCGCTCCACTGGGATAAAGGCTTCGCATCTAAACCTGAAGCCTTCAGGGCTTCTAGTACACGAACCTCATCTACCCTTAACCCTGTGAAGGCCTTGAGAAGCACATCCTTCAACCTGTACTTCCGCGATTCGAGTAGGCGGAGCATCTGCGTGCGCTTCCCCTCAAGGATCTTCGTCATCCACATAACCAGCTCGTTCTCGATGTCCTTCACGTCCTGGGCTGGGTCTCCTGTGCCAGGCTCACATGTACGTCCTTCAGCGTCAACGCTTCCCGAGGCGTCTACGAAGTGGAGGAGGGCATCCGCTTGGGCGGCTACTGAGAGGAACTGGTTTCCAAGCCCCTTACCAGCCCAAGCACCCTTGATAAGCCCGGGGAGGTCGATGAGTTCAACTGGGATGAAGCGGAAGCCGTCGATGCAGGCGGAGTTCCTCGGGTTGTCCTTCACGTTGAACTCCGTGCATACGCAGAAGGTCTTCGTGTAGCCAACCCCGTAGTTAGGCTGCTTCGTGGTGAAGGGGTAGTTGGCGATCTCAGCGTTGAGCAGCGTAGCCGCGTCGAAGAAGGTTGTCTTCCCCGTGTTCGTCTTACCGATGATACCGATCTTAACCATGGAACCCCACCGCCTGTTTACTTACAATATGAGGGGAGACGCCTTATTTAAAACTTCAAGGCTAGACATGATTCCTTGAAGTTTTTCTCAAACTCGGTCATCTACCCTAAGCTATGTTTAGAAACTCCACCGGTCTCAAGCTTCTCCTAACCTTGAAGAACTTTCTCGAATGAGAGTTAGACGGAAAAACTTATATTTAATAACTTAAAAATGTTATTCGATGTGATTCCATGAAGGTCGCAAGGTTTCTGCTAATATGTATTTTGTTAACCTTACTAGTGTCAACACCAGTGTTTGGGGCTAAGCCTGGAAAGCCTCCTCCGCCACCATCGCTGTCACAAAAGCTTATTCTTAAAGAGGGTACCAACCAGTTAGCCGTCAGCGATACTTTTGCAAAGAAGGCAATCTACCTGTTTGACATCTGTTCCAACACAGAGTACGAGAACACTTGGAACAGTACCTCTGGATCCAGTGAATATGTGGATATTGGTGACGCTGACAACGATGGATATAAGGAGATCGTGTCGGTGTTCACGGTGTTCACCTCAAAGGGAGTAGGAAGAAGATGGGTTTCCGACTTACGGCTTAACCTTTGGGAAAACGGCTCTTTGTCCAGTCCAACAATAACGACTTCATTAGGCGATATCTTTCATTCTTCTGCAAGAGACTTGAAGATAGCAGATGCGGATAACGATGGAAAGAACGAAGTCGTTTTAGCATGCGGAAACTACATCGCAGTTCTCGAATACAGTTTCTTAATCTTGGGTTTTGAACTGCTATGGAAGAGTGAGGACACAGGTGCATTGATCTGGTCGGTGAGCATTGGCGATGTTGATAACGACGGCTTGAACGAGGTTGTTGGCGCACGATTTCGGGACGGCTACGCACTTGTATGGAAATACGCCGGAGGCGCTTGGGTTGAAGTGGGAAAGACTGAATCTATTGGGCAGTATAACATCGATTGTGCTGAAGTAGGAGATGTGGATAACGATGGTTTGAATGAGATCGTCGGGGGTGGAACCAGCAACAGGATCAACATCTGGAAGTTCAACGGAACAAATTACAAGAGCATTTGGATAAGTGATGACTTAGGCGGTTTCACTCAAGGCGTGGACGTGGGTGATGTTGACGGTGATGGAAGGAATGAGATAGTCGCTGGTGCATCTAATAGTACATTAAGCAAGCTTCACGTAATAAAATTCAATGTAACTCAGTACGCCATTGTTTGGAGTCACAATCTAGGTTCTCCCATAGATATCGTTCGTGTAGGAGATAGCGACAACGATGGAGAAAACGAATTCGTCGTAGGCGGGAAATATCTAAGCATCTTCAAACACGGAACAAGCCAATACTACCTAGCTTGGACAAGGAACTTGGGTGTCGAGTTGTCTTCGATCGCTATTGGATAAAAGAATCACGGTTTTCAAGGATTGTGGTATTCGTTTCGTAAAGTCATACCCGTCAATTTACAGAGGGCTTTCCAGAAAGATAGAGAGGAGAAGAGGAAGCCTAACGCGGATAATAAGAAAACAATCCCATGCTTCGCTTCAACATGGAATAGCTTTTCCACGGCTTCAAACTTCAAGCCGTTTTCTCCTGATGAGGACGAGGGGGTGATGGGGTATCGCTTTAAGCATCTCCCATGTGACCTCCGTGTAGCTAACACCGAATCTTTCAGCCATCTCCCAAACGTCCCTACCAGCCCCATAACCCCTAGCCTTATCGGCTAACTCACAGACCTTAAGTAGCTCATCCAAAGATTGAACGTGTCCTACAACCGCGATGGGTGTAGCTCTAGCCCTCAGCCTTAAAAAAGCGCCGAGGATGTAGGCGATGACGCCGCCCATGGGATGGATGCCTCTCACAGGGTTAGGCTTCGGTGTAAAGTGGAAGTTACGAAAAGTGAAGGTGCGGTCGCTGTCTGATACAGCTACGGTAACCCGCTTCCCCGTCGCCTTCAAAACCCGTTCATGAAGCCCCTCCGCAACCGTTTCAGGGTTCTTCAACGGGAGCGCGGCGTAAGACTGGGGCAGGTTAACCACGTCGATGCCTCCTTCAGAGGCGTGACGTAGGGCTTGGAGAAACCCCGCGTATCTGAGAACGGTTTCCTTATGGAAAGCCCCCTCAACGTTGGGGTACGCCCTCAGCCGCTTGATGGTTGAAACCCTCATATGGCATAGGTAGCCTAGGAACCAGCCCCACACCAGACGCATCCAAACCCCTGCGAGAAACCAAGCCATGGAACGGGGCTTATACAGTCCTTCATCCACGATGTTTCCTAACGCTGTTGAAACAGCCTTCTCAGAGACTACGAGAAAATCTCCATCCCTAACCACCGAGGCTACGCTCTGAATGACATTATTAACGTAATCAGTTCCTGGAACCCAGTACCTCCCAGTAAACACTCTATAACGGTA
>Ga0209314_10001356_pt1 | contig 10837 bp, 11 predicted proteins | sample I19B2metaG_FD_184146 | JGI IMG/M metagenome (GOLD analysis project Ga0209314, IMG submission 184146) | Lake sediment bacterial and archeal communities from Gulf of Boni, Indonesia to study Microbial Dark Matter (Phase II) - ​I19B2 metaG... | ecosystem: Environmental > Aquatic > Freshwater >...
TCGCTGAGCACCGAGAAGAAGAAGGGCATCATTGATCAGTTTAAGATGCACGAGGGCGACACCGGCTCGCCGGAAGTCCAGATCGCCATCCTGACGGAGCGCATCAACTACCTGACCGAGCATCTCAAGCTTCACAAGAAGGACCACCACTCGCGCCGGGGACTGCTGATGATGGTCGGCCAGCGCCGCGGCCTTCTCAACTACCTTCGGGACAAGAACGTGGAGCGGTACCGGGTCATCATCGATAAACTGGGCCTTCGCAAGTAACGACCGTAGGGGAGCGGCATGGCCGCTCCCCTTTGTTTTGTACCTCTTTTCGGGCGTGAACCGCGCACTGGAAGGAGATACTAGCGACTATGGAGAAAAATAGACCTTTGTTGTAATGAGAAAGGGTGGTTCCCTGGTGGAGAGGTTCTCCCTCGAGGTCGCGGGTCGTACACTGACCCTCGAGACCGGCCGTCTAGCCAAACAGGCAGGCGGTTCCGTGCTGGTCCGGTACGGCGAAACGACCGTGCTGGTGGCAGCGACGGCATCCGAAAAGCCGCGCGAAGGTATCGACTGGTTCCCGCTGACTGTGGACTATGAGGAGCGCCTGTACGCGGCTGGGCGCATTCCCGGCAACTGGTTCCGGCGTGAGGGGCGGCCCACCGCCAAGGCCATTCTCACGGCCCGCCTCACGGATCGGCCCATCCGACCCCTGTTCCCCGATGGGTTCCGCAACGACGTCCAGGTGGTGGCCACGGTGATGAGCGTCGACGGCGACAACGCGCCGGAGATCTGCAGCATCATCGGCGCCTCCGCCGCCCTGACCATCTCCGACGTCCCCTGGGGCGGCCCCATCGGCGCCGTCATCATTGGCCACATCGACGGCAAGTTGGTGGTCAACCCGAGCGCCGAGCAGCAGACCAGGAGCGACCTGCACCTGACCGTTTCCGGCACCCGGGATGCCATCAACATGGTTGAGGCCGGCGCCAACGAACTGCCGGAGGACCTCATGCTGGAGGCCCTGATGCTGGCCCACGAAGAGATCCGTCGCATCGTCGCCCTTCAGGACGAGATGCGGCAGAAGGTGGGCAAGCCGAAGCGCGAGGTCGTGCTGGCCAAGGCCCCGGAGGACATCGAGTCCGCCGTGCGCGCCACCGCTACCCAGCGCCTTCGCTCCGCCATGATGAATCCGGACAAACTGGCCCGGCAGGCCGATACGGAACGGGTCAAGGATGAGGTCATAGCCGAGCTGGCCCCGCAGTTCGAGGGCCAGGAAAAGGCCATCGCCAGGGCGATCGACGAGGTGCTGCGCGAGCAGTTCCGCAAGACCGTGGTGGAAGACGGCATCCGGCCCGACGGCCGCAGCTATACGGAAATCCGGCCCATCACCGTGGACGTGGGCATTCTGCCCCGCACTCACGGCACAGGCCTCTTCACCCGCGGGCAGACCCAGGTCCTGACCGTCGCCACCCTGGGCACCAAGGGCGACATCCAGGAGCTGGACGACCTGTCCCTGGAGGAAGAAAAGCGCTACATGCACCACTACAACTTCCCGCCCTTCTCCGTGGGCGAGACCCGGCCCATGCGCGGCCCCGGCCGGCGCGAGATCGGCCACGGCGCCCTGGCGGAGCGGGCCCTGGAGCCCATGATTCCGCCGGAGCAGGAGTTCCCCTACACCATCCGCCTGGTGTCCGAGACGCTGGAATCCAACGGCTCGTCCTCCATGGCTTCCGTTTGCGGCTCCACCCTGGCTCTGATGGATGCCGGCGTGCCCATCAAGGCGCCGGTGGCCGGCGTGGCCATGGGCCTGATCAAGGAGGGCGACAAGATCGCCATCCTGACCGACATTCAGGGCCTGGAGGACCACGAGGGCGACATGGACTTCAAGGTCGCCGGCACTGCCAACGGCATCACCGCCTTGCAGATGGACATCAAGATCAGCGGTGTGACCCGTGAAATCCTGGGGCGGGCCCTGGCCCAGGCCCGGGAAGGCCGCCTGTTCATCCTGGACAAGATGCTGGCCGTCCTGCCCGAGCCGCGCCAGGAGATGTCTCCCTACGCGCCGCGCATCATCACCATTCACATCGACCCCGACAAGATCCGCGAGGTCATCGGCCCAGGCGGCAAGATGATCAACAAGATCATCGCCGAGTGCTCCGAGGGCCGCGAGAAGATCGGCATCGACATCGAGGACGACGGCACCATCTTCATCGCCTCCGTCAACCGGGATTCCGGCGAGAAGGCGGTCAAGATGATCGAGACCCTGGTCAAGGACCCGCAGCCGGGCGAGGTCTACACCGGCAAGGTCACCCGCCTGATGGCCTTCGGCGCCTTTGTGGAGATCGCCCCCGGCAAGGAGGGCCTGGTCCACATCAGCGAACTGGCGCCGGAGCGTGTCGAGCGCGTGGAGGACGTGGTCAACGTGGGCGACGAGGTGACCGTCAAGGTCACCGAGATCGACAAGCTGGGCCGCGTCAACCTCTCGCGCCGCCTGGTGATCGACCCCGATGGCGAACCTCGCCCCTCCGGCGGCGACCGTGAGAGGCGGCCGGGCGGCTTTGGCGGTCGCGGTTCGGGAGGCCCCGGCGGTCCCAGCCGTGGTCCGGGAGGTCCCGGCGGGCGTGGGCCCGGCGGTCCGCGAGGCGGCCCCGGTGGCCCCGGCGGCCGGGGGCGGTAGGGATCTGCCTTCAACCATTCACCACATGCCAATGAGCGACTGAGAAAGACAGGGAGCGAGTAGACCGATGGGGGCCGGCTCGCTCCCGGTCGTTCAGCGGGGGGACAAGGAATGTCAGGCCATGTGGTTCGGACCCTGCCCGGAGGCCTCCGGGTGGTGGTGGAGGAGATTGCCCATGTGCGTTCGGCCACCATCGGCGTGTGGGTAGGCGCCGGTTCCCGCTTTGAGCAGCCGGAGGAGGCTGGTGTCAGCCATTTCATCGAGCACCTGCTGTTCAAGGGTACGGAACGCCGCACGGCCAAGCAGATCGCCGAGGAAATGGACGTCCTGGGCGGCTCCCTGAACGCCTTCACGTCCAAGGAGCATACCTGCTACTACACCAAGGTGTTGGACGAGCATCTGGACCGCGCCCTGGACCTTCTCACCGACATGGTTCTCCACTCGGTCTTCGACCCGGGGGAGCTGGAGAAGGAGCAGGGCGTCATCCTGGAAGAAATCAAAATGTACGAGGACACGCCGGACGAGCTGGTGCACGATCTCCTGGCCGAGCAGGCCTGGGCCGGCCACCCGCTGGGGCGCGTCATCATCGGTACCGCCGACACCGTGTCCGGTCTGGACCGGGCCAGGGTGCTGGACTATTTCGGCAGGTACTACCGCGCCGGCAACACGGTTGTGGCCGTCGCCGGCAACGTGCAGGCGGACCAGGTGGTGGAGGCAGTCGGGCGGGCCTTTGCCGGCCTCGCGCTGGGACCGGTGCGGCTGGAAGGCACCCCGGCCCTGGTGGTCACGGGGCGCGACCTGCGGGACAAAGACACGGAGCAGGCCCACGTCTGTCTGGGACTGCCGGGGGTGCCTCAGGACCACGACGACATGTACCCGCTGTACGTGCTCAATGCGGTGCTGGGGGGAGGCTCCAGCTCCCGGTTGTTCCAGACCATCCGCGAGGAGCGCGGCCTGGCCTACTCAGTCTATTCGTACCTGTCGTCCTACCACGACTCGGGCCTGCTGACCGTCTACGCCGGGTCCAGCCCGGAGGCCGCGCCCGAGGTTCTGGAGCTGGTACTGCAGGAGTTGGCCGCCCTGACCCGGGGCGAGGTGACCGCCGCCGAGGTGGACCGGGCAAAGGAGCAGATGAAGGGCCAACTGATGCTCAGCCTGGAGTCGACCAGCAGCCGCATGACGCGGCTGGGCCGGTCGCTGCTGTCACGCGGCCGGGTGCAGACGGTGGACGAGGTGCTGGCCAGGCTTTCAACGGTCTCCCTGCAGGACGTGCAGGGTCTGTCGGAGCGGCTCTTCCAGAACCGGGGCATGGCCCTGGCGGCGGTAGGGCCGGACCTGGGGTCGTTGGCGGACATTTCGCTGGGGCTCTAGGCGAAGGCTATGGGGGAATGGAAATGGAAGCCAGTCGGATCACGGTGCGGGTGCGTCGGGATGCGGGAGACGCCGACCTGCCTCTGCCGCAGTACATGACGCCCGGCGCCGCCGGTCTTGACCTCTTTGCGGCGGTGCGGGACGAGGTGGTGCTGACCCCCGGGGGGAGCGCCCTGGTGCCCACCGGCCTCTACCTGGAGATTCCGCCGGGGTTCGAGGCGCAGGTGCGCCCTCGCAGCGGCCTGGCCCTGCGGCACGGCGTTACCATGCTCAACGCGCCGGGTACCATTGATTCCGATTACAGGGGCCAGGTTCAGGTCATCATGATAAACTTGGGGCAGGAGCCCTTTGTTATCCATCGCGGCGAGCGAGTGGCTCAACTGGTGTTCGCCCGCGTCGTGCAGGCCGAGTGGGAACCGGTGGCGGAGTTGACCTCCAGTCAGAGAGGCGAGGGTGGGTTTGGCCATACGGGACGCTAGGGCCTTGCTGGTTGCGACGACCGGCCGGCGACGGTAGGGCCGGGTTAGACAGAGAGCCGATCGCGGCTACAAGGAGGCCCGAGTCCGTTGGAACCGGTACAAGGAGAACAGGTTCGGGAACTGCTCCTTGAGTTGGAGCGTTTGCGCGAGCGTTTGCACGGCTTTGTGGGTGCCGAATACAGCCCGAGGCGCCTGCAGGAGGCCCGGGAGTTGTCCGACCGGCTGGACGAACTGGTGGTGCGGTACACCCGACTGCTGCAGGAGGCGCAGGCCGGCGACTGACCCGGCCGGCGATGTCATCCAGTGATGCCATCGGGCGATGCCATCCGGCGATGCCGGCCCGCATCAGTCTGGCCCGCCCTGGGAACACTCCCTGCGGAGGGATGCCCATGGCACGGACCGTGGAGGGGGTCTTTCGCTCCCAGGCTCAGGCGGAGAAAGCCCTTCAGGAGCTTAAGGAACGTGGCCTGGATCGCGACGTTGCACTGGCCCCGTCGGGGACCAGCGAGGTTCGCCCTGAAGGCCTGGGGCAGACCGTCCTGCCGGCCGGGCTGTCCGGTGGCGGCGGCGGAGCCCTGGGGATGAGCCGGGCCGACTGGTTTCAGGCGCCCTACCACATCCAGGTGACGACCAGTGCCAGCCGGGCCCCCGAGGTGGCCCAGGTGCTGCGCCGATACGGCGCCGAAGATGTCGACATGACTTAAAGTGTAGCTTTATAAGCAAACCCGCGTGGGCCCGCCGAAAACGGCGGGCCCTTTTGGTCTGCCGGCGGGGTCGGGGGAGGCTTCCAAACCAGGGAGAATCTACAAAATTACGCACGTAAAAAGAAGGAAATGGAAACACCCGCGCAGAATCAGTGCCCAAATACGACAAAATTCGAGTGAAAGAAGGGTTGACCGTGCAAGGAGGAGGTCGTCAGGTCGTCATCTTTGAGGTGGCGTCCGAGTGGTACGGCCTGGACGTCACTACCGTCCGCGAAATCGGCACCCTCGGGCACGTTACGCCCGTGCCCGGCGCCAGTGAACTGGTGGAGGGGGTTATTGACCTCCGCGGTCAGGTGATTCCGGTGTTGGATCTGCGCAAGCGATTCGGTTTCGCCCCTGCTGAAGGGTCCAGTGCCCGGCGCGTGGTCGTCACCGAGTTCGGTGAACACCGCCTGGCCCTGGTGGTGGACGGCGTCTCCCGCGTCCACTGGATCAACGACGGGGACATCGAGCCGCCTTCACCGATGGTGTGCCGGCAGGGCCTGAACTTCATCGAAGGCGTGGCCAGGCTGGAGGGCCATCTGGCCATCCTCATCCGGCTGGGCGACCTGCTGACGGACCAGGAGCGGGTCAGCCTGAGCGATATCGGCCAGTCCGTGGCCTAGTCCAGGACCTGGAGGAGGGGATTCAGCAATGCCGGACGGCGAACAGCAAATCGTGGTGTTTCAGTTGGGCAACGAGCTCTACGGCGTGGACATCGGCCTGGTGCGGGGCGTGGAAGCCCTGAGCAGCATCACCCGCATCCCCCGCACGCCCCGGTATATCAAGGGCGTCATCAACCTGCGCGGCCGCGTCATCCCCGTGGTGGACCTGAAGCTGCGCCTTGGCCTCCCGACGCAGGCCATTGCCGACTCCAAGATCGCCGTCATTGAGGCGGACGGGCAGACCATCGGCGTCATGGTGGACGGTGTCTCGGAGGTCGCCACCATCGCCCAGGACGACGTGGATCCCCCCAGCGCCGTAGGCAGCGGCGTCGACGTAGACTACATCCTTGGCGTGGCGCGGCGCGGGGAGCGCCTGATCACGCTCCTGGACCTGGCCAAGGCCCTGGTCCGAACTGATCGGGCTGACACGGCCCTCATCCGCTAGGAGGTGCAGCCCATGGCCCTGGAATTTGACGCCTCGCCGGAGGACTTGAAGGTCTTCCTGGACGAAGCCGACGAACAGTTGCAGCTGCTCGAGGAAGACATCGTTAAGATGGAGCGGGATGGAGAGGACGATGAACTCGTCCAGGAGATCTTTCGGGCGGCTCACACCTTGAAGGGCTCCTCGGCCACCCTCGGGCACAAGCGGATGGCCGAGCTGACCCACGTCATGGAAAACGTGCTGGACAGAATCCGGAAACACCGTCTGGAACTGAGCACGCCCCTGGTGGACACCCTGTTCGCCTGCCTCGACGCCCTTCGCGCCCTGAAGGAAGAGATCGTGACCGGCCAGGAGTCCGCCGTGGACCTGGCGTCGCTGGTGCACCGGCTGACCGATGCCGGCGCCGGGGCCGGCTCCGTCCAGGCCCCTGCTCAGGCGGAGGCGGACGCCGGCCTGCCGGGCGTGGACTGGCAGGTGGGTTCCAAGCTGGCCGAGGCCAGGGAGCACGGGCTGCACACCTATCTGGTCACGGCGGCTGTGGACATGAACAGCGCCATGCCCTCCGTGCGGGCTTTTCAGATTCTGATGAACCTGTCCCAGGGAGCTGAGGTGCTGGCCTCCCGCCCCACCCTGGAAGAGGTGGAGGAAGAGAAGGTCACCAGCCCTATGGTCATCCTGGTCGCCGCCGCCGTCACCTCCGACGCCGTGCGGCAGCTGGTGGTCGATGTCCCGGACGTCCTGGGCATCACGGTCAAGCCGTATGAGGCCGAGGAAGAGGCCCAGCCGGCCCAGTCCGCGTCCGAGAACGGCGGCCCGAAGCAGAACGGCGATGCCGCCGCGGCCCGAGGGCGGGGCGGGCGCACGGTCCGCGTGGACGTGGAGGTCCTGGACAACCTGATGAACCTGGTGGGTGAGCTGGTCATCGACCGCACCCGCCTTACCCAGATCTCCGCCACATCCGACACGGACGACCGCGACTCGGAGGTCTCCCAGGAGTTGGGCCGCACCTCCGGCCACATCGCGCGGGTGACCAGCGAACTGCAGGAGGAGATCATGCGGGCGCGCATGCTGCCCGTGGACAACCTGTTCAAGAAGTTCCCGCGCATGATGCGGGACCTGTCCCAGAAGGCCGGCAAGGAATGCGACTTCATCATGCGCGGCGAGGAGACGGAACTGGACCGCTCGGTCATCGAGGAGATCTCCGACCCGCTGATGCACCTGCTCCGCAACTCCGTGGACCACGGCATCGAGCCGCAGGAGGACAGGGTCAAGGCCGGCAAGCCGGCCCGCGGCCAGGTTATTCTGGAGGCCAGTCACGAGGAGAACTCCATCGTCATCACGGTTCGCGACGACGGCCGGGGCATCGACCCGGAGAAGATCCGGGCCAAGGCCGTGGAGAAGGGGTTCCTGGCCGAGGATGCGGCCCGCCGCCTGTCCGATCGCGAGGTCATCGAGCTGATCTTCGCTCCCGGCTTCTCCACCGCCGACAGGGTTACGGATATCTCCGGCCGGGGCGTGGGGATGGACGTCGTTCACAGGAATATCGAGAAGCTGAACGGGCACATCGAAATCGAGAGCGCCCTGGGCCAGGGCACCGAGTTCCGCGTCAAGCTGCCGCTCACCCTGGCCATCATCCGGGCCCTGCTGGTCACCCTCAAGGGGACGGTCATGGCCATCCCCCTGACCTCGGTCACCGAGACCCGTCGCATCAGGGGTTCGGAGATCCAGCGCATCAAGACCCGCGAGGTCATTGTGGTCCGCGGCCACGTGGTCCCGCTGCTCCGGCTGGAGGAGGCCTTTGGCCTGGAGGAGGAGCGGCAGGCCGAGAGCGAACAGCACAGCGGCCTGTCGGCTCAGGTCGTGTCCAGGGGCGAGGAGGTCACCGTCGTCATCGTCAACCTGGGGCAGAAGCAGATGGCCATCGCCGTCGACGCCCTGCTGGGCGAGATGGAAGTGGTCATCAAGTCCCTGGGCAAGCTCATCGGCGACGTCCCCGGCATCTCCGGCGCCGCCATCCTGGGCGACGGCAGCGTGGCCATCATCCTGGACGTGCCGGGACTGGTGCAGACGGCGCAGCGGGAGGGCCGGTTCGCGGAACCGGCGCGGGCGGGGTGACCGCCCCGCTGAGCCGCATGGACCGCCTGCAGATCGCCGTAGCGCGGGGCCTGAAGCAGGCGGGGCAGGGCCTGTCGGAAATGGTCGGCCGACCCATCCGCATCTCTGCGCCTGTCGTTGAGCTTGTGCCGACGGAGGACGTGGCCATCCGGGCCGGCGGGCCGGAGCAGGTGGTCGTGGGTATCTACCTGGGGGTCACCGGACAGGTCACGGGCCATGTGCTGCTCATCTTTCCCTCCGCTGCCGCCCGACGCCTGGCCGGCATGCTCTGGGAGGGGCCGGTGACCGAGGACGACCTGCCCCTCACGGGTGAGGACGTCTCCGCCCTGGCTGAGGCAGGCAACGTCACCACCTCGTTCTTCTTCAATCACCTCTCCGATGATTCCGGCCTGATCATCGCCCCCACCGCCCCCACGGTGGTGGAGGACATGCTGGGGGCCGTGCTGGATGGGGTCCTGGCCGAGCTGTCGCTGTACGGCGACCAGGCCTTGCTGACGCAGACCATCTTTTCCGGGCCGTCCGGTGACCTCACCGGGCAACTGATCTTCCTGCCGCACCTTTCTACGCTGCAGACTTTGATGGAGGCCCTTCGGGAGGAAGCATGAACGATCACCACACGGTGGCCGTGGGGCTGGGAGAGCTGGCCCTGGGCACCGGGGCGCAGGACCTGCTGGTGTGTTACGGCCTGGGGTCCTGCATCGGCATCGCCGCGTACGACCCGGTCGCCCGGTTGGCCGCGCTCGCCCACGTGGTCCTGCCGGACTCGTCGCTGTCCCACGGCCCCGACAAGAATGCCAAGTTTGCCGACAAGGCCGTGCCGGCCCTGCTCACTGCCCTGACCGCGCGCGGCGCCGCCGCGTCGCGCCTGGTGGCGAAGATCGCCGGCGGGGCCCAGATGCTTAACACGTCGCCCCTGGCATCGCGCCTGGATATCGGCGCGCGCAACGCGGAAGCCGTCAAAGCGGCTCTGGCGCAGGCCGGGGTGCGGCTGGCTGCTGAAGATATCGGTGGGAACTACGGACGGACCCTGCGGCTCTTCACCGGGACGGGGCGGGTCCAGGTTTCCACCATCGGCCGCGGCGAGAAGGACCTGTAGGAAGAGAGGAGAAAAACCGTGCCCAAGATTCTTCTGGTGGACGATGCTGCGTTCATGCGCATGCGGTGCGCCAAGTTGTTGACCGAGAACGGCTACGAAGTGGCCGAGGCGGAGAACGGGGCTGAGGCGGTAGCCAAGTACGGCGAGCTGAAGCCTGACCTGGTTCTGATGGATATCACCATGCCGGTGATGGATGGCATTCAGGCAGTGCGCGAGATCAAGGGGGGCGACCCCGCCGCCAAGGTGGTCATGGTCTCGGCTCTGGGCCAGCAGACCATGGTCATGGAGGCCATCAAGGCGGGGGCCAAGGACTTCGTGGTAAAGCCCTTCCAGCCGGATAAGATCCTGGACACCGTAAAGCGCCACGCGGGGTAGGTGGTGGCATGGACAGGCCCATACGGGTGCTGGTAGTGGATGATTCCGCCTTCATGCGCAAGGTGCTCACCGACCTGCTGGGTCAGGACCCTGAACTGCAGGTGGTAGGCGCGGCGCGCGACGGGCTGGACGCCCTGGACAAGGTAGAGACGCTGGCTCCGGACGTGGTCACCCTGGACGTGGAGATGCCCCGGCTGGACGGCCTGGGCACCCTGCAGGAACTGATGCGGCGGCGCCCGCTGCCCGTGGTCATGGTCTCGTCTCTCACCCGGGCCGGCGCTGAAGTGACCATTCGGGCCCTGGCCGCCGGCGCCGTTGACTTTGTCGCCAAGCCCTCCGGCTCCATCTCCCTGGACATGGCCAAGGTGGCGGGGGAACTGGTGGCCAAGGTAAAGGCGGCCCGGCGGGCACGCCCCCGGGTGGCGGAGCCGCCGGCAGCGTCGGAGGCTTCCGCCGACGAGGCCGCGGCTGCGGCTCAGGCAGCTGCCGCCACTGTCGCTGAGGGCCGCGCCCCGGCCACCCTGCGGCTGCTGACACAGCGGGTAGTGGTCATCGGCTGCTCGACCGGCGGTCCCGGCGCCCTGCACCAGGTGCTGCCGCGGCTTCCCGCCGACCTGGCGGCGGGCGTGCTGGTGGTCCAGCACATGCCGCCGGGGTTCACCCGTTCACTGGCCGACCGCCTCAACGAAATCTCCCCCCTGCGGGTGCGAGAGGCCCGGCCCGGCGACCGGGTGGAGGCGGGACTGGCTCTGGTGGCTCCGGGAGGCTACCACATGATCGTCGGACCGGGTCAGACCATTCGCCTCAGCCAGGACCCACCCTTGCACGGCGTGCGGCCGGCTGTGGATAAGACCCTGGAGTCCGTGGTGCCGGTCTTCGGCCGGCACAC
>Ga0209314_10001359_pt1 | contig 10833 bp, 9 predicted proteins | sample I19B2metaG_FD_184146 | JGI IMG/M metagenome (GOLD analysis project Ga0209314, IMG submission 184146) | Lake sediment bacterial and archeal communities from Gulf of Boni, Indonesia to study Microbial Dark Matter (Phase II) - ​I19B2 metaG... | ecosystem: Environmental > Aquatic > Freshwater > Lake...
GGCTGGCAGACCACATGGGAGGGCTATAAGGTGTCGATGGCAGGGCTTTTTCATCACATCTGCCTCCTCAAGCGAAGAAAACTTATGCAACTGGTGGGTCAATTCTTAAAAACAGACTACTTACAGAATTCGCTTATTGCAGGAAGCGCGCTTCCGAACTATCTAATCATATATAATGAACGAATTATTATGTTTCAATTGAGCTTTCATTTTTTGAACAGCAAAGATACCCTTGAGGATTATTTAGAGAAGATGTCAGGGAAATCCGTTTCCCTGACCATTACAGACAACTCTACCAGTCTGCTTTCAATAAGAACAAAAAGCAATTTGGTTTCTGTCAGAATGCACTGGATGTTTCTCAATGCTGATGATGAAGTTATCAGGGAGATGGCCAGTTTCATTAAAACAAGGAAGGGCCGGACACCACTTATCAGGAAATTTATCAGAGAAAATCAGATTAGTATAAAAAAGAGAGAGCAAAATTCCAGACAACTCAGCATTCGCACGCAGGGAAGATTTCACAATCTTAGAGAGATTTTCGATGATCTCAATAATGAGTATTTCGGAGGGAGAATAACAGCGTCGATCAGCTGGGGAAAAGAGAATGCACGGAGGGCAGTAAGGAACCGCACGTTGGGCAGTTACTGCGGACATACTGATACCATAAGGATAAATCCCGTCCTGGACAGGAAAAATGTCCCGTGCTACTTCATCAGGTATGTTGTTTATCATGAAATGCTTCACAGTGACGTAGAAGAGGAAAGGAAAAACGGCAGGAGATCGGTGCATTCCTCCAAATTTCGAAAACTGGAGCGGCTGTTCAAAGATTATGGGAAAGCCGTATTATGGGAGAAAAGGCAAGCTTGGAAGAGCTGAAGTATAGAAGGACTGAAGTCAGAAGGATAGTTCTATTTTAAATTATGACCAAGGTGGTGTTAAGAAAATAAATTTCTGTTTTATTGATACTTCCTATCCCTTTGCAGTAAAGACCTCTTATAATATTATTGTTTCTCTTATTGAAATCTCTGAAATTAACCGATCATACTAGTTTTATACAATGAAAAGATTTTATAAAAAGAAAATAGACATGAAGACGTATGCACTCATATCTGTTCTGGTCTTTCTCTGCGGGTGCACCAGTGCTATCAATTCGCCTTCGAAATGGTTCGATAGTGACCATTCAGTTGCGAAGGACATTCTGGAACCGATTAATAAGGCACGTTCGAAAGGCACGATGTGCGGCAATAGATATTATAAGCCAGCCCGTCCTGTTGTCTGGAATGATACACTTGGAAAGGCAGCATTACAGCATTCTCTGGATATGGCTGAGAAAGGTTTTCTCAGTCACAAAGGTTCTGAAGGGAGCGATCCAGGGGAAAGGCTTTCAAGGGTTGGTTACCTGTGGGTTTCATATGGAGAGAATGTAGGTCAAGGGTATCGAACTGCTCAGGATGCAGTGAGCGCATGGTTGAAAAGCGAGATACATTGTAAAAATATCATGAATCCTGAATTTAAGGAAGCAGGGGCTTCGTATGCAAAAAGCAGTAATCAGAGAAGTTACTGGACCCTGATGTTAGGTAACCCTAAACAGTAAGGAGGGGCAATGATAAAGTTTAAGGGAATCAATCACCTGGCGATGGTAACAGGAGATATGGACAGCACGATCCGCTTCTGGAGGGATTTATTAGAGATGAGATTAGTAGCTGGATATGGTAAACCTAACTATCGGATCTACTTCTTCGAAATCTCAGGTTATGATTGCATTGCTTTTTTCGAGTGGCCTGATGTCAAACCCATTCCTGAAAAAGATGCTGGAGTGGCAGTTAAGGGTCATGTAGTATTTGACCATGTATCCTTTGGAGTAGAAACTGAAGACGATCTCTGGAAGATAAAAGACAAACTTTCTGCAGCTGACGTTTGGGTATCGGAGGTGATTGATCACGGTTTCATCCACTCAATCTATACCTTTGACCCTAATGGTATATCTGTCGAGTTCAGTCATAATGTCAAAGGTATCAATATCCATAAAAACCCAAGAATGGCAGACCAAGCACCTTCACATGTTACACAGGAAGGCCTGGAACCACAGATTGATAAATGGTCTCAGGTTGAAAAACCCACTCCGCTTGATGAACGCACGATTTACCCCGGCTTTGGAAGTGAGTTTTTCATAAAAGGGGAAAGAAGCAAGGTGAAAAGAACCAGTAACATTTCACTGAGAAAAGAAATACCTTGACAACTTTGACTTAAAAAATGGTATACTTCTTACAACTAAAACTCACATAAAGTATCAATCAAAAGACTTTCTCTTTTAAAAATAAAGTTCAATCCTTCACATAGAGGTCAGGGGGAAATGACAAAGTTATTCACATCAATATTGCTGTTGCTATTATTGTTATGGATGCCCGTTAACGTCACTGCCAGTGAAGAGCTCCATGCGATAAAAGAACATGAGTCAACAAATCAACTTTATGACCGGGCAATACAATTTTTTACTCAGAAGATGCCGGAAATGTTCGAAAAGAGACTCAACAACTCTTATCAATATATAGATTTAGTAACAGAAATATTTCAGGAGAAAGGCATCCCTGCTGAGATAGCGTATCTCCCCCTTATCGAGAGCGAATTCTCTCCTCTGATCGTTGGCCCGGGCAATGCTGTCGGACTTTGGCAGTTTGTAAAGAGTACTGCACGGCAGTATGGTCTCAGGATAGATAAATACGTGGATGAGCGGAAGGACCCAGTCAAGTCTACGTACGCAGCAGCTTATTACCTGAGAGATCTCCACTCCATGTTCGGTGCCTGGGATATTGCCCTTGCGGCATACAATGCAGGGGAAGGAAAGATTAAACGTATATTGAATAGAGGTAAGTTTGATTGCTTTCCCGTTGTAATAAAACGCTATTTAGCTTCTTTTGCGGCTGCATTTACTATCGCCCAGGATCCGGAAAGATACGGATTTGAGTCATATCAGGGCATGCAAAAAATAGATATGGATTATAGAGAAATAGTCACAGATAAAGTTATCAGTTTGAAAACTCTCGCAGAAAAGTTTAATACAACTGTCAAAGCAATAAAACAATTAAACCCTGCCCTCCTTACAGATGCTACACCCCCTTACCCGTATGTGATACGTTTGCCGAACAGTTAAATCCTCAGTCGTTTTTGATATTTCTTTTTAAGTAGAGGAGCAACTCTTCGCCCTGACTATGCCTGATAACTGTTACTGAAGCGTTGGCGAGTTTATCAGGAATGCCTGGAGCATCGGTAAGGAGTTCAAGAAAACATAATCAAGGGAAAAACAATATTTATTTATTTATTTATTTATTTAGTGAGTGAGTGAGACAAATACCTACAGAGCAATGAGAAAAACTCTTACAAGATTATCAGACTTTTTCTGATACCATTCTTTGGATCGCCGTTCTATACTGCACAGAGTGAATGATAACAGAAACAAAAGTTCTGACAATCCTACTCAAAAGTTAGAAAAGGCTACATTTGCCGGGGGTTGCTTCTGGTGCATGCAAGCCCTCTTTGATAAGGTAAAGGGAGTAGTCTCTACCACCGTAGGATATACTGGCGGCCATAAGGAAAACCCTACCTACGAAGGAGTGTGTTCAGGCAAAACAGGACATACTGAAGCTATTGAGATACTGTACGATCCTTCCCAGGTTACGTATTCAGAACTGTTGGATATTTTCTGGAAAAACATTGAACCAACAATGCTGAACAGACAATTTGTTGATTTCGGGACTCAATATAGAACAGCCATTTTTTATCATAACGAAGAGCAGAAAAGATTAGCTGAAGCTTCTAAAGAAAAACTGGAAATATCAGAACAATTTGAGAAACCTATTGTTACTGAAATAAAGCCAGCCTCAACATTCTATAAAGCCGAGGAATACCACCAAAAATATTATGAGAAGAAGCCAATCAGGTATGCGTTTTATGAGTCTCACACAGGGAGAAAACAATATTTAAAGGAGATATGGGCAAGGGATTCAAAGTACTGATTGCCATCACTACTCTATTCTTGTGTGCCGTTGTAATAATAGCGAATGTCACCGTATCGAGTGGGAAGGAGGGGAAAATGCTGAAGAATCAGAAGATCACTATTTATAATGCAAGCAAAGGTGTCCTGGAAGAAGTTGACAGAGTAGTGAAAACTGACCAGGAGTGGAAAAAGCTTCTCACTCTCGAGGAGTTCAAAATTACAAGGAAGAAAGGAACAGAAAAGGCCTTTACGGGAAAATACTATACTCATAAGGAAAAGGGGTTCTATCAGTGTATAGGTTGTGGCACTAACCTCTTCAGCTCAGATACAAAGTTTGAATCAGGGACTGGCTGGCCGAGTTTCTGGGAATCCATTTCAAAATATAACATCAAGACTGAGCGCGATGCTTCTCTTTTCATGGAGAGGACAGAGGTGTTATGTGCCCGGTGTGATGCCCATCTCGGCCATGTATTCAACGATGGCCCGCCTCCGACAGGACTCCGCTACTGTATCAATTCAGCAGCATTGAAATTTGTGGAAAGGGTTGAAACATCGAGAAAAAATACTCAAAGGGCATAAAAATCATAAAAATCGTAAGATAAAATCCTACAAAGCAAAGAGACAGTTTCCTACAAAAAAATCAGACAAATACTGATACTCATTTTTTATTGTTTACCTTATTATATTTTTAGAAGCAGACTCAAATGGATCTGCTTCTACCCCTCGTGAGGGGCCTCCCATACCCCAAGGCCCCTCTCCCTCCTTTCTAACTGACAAACAACGCTACCCTTAACTTTTAACTCGCAATCACATGAAGGTATATAAGCTCTGTTTCTTCATTCACTTTTTGAATGGAGTGTGTTTCTTTAGGTTCAACAAAGAGTAAATGCCCTTTCCTGATTGAAACGCTCTTCCTATTTATGAAGAATACCGCATCACCCCGGATGCAGTAGAACACCTCAACATAATCAGAATGTGAATGTTCGGAAGCGCTGTCTCCAGGCTGAAGAATAATATGGCTTATATGCTTTACAGAGGGAAGGACACTCTCGCGAGAACCTTCTTTTTCAACCCGGGATCATGGCTGACAGGTTCATACAGAGTTTCATGCAGAGAGAAGAGTTTCATGGCATTGGATGGTTCATCATATTATGTTCCATATGATGTATGATGTATTAATTTCTTTGAGCATCTGCTCTGATGGTTTTTCAACTTTTATCTCCATTTCATCCTCCTAAAATGTGTACAACTATTTTCCTGTGCCTCTCCCTGTTGTCGAAATCTATAAAGACTATTTGTTGCCATGTCCCCAGCACGAGCTTTCTCTCTATGAAGGGAATGGAGAGGGAAGGTTTCATCAGGGCTGCCCTGACATGGGAAAAACCGTTACCATCTCCCCAGCGTCTGTCATGTTCATATGGGACATTTGATGTACAATTTTCTCCAGAACCCTCTGCAAGTCTTTAATGACACCTATCTCATATTCTATTGTTGTGATCGCGCCAGTAGAACCAGGGCAGAAAACCGTGACCAGACCGTTTTCGATGCCTGATTGCTCTACGACTTGAATAACCTTAGCAGTGATGTCAATGGTATCACCGAAACCTTTCGTATTGATTGCAAATGTATCGGTAAAAATCATTGTTTCAGCTTTCTCCCTGGTAACATTAAAGATCTTTTCATTGCCCGTAAGGTCTTGCTTCACTCTATTCTACAATACTATGGTTCTCTTTTTATTCGTGAAATAACACTCAACTTAGGTTATAATTTACAACCTGTGTCATTAAGGAAGATCGTTTATCCGATTATCAACAGGAGTGAGAAGGTACTATGCCGAGGCGTGATGATATAAAGAAAGTAATGATTATCGGTTCAGGACCAATCGTGATAGGACAGGCCTGCGAGTTCGATTATTCCGGTACCCAGGCGTGTAAAGCCCTTCGGAGTCTGGGCTACGAAATTCTGCTTGTTAATTCAAATCCTGCGACCATTATGACAGACCCCGGGATGGCAGACTTTACCTATATTGAACCGTTAACCCTCGACGCCATGAATGAAATTATCAAAAAGGAAAGACCTGATGCGCTTCTCCCGAACTTAGGCGGTCAGACTGGTTTGAATCTTTCTTCTCAACTGGCACAAACGGGAGTGCTTGACAAATATGGCGTCAGGGTCATAGGTGTTGAAGTGGATGCTATCAAGCGCGGAGAAGACCGCATTGCCTTCAAAGAAACCATGAACATGCTGGGAATAGAAATGCCAAGGAGCAAACCAGCCTTCAGTGTAAAGGAGGCAGAAGAAATCGCTAACGAACTTGGATATCCCGTCGTTATCCGCCCTGCTTACACACTGGGTGGAACAGGGGGCGGTCTGGTTTACAATACAGAGGAACTGCAAGCGGTAGCAAGCCGTGGTCTTTCAGCAAGTATGGTCGGCCAGATACTCATCGAAGAATCAGTACTTGGATGGGAAGAACTCGAACTGGAAGTTGTTCGTGATGCCAAAAACCAGAAGATTACCGTTTGTTTCATCGAAAATGTTGATGCCATGGGCGTCCACACCGGCGATTCATTCTGTACGGCACCAATGCTCACCATCGATAGCGAACTCCAGAAGCGTCTTCAAAAATATTCATACGATATTGTCGAAGCTATCAAGGTGATTGGTGGCACAAATATACAGTTCGCCCACAACCCTAAAACAGGACGAGTAGTAGCTATTGAGATAAACCCCAGGACTTCTCGCTCTTCTGCTCTTGCCTCTAAGGCTACTGGCTTTCCTATCGCGCTGGTCTCTGCCAAACTGGCAGGTGGCATGACCCTCGATGAGATCCCTTACTGGAGAGAAGGTACACTCGAGAAATACACACCTTCAGGAGACTATGTGGTGGTTAAATTCGCCCGCTGGGCCTTTGAAAAGTTCCACGGTGTGGAAGATAAGCTGGGAACCCAGATGCGTGCTGTTGGCGAAGTCATGAGCATTGGTAAAATATATAAAGAAGCCTTCCAGAAGTCTATCCGGTCTCTTGAGATCGGACGTTACGGACTCGGCTTCGCAAAAGATTTCAATAAGAAACCATTGAAAGAACTGATGGATCTTTTAAGTGAACCCTCAAGTGAGCTGCAGTTTATCATGTATGAAACCCTGCGTAAAGGTGCAAACATACAGGATCTTTATGAAAAAACACACATCAAACCCTTTTTTATTGAGCAGATGAAGGAGCTCGTTGATCTGGAAGAAAAAATACTTCAATACAGGGACAAGGAGTTGCCTGATGATCTTCTGAGCAAAGCAAAAAGGGACGGATTTGCAGACAGGTATCTCTCTCTGCTTCTTGGTATCCCGGAAAAACAAATCAGGCAACGGAGAACTTCCCTGGGCATTATACAGGGGTGGGAGCCTGTGCCGGTCAGCGGCGTTGAGAATGCGGCTTATTATTTTTCCACGTACAATGCACCCGACAAAGTCCAGGTAAGCAAAAGGCGAAAAGTAATGGTGCTGGGCGGTGGACCGAACCGTATTGGCCAGGGAATTGAGTTTGATTACTGCTGCGTACACGCTGCATTTGCATTGCGCGATGAGGGATATGAATCAATTATGGTCAACTGCAATCCTGAGACAGTCTCAACAGATTACGATACCTCTGATAAGCTCTATTTTGAACCCCTAACTGTTGAAGATGTTTTCAGTATCTATCAGAAGGAAAAACCGGAAGGCATTATCATACAGTTTGGCGGCCAGACCCCGCTCAATATTGCCAGTGAACTGGCAGAAGCAGGAGTGAAGATTCTGGGAACAACGCCAGAGACAATCGACCTTGCAGAGGATCGCGACCGCTTCCGAAAAATGATGAGCAAGCTCGGCATACCACATCCTGAATCGGGAATGGCAAGCAACCTTGAACAAGCCCTTGCCATTGCAAAAAAAATAGGCTATCCCCTCATGGTGAGGCCTTCTTATGTTCTTGGTGGACGTGGAATGGAGGTGGTGCATGATGAGGAGATGCTCGGCCAATATGTTGCTGCTGCTGTTGATATATCTCCTGAACGACCTATCCTGATAGACAAGTTTCTGGAAAATGCTATTGAAGCCGAAGCAGATGCAATTGCTGACGGCACCGATGCATTTGTACCTGCAGTGATGGAGCATATCGAGCTGGCAGGTATACACTCTGGTGATTCTGCATGCGTTATTCCTCCGGTAAGTATCCCAAAAAAACATATCAAAACCATCTATGAGTATACGAGAAGAATTGCGATAGAGCTGAACGTGGTGGGCCTCATGAATATCCAGTATGCAATTGCACATGATACTGTCTTTGTTCTTGAAGCTAATCCGCGTGCATCGAGAACCGTACCTCTGGTATCAAAAGTATGTAATATTCCCATGGCACGCCTTGCAACCCAGATTATGCTCGGCAAGAAACTCTCTGACCTTGATCTGAAGCCAAAGAAGATCTCCCACTTTGGGGTTAAGGAAGCGGTATTCCCTTTCAACATGTTCCCTGAGGTAGATCCACTCCTCGGGCCGGAGATGCGTTCAACAGGAGAGGTGCTCGGAATGGCCGATTCCTTCGGCCTTGCCTATTTCAAAGCCGAGGAAGCTACAGGTCTCCGCCTTCCCTTAGGAGGTACTGTCCTGATTACTGTCTTTGATAAGGACCGTCAAGCTGTCCCTGAAATAGCCAGCCAGTTTAAGAAACTGGGATTTAAAATAAAGGCTACTGAGGGAACCTGCAAGTTTCTGGCTGAACATGGAATCGAAACCGAACGCATCCTCAAAATGCATGAAGGCAGGCCTAATATCGTTGATGCGATTAAAAACGGAGAGATTCAACTGGTCATTAATACCCCGAGTGGCAAACTGGGAAAATATGACGATTCATACATCCGCAAGGCTGCAATCAAGTACAAGGTGCCTTATATAACGACCTTGGCTGCAGCAAGTGCTGCAGCCAAGGGGATTGCCGCTTACCAGCAGGCACATGGGGAAGTCAAGTCACTCCAGAGTTACCACGCAGATATAAAATAATTAATTTCTGAAATTCACATTTTCATCATCAGAGATTTTATAGGTTTCAATCTCTCCTCATGAATTGAGCAAGAACATCTTTTAATTGATTCTCATTGACTCCCACAATGAGTAAATTGCGTTTAATCATCTCTTTGGTTTATAGTTAATTCCTAAAGACGGCTAACCTATGGAGAAAGGAGATATCATGAGCACAATAAAGATCATGCCATGTCTCGACATGAAAGACGGTAGGGTAGTCAAAGGTATCCATTTTGTTGATCTGAAAGACGCAGGTGACCCAGTAGAAAATGCCATGTTTTATCAAAAAGAAGGGGCTGATGAGCTTGCCATGCTGGATATAGCAGCAACAGTTGAAAACCGAAAGACCAGGCTGGAATGGGTCAAAAATGTCTCATCCGTCATCAACATCCCGTTAACAGTAGGCGGTGGTATTTCTTCCTTAGAAGACATTGAACTGGTTTTTGAGGCTGGTGCCGATAAAATTTCCATGAATAGTGCTGCTGTTAAAAATCCTGATCTTGTCAGGCAGGCAGCAAAGGCATTTGGTTCAGGAAAGATTACTGTTGCCATCGATGCCAGAAGAAACAAGGAGATGTCTTCTGGATTTGAGCTCGTTGTCTCAGGTGGTACCAAGCCTGTAGGCAAAGATGCTATAGCCTGGGCAAAGCAGTGCCAGGATCTGGGTGCTGGTATAATTTTACCAACAAGTATGGATGGCGATGGAACACAGGCTGGCTACGATTTGGAATTCACAAGGGCCATTTCAGATGCTGTAAACCTACCGGTGGTTGCCTCTGGTGGAGCAGGAAAGCTTGAGCATTTTTATGAGGTTGTTGTTCAGGGAGGCGCACAGATTTTATTGGCTGCTTCAGTTTTTCACTATCGCATCTTGAGCATCAGGGAGGTCAAAGAATATCTAAGAAATAAAGGTCTGGAGGTCTATTTGTAATCATCCTGAAATGTCCAGTGAAAGGAAAGAATTCCTCGATACCGCCCTGCAAGCTGCTAGGCTCGCAGGGCAGGTCATTATCAATCACCTTGGCAGGATTTCGAAGAGGGATATTAGTCTCAAACAGGCATCTGACTTTGTTACCTCCGTTGATAGAGAATCAGAAAAAGTTATCATAGGCACTATAAAAGAGCATTTCCCCGGTCATCTCTTTTTAGCAGAAGAATCTCTTAAAGAGTGCGGTAAGGAAACATATCGCTGGATAATAGACCCCCTTGATGGCACTACGAATTATATCCATGGCTATCCTGCTTTCTCTGTATCAATAGCACTCGAATATGAAGGGGAAATAATATTGGGGGTAATTCTTGATCCCTTAAGGAATGAACTCTTTTGGGCAGAAAAAAGCACAGGCTCTTTTCTCAACGGCCACCATATGAAGGTATCTGAAGTGCATACACTGAGGGAAAGTCTTATCACTACGGGATTTCCTTTCCGCTGCAAGGAAGTAATAGATGATTATCTTAAACTCTTTAAAAATCTCTTCCTCAGGGTTAGTGATTTAAGGAGGGCTGGCTCTGCTGCCCTTGATCTTGCATATCTTGCCTGTGGCAGGTGCGATGGTTTCTTTGAACTAGGCCTCAGTCCCTGGGATATTGCAGCAGGAAGCCTTCTCATAAAAGAGGCAGGTGGAGTTGTTACGGACTTCGGGGGAGGCATTGACTATTTATGGACAGGTAATATCGTTGCAGGAAACCCTGCACTTCAGAAAGGGATATTGGAAGAAGTGAAAAAAGTATTCGGCGGAATTATAAACAGATGATACGAAATCTCTTTAAACCCCTAACACTTATTA
>Ga0209314_10001362_pt1 | contig 10820 bp, 11 predicted proteins | sample I19B2metaG_FD_184146 | JGI IMG/M metagenome (GOLD analysis project Ga0209314, IMG submission 184146) | Lake sediment bacterial and archeal communities from Gulf of Boni, Indonesia to study Microbial Dark Matter (Phase II) - ​I19B2 metaG... | ecosystem: Environmental > Aquatic > Freshwater >...
CTTAGGCTCTATTTCTTGGTCAAAGTCTCAAAGGAGCTTGAGACAGCTGAGGCTTTCTTCTACATAAGGGAAGCCACGAAGCTCTATAACGAGCTTTTCGGCAAGGGCAGTAGACTGCTCGACGAAGATCCTGTTGGCAACATAATCACGCTGGCCCAATATCTTATGGAAGCAAAACAGCCAACAAGATAGTATATTTGACGCTCGCTTGTTTGGCGGAACATTATTTACTGGGCATACCTATATGTATAATTCAACCTAGATATGCCTGAGGGCTCACGAATGGAAAAGAAACAGACCACGAAAAGGACTACGATAATCTTTAACGAGAAAGACCGCCAGTATCTAGAACAACTCATTAAGGAGGGGAAGGAGCCGGGAATAAAACCCCTAATATCTAAGATGTTCGATGTTTATCGGAGCATGGCTATCTACGACTGGAAGTTCCCCGGCGAGTACTACTGCGGGGTCAGTAGAATAGCCTTCTTCAGCCAAGAGAATCTGAACACTCTAGTTGATCTGCTACCGAAAGACAAGTTGCGTGAGACAGGCCGCAAGGTAGGGGATGCGATGAGACTCTCAATTCAAGCAAGCTTCAATATAGACCCCACAAAGAGAGAAAACTGGCCGGAAGTCTTGAAGAGGCTTAGAGTCTTCGGGTATGGCGATGTGATCTATCGAGACAAATTCATCATAGCTAAGAATCCCTTCATAGGCAATCTTCAGATGCTCATGGGATTCTTAGAAGGAATGTTAGGGTGCTCCTTAGAACCCAGAATAACAACATCCCCAATGGTGCTTGAAGTTGTTGAGCGAAGCCGGTAACAACTTTTTAGAGTAAAAAGCTTCTTGAGTTTCCGTATATACTTGGTATGCTTAGATATGCCTTGACCCGCATCTAGGGCCGCGAAAAAGGCGTTTTGGGGCTGTGCTTCGTATGTTTGGATATGCTTTCGTATGTCTGCAAGCTTAAATATGTGCCCGAGTGTATAATTCAGGCGGAAAGGGGTCATATTGTTCAAGGCGAGTTTCAACATTGAAGAGATTTCCTGCGAACGATCGAATATTGGCTTATTACCAAGTAAACTCAATAGAGTAGCAATCCCTATTTCCGCAACATTTGGCAAAAAAGGAGGAGATTGAATTGAAAATTGGCAAATTGAGGGTGAGCAAAAAGGCGGTTTCTCCTGTCATCGCAACGCTACTGATGATTGCCGTCGCAGTTGCAGCATCAGTGATCGTCTACGTGTGGAGTGCTGGTCTGCTGGGTACGCTGATGGGCGGAGGAGGATCACAAGTGAAAGAGCAGTTGATAGTCGAGGCATATTCATGGCCTGCTGCAGGCACGTTTACACTCAATTTAAGAAACACTGGCTCATCGTCTGTAATCGTAGACAAGATCTACGTAGGTGGTACGTCTGGCACAGTAGGTGGTACTACTACTATTAACCCTGGCGAGTCTCAAGCTATTACAGTCACCGCCCTTACTGGTCTCTCTCTGGTTCTAGGCACAGCGTACACTGTTAAGATCGTCACAAAAACAGGTGGAGTCTTCTCATACTCGTGTATCTACGGTAGCTCAGGCTAGACCTATATTCCCTTATTTTTCTCTTGAATGCATATCAAATGCTCGCCAACTCTGTTGATCGCCCTTCGAAACTTGTCCGCTCTGGGATCGATGGTGGCAGTTATGAGCGTATACCGAAGTGCCCTTCAAATGTCTACGCAAGGCGCAGCCCCTATTCCAACAGAGCCGACATTACCGCCCCGCGTATACGTGATAATCCCCACACTGAACGAAGGTGAATCAGTAGGTGAGGTAATACAACGGTCAAATCACTCGCTCGCGAAATTCGAACGCGAGATAGTTGTTGTTGACGGTCACTCAATGGATGAAACACCGACAATAGCGGAGAAACTCGGGGCAACAGTGCTCATGGAAAAGGCGCACGGTTATGGAGGGGCTTACCTAACTGGTTTCGACTACGTCTTACGAAAAAGCGAGAACTCAATAATAGTCATGATCGACGCCGACCTAACATATGCCCCAGAAGACATTCCGGCTCTAATAGAGCCCATTCTGGAAGGAAAGGCCGACATCACCTTGGCAAACCGATTCGTGGACATGGAACATGATGCAATGTCCTTGCGGAACCGAATCGGAAACAAGATCATCTCCCAAATCGTCAACAGGCTCTACGGTCTAAAGATCCGTGACTCGCAATCTGGATTTAGAGCCGTATCAGAGGCTTGCCTGCGTAGAATGTTCCTTGAAGCAAGGGGTATGCCGCTCGCCACTGAGATGCTGATCGAAGCCCGCAAGGTAGGGGCGAAGATCATCGAGGTGCCGGGTAGGTATGCTAGGAGAGCTGGCCGATCCAAAATCCGCCCGTTGCACGACAGCTATAGCATTCTCTGGACGTCCATAAGACTCGTTTCGGAGCTCAATCCCTTCCTCATCTATGGCGGCCTAGCCCTTTTCTTCTTCATGCTGGGCCTCGGATTCGGCTCCTACGCATTCATAGGTTGGTACCAGTGGCAATTCTTGGGTGCAAACACTTGGCCTCGCCTTGGATCAGCACTACTCTCGGTCCTGTTCTTAGTGGGCGGAACCGTTGTTCTTGTACTCGGCATTCTGCTCGACACGCTACTCCGTTACCTAAGGGCATCAGCGTATCGAGATAGCCACACGCTTTCGTCCGGTGGAAAATAGGTCCGACGAGCTGGGCAGATGTTCGCTTTGTTGACCGAACGGCTCGTAGAACAGCTGAAATCAGGCGGTCAAGTAGGCGAATTTCCGATAAACTGCACGCTTAGAGTTAGAAGATATAGGCTCCACCATATAGAAGACAACCTGTCAATTCTTCGGGCAATACCAATGGGGCGTTTCCTCGATTGAATATCGTAGTAACAGGCGGGGCTGGCTTTATAGGCTACCATCTGACGGAGGCGCTTCTCAAACGAGGAAACGCTATCACGGTTTACGACAACTTCTCTGGGTTGGGCTCTGAGAGAATCTTCGAACTTGAGGAAGCAACATTAGTCAGAGGTGACGTTCTGGACCCCAAAGAACTCTATAAGGCCTGCATGAACGCCGAACTCATCTATCATTTAGCCGCACAGACAAGCGTACCAGACTCGACGCAAGATCCTTGCCGCGACATGGAGACGAATCTGAGGGGCACAGTAAACGTCCTCGAAGCCGCGAGACGCGTACGGGCACGAGTCATCTTCGCATCGTCCGCTGCAGTCTATGGTCCACCCGAATGGAATCCCATTTCAGAGAGTGCCCCGCTGAGACCTATATCATTCTACGGGCTCTCAAAAAAAGCTGCCGAAGAGTACTGCGGAATGTATCAAGAATGCTACAACGTTGCCAGCGTCGTAATGAGAATCTTCAATTGCTATGGCCCACATTGTCACGGAGTTGTCCACGACGTAATCCAGCGACTTCCACGCTCTGGGGGAGAGCTTACCCTTCTGGGAGAACCTGACTGGACCAAGGACTTTGTCTATATTTCGGATCTCATAGGCGCTCTCCTCGTAGCCCTAGACCTTGATTCATCGTCTGAACTTTACATTTTCAACATCGGATCGGGAAGTGCCACTAGGCTTGTGGATCTAGCGGCAGAAATTTGCCGACAGGCGGGATGCAGACCCGCATTGCGTTTCACAGAAAGATCATGGTATGGCGATGTTACAAACGCGTACGCCGACATCACCAAGGCAGAGGAACAGCTTGACTGGCGACCTAGGATCAGCCTACCCCAGGGCATAGCGAAGACATTAAGATGGTTCCGTTCACGCCCTCCGCTCCCGCAAGTACAGTCTGAAGCGAGGCCTTAGGACAATGCGAATCGCCATCGCAACAGAACTCTTCTATCCCCACATAGGGGGAACTGAACTCAGACTCCTAGAAATGGCAAAGAGACTTGTCAGGCGAGGTCACGTAGTCCACATATTCACAGTCCGATATGATAGTAGGCATCCGAAAGAGGAAGAAAAAGACGGTATTCGCATACACAGATACGCCGACAACACAGGGTACGTGACCAGTAGCGGTCTGAGATCTATCAGAGGCGTATTGACTTACGCCTTATCGACGATGATTAGGGCAGCCGCGGCAGATTTCGACGTTTGGTATTTCAGCCAGTGGCCGATGATCCATTCGTTACTATCTAAGACGCTAGTGTCGCCTCTAGTGCAAGAGTGGTGTGAGGTCTGGTACCGCAAAATCGTGCCTTTCGAAAAGGCTATGTCTAGGGCTACGAGGCATCATGTCGCTGTAAGCGAACTGATCAAGCGTAGGATGGTAGAATTCCTGCGGATTAGGTCCGAGGACATAGTAACCATCCATAGCGGGGTAGACTTGGCACTGTTTGGCGGGAGCAACTGGGAGAAGAAGTGGGGCAAGATAGTCTATGTGGGCAGAATGACGCCTCATAAGCGCTTGGACATACTGCTGAATGCTTACCGCCTAGCGAAGGCCGCAGCCCCAGAGATTGAACTTCACTTAGCCGGTTCAGGACCGACCCTGCCGAGCATCTCGAGAGAAGCCTCCAAGCTTAATGGCGTTCACGTGCATGGGTATATTTCAGAGGACGCAAAGGTTAAGCTTCTTCGAAGCTCCTGGCTCTTTGCCATGCCGAGCGAGAGAGAGGGGTTACCTCATGGCCCTCTCGAAGCCATGGCTGCTGGCACTCCGGTATTAACAGTGAATTATGCGGACAATGGTACCGTCGACATCTGCAAGGAGGGCAATGGAATCGTCACGTCACCTGAACCGCAAGCGATCGCCCTTGCAATAAGGCGAATGCTCAGAGAGGAAGGGGAGTGGAAGCAGATGAGCGTTCGAGCTCGGCACTTTGCTGAGAGGTTCAATTGGAACAGGAGCGTGGATGACTTGGAAACATACCTGACCTCGGTTGTTGAGAAGTAACGATAATTCGAGTTGCACATTGCTTTCTCTAAGGCATACATATTGTGACTATCTCAATCGACAGGAAGATCCAACGAATGACAGGAAAACTGCGGTGGTACGACCAATTATATCGCGAGGGAAGCGATTGGTGCTCATTTGTAGAACAAGACGTAGCTTACATGCTGAGCATAGGTTTGTCGCACTTGAGACTGAAGGCGAAAGCAGCTGTTTTGGACGTAGGGTGTGGAGCTGGAGGCTTGTTGGCAAGAGCAAAAAAGACAGGCATTCAAAATCTCGTGGGAATAGATCTCTCTCCCAGTGCTTTGCAGAGAGCCAAGAGTTTTCTTAGAGAAGCGGAGTTCATTGCGGCGGACGGTCATCATCTGCCATTTCAAGAAGGGACTTTCGATCTCGTAACATGTATCGGAACATTAGAGCACTTCAGTGATCCAAGAAAAGGGGCTGAGCAAATGTGTCAATCATTAACTAATGAAGGCACTTGTCTCGTAGCGCTACCGAACCCTTACTTTCTGTATACGCTTTTGTGTAAAGCTCTGCGCAAGTACAGATATCAGCCTATCGAACACGATTTCAGCTTCTCAAATTGGAAACGGTGTTTAGAAGGCGCAAGATTCTATATTCTCCAGACGGTTCCTGCCAACCCTCGCTCGGATAGCATTTTGAAAGCTAAGTCGATACCCACTTTAAGACGATTATATCCCCTTTTGCGACCTTTGCTCAAACTTTATGATAGAGTTCGATATTCGCTGCCAACGATCTTTTCATATCACATTGTGTTCGCGCTCAAGAAGAAAGATCAGCGTTGAGACTGACTAAATTGCCAAAACTGTTCGAGAGGGGAGTCACAAGAGTGCTAATCTTTCTATTAACCTCTCTGCAGCTCAGAGACCCGCCACCATCTCTCGATGAAGAAAGCCGCCACGCCACCAGGCAGTGGCTGTGGACAGGGATTGAAGACTAATGGTTGCTGGGATGAAGGAATTGAAGTTCAATGTACGTAGCCCGGAAGAGTTGCTCCACATTCCTATTGTCAAAGTAGCGATCGCAACAGTTCATTTCCTGATCTTCGTAGGACTTTTGATAACTCTTCTTTTCGTGCAACCTTCACCGGTTGAGCCGCTGGGCTACTTTTCGTTCGAACTAGTGGCACCGTTCGTGTTTTGGCCAATGTTGGTTGCGCTGGCTACAACTTCCATACTCTTAGTAGAATCCGACCATCCTCTAGCTTTTCCTGCCATTGTTATTACGATGCTTGCCACGCGACTGCCCCTGCTCGTGATGTTCAGACTTCCCTGCCATCCTGATTCCTACTTTTATATGAGTTTCATCCAAGAGTGGCACGCGACGGGAACGATCGATCTTTCAGTCGATCAGCGAGTCCAATTTTGGCCTGTGTCTTTCCTCTTGCTCTATGCCTTTAGGCAATTTGGGGTTAGTGAGTTGGTCCTATGGTCTTTAGGGACACTAGCAATCTACGGAGTCAATGCGCTCTTACTTTACTTAGTTCTGCGGAGGTTCGTGAACGAAAAGACGACGAAGTACGGTCTTCTTGTAATTTCCCTAGCTCCGACTTTCAATTTCTACTATTATGAAACCATGGGGCCTCAGCTACTTGCATCAAGCATATTCCTTGCCGCTGTGCTCGCCTTGTTTGCTTATGAAAGACATCCCACAAAGAGAAGACTCAGTCTATTCATAGGCCTCTTTGCGCTCTTACTCTTCACGCATCATCTCACAGCGCTTCTGCTTACAAGTTATGTTTTCATGCTTCTTCTTGAAGATCCGCTAGCACTGCTCCTCAGGAAATTGAGGATTTCATCTTCAGTCTATCCGAACTCCATTGGCGACCGGTGGAAGCTGTTGTTGCTGGGAGCGGGAATGTTCCTCAGTTGGGTAGGGTATTTGGCGACAATTGCCCGAGACTTTGCTCTCTATTTCTTGAGCATTATGGTTGCAGTGATAACGGGCAAGACTTCGACATATACATATACTTCTACCAGTTCGAAGATCTATGCCCTTGGAACCTACGCCTTTAACATTACCAGCTTGTTCGTGTACGGATTCCGGCTTCTGCCGCTTATAGTCAGTGCTATTCTACTTTTTGTCCTGTGGATCCGGGAGACACAAAAGACCCTTTCTTTCTCTGTGCTATCTCCGGAAAAGCTTCGCGCACTTGCGGCGACCTTGTCTTTCGGATTTCTGATGCTAGTGTCGATAGTCTTGCTTAGGGGGCTTTTTCTTGAAGTCCCGCGCTTGTTTGACCTTGTGGTGTTATTTTCAAGCATACTCTCAGCGACCTGGTTTATTTCGGCAAAACGTTCGCAATTCACTCACATTCTAAGAGGATCGTTCTTACTTGCTATCATGATAATATCATCTTCCCTTGGAATGGCAGTACACGCCTCAGAGTTCGTCTACTACCAACAGGAGAAGGAAGCGATCCTATTTGTCCAGGGAACCTATCCAACCGCGAAACTGTATACCGACGAGCGCCTACTGGCCTTCGCCAGATTTTTCGCGCCAAACGCCGACGTAAGAGCGATACCGCCGACGCTTTCTGTGATGCTGCCTAATCAAACCTTCAAACCCACTCTTGTGTTGGTGAGCTATCATTCGATAGTGTACGATCAGTATCGGCCAGTGTTTGGTCACCCTCCCCTGCAAGTCCTAGAATTCGTCCAGAGCAAGGGCCGAATCGTCTATTCCAATAACGGGATCACGGTGTACTATCTCAGATAGCTACCTAACACTCTGAGGCAGGCGCGAAATTCTAGGATCGACATTCAACCAGAGCAGAGCAAGTCACTTGGGATGCGGCAAAGCTTGGAAGATTTACCCAAAATCGCGATGCTGAAATCTGACCTTGCCCCTAACCGTTGCAAAATCCTACGAGCTCGCTTCTTTCTATCTTTCGCATACCAATCAGCAGACAGTTTGGACTTCGAAGATGGCGACGGCGGGGTTCCTGTATACCGCCCGGAACGCATCGTAAAATGTCTCAAAACCACTAAAGTCAGTTGAAACTGTAACGTAGTCGAACTGGAAGTTTCCTCGGAGTTTCAGAATACCCTGTGAGTCGAGTTCGTAGTCTCCTCTATAGGACCGGTTGGCTACTATCGGCAAGTACCTGTACTCCTTTTGCAAATGAACACTTATCACGACACAGTCGCGAGATGAATTGGCTTGAAGCCAGACCATGGATTCGTAGATGTGGCTTTGGCTTAAGGCCTGTCTGTTGGCCAAGGCCTCGCTCATAGCAAAGACCGTTGGTCCACCAATGGTCAAGACTATGACCATAGCAAGCATCACGAAATTCACACAGATCTGTCTCAACTTAGCGGCAGGGATTTTTTCTACAGTTACCTTTTCAAGAGTTTGTTGGAGTCTTGACAGAAGCAGACCAAGCAATCCCGCACCCGGAACAAGCGACAAAAGGACCAAGCGCCAGTCATTCGTACTCACAAATACTAACAGAAAGAGAAGACCAAACCACGCGACGAGAAACAATGACCAGATTCGCTTTTCCGACTTTATAGCTATCCAACCGAAAGCGGCCATGAGAAGAATGAAGTTAAGAGAACCCGCTAAGAACAGATAGTTATGAAGCCACTGTCGCAGGATTAAGCCAAGATTATTGTTGAGTTCTAGGTAGTATGTTGAGACGTATGCAAACTCCCGGGCCAACAAAGTCGGTGCGGCTGCGAGGGCAACCATTGGAAAAGCGAAGAATCCCACGTTCGAGATAAGATAGATGCGAAACTGCGAGCGAAATTGTCTGAGGACAGCGACCGAAAAGCAAATTACAAGTGCTGCGAGGACGGCTACACTTATGTGGGACATTAGGGCTGTGCTTTGAACAAGAGCAGCTGTCAGAACGGAGCGCAATGTGAGTTTTTCCGAGACTATGAGGGCGAGGAGCAGAGACACGAGCGCAAAGAAGTCGCCTATTATATTGGGGTAAGCTCCTACTCGAGCATAGTACACCAGACCTGCCGGAATTACTAAAGAAAAGGCCACTGTTGCATAAGCAGCTGCCTGCCTAGTCGGTAAGAGCCTTTGAAACAAGCAGAAGGCGACTAATACGGACAGGGTTTCTACGGCTGCTGAAGTAATTCTCAAAGATGGAAGCACGTCTATGCCCAAGTATGTCGACACGAACGCGAATAAGATGTGCGAACCCGTAGGAAAACAAGCTTCGGCCAGAGGCCCCGCTACAGCTCTTCGAAGAACAAAGCTTGTGATGTCGCTGTGCCAGACAACATCCATTGGAAGGCTATTCGGAAAATATGGATACTTGATCAGGTAGATCGCCCACAGTGCCAGATGGTAAGAAAATAGCGCCGCCGGAAGCCAATATCGCCAAAGCTCGTTTACTTTCAGTTTCGGGTGAACAAGCTTCGGTTTTCTAAACAGCCAAGCGACTACTAGGGCGACTGCCACCGCAAAGAGAATGCCATTGCCAACGATATCGAACGCTAATCCCGCCACTATCGACAAAACACCCGCGAGCATAGCACAAGCAAGGCCTAAGCTGACCGCGAGAACAACCTTTTCCACCGCGTTCGCTTTGCAGGCAATTCCAGAGACAAAAAGCCAAACAGATCCAGCTGCCACAACGATGATTATCTTCGCTATCACCATGAAGATCGAGGGTGTCAGCTACAATCACTTCAGATAGCTCAAAATCACCTTGAAGGGACCTTGTAATTAAGTTTTCAGACAGATGATCCGCATTGAATTTGCGCCCAAACCTTCGAAAATCCTTGAATCCGTAGTTTGCTTGCTCGCACAAGCGTTCCCGGCGTAATGCGAGTCAGAGGGAAGGACCTTAGCTTCCTGCAGGACCTCTTTGAGTCACGCTAGAGGCTAAGATAGCAACATGCCATCTCTGTTGGTGCGAGGTATACGACCTGTTTTACAAGATCTGACATTTCATCCAGTCTGCCCCCTATCCGCCTTGCTTCAAGCGTCGCAGTGCTTGGAGCCATATCTATGACTGCTATTTCATCTACCTTGGAAAGCTCGATAGCGTAGCGAATAAGCTTCAGGGTTAGGATTTGCTCCCAACTCAATGAGCAATTGATAACGGAAGCATATGATTGGAAAGATGTAGCTTCGCTTAAGCTCTTTTTGAGGAATGTCGGCTCGACGGATGTCAGAGTAGTTGCGATATATGTAGTGGTACGGCAGCGTGATTCACTCCGATAACGATCACCGTAAGAGGGACTGGCGTCCCAACTCTCACCGGCTTGGGCAGCCCTGCGTCCGGAACTGCTTATACGGCAAAAGTTGTTAGAGAGACTGGTGGAGTTTTCTAGTTCAGTTGCATCGCCGGAACGGCAAGTTAACCCGCTATATCTTTTTTGCCATCCTTCTCAGGATTCACGCAAGGTATTCTTTTAGGGCTTCTTCCATGATCTGTTCCTTTGGGTCGCATTCGTAGACGTTTACGCCTCTAATGAACTCCTTGGCTTCTTTCTGCATCCCTGAGACACCTGCTCCAAATATGAAGAATACAACTTTTCCGAATTCCGTCAGCCTATTGAGCATCCCAAGAGCTTGCTCGGAGTCCCACATACCTCCATCGGTCATTATGAATGTAGTCTGCCTACCAGCCATTTCAGCCGCCTTCAAAGCTAGAGAAAGCGGCGGTGTAACGTTTGTATATCCAGAAGGCTCAACTCGAACGACCGCGTCCTGTATCCCTTCGTAGTCCTTCGAGAAGAAGACTGTATCGTCGTAGAGGACGCTTGTGCTGAAAGGAACGAACGATACCATGTCGTTAAGCTCTTTAGCGGCCTCCACAAGCCCGAAAGCCGCTTCCCTCTCGCGGCCGATGCTCATACTCAATCCCGTTGACGCTGAACAATCCATTAAG
>Ga0209314_10001363_pt1 | contig 10819 bp, 9 predicted proteins | sample I19B2metaG_FD_184146 | JGI IMG/M metagenome (GOLD analysis project Ga0209314, IMG submission 184146) | Lake sediment bacterial and archeal communities from Gulf of Boni, Indonesia to study Microbial Dark Matter (Phase II) - ​I19B2 metaG... | ecosystem: Environmental > Aquatic > Freshwater > Lake...
GTGGTTTTGAGCCGTGATATGGATTCTGCCAGTAGCTAAATCACGCACCGGATGGTTGCCGCCGCGGTGGCCAAACTTGAGCTTGAAGGTTGTGGCACCGAAGGCACGACCAATAAGCTGATGGCCGAGGCAGATACCCATCATCGGTTTCTTGCCAATGAGCTGCTTGATGGTAGCCACGATATAATCCAATAACGCTGGGTCACCCGGACCCGGCGAAAGGAGAATGCCATCCGGCTTTAAAGAGAGGATTTTTCTGGCAGACATAGTGCAGGGTACGGCGGTTACCCTACAGCCCAGGCGGTTAAGAATACGCAGAATGTTATACTTCAAGCCACAGTCCAGAGCGACTATATGGTACAAAGCTGAGCCTTCCGGTTGCCACTGGTAGGGGGCTGGGGTGGTCACCTCTTTGACCAAATCAATAGAGCCATAGTCCGGCACCTTGCGTAATTCTTCCAGAGCCTGCTGGGGAGTTTTATCACCGGTTATCATTCCCATCATCACCCCAGCCGAGCGCAGCCGGCGAGTTATCGCCCGGGTATCGACACCATACATCCCGGGGATGCCGCTTTCGGCTAGATACTGGTGGATGGTCTTTTGACTCATATAATGACTGGGCTGAAGGCATTGCTCCCTGACCACAAACCCCCGAACCTGTATCTTGGCCGATTCAAAGTCCTGTTCATTGATACCGTAATTGCCGATAAGGGGATAAGTGGGTACCAGAATCTGTCCGGCATAGGAAGGGTCAGTTAACATCTCCTGGTAGCCTACCATACTGGTGCAGAATACTACCTCCCCGTAGGCGTCAACTTCAGCGCCAAAGCAGTAGCCCTGATGGACCGAGCCATCTGCCAAAACCAGAAATGCCTTCTTGCTCATATTATCCTTTGAAGCTCTTACTTCTCGCCCAGCCTTAGGTACATTGCCTCTAAGTCTTCAAGCCAGAGTTTTGCCTCGGCATCCGAGGGCATTCTCCAGTCTCCCCGAGGCGATAGACTTACCGAACCAACCTTCGGTCCTTCCGGCAAGCACGTCCTCTTAAACTGGTTGGCAAAGAATCTCTCAATGAAACTCCTGAGCCATTTGTATAAGTCGTCAAGTGTATATTGACCCTCAAAGAGCCCTCGCTTTCTCACTTCGTCAGCCAGATAAAGAATCCTGCCCGGTCTCATGCCAAAGCGGATAAAAGGATACAGGTAAAAATCGGCAAGCTCAACTGGACCGATAACCTCCTCGCTCTTTTGGGTGATTACACCTTCCTTTGCCCGCTGCAATTCCGGAGAGATGGGCGTTTTAAGAATATCATATAAGACCTTCTGTGCTGATGGGCTGTTTAACTCCTCATCGGCAACCCACCGCACCAGAAAACGAACCAGGGTCTTGGGCACCGAAGCATTGACATGATAGTGTGAGAGCTGGTCTCCAGAGAAGGTACTCCAGCCTAAGGCAATTTCGGTAAGGTCGCCCGTTCCCAGAGCAATCCCATCAAGCTGATTAGCCTTATTAAAGAAAAACTCCGTGCGGTAGCGAGCCTGGACATTTTCGAAGACTACATCTTCCCGTCCACCGTGTTCAAGGTCGCTCAAGTGTGACTTGCTGGTTCTCGAAATGCTCACTCTGCTAAAACTCACCCCTAAGGCTTGACATAGTTTTGTGGCGTTAGTTCTGGTTCTCGAGGTAGTGCCAAAACCGGGAAGGGTAAAGGCATGGACACTGGTTCGTGGTAGCCGGAGGAAATCCATCGTTTTTACGGCAACCAGGAGGGCAAGCGTTGAATCAAGCCCCCCGGATACCCCCAGTACCACTTTGCTCTTTTTGGCACCTGTCAGTTTCTGAGCGAGCGCCGCTACCTGCATGGAGAAGATTTCCCGGCATCTCTCTGCCCTTCTAGCCGGGTCTTTTGGTACAAAGGGATGAGGGTCGAGCATTCGTTCCAGCCCCTCAGGATGCGAGTCGCTGACCTCTGTTTCAACAACCCGATAGGTTTTCACCTGTGTCGCCATATCACGAAAACTGGTCAGTACGCGGCGGTCATGCGCCAGCCGTTCGAGGTCAATATCGGAAACGATAAGCTGAGGGTCTGGTGACAACCGCTCTGATTCCCGTAGAATTGTCCCGTTCTCCGCTATGATGGCATGCCCACTATACACCACATCGTTCGATGACTCTCCAATGCCAGATGAAACATAACAGTAAGCGGCGCTACATCTACCCGACTCAGAAGATACCATTATCCGGCGCCAGTCTGCCTTGCCCAGTATTTCGTTGCTCGCAGAGAGATTAATCAGCACCGTTGCCCCAGCGAGCGACTGGGATTCATGGGGAGCCAGCGGCACCCACAGGTCTTCACAAATCTCAACACCGATGATAGCTGAGGCAATTCCTTTGAGCCTAAAAAGGATGTCTATGCCAAAGGGGGCTTCCTGATTAGCCAGCTCGATAGTATGGGAGCGAGCATCAGTGCTGGACGAAAACCAACGGTCTTCATAAAACTCTCTGTATGTAGGGAGAAGAGTCTTGGGTATGACCCCGAGAATGTGACCAGAGTTCAATACTACCGCACAGTTAAAGAGCTTCTGGTCAGCAACCAATGGCATCCCGACTATCACGACCATACTGGCGGTAGAGCTTTCCTTCAGCACTTCGTCCAGCCCCTTTTGCGCTTTTACTAGTAGCGCCTGTTGCTGGACTAAATCGCCAATGGTATAGCCAGTGATAGACATCTCCGGGAAAGTTAGTACCTGCACGCCTTGATTCCTGGCTTTTCTCACGGCGTTGATAATGGCCCCAACGTTAAAATCAACATCGGCTACACGAAGCACCGGAAGCGCCACGCCAACGCGGAGAAATCCAAGGTCTTTACCTAGTTGAATGTTCTCACCCACTATACCCTCTTTTCTCCTGATATGGATTACTTAGATTCTATAGTATGGGTAAGTACCTTTCAAGTTCATAGTCAGTAACATGGACACGGTAGCGGTCCCATTCGACCTTTTTATTTTCAATAAAACCATCAAAGACATGGTCGCCGAGGGCTTCTCGCACCAGTTTGCTCTTTTCGGTGAGTTGAATTGCCTCCAACAGGCTGCCGGGCAACTCGCCGATACCCCGCTTCTTTCTTTCCTTAGCAGTCATATGATAGACATTTTCTTCTACCGGCGGTGGTGGTTCCAAGCCCTCCTTAATCCCGGCTAAGCCGGCCGCCAGCATGACGCTAAAGCAAAGGTAAGGGTTGCAGGCCGGGTCCGGGGAACGAAGCTCGAACCTCGTCTCTTTCTCCTTCCCAGGCTTATATACCGGAAGTCGGATGAGGTCAGAGCGGTTACGCTGTGCCCAGGAAAGATATACCGGTGCCTCCCAACCCGGTACCAATCGCTTGTAAGAATTGACCCACTGACTGGTCACTGCCGTAATTTCAGGGGTGTATTTTAGAAGACCGGCAAGAAAGCTCAAGCCCACTTTGGAAAGATAATACTTACCCTTGGGGTCAAAGAAAGCGTTGGCGCCACCCTTAAATAAGGACTGGTGAACATGCATCCCGCTGCCATTGATGCCAAAGGTGGGTTTAGGCATAAAAGTGGCATAAACCCCGTGCTTTAGCGCTATTTCCTTGACGACTAGGCGATAAGTCATTACATTATCCGCCATGGTCAGGGCATCGGTGTAGCGCATGTCAATCTCATGCTGACTGGTAGCAACCTCGTGATGCGACTTGTCAATGGCGATGCCCATCTCCTCCAGAGCCAGAATCGTGTCTCTACGCAGGTCAGTAGCTGCATCGTGAGGGTCCATATCAAAATAGCCCCCGACATCTAGAGGCTCAGTGCCCTTATTATCCTGAAAGTAAAAGTATTCCAGCTCCGGGCCAACATAGTAGGTATAACCCATCTCCTCTGCCTTTTTCTGGTTCTTTTTCAGCACATACCTCGGGTCGCCCTCAAAAGGCTCTTTGCTTGGGGTGAAAATATCACAGAACATCCGAGCTACTGCGGCATGTTCCTTGGGTCTCCAGGGGAGGAGCTTGAAGGTGGATGGGTCGGGCATAGCAATCATATCGCTCTCATCAATACGGACAAACCCCTCAATGGATGAACCATCAAATCCTACTCCTTCCTCCAGAGCACCCTCTAGCTCTTCCACGGGGATAGCAAAGCTCTTCAGAAAACCCAGTATATCAGTGAACCACAACCTCACGAACTTTACATCGTGTTCCTTTGCCATCTTTATGGCATGTTCTCTGCTTTCCTGCTTGATTTTATCTGTCATCTTCTTTCTCCTTTTTCTCCTAGACTCTTATCGGGATTCCCCGGTTTGCCAGGTATTCTTTAATATCACTGATTGAGTAAGTGCCGTAATGGAAAATGCTGGCCGCTAAAACTGCGTCTGCCTTGCCCGAGACCAGCGCCTGATACAGGTCTTCAGGACCCCCGGCGCCACCACTGGCTACTACCGGCACAGTGACACTTTCGGAAACAGCCCGCAGCAATTCCAGATCGTAGCCAGCCTGAGTACCATCGGCATCAATACTGTTGACCACAATCTCGCCCGCGCCCAGCTCGACAGCCTTTCGTGCCCACTGAATCGCATCCAGGCCGGTGCCACGACCCCCATCGGCGCCAGTGTAGATGAACACCTCCCAGCGGGTAGGACTGGAACCAGGTACTCGCTGAGCATCCATGCCCAGCACAATACACTGGCTGCCGAATCGCTTAGCCCCTTCGGTGATGAGATTGGGGTTCTCGACCGCTGCGGTATTGATGGAGACCTTATCGGCGCCGGCTTTCAGCATGCGGTGCATATCCTCTACCGTGCGCAGTCCGCCTCCCACGGTAAAGGGAATGAATACCTGGCTGGCAGTGCGCTCCACCACCTCGAGCATAATCGGGCGGTTGTCACTGGAGGCAGTGATGTCGTAGAACACCAGCTCGTCAGCGCCCTCTCGGTAGTAAAAGCCAGCCAACTCCACGGGGTCACCGGCGTCTCGATGGTCACGGAACTTCACGCCCTTTACTACCCGTCCCCCTTTGACATCAAGGCAGGGGATAATTCTTTTCGTCAGCATCTTATATTGCCTCTCCGACTGTTACCGTTTCCCTGATAGCTATCTGTTTTCCTTAGCTCCCAGAGCACTCTTGATGAAATTGTCATAAATCCTGAGTCCGACCTCACCGCTCTTTTCGGGGTGAAACTGGGTCGCTATCAGGTTGCCTTTAGCCATAACGCTACATATTGAGGAGCCATATTCCGTCTCGCCGGCAACCAGTGACTTATCCTCCGGCTCTACATAATAGCTGTGGACAAAATAGAAGTTGGCTTCGTCTGGTATGCCGTCGAAAATGGGATGAGAAATCTTTTGCTTTACCTGGTTCCAGCCCATATGGGGAATCTTTAGCCCTGGGGGAAGCCTGCGTACCACCCCGGGGATGATACCAAGACACTCATGCCAGCCGCCTTCTTCGGTGCCGCTAAACAGAATCTGCAGCCCGATACAGACACCGAAGAAGGGGTGATTCTCGGCAATGAAGTGCCGAATCGGGTCGACCAGTCCCAAGGTTTGAAGGTTGGTCATAGTATCAGCCGCAGCCCCCACCCCCGGCAGGATAACCGCCTGGGCGGCAAGCATCTCTTGAGGGCTGCTGGTCACTCTCGCTTGGTAGCCCAATCTGCTGATAGCATTAACCACGCTTCGTAGATTCCCGGCGCCATAATCAATTATGGCAATCATCCCGTGTCCTTTCCGCTGTCCAGCAACCAATGCAAACCCGCTCGTTAATGTAGATTCTCTTCATCTGTCAAATCTTCACTGGTATACGGCAACCGAATACCGTATGCCGTAATGCTAACACACTATATCTTGTTTGTCAATACCCTGTCCACAAGGTAGAGTTTCAATTTGGTTGAAAAGAAGCGGAGATAGTTCAGAAGTCAAAAGCCTGTTTGCCGGAGGTTAGATTGATCAGCGCTGCATTAGCTTTATCATAACATCACCGCCATCTTCGCGTGTATCGAAGCAGGCGAAGGCACTGCCAGTTCGAGGTTTCCCACTGAAAATAACCGCGACCCCTTTCTCAACCAACCTGGCCGTCTCCCTGTCAAGGTCGTCCACAGTGAAGGTAAGGTCGATAATACCCTCACCTCTCCTGTATAAAGTCTCCCTGTAAATTTCGTCTCCCTCGAGAGGCTGAACGAGTTCCAGTACCAGCCTGTCACCTATTTTAGCTGTCCTGGTTTTGGCTTTGATTAATCTTTTAGGGGTTTTACCATATACCTTGACATCTGATATTGTACTGCTGTCAAATATCTTCTCAGACTGAAACTCGGCAATCTCTAGGTACCGGTAGTACTCCACCATCTTATCCAGGTCTTTTACTACCGCAGTATGACCACGGAACTGCCAGTCGATTATTCCATTTTCTGCTTTCCTCTTTTTCATTTCTTCGGTCATGGGTGTCCGCATGGACAGAAGGATGTTGCCGTGCTCGCGGGTGTCCAGGTAATCCTCGAGGCGTTTACCGTTTAGTTTGAAGTCCTGGATAATACGCAGACCTTTCCCAACGAGTTTATCTGCTTCTCCATCGATATCGGGTACACTCATGCAGAAATGGTTGACTCCCTCGCGATAAGACAGAGCTTCCCCCAGGGGAATCTTCTTGGGAGCATGTAACACCTCAAGCTCCAGGTCCCCAATATATAGAAGGGCCAGAAAATACGACCCATCGGGCATGGAGAGGTCGACAACCTCATCAAATTCAACTGTAATGGCTTTATCTTTCGGATTAAACGGGCGCTGTGTTCGAGGGAGGTCAGGAGCCAGGCCCAAGGATTTATAGTAGTGAAGGGTCCTGTCAAAATCCTTAGCGAATACTCCCGAGTGATTAAATTCCCAGTTGCGATTCATATGTTGGGGCTTGAGTATATTCCTTCACTGGAGCATTGTCAAGACCGTAAATTTGACAATGATTCTCCTTCTTATTTGCTGATAACAATCATGAAGGATACTCCGCGGCTCTCTACCTCGGTGGTTTCAGCTTCAGTGTTCTTACTCTCACCAATCTCAGCGAGGCGAACTTCAGAGAACTCCCCTTGTGATTCCAGAGCCATTGCGTAGCTGATGACGGTGAAGGAGCTATCGGCTTCACCCGTTACCGTAATCTGGTCAGCCCCTATTTTTATAGAGGTGAAATAGGCTCCCGATGGAAGGGCATCGGTAACCAATGTCAGCTCACTGGCGAAGTCACCTCCTTGGCTGAGAATGTATTGGTGTTCCTGTTTCAGGGTTTCTACATCGGCTACTATTTCATTTATTGTTTCCTCAATTTGCTTTGCCTCATCAATAGCGAGTCGAGCTTGACGGAGTTCCTGGCTAAGGCGACTCAACTCAGCCTGCAATTGCACCGTTTCAACATCAGCCTGACTCTTGACCAGGTACAGAGGAGATAGAAGACCAATGATAATTATTAAACCCAGAGTGAGAAGTATGTTTTGTATTGATAACGAGAAGGCTCTAAGTTTTTTGCCAGGTAATATATTGAGGTTTATATCGTGAAAGCCGGTGACATCTCCCTTGCCCACTTTCTTTGGTGGCATCTTTTTGAGGGCAAGCCCCATATTGGCAGCATATATAGCAATGGGTAAGTCAGTCGGGAATTCGAGTGGCGGGATTAAACGCTGGACCGGGTATTCTATCTCCGCTTGGATAAGCTCGCTGACAGTGGTATTGGTTGAGAACTCTCCAGTCAGCAGCAAAGGTGTGGTTGGACTAAGGAGGTTCTCGGGATGATTACTGTTATAGAACTTAATTGTTTTTGATAACTCATCGGTTAGTCGGTGAACGTTGTCTTCTATGCTCGCCCCTTCGCCCTTTGGAGTTATCGTGTGCATAATAGCGGGAATACCCTTAGCTACCAGAACAATATCAAAACAATCCGACTCCAAATCTACTATTAGGGCATCTTCTCTATTAGCGGCTCTAGCCAGTGCCAGCGGCTTCAGGTCCATGATGTAAGGCTCAATACCGGCCTCTTCCAGCACCTGAACCATAGCATCGACAGGATTTCGTGGTACCCCCAAAACAAAGAAATCTACCTCATCGTCTTTACTGGCGATAGCTTGCCATGATAGATACAGCTCCTCTAGAGGCAGTGGTATTTCTTTCCTCGCTCCCCGCAGGATAGCCTCCTCTAAAAGGGCAGGCTTCATCCGGGGCAGGCTCAGGATACGATGAGTAAAGGACAAGCCAGTCAAGCTAACAATGACCCTTTCTTTAGGTATTTGCGTCGATTGGAACAGGGCATCAATAGCCTCTCCCACAGCTTTTGGCTTCAATATAAGCCTATCGCTAACCAAGCCTGGTGCCAGAGACGCCTCTGCCCACCTCTGTACCTGCCTTCCTTGCCCGGAGAGTAGCCTGATACTGGTGGCACTGATATTTAGCGTTACATACATTTTGCCGATAGACCCTTTCGCCTTTACTCAGAGGCTGGGGCTTGCGTATAGATAGCCAGACTCAAACTAGCCGTGACAGGAGTAGTTTCTTTGCTAACAGCCTCTTCTCCGGACTGTTCGCTAACCCGGCTGATACTCAGATCCTTTACGATAAGTGTCTTGAACTCGCCATTTTCCAGTTTACTAAGGAAACTGACCAGTTGTGAGAAACTTCCCTCAACGGCTATATCTAGCCGGAAAACGTAGTAGCCATATTCTCCAACGTTCTCCATTGACCATGGTTGGGTTATCAAAGGGATGGCTTTAACCTCGCAGGCATCAGCCAGCTTGAGAATGGCATTGATGACCTCAGTGCTGTTCATCTTGCTGGGGAATGTGCTTTGCTCAGCAGCCAGACTAGCCTGAGCTGATGCCAATCGCTGTTCCAAGTCCTGAGGAGGCTGAGGTATTTGAGCCAGTGCTTGGCTGACATCTGTGATTTGGGAAGCCAGTGCTTCATGGTTATTGTGCTGTTTCATGTAGCTCAAGCCAAAATAAGCATTGCCCACCAATACGATAATAATTAAGATTGCAATCCCCAGCTTCCTCTTTGTCAAAGTCTCTCCTTTACTGATACTGTTGCCTTGTCGTCACTATTCCACCTCCCAGGAAAGAACAAAAACAGCTCCACCAGCAATTCTAACCTCAGCACGGACAGTATTGTCACCAGCGGTAGATATGAGCTCATAGTTCGCCCCTATCTCATTGGTGAAGGCACCCCCGCCCCCCACATTGGCTGGTGCGTTCGTCATTGTCGTCCAGGTGTCGCCTTGAATGTCATATCTCCAGAAAGCCCTAGTAGTGCCTCCCCTGAAGGCGTAAATATAGCTACCGTCATAAGTAAGAGCACCCCCATCCCCTAAATTAGCTGGGGCATTTGCCCTTGTCGTCCAGGTGTTAGCTTGAATGTCATATCTCCAGAAAGCTTTAGTGTTACCTCCCCTAAAGGCATAAATATAGCTACCGCTATAAGTAAGAGCACCGCCGCTTCCCACATTGGCTGGGGCATCTGCCCTTGTCGTCCAGGTGTCAGCTTGAATGTCATACCTCCAGAAAGTTTTAGTAGTACCTCCCCTGAAAGCGTAAACATAGTTACCATCGTAGGTAAGGGCACCACCACTGCCTACATTGGCTGGGGCGTCTGTCATTGTCGTCCAGGTGTTAGCTTGAATGTCATATCTCCAGAAAGTTCTGGTGCTACTTCCCCCGAAGGCATAGATATAGCTCCCATCGTAGGTAAGGGCACCGCCACTGCCTACATTGGCTGGGGCATTTGCCATTGCTGTCCAGATGTTGCCTTGAATGTCATATCCCCAGAAAGCTTTAGTGGTGCCTCCCCTGAAGGCATAAATAGGGGAGGAAGAATTTATCCTGGTTACAGTGATGCTGGGTGCGATATTATTAATTGTTTCGCTTAGCTGATAGGTAGTGCTGTCTCCCGGGGAGGACAACTCATTAGCAAGGCCACCGTTGGTCAAGCGCCAGATGGCATGCTCCACCCCGGCATCAGCAGTGTATTGCTCAGCTATTGCCTGCCCATAGGTTCGAGAGCCAATAAGACTGGTGCTGGCGTGAGTGAGGAAGGGTGTTATAACCACTGAGCCAATAGCTAGAGCTGCCAGAACTAAAGGAAGAACCTGTCCCTTTTCGCTATTCTTCACTCTTACTCCTCTGTGGGTCGGCGGTAAATCTTATAAGTTCCATTCTCACTCACACCCCATCTCCCTTGTGGTTGTGAGGCTATGGCCATCGTAATAGTCTGGTTTTCTATGGAGAAATTGGCGCTGGCAATGTTCTGTGCTAGTGTCATATTTGAGCCATCGGCCATGCGGTACAGTGTAGTACCAACCATGGTATAGATAATTGATGAGTCGTCGGGTAGAGTAAGTACCAGCTCGCTACCGCCGCTTGCCGTGCTTGCTGCCTGTCCATCAAGGCTGAACCAATGGGCTACGTTCTGGACCTCGTGCGTGGCGGTTAGCCTATCATTACCATACTCGGTAACGGTGATAATCTGATAGATAGCCGTACCCAGACCACCTACGATGAGCCCAGTGATAGCCGTGGCGACAAGCAATTCAACTAAAGAGAACCCTCCCTCTCCCTTACTCATCGGTTCACCTTATAGTCCTCGACGGTCAGTAGAGCGCTGGCGTTTTGATAGATAATTACCTTTATTTTTTGAATATCAGTATCATTATCAGGGGTAGCATCAACCTCAATAGCAATGGTATAGCTTTCTGGTGCCTCAATCGTAGAATAGGTGGTAGCATAGGGACAGCTTTTGATGTACTCAAGCTGGTTTCGTGCTAACCTCTGGACGACAACT
>Ga0209314_10001365_pt1 | contig 10806 bp, 9 predicted proteins | sample I19B2metaG_FD_184146 | JGI IMG/M metagenome (GOLD analysis project Ga0209314, IMG submission 184146) | Lake sediment bacterial and archeal communities from Gulf of Boni, Indonesia to study Microbial Dark Matter (Phase II) - ​I19B2 metaG... | ecosystem: Environmental > Aquatic > Freshwater > Lake...
TCGAGACAGCTCATCGAGACGGATATCGGCCCGAGACTGCTCAACCTGGTGGGGAACGTCGGCACCGCCCTTTCATTCTCCAGGAACTAGGATGGAGCTTGCGAAACCATCATCCGCTGACAGCGAACAAGAGTATCAAGCACAAGAGAACTGCCGTAGGGGGGTAGCGCCATAGAATTCGACCTGTCGCTAATAATGAAATCGCTGCAGAACACCATTCTCGTGGTGGTAGTGGCCTTCATCACGACGCAGTTGCCCGTATTCAGCCGGATGCTCTCCTCCTGCGACCCGAAGAGAAGGGACAAGATAACCCTCTCCCTCTTCTTCGGCACATTCTCGGCCATGGGTACCCTGATGGGATTTCCCCTCCTGGGATCACTGGTGAGCTGCAAGATTGTCGGGGTCGTCGCCGGAGGCCTCCTCGGCGGCCCCGTCGTCGGCCTCGGAGCAGGAATCATAGGCTCCATACCCCGCTATTTCCTCGGCGGCTTCACCACCAGTGCCTCGATAGTCGCCAACCTCCTCATAGGCTGCTTTGCCGGCTGGGTTAACACCGTCTACGGACTCAAGCGAATCAACCTGAAAATCGCCCTGTTGACAGCCCTCGGCTCGGAAATCATCCTCAAGACAATGATCCTCACCCTCTCCCGCCCCTTCGAAGCCGCCTGGGCGCTGGAGAAGAAGATCGCCCTCCCCACATCCATTGCCAACAGCCTGGGGCTGCTCCTCTTCTTCTACATCGTCAAGGGGGTTTTCAACCAGCAGGAGCGACTGCAGGCGGAATCAGCCCAGAATGCCATGCTGGTCATCAAGCATACGGCCGGCCTCCTCAGGCACGGCCTCAACGAGGAGAGTGCCCTCAAGGTTGCCGAAACCATCCACGCCCACACCTCGGCTGCCGCCGTTGCCGTCACAGACCGGGTTAACATCCTGGCCTTCGTCGGCGAAGGGAGCGATCATCACCTGGCAGGGCACCCCTTCATGACGGCGTCCACCAAATACGTCCTCGACCACCGCACCCCGGTTGTCAGCAACGACCGGAGCACCATCGGCTGCAGCCACGAATCCTGTACCCTCTCCGCCGTGGCTGACATGCCGCTACTTGTGGAAAAGGAGATTCTCGGCAGCATCAAGATCTTCAAGTCCGGACAGGACATGGTCACCCCCTATGAAGCCGAGCTTATCCAGGGGATTGCCGAGTTCCTCAGCCTGCAACTGCTCCAACTGAAGCTGGACGAACTGGAGACTCTCCGTTCACACGCCGAATATAACGCCCTGAAGGCGCAGATTAACCCCCACTTCCTCTACAACACCCTCGGGACCATTCGCTCCCTGGTCCACAGGGACCCTGATGTAGCAAGGAAGCTGATCAAGGACCTCTCGGACCTGATGCGCAGGTCGCTGAACAGCACCGAGGAGAATTGCCAACTGGCCGACGAATTGGAGACTGTCCGCAAATATATCCGCATAGAAAAGGCAAGGTTCGGCGAAAGGGTGCGGATGACCGAGCAGATTCCCGCAAGCATGTTGAGCGAGGCGGTACCGGTTTTCTCCCTCCAGCCACTGGTGGAAAATGCCGTGAAACACGGACTCTCGACTAGAAGCTCCGGAGGCACCGTGCGGATATCGGCATGGAGTACCGATGAGGCGCGCTACCTGCGGGTGGAGGACAACGGCGTAGGCATCCCCGAAGAGCAGTTGCAGCTGCTGCTTACGGGTGAACCATGCGAATCTTACAGGGGAACCGGAATCGGCCTTAACAATGTGAACCAGAGAGTAAGGCGGATGTACGGCGACAGGTTTGGCCTTACGGTCAGCAGCTGCGAAGGGGTTGGCACGACGGTCACCGTCTGCCTCCCACTTATGGTTAAGGGAGGATAGCCAGATGAGAAAGATTACCGTGCTGGTTGTGGATGACGAACCGCTCATGCGCGAAGAGCTCTGCAGCCACCTGACCGCATACCCGGAGATAGAGGTTCTCGCTTACTGCCAAACCGGGGAAGAGGCGCTGTCAACTGCTGCAGAGCTGGGTCCTGACGTGATTTTTCTCGACATCCAGATGCCAGGGCTTAGCGGCATGGAGGTGGCGTCTGTCCTCTCAAGGCAACAGTTCGCCCCAAAGGTCGTGTTCATTACAGCCCACGACGAGCATGCCCTGAAGGCATTTACAGTGGATGCCCTGGACTACGTGCTGAAGCCGTTCGACGAAGACGACATCCACAGGGTCATTGCCAAGATCCACAAAACCGTATCCCCGCGGGAACAGATCCCGATGCCTGAAGCGGAAAAGTCGCACACCCCGTCAAGGGGCGAATACATAAGAAAGTTCTGCGTACAGCAGAGTGGGAAGATGGAGGTGATCGGGCAGGAGCAGATACAGCAGTTTTATGCAAAGGAGAGGCTGGTTTTTCTGCAGACGGTTGATGGTGCCAGCCATCTGGCAAGATTCACGCTCAATGAACTTTCAGGCAAACTCGACCCTAAGCTCTTCATACGCTGTCACAGAAATCACATCGTCAACCTGGAGCAGATCAAGAGCCTAGAGCCATGGTACAACCGCGGCTACATGATGACCCTGAAAGGTGGCGCCAGGACTGAAATCCCGGTAAGCAGACAGTACGTCAGGGACCTCAAGGCGCACATGGATTTCTAGACAGCAAAACGCAGACCGATCCATTTCTCACCTGTCATCCGGTGGCCGAAACTGAAGCCCCGGTACCCCATTTTGGCATCCTCGTCAGTTTGTTCCCACCAGATATAAAACCCTATTTTATCCTTTCTGCAGATTCATGATGTCAATGCTGGCAGCAGCGAAACAAAGGAGGATAAGATGACTTCTGCTAAAAAAGAGAAATCGTGGGTAATGGTAGTAGGCGCAATACTTCTAGGGTTGATCGTGGACGGCATGGACCTGCAGATGCTCTCCCTGGCCCTACCAAGCATCATGAAGGAGCTGAAGCTATCCAACGTTTCCGGGGGGGCTCTCAGCACCCTGACACTGGCTGGCATGGGGTGCGGAGGCATTCTGGCTGGCTGGCTTTCCGACCGGGTCGGCCGGACAAGGGTTGTCTTCTGGTCGATCGTCGTCTTCTCCTCCGGCACCGGGCTGATCGCCTTCTGCCATACCTTCTGGCAGATAGGGTTAATCCGTTTCCTCTCCGGTTTCGGTGTCGCCGCTCTCTACAGCGTCGGCCTCACCCTTGCCGCCGAATATGTCCCTGCCAAAAGAAGGGGGACAATCCTCGGCATCATGCAGGCGGGATGGTCCCTTGGCTATGTCTTCGCCGGCCTGCTCTCCTCCTACATCCTGCCGGCTATCGGCTGGCGGCCGCTCTTTCTCTGCGCCATCGTCCCCGGCGCCATAACCCTGCTGATGCTCCGCGGCCTGGAAGACTCACCCAGCTGGTTTGCCCACCGTGAAGAGAGACGGCTTGCCGGGAAGAAGCACAACGAATTTGCCAGCATCTGGGCCGACAAGTCGGTACGCAAGATCTTCATAGCCTGGTCGTTAACCGCCATTGCCCTGCAGTTCGGCTACTACGGGGTCAACACCTGGCTACCCAGCTACATGGTCAAGGAGCTCGGCGTCAACCTGAAGAACATGGGATGGTACGTGGCTTCCACCTATGCCGCCACCGTCATCGGCAAGATAATTGCCGGCTCCCTTACCGACTATTTCGGCAGGAGGGCCATCTGGGCCGCCACCTCAATCAGTACCGCCATAGCCATCCCAGTGATCATTCACTACGCAAATGCCGGCAATGTGGCTGTCCTGATGCTCATCTTCGGCCTCCTCTTCGGAGCCCCCATGGGGATCAACTCCACATACCTGGCCGAGAGCTTCCCCACATCAGTCCGCGGCACCTGTGTTGCCACCTCATACAACATCGGCAGGATCGGCTCCATGTCCTCGCCGCTGATGATCGGCTACGTCTCCACCAATTTCAGCATCGCCTACGGCCTTGCCCTCCTCGGCATCGCCTATGCCATCACCGGAATCATCCCGGCCCTGTTCATCCGTGACAGGATGTACGACCCGCAGGCGCTACGCACGGTTGAACCCTCGCCGGTAGCTGAAAACATGAAGATGGCACCGGAAGCGGCCTGATCCACGCTCTTCTTCCGGCAACTGTTCACGAAAAGCTTATCCTGACCAAATCTTATTGCGGCAGCTCTCACCATGATGATGCTGCCGCATTTTTTTGCCCGCAGGTGAAAACATCTTGACAAAACCTCTTCAATAACCGATACATCTGCAAATTGACATTGAGGTGAAGTATGAGACTGAGCAACGAAGAGTTGATGCAGATCAGTGACCTGGCGGAAAAGTTGGGGATAACGGCCAGGACGATCCGCCTCTACGAGAAGATGGGGCTGGTTGACCCACCCAACAGGACCGAGGGGGGGGTGAGGTACTACGAGAAGTCGGATGTGAAGCGCTTCAAGTTCGTCCTCAAGCTGAAGACCCTGGGGCTCTCCCTCGACGAGATGAAGGAGCTGGCGGATATCTACCGGAAGGAGGACAAGATACCGGACAAGATCCTCCCCCGCCTGCTGGAGCTCCTCGACACCCATCTGCAGAGCATCCGCCAGAAGGTGGCAACCCTCAAGTCCCTGGAGACGGAGATCGAGGCCTACCGCAAGAGAGTCGCCGAGCAGGGTCTCTCCGAACCCGGCACCAAGGGGTAGAGCATCATAGTGATCCAAAAGGGAAGACGAGCGCCAATCGACACAGGAAACTCCATGACCATTGACAGACTCATCGAACAGGCCTGCCGCAGGTTCACCGACCGCCCCGCCCTGAGGCAGAAGGTCGATGGCGCCTGGCAGGAGACTACCTACGGCATGCTCTGGTCCGCATCGGACCGGATCGCCGCCGGCCTGGTCAGGGAGGGGTTCAAGCCGGGGGAGCATGCCGCCATCCTCGCCCCCTCGTCAACCCGCTGGGTCATGGCCTACCTTGGCATCCTCAAGGCAGGCGGGGTGGTGGTGCCGGTGGACAAGGAGCTGAAAAGCGCCGAGCTGCGCCATGTCCTCGGCGACTGCGACGCCAGGGTGATCTTCACCGACTCCCCATACCTGGACACGGTGCTGGAGATCATGGATGGTCTCCCAAAACTGGATAAGATCTTCGCCCTGCATCCGGCAAGACGCAGAGAGGAGATGCATGCCCGGGCCTCAACGGCCATTGAGTCCCTCATCGACGAGTGGCAGGGGCTCGTCTCCTCACATAATATACCCGCCGAAAAGGCAACCCGCCTGGAGAGCCTGGCGAGCAGCGTGCACCGAGCCCTGGCCACCAGAGGTGTGCCTAAGGCGGAAGCGGACGGCTCGGACAACCTCTTCTCACCGGCACGGGCGCAGCGCAAGGAGCTGGCCAGACAGGGGCGCCTCATGGGTTTCGAGGAGCTGCTCTACGAGGCACCATTCACCCCGGCGCTGCGCAGCGGGGACGACATAGCCGTAATCCTCTACACTTCCGGCACAACCGGACGCTCCAAGGGGGCGATGCTCAGCCACGGTAACATCGTGGCCAACATCCTGGGGATGAAGCAGCTCTTCAACCTTGGGGAGACGATGCACACCCTCTCCTTCCTCCCCATTAATCACGTCTTCGAACAGGTCTGCGGCGTGCTCCTCCCCCTATCCCTGGGCGGAAAGGTGTCTTTCTGCGAATCCCTGAAGAAACTGGGGGAGAACCTGACCGAGGTCAAGCCTACCTTCTTCCTCGGCGTCCCGGCGGTCTACCGCATGCTCCTTGACCGGATAATGAAGAACATCGGCGCCAAGACACTCTCCCAGCTCCTCTTCTCCCTCCCCTTCACAAGGCCGATCGTCACCGCCAAGATACGCCAGGCCTTCGGAGCTGGCACCGTCTTCATCAGCGGCGGTGCAGCACTTGACCCGGCCATTGCCGCAGGACTGACCAAGCTGGGGTTCAGGGTCTACCAGGGTTACGGTATAACCGAGACCTCGCCGGTAATCAGCGCCGAATCACCGGGGATGCAGAGGGTGGGGAGCGTGGGGCACCCCCTTCAGGGGGTCGAGGTGCGCATCGATGGGGCAAACGAGGAGGGGATCGGCGAGATCTTCGTCAAGGGGCCGAATGTCATGCAGGGTTACTACAAGAACCCTGCGGCAACTACGGAAGTGCTCCATGAGGGGTGGTACCGCACCGGAGACCTGGGGAGGTTCGACACCCAGGGGTATCTCTCCATCTGCGGCAGGGTGAAAAACCTGATCGTCACCCCCAACGGCAAGAACGTCTACCCCGAGGAGGTGGAGATCGAGCTCCTGAAGAGCCCGTTCATAGCCGAGGTCATGGTCTACGGACACAAGGTGGGGCCTGCCGCCGAGGATGTGCACGCGGTCATCTACCCCAACCAGGAGGCAATGGACGACTACAGCCGCAGCGGCAACTCTTCCCCCATGACCGTGGCCGACGTGGAGGCCCTCATCAAACGGGAAGTCCAGGCGGCCTGCAACTCCCTGGCGGACTACAAGCGGGTGAAGAAGTTCACCCTGCGGGAGGACGAGTTTCCCAAGACAACAACCCGCAAGATCAAGCGCTTCGAGGTTGAGGCGAAAATCTCCATGCATTAAAAGGGGGGGCTCTACCCCCTGTAGCCCACCAACCACTCCTTCGCCTGCTCCCCATCGTCGAAAAGCCTGAGGTTGGTGCGCCCCGTCAGTTTGGTGGTCGCCCAGAAGAGGAGCTTGCGCCACCCTTCCACCCCAACCACTCCGCCGGCCAGGACGTACGGCTTGTTGTGCTCGGCCAGGTCGCCGGAGAGGGCGCGGAACGCCTCGTCGTACTTGACATCGGTCACATCCACCAAGGTGAGCACCGACCCTTGCGGCATCCTGCCGATTACCCCCTTCGCATAGCTGCTGAGCTGCCTGGCATCATCTATCCCCAGGCCGGAGAAGTCCAGGTTCATGATCATCTTGTCCCGATGCTTGATGAATTTTGCCCGGCTCATCATTTCCGTTGTTTTCATTCTCCCCTCCTTCCGTAGCCGATCTACTCGTGCATCGTATATGCTCCCTTAAGGGAGTAGACCTCCCGGTCAAGCACCCTCTTGTAGCGCCCTTCGTCCACGTGAGCCTTGCGGATCATCCGTTGGCAGTAGTCCATCTGCTGTTCAGTAGTTGACGGCTTGCCGAAGAGCTGCAGGGCGAACCTGGAGAAGTCCCGCACCATGAAATCGAAGATCTGGTCCACAAGGTCGTCGCTGCTGCCGCTGATGGCGGCGTTTTCCAGGATCAGCTGGCCGTAGACCACCAGGGTGAATATCTCCCCCACCGCCAGGAGGAAGTCTATATCCTGCTGCTGGGCATCGTCCGGAGTTGCCTTGCGGAGGAACTCCCGGAAGATGGCTATCTGCTCCCTGAAGATCCCCACGTTTGGGAGGCTGCTCCCATCGAAAACCGGCCGGTAGTCGTGGAAGCGGATCTTGCCCAGTCCGCGGGTAGCCCCCTGGTTGAAGAGGAAGTCGTCGTTCTGGGGGTCGTCCCGGCGGGGGACCACCGGATAGTCGGCGTGGTTGAAGAAGTAGTTCTGCATGAACTTGACGATCAGGGCGATGTTGACGTGGACCGTACCCTCCAGCTTGGGGAGCCCACGGGTGTCACGGGCCGCCGTGTCGAAGTAGGTATCCTTCTCGAACCCCTTGGCGGCTATCACGTCCCAGAGGAGATTGATCACCTCCTCCCCCTGGGTAGTGACCTTCATCTTCACCACCGGATTGAATAGCAGGTAGCGGCGGTCTTCGGATGAAGCGGTGCGGAAGTAGTCGGCCGCCCGTGAGGCAAAGAGCTTCATGGCCATGAGCCGGGCGTAGGCGTCGACGAACATCTGCTTCACGTGGGGAAAATCGGTGACGTACCTGCCGTAGAGGCTCCGGCCGCCGGCATGGTTGATCGCCTCGTAGAAGGCGTGGGTGCAGATGCCGATGCTGGCCCACCCCAGGTTGTACTTGCCGATGTTGACCGTGTTGAGAGCCGAGTTCCAGGCATCGTCGCCACGGGAGAGGATGTCGGCGTCGGTGATCGGGTAGTCGTGGAGAACGAACTCTGAGACATAGGACTGGGTGGCGGTGATGTTCTTCACCAGCTCGTACTTTTCGTGCTTGCTGTTGACGCTGAAGAAGACATAGCCCCCGTTCTCCGGCAGCCGGCCGAAGGTGGAGACCATGGCAGCCTCGTTGCCGTTGCCGATGTAGTACTTGTCCCCCCTGGCAACGTACTTCCCGTCGCTGAGCGGCAGAAGGAGCATGTCGGTGGCATAGATGTCCGCACCGTGTTCCTTCTCCGAGAGGCCAAAGGCGAAGATCTCCCCCTGTTCCAGCAGTCGGGCCGCTCTTTTCTTCAGCTCCTCGTTGCCGCTCATCCAGATCGGACCAAGGCCGAGGATGGTCACCTGCCAGACGTACCAGTAGCAGAGGCCGTAGAAGCCGAGGAGCTCGTTGAAGGCGCAGAGGCGGGAGGTATCCCAGCGGCACCCCTCCCCGCCGTACCCGGCTGGGGTAAGGAGAGTGGCGAAAATCTTCTCCCTGGCAACGAACTCGATGAAGTCGGCATACCAGACACGGTTCAGGTCGTCCTCCTTGAGGCGCTTCTTCCCCTTGGATTCGAAAAAGTCCACGGTCTTGCACAGGATGTCGTTCAGCACGGGATCGGGGTGGTTCTTGGCCAGTCTCTTGGGATTCAGTAACTGCATGCTTGCCTCCTAGCCGCGCCCCCTGCCGGGGAGCAGGCCGCGTATTCGTTTCTTGATGCCGCTGATGACGAAGGGGGCCAGCCTCCCCTTCTCCTTGAGGATCTGCCGGTAGAGTTCGCGGCGCGTTGCCGGCGTTGGCCGCCGGTTATCCGCCGCTGCCATGGAGAGCGCCCCCTTGGCGCAGGCCGAAATGCAGGCGCCGCAGCCGAGACAGACCTTTTCGTCCACTGCCGCGAAACGCTCGCGTTTACCCCTGAACGCCACCCCCTTGGCCAGGGCAATCCCCTTGACGTTGCAGGCGGCAAAGCATTTGCCGCAGTAGTCGCACTTTTTCGGGTCGATGACCGCGGTGAAACCGGTCTTGGCAATGCCTTCGTGGAACCCTTCCTGCACCCCGGCCATCAGTTCACAGCAGCAGCGGCAGCAGCTGCAGATGAACGATGGCTTCTGCCTGATGTTGTCGGTGACGAAGGTCAGGTTGAACTGCCGCGCCTTGTCCAGCACGGCGATGAGCTCATCCGCGCTCCTCTCAACGGCGAAGCCCCGGCGGACGAAGAACCTGGCTGCCTGACCGAGGGAGATGCAGACATCCTCCACCGGCGCCCCCTTGCCGCAGCTCTCCCCCAGGTGCTCCTTCTTGTGGCGGCAGAAGCAGAGGCCGGTAGCGCCGTAGCCGGCGGCCATGATGATCTCCCTTGCATCCTCGTAGGTGGTGATCCGGGAGGTGACCGGGACGTGCTCCGGGTAGACCAGGGAGCGGGTCAGCTGGGTTCTTGAGCCGAAGACCTCGTCACCCTGCCCCCTCCCCGAGGAGTTGTCGTGCATGTACTCGGTCATCAGCCGGGCGATCCTCTCCTGGGGGATGTCGACCCGCTTTTTCATGAAGGTGAACTCGAAGAAGCCGATAAGACCAGGCACCAGCAGATAGTAGGTCTCCCCGGAGTAGGGGATGTCCATGAGGAGCCCCTTGTCTGCCATCCGCTCCAGGATGGGCAACAGCTCGACAGCCGGGATCTTCGTACGTTTGGCCAGCTCCGGGAGGGTCGCCTCCTCCAGGGGGAAGCGGGAGGCGACGAAGGCCTCCCGTTCATCGAAAAGGAGCGACAGTATCTCCCGCAGCTTGGCGTTGTCCACCAGTCCGACGGGAAACATGTTGAGCCGGTCGATGAGGGGGACGAGGCTGCTTTTTGAACCGAGATGGTGTCCCATTGCTCTTTCTCCCCTTGGTCAGCTGAACCGGGAAAAATCCGGTTTTCTCTTCTCCATGAACGCCTTGAGGGCCTCGGCAGCCTCCGGAGAGCCGAGGCGATCCAAGAAGAGCCGCCCCTCCTCGGCGATGGTCTCCTGCAGCTCTGCCCCGTAGTCACGCTTGAGGAGCGCCTTGGCCAACCGGACCGAGGCAGCAGGCTGTGCGGCCAGTTGCTCTGCCTTTGCCCGGGCAATTGCCATCAGCTCACCATCCTTGCAAACCTGGTTGACGATGCCGACCTCCCTGGCGGTCCCGGCGCCGAAGCTCTCCCCCATAAGGAGGAGTTCGGCGGCCCGCTGGTGCCCCATCATCCGCGGCAGGAGCAGGGTCGAGCCCGCCTCCGGGCAGAGGCCGAGGCTGACGAATGGCATCTGGAAGGTGGCACCGGCGGCTGCATAGACCAGATCGCAGTGGAGCAGCATGGTGACCCCTACGCCGACAGCCGTGCCGTTCACCGCGGCAACCAGGGGCTTGCGCGCCGTGGATATGGCAGTGAGGAAGCGGAATACCGGGCTGTCGGTCCCCTCGGGTGGTGCCATGATGAAGTCGGCCAGGTCGTTGCCACTGGAGAAACAGTCCTGGCTCCCTGTGAGGAGGATCACCCGGATGGAGTCGGTCCGGTCGGCCCTCTCCAGCTCGTCGGCCAGGGCACTGTACATGGCCCGGTTGAGGGCGTTCTTCTTCTCCGGGCGGTCGAAGCGGATGGTAAGAATGCCGTCCTGCTCTGAGGTGATGATGGTCCCATTGCTGAGATTGATGGTCATTGCTTGTAACTCCTTGTCAAAGTCCGGAAGCCGTTGGGGTCAAAGAAGGTGAATTCGTGGTGTCCGGGCTC
>Ga0209314_10001366_pt1 | contig 10806 bp, 8 predicted proteins | sample I19B2metaG_FD_184146 | JGI IMG/M metagenome (GOLD analysis project Ga0209314, IMG submission 184146) | Lake sediment bacterial and archeal communities from Gulf of Boni, Indonesia to study Microbial Dark Matter (Phase II) - ​I19B2 metaG... | ecosystem: Environmental > Aquatic > Freshwater > Lake...
TTGGGGCGCTGACTACAACGACCCCATGACCTTCATCGACATGTGGCGCACCGCTCCGGCCGACAACCCGGGCAACAACTCCGCGTTCTACAACAACACCGAATATGACAAGTATGTTGACGATGCCAAGGCTAGCGGCGACCAGGCCCGTCGCATGGATGACATGCAGAAGGCGGAGAAGATCCTGCTCCAGGAACTTCCCATCGCCCCCGTCTTCCATCCCGCCTGGAACTACATCGAGCGGCCTTACGTCAAGGGTATCCAGCACTTCGCGGTGGGTTCGGACTACGAGTTCAAGTTCACCACCGTTGAGCCTCACTAGTCTCGCAGCGCGTGCCGCTACCGGCGGATAGCGACTAGAGCCTAGGCACCCGACCGGATGGACAGGGAGAAACCCTGGCGGGGTGAAAGCCCCGCCCCGACAGTGGAGGCGGCTGCCAGCCGCCTCCACACCCTGCCCGGCTGGGTGCTGCCAACGACACCCCCTGATTCTTAGATATTGCATTACAGACTATGGAGGTGGAGCCTGATGGCTCGGTATGTGACCCGCCGGTTGGCGCAGGCGTTGGTTACCCTCTGGGTGATCATCACCGTAACCTTCCTGCTCATGCACGCACTGCCCGGCGACCCGTTCACGGACCCGAAGCTTCCGGAGCAGATCCGTCAGAACATGCGGATCAAGTATGGCCTCGACAAGCCCCTGTATGAGCAATACGGCATTTATTTCAACAACCTGGCCCACGGCAACCTTGGCTACTCCCTGAAGTACCAGCAGCGCACCGTCAACGACATGATCCGCGACGGCTTCCCCTACTCCGCTGACCTGGGCGTCCGCGCCATCCTCTTCGGCGTGCTGATGGGGGTCAGCCTGGGAACCCTGGCAGCCTTCTATCACGATGGCTGGTTCGACCGAACAGCCATGGTCATCGCCGTCATCGGAGTTTCAGTGCCAAACTTCATCATCGCCACCCTGCTTGACTACCTGCTGGCGGCAAAGCTTCAGATACTGCCTGCTGCCGGCTGGGGGAGCTTCCAACAATCCCTCATGCCGTCGTTCTCATTGGGGCTCCTCGTAGTGGCCACGATGGCTCGACTGATGCGCGCCAGCGTGCTGGACGTGGTGGGCCAGGACTACATCCGCACGGCCAAGGCCAAGGGCCTTAACAGCCGTGAGGTCATCTGGCGCCACATCATCCGCAACGCCATACTGCCGGTGATTACGGTTCTTGGCCCACTCATCGTCAATATTGTGACCGGCTCCTTCGTCATTGAGCAGGTCTTCGGCATCCCCGGCCTGGGCAAGTACTTCATCCAGGCTGTGTATAACAATGATTACACGCTGATCATGGGGACCACGATCTTCTACTCGGCCCTCCTGATCGTCGCTATATTGCTGGTAGATGTCCTTTATGGCTTCGTCGATCCGCGCATCCGTCTGGCCGGGGGGAGGGATTAGCATGGCCGCACCTGAGATCAACCGTGAGTTGTTCCAGCCCGTTCAGTTCGATCGCGAACAGGCGGAAACCATCAGCCGGCCGGCCCTGACCTACTGGCAGGACGCCTGGATTCGCCTCAAGCGGAACAAGACGGCCATGGCCGGCATGCTGGTGCTGGTGGTCATCATCATCGCAGCGATGGTCTTCCCCGCCCGGGCCAGCTTCCTGCCAGAGTGGTGGCCGGGCAACCTTTACGTCTATAGCGACCAGAACCTGCAGGAGATCAGCCGGCCGCCGGGCGGCCTTCACTGGATCGGCACAGACGACCTGGGCCGTGACCTCTGGGTGCGCCTCTGGACCGGTGCGCGGCTTTCGTTGACCATCGGCATCAGCGCCGCTCTGGTTGACCTGCTGATCGGCATCGTCTACGGCGGCATCTCAGGCTACCTCGGCGGCGCCGTGGACGACGTCATGATGCGTATCATTGAGGTCCTCTTCGGCATCCCGTATCTGATCATGGTCATCCTGCTCAGCCTGATCTTCCGGCCAACCAGCGCCAATCTGTTCTCGGCCGTAATGCCACTGCTTTTGGCTTTGACTATTCTCGGTTGGATCGGCGTGGCCCGTCTGGTTCGCGGCCAGGTCCTCCAACTGAAGAACCAGGAATTCGTTCTGGCCGCACAGGTGCTGGGAGCAGACACCTGGCGCATCGTGGCCAAACACCTGCTCCCCAACGTCATCGGCCCGATCATCGTCTGGGTCACCCTGGACATCCCCTCCGTGATCTTCTCCGAAGCCTTCCTGAGCTTCGTGGGCCTGGGTGTTCCAATGCCCTTCGCCAGCTGGGGAACCCTGGCCGCCAACGGCTACCAGTTCATGCGCATCTGGCCCTGGTTCATCATCTTCCCGTCGATCGCCATCGCCCTCACCATGCTGTCCTTCAACCTCTTCGGCGACGGCCTGCGGGACGCCCTCGACCCGCGCATGCGCAAGTAAGCCCTATTCGGGAACAGGAAGGAAGTGCCGCCTTTGGAAAAGCTGCTGGAAGTCAAGGACCTGGAAGTGTCCTTTCACACATACGCTGGTGAGGTTCACGCGGTCCGCGGCGTGTCCTTCGACCTGATGAAGGGCGAAGCGATCGCCATCGTGGGCGAATCCGGCTGTGGCAAGAGCGTTACCGCCCAGTCCATCATGCGCCTTATCCCCATACCCCCGGGCGAGATCAAGAACGGCTCGATTCTCTTTGACGGCAAGGATGTCACCCAGATCTCCGACCGCGACATGGAGTACATGCGCGGCAGCGAGATGGGCATGGTGTTTCAGGACCCCATGACCTCGCTCAACCCCACCATGACCATCGGCCAGCAGATCGCGGAGAGCCTGGTCAAGCATCAGGGCCTGTCCGCCAAGGAGGCCAAGGAGCGGGTTCTGGAGATGCTCTCTCTGGTCGGTATCCCCCGGCCCGAGGAGCGGGTTAACAACTATCCGCACCAGTTCTCCGGCGGCATGCGGCAGCGTGCCATGATCGCCATCGCTCTGGCCTGCCGGCCTAAGCTCCTGATTGCCGACGAGCCCACCACCGCCCTGGACGTGACCATCCAGGCCCAGATTCTGGACCTGATGAAGGACCTGCAGAAGAAGCTGGGGACGTCCATCATCCTGATCACCCACGACCTGGGCGTCGTGGCCGGCATGGCCAGCCGCGTGGTGGTCATGTACGCCGGCAAGGTGGTCGAGATCGGCACCTTGGATCAGATCTATTACAACCCCCAACACCCCTACACCTGGGGGTTGATGAGGTCCATGCCGCGCCTGAACGTGGACGAGGAGTACGACCTCATCTCCATTCCCGGCACCCCGCCTGACCTGATTGCCCCTCCCAAGGGCTGCGCGTTCGCGGCCCGCTGCCCGTACGCCATGAAGATATGCACCGAGATCCAGCCCGACTACACCGACATCGAGGGCGACCATAAGGTGGCCTGTTGGCTGCAGCACAGCCTCGCCCCCAAGGCAGACAGGGAGGTGTCTCTCCGTGGCTAGCGCAGCAACGCAGGTGCCCCAGCAGAACGCTGGTCAGGACGACGTGATCCTGAGCGTACAGGGCCTGAAGAAGTTTTTCACCGTCGGCCGCGGCCTGACCCTCAAGGCCGTGGACGATGTGTCCTTCACCATCAAGCGCGGCGAGACCATGGGTCTGGTGGGCGAGTCCGGCTGCGGCAAGTCCACCACCGGTCGGACCATCATTCGCCTGTACGAGCCAACCGGCGGTAAGGTCTTCTTCGACGGTGAGGATGTAACAAAGCTGGAAGGCGCGGCGCGCAAGGCGTTCAACCGGAAGATGCAGATGATCTTCCAGGACCCCTACGCGTCGCTGAATCCCCGCATGACCGTCGGCGACATTGTGGGCGAGCCACTGGACATCCACGACCTGGCCCGGGGCAAGGAGCGTCTGGAGCGGGTGCATGAGCTGCTCAACATCGTGGGTCTGAACGCTGAGCACGCCCTGCGCTACCCGCATGAGTTCTCCGGCGGCCAGCGCCAGCGTATCGGCGTGGCCCGGTCCCTGGCGGTGGACCCGAACTTCATCATCGCCGACGAGCCCATCTCCGCCCTGGACGTCTCCATTCAGGCGCAGGTGGTCAACCTGCTGCGCCGCCTTCAGGACCAGCGCGGCCTGACCTACCTGTTCATCGCCCATGACCTGTCCATGGTCAAGTACATCTCCGACCGCGTCGGCGTGATGTACCTGGGCAAGCTGGTGGAGTACGCCAGGTCCGCGGAACTCTATCGCGAGCCCCTTCACCCCTACACCCAGGCCTTGCTCTCCGCCATTCCGATCGCCGACCCCAAGATCGAAAGAAGCCGCCAGCGCATCGTGCTGGAGGGTGACGTGCCCAGCCCGGTCAACCCCGGCAAGGGCTGCCGCTTCCGCACCCGCTGCCGCCTGGCGCAGTCCATCTGCGCCGAAGTGGACCCGGAGTGGCGCGAGGTTTCGCCCGGCCACTTTGTGGCCTGCCACGTGGTGTAAGAGGGCTTCTAACCCCGGCATTGAAAGCAGCCTTGGAGCTCTGTGCTCTAAGGCTGTTTTCGCAAGGAGGATACCCATGTCGTCTGTGAGCATATCGGCAGCCCCTGCGCCCCGCAAGGCTCGGGTGCGCCTGCCCTGGCTTCTTGTCCTCCTGCTGGCGGCCGTCCTGGTGTTCCAGGGGCAGGGGGAGATGGTTCGGGTTATAACTCCCCCCAGTGCAGCGTGGAGCCGCCCCCTGACCCTGGCGAGCGCTCCTGCCAATGGCTCCTTCACCCAGGTGGCTCTGGCCGACGGCCGCCTCGTGATCATATGGGCCACCCATCAAGGGTTCCACCTCTTTAACGTGGCCCCTGACGGCACTGTGACGGGGCCTGTTGCCCTCTTTTCCTCCGAGGTCAGCCCCGCCGGAGTTAAGGCCGTGCTCTCCGGCGATGCCGTGTACATGTTCTGGGAGGACTTCTCCACCCATACTCTTCGGGCCGCAGCCGTGGCTCCAGATGGCACGGTCAAGGCGGCGCCGCGGGATATGGTCCCCGGCGTCAAAGACTATGCGGTTGCTGCGGGGGGCAGCCCGAGCGCCCCGTACGTGCTGGCAATGACCGCCGACCAGGTGGCCCTCTACGGGCTCAGCCAGACGGGCGATTGGACGGCTGCCGCCTTGCCTTTGACACTCCGGGGCGGCCTCGGCGTGGACCTGCAAAGTGCCCGGGACGGTACCCTTTACGGCCTGGCCGCAAGCGAAGAGGACAGGGTTGGTGAGGCCCCAGTCCACATACTCCTGCTTCAGCCGGACACCCAGGGCCGCCTCCTCGAGGGCGGTCAGCCCAGGCTGGTCGCCCACGAGGTCGCGACCTCCGGACTGCAGCCCCTGAAGGAAGGGCTGTCGCACCTGAGTCTGGGCCTGGATTCCCATAACGCCTACGTCTTTTGGGACGTGCAGCGCAACGACCGGGGCGAGCGTTCCACCCTTTCCAGCTATGTGACCTGGCCCGTGGAGCGGCCGCCGGCCCAGTCGCTCGAACCGGTCGGCCTGTCTGCCTTGCCCAACTTTGGGCGGCCCATTTCCGGACTATCCGGAGTGGTTCCCGCTCCGGGCCAGGCCGGCCAGTTGGTGACCGCCGCGCCCGCGACCCTGGGCTCGGGCAGGGACCGGGTCGTTGAGACGCTGGAACTGACCTTCCAGGACGGTAAACTGGTCAGCCAACAACTGGCGGGCCCGTCCACCAGCATGACCCTGCAGCCCCTCATGACGCGGAGCGGACAGGACCGCTGGCTCGCCTGGGTTCAGCCGCGGGGCAATTCCGCCAGCCTGTTGGTGGGCGGGACCGCCGAGTCATTCAGAAAGGCGATGGGCCGGGTACGTTTGTCCGACTGGATGGACGCCGTCGGCAACACCGTGGTGAACATCGGCTACGCCTACGTCCCGGCCTTGATCTCGCTGGCCTGGGTCTTTCCAACCATGATGCTGATTGCTGCTGCCTACCTGCTGGCCCTCAACTGGGCGGAGCGGAACGGCCTGGTTCTTAACGTGGTCGGCATCGTGTTCTACCTGGCGCTCAAGGTCTTCATGGCCAACTCCTTGCTGCTCACGCCGCCGGTGGTCGCCAGGATGCCCGTCTTCATGGCCGCCCACGTAAGCTGGGTGGCGGTGGGGTCGCTGGTCGCCGCCTCGCTGGAGCTGCTGCGGAAGAATCGTCGGTTCCTGCAGGCGCCCGTTGCCGCCTCCCTGGCGCCCCTGATCCTTTACGACATGGCGCTGATGGCCCTGATCGTCGCTCCGTACATTAAGTAACGGCACCCCGAAACAGCTCTGGGAGAAGCACGGACGCCCCCGGCAGGGATTCGGGGCGTCCGTGACGAACGCTACTTGCCAAGTTTCGTCGTCAGATGAAGTGATGCAGCAGCGAAGGGGGCCGGGACGTGGGACAACTACTAGAAATTGAGGACCTGAAGACCTACTTCCGCACCGAGGACGGTCTGGTGCCGGCCGTGGACGGCGTCAGTTTCGGGCTGGAGAAGGGGGAGACGCTGGGCGTGGTCGGCGAGTCCGGCTGCGGCAAGAGCGTCACCTCTCTGTCCATCATGCGGCTGATTCCGACGCCGCCGGGCCTGTTCAAGGGAGGGCGCATCCTCTTTGAGGGCCAGGACCTCCTGAAGAAGTCCGAGGCTGACATGCGGCGCATTCGGGGCAACGACATCTCGATGATCTTCCAGGAGCCCATGACGTCCCTCAATCCGGTCTTCACCGTGGGGGATCAGATCGCCGAGGCCATCCAGCTTCACCAGGGCAAGTCGCGCCAGGAAGCGATGGAGCGGACGGTGGAGATGCTGCGGCTGGTGGGCATCCCGGCGCCGGAGAAGCGGGTGCACGAGTACCCGCACCAGATGTCGGGCGGCATGCGGCAGCGGGCCATGATCGCCATGGCCCTGTCCTGCGAGCCCCGGCTGCTGATTGCGGATGAGCCGACCACGGCCCTGGACGTGACCATTCAGGCCCAGATCCTGGAGCTGATGAAGAAGCTGAAGCGAGAGCTGGGGATGGCCATCATGCTCATCACCCATGACCTGGGGGTCGTGGCGGAGATGTGCGAGCGGGTGGTGGTGATGTACGCGGGCAAGGTGGTGGAGGAGGCGGACGTCATCTCGCTCTTCCAGAAGCCCCTGCACCCGTATACCGAGGGCCTGCTGAAGTCGATTCCGCGGCTGAGCGCGTCGCGGGCCGCGGGCACCGCGGCGCTGGGCGCCACCGGCACGGCCCCCGGCGGGCGGGAGAAGCTGCACGTCATCGAGGGCGTGGTGCCGAACCCGCAGCGGCTGCCGTCCGGCTGCCGGTTCCACCCGCGCTGCCCCTATGCCCAGGACATCTGCCGCACCGAGGAGCCGCCCCTGCTGGAGGCGGGCCCCGGGCGTCAGGTGGCCTGCTGGCTGCATAACGAGGTTTCGCTGAAGGGGGCGGCGTCGTAATGGCAGGAGCAGAGTTGGTTCGTCCCGTCTCCAGCTCATCCGCACCCCACGAGGTCGCCCCGGGCGAGGTGCTGATGGAGGTCCGGGACCTCAAGAAGTACTACCCGGTCACCAAGGGCGTGTTCTCCCGCACCGTGGCCCACGTCAAGGCCGTGGACGGGGTCAGCTTCAACGTGCGCAAGGGCGAGACCCTGGGCCTGGTGGGCGAGTCGGGCTGCGGCAAGACCACCACAGGCAAGGTGATTCTGCGCCTCCAGGAGCCCACCGAGGGCGAGGTCTGGTTTGAGGGACAGAACATCATGGGCCTGCAGCGGGAGCAGATGCGCCGCCTGCGGCGGGAGATGCAGATCATCTTCCAGGACCCGTACTCCTCGCTGAACCCACGCATGACCGTGGGGGACATCATCGGCGAGCCGATGATCATCCACGGGGTGGCACGCGGGGCCGCCAAGGAGAAGCGGGTGCGGGAGCTGCTGGAGGTCGTAGGCCTCTCACCGGAGCACGCCCGCCGCTACCCGCATGAGTTCTCGGGCGGCCAGCGGCAGCGCATCGGGGTGGCCCGGGCCCTGGCCCTGAACCCGAAGCTTATTGTCTGTGACGAGCCGGTGTCGGCCCTGGACGTATCCATTCAGTCGCAGATCTTGAACCTGCTGGTGGACCTGCAGGCGGAGTTCGGGCTGACGTACATCTTCATCGCCCACGGCTTGGCGGCGGTGAAGTACATCTCCGACCGGGTGGGCGTGATGTACCTGGGCAAGCTGGTGGAGATGGCGGACGCTGAAGAGCTGTACGCCAACCCCAAGCACCCGTACACGGAGGCCTTGATGTCGGCCATACCGGAGCCGGACCCGACCCTGAAACGGGAGCGCATCGTTCTGGAGGGCGACGTGCCCAGCCCGGTGAACCCGCCGTCCGGGTGTCGGTTCCACACCCGCTGCCGCTACGTGATGGACATCTGCCGGCAGGTGGAGCCGGAACTGCGGGACGTGGGCGGCGGCCATCTGATGGCCTGCCACCTGGAGAGGTAGCCCCAGGGACAAAACCCCGCGACGAAACGACGCCCGGGCAGACCGCCCGGGCGTTTTCCATAACCGTCACAGGGAATTGTAGATGTGTTTGGCGCCTTCGCGTGCAACATACCAGCCCATGCTCGAAAGAGTCCGAAGGACCTGAGCCCGCTTGAGGTTGTGAAGGCCGGTCATGCACGTGCGATAGAAGGCACTGCCCCACCCACCAATTCGAATCGAGGTCGCAACTTCCGTTCTTCTCGGAAAATAACTTCTCTGTAGCAGGACTTTAACGGGTCAAAGAGAATCTTAATTCCCCAATATTTGGCCCACGTTACGTGGGCCAAAAGAGGGGGTCAACATTCTTGCTGAGAGAGCCTGAAGCTAGAAGGCCATTGCGTCTGGCCGCCGTGATGACGGTGGTATCGCTCCTGGCCGCCGCCCTGGTTGCTTGTTCCGGCAAGTCCTCGCTGGGTCCCGACCAGCAAGCCGGCTCCCAGACGCCCGCTGCGGCGTCAAGTGGGCCGCAGTCCGGGGGTTCCCTGACCGTGGCCTACAAGGATGACCTGGCCACGCTGGACCCCGCCATCGGCTACGACTGGACCAACTGGCCCGCCGAGAAGATGGTCTTCGACGGCCTTCTGGACTACGACAAGACGACCAACCTGGAGCCGCGCCTGGCGGACGGAATGCCGCAGGTAAGCGCTGACGCCAAGGTGTACACCTTCACGCTGAAGAAGGGAGTCAAGTTTCACAACGGGCGTGAGTTGAAGGCCAGCGATGTGGCCTACACCATCACCCGCGTGCTTGACCCCAAGACCAAGAGCCCCGGCGCCGGCTTCTATACCGGCATCGCCGGAGCGCAGGAATTCATCGACGGCAAGGCGACCTCCGTCTCCGGCATCAAGGTCAAGGATGATTACTCCGTTGAATTCACCTTGGCCCAGCCGGATGTCACCTTCCTCAACAAGATGGCCCTCAATTTCGCCTTCATCGTCCCCAAGGAAGAAGTCGAGAAGTGGGGCGACAACTTCGGCCACCACCCCGTGGGCACCGGCCCCTTCGTCTTCAAGGACTGGGTGTCCGGCCAGCAGTTGACCTTTGAGAAGAACCCAGGTTACTTCATGTCCGGCCTGCCGAAGCTGGACCAGGTGACCATTCAGGTGGGCGTGGCCCCGGAAGTGGCCCTGCTGCGCGTGGAGAAGGGTGAGCTGGATCTGATGGGCGACCCCATCCCCGCCGCCGAATACGCGCGCATCAAGGACGACCCGGCCTGGAAGAACCGCCTGACCACCCAGCCTCAGGTCAGTACCATCTACGTGGCCATCAACACGCAGGTGAAGCCCTTCACTGACGTGCGCGTGCGCCGGGCCCTGAACATGGCCGTAGACAAGGCGCGCATCGTCAAGCTGATGGGCGGCCGCGGCACCGTGGCCAACCAGATCCTGCCGCCCCTGATGCCCGGCTACGACAAGGGCTACCAGGGCTACTCCTACGACCCGGAGGGGGCCAAGAAGCTCCTGGCCGAGGCCGGCTACCCCAACGGCTTTGAGACCACGATGGAGGCCATCTCCACCGACCCGCAGCCCAAGCTGGCGGAGTCCATTCAGCAGGATTTGGCCAAGATCGGCGTCAAGATGAACCTGCGTACGCTGGCCTCCAGCACCGTCATCGACGATGCGGGCACGCCCAAGAAGGTGCCCCTGGTCTGGTCCGGCGGCCTGGCCTGGATTCAGGACTACCCCGACCCGGACGACTTCTACGGCCCGATTCTCGGCTCCGCCTCGGCCGTTCAAGGCGGCTGGAACTGGTCCTGGTACGCCAACCCGGAGGCCGACAGACTGGCTGACCAGGCGCGCGCCATGACGGACAAGACCGCCCGCATGCAGGTCATCCAGCAGCTCTTTAAGAAGCTGATGGACGACGCCGTCTGGGTGCCGGTCTACAACGGCCAGTACGACATAGCCCACTCCGAGAAGCTCCAGGGCGAGCCCCAGGACTTTGCCCATCCGGAGCACACCCTGCGCTACGAGTACCTCTGGAAGGCCGCTAAGTAGCGGTGACCTCACAGGCCTCACCGCTGGGCGAGGCGATGGCGCCCCAGGCGTCGGAAACCTTCCTGGCCCTCGCCTGGCGCCGGTTCAGACGCAACCGCCCCGCTCTCTTCGGAGCCGTGTTTGTTCTCCTTCTGGTGACGGTTGCCGCCTTGGCCCCCGTTCTGGCCCCACACGACCCGGCGGAGCAGTTCAGCGCCGGCCTCACGGACCAGGGGCTGCCGGTCCCGAGCACCCTGCCCGCCAGCCGGGAGTTCATCCTGGGCACGGACCAGAACGGCCGCGACCTGCTCAGCCGCATCTTCTGGGGGGCACGG
>Ga0209314_10001367_pt1 | contig 10805 bp, 9 predicted proteins | sample I19B2metaG_FD_184146 | JGI IMG/M metagenome (GOLD analysis project Ga0209314, IMG submission 184146) | Lake sediment bacterial and archeal communities from Gulf of Boni, Indonesia to study Microbial Dark Matter (Phase II) - ​I19B2 metaG... | ecosystem: Environmental > Aquatic > Freshwater > Lake...
TAGCCCTACTCGCTGTTCTAGGCGTGTATCTACTAACAGCAACTATGATTCTGTCAACTTCCTCAGCATTCTTCAAGGCGTCTACTATATGCTCTATCATAGGCTTTCCTCCAACATCAAGAAGCGGCTTCTCAAATCGAAGCTTCATGCGTGAGCCCGCGCCGCCAGCCATGACCAGTGCTACTAGGCCCATCTGGATACCGCCAAGATTGCTAGTAAAGAAAACATTCGGGCGAGCTCGTTCGTCGCTCCGAAGACGTCGCCTGTAATCCCTTTGAAGTGCCTGTTCGATACCCACACCATCAATGAAGATGTAACTATGCCTACGGCTAAGCCGAGAAGCCCGAGAACCCACAGTAAAGGAATCACAATGATCACCGAAATTATGAGCGCTACTGCTAATCGAAGATACCTATGCCTACCATGCATGGCTTCAATAAAGTGGATGTTCATGCCCGTATGAGCTGACTTACCAAGCCAAGCCTCGCATACCATCGCAAGCTTGGCCGACACTTCAGACACAACTAACGCTTGAAGAATGATGTTTGAGCCGATCGCACTAATAGAAGAGGCTGTGGTCAGCAATGTTACAAGACCAAGGGCCAACCCGCCGGCGCCTGTCCGCTGATCATGCATAACCTCGATCTTCTTCTCAGGCGGTCCTTGACACATTAATCCGTCGCCGAAATCCAGTAGGCCATCAGTATGGTGTAACCCTGTGACTAGGAGAAGAAAACCTAGCGTTAATATTCCAACTACAAGGCCTTCAAATATCAGGAGAACAGAGAATGCAAAGAGTCCTGCGATCAGTCCGATGAAAGCGCCCACCAGAGGGAATAGATGCATGAATTTCGCAGCATCCCTAAAGCACTCAGGGTCCATGTCTACAGGCAGAATTGTGAGGAAGGCTACCAGATTCTTCACTTCTTTAATCAAGTCGAGCCTTCCCTATTCATAGATTGCGATCGGCAAATAGGATGAAAGAATGACCCTCTCGTCTTATGTTCCGACGAGCTGTTCATAGTTTCTCTCAACCTCCTTGAGCAGCGTACGCTTTGTTACGGAGCCCTTTGACTTGAGCATAGCAGCTATCGCTGCTCCTCCAGCGCCAACCCCTTCCTTCACGACGCCTGCCTCATAGGCTCTTAAGCCGTTGAACTTTGAAGATGTGAAGTCTAGATCTGCAGCCAGTATGGGAATATCAGCTATCTGAGCCAATATCCCCTTCAAGTCGGATGTCCCATCAGCTAAGATCCATCTGGTCGTTCCGACAGCCAAGTTTTCTAGTAACGCAGGCTTCAAGGCCTTGAGCACAACTAGAACCGCGCCCATCTGTGTTCCACCAGCTATAAGGACGGGGACCCTATCCGCTGCTCCAAGAACCAGCCCTGCAAAAGCAGGAATCACAGGATCTCCTATACATGAAATTGCTCTGGCTGGAATATCTGATAAAGCGCCAAACTCAATACCTGAAGCCTTCAAACCATCTTCGACAACCTTGATTTTAAGGTCGTGTGGGTTATGTGGCATGCTACTGCTGACCTTGCCCTTGGCATCTACACCCATTGCAAGGAGAGTGCCGAGGGCGGTCGTCGTTCCACCGGGAATACTCTCCCCTATCACCAGATAGTCCGCTACCTTAGCGAAGTTTTCTCCAGCTATCCTCGCCCTTTCCATAACCTCTTCAACATTCGCGACTGCTCTTCCTGTTCTTATGTCTCCTCCAGGACTTCCCCCGAGATCGATGAAAGGCACATGAGGTCTAATTCTCAGTCCACCGCTCACTATGAGCATAGGTATGCTTGCGAGTTTGAGGGCTGATCTTGTGATGAGAGCGGGTGTAGGTATCCCTTCAGGTGTAACTGGGACGCCTTGAATGCATTTGCACATACCTCGCAGAAGAAGTTCCACATCCGCGGGAGGCGTGTAGTCGGTCAGTTCAGGATTCCTCCCCGCAGCTGATAAGCCTGGGATCTTCGCGGTCTCAGTTGTGCCTATCACACAGACGAAGAACGGGTTCTTCTCTACCAGTTGCTCTACAAGCTCTTCGCCTCTAGAAGCATTATGAGCCAAGATGATGTCGAACTGGTTGCTCATTCGTTAACCAGCTCGCTCGCCTCGATGTTCTCTGTGTTTTTATGAGCAGATGTGTTCAATTCCTTGGGCTTCAAAGAGCATGCTTGCTCTTGGAGATCTATGATGGCTTGTAGGCATTCCTTAGTGCTTCTAACAACTATAGCCTGCTTCTTTAGTCTAGCCATATACTCCAACGCTATGCCGCCTGTAAAGTCTCTTTGTTGATCGGGTGTGGACTCTATGACGAAAACGGGTATGCCTTTCTTTAATGCTTCTTCAACGGCTTGGAGGTTTCTCAGGTTTCCAGGTCCTATAGGAAAATCTGTGAGAACGAGTATGTTTGACTGCTCGGTCAGAGCAAGGTTCGCCGCGAAGGACTCATCGGTTATCATTGAGAAGGGAATCTCTCCGACAACAGATAGTCCGAGGCTTCGCGCAGTCTCATAGTCTGTATCGAGGACGTTTAGGACACCCGCAGTGACCGTCATACCCCTTTCCAGCAGGAGATTCATCAACACACTGCCTGACCCTCCGCCGCAAACCAGATGGACAGTAGCTCTACTCTTGAGGCGGTCGCTCTTCTTGGACAGATAGGGAGCCACATGTAAAGCGTTCGTTACGGGATGCCTCTTTACCACGACATCAACGCCGTATATCCTTCGGATACTTTCAGGTGTTAAGACTCGCTCGGGCGCACCGATCGCCTCGATCCTTCCGTTATGGAGAAGAATTATGCTGTCACAGTGCTGAGAGGCTAGATTAAGGTCGTGGAAGACGGCGACTATCACTATCCCTATCTGCTTATTCAACCTCTCGATCAGCTCCAAGAGCTCGAGTTGATACTTGATGTCGAGATGTACCGTCGGCTCGTCTAAGAGAAGGACCCTAGGCTCCTGCGCAAGAGCACGCGCTATGATAACCCTCTGCCTTTCACCCCCACTTAACTCATCGAAGGTCCGATCGGCAAGATGCAAAGTGTCAGTCATCTTCAATGCTTCCTCCACGACTTCGAGATCTCTTGCGGATTCGGCTCCGAACCGTCCTATGTGAGATGCGCGACCCATCAAGACTATTTCAAAGACAGTAAAGGCAGCGTCAACCGTCGGAATTTGCGGAACGACACCTACAGTCTTGGCGATCTCATCCCTCGTAAATCTCCTTAGATCTCTCCCGTCAATAAGTACAGTTCCCACTCGAGGTTCCAAGACTTTGCACATACATCTAAGCAGGGTAGTCTTCCCTGAGCCGTTTGGGCCCATGACGCCCAGAAACTCACCCTGCCCAACGCTGAAGGTAACATCCTTTAGAATAGGGGTGCTCTCATAAGAGAAGCTTACACCTCTAATCTCAAGTCTCAATCACATCACAGCCAAACTCTTCTGCTCTTCCGTAGGAGATATGCGAAGAAGGGAGCACCGCAAAGAGCTGTAAGCACACCGACCGGAATCTCTGTTGGTGCAATGATGGTCCTAGCCACAGTGTCTACAGATGCTAGAAAGAGGCCTCCCGCTAAGGTTGAGGCTGGAAGAAGCAGTGTATGGTTTGGGCCGACTCTTATTCTCATCATATGGGGGATGATAAGGCCTACGAAGCCTATGATACCGCTGAAGGCTACAGCTGTTCCAGCGACCAACGAGGTGAGCGCCAGAAGGATCTTCTCTACTTTCTTAACGTCTATTCCAAGGTGGGTCGCCTGCTCCTCGCCCAAGAGCATAGCGTTCAGGTCTCGAGCAAAGAGTTGAAGCAGTACTGTGCCGATAGAAATTACGGGAAATACGATCCAGACGACCTTCCAGCTCGCCATCCATAGGCCGCCGAGTAACCAAAAGAAGAGAAACCGAAACTGCTGTCCTGACAAGTATAGCAGGAAGGATGTGACCGCAGCTAGGAATGACCCGACCGCTATACCTGAGAGCAGCAAGGTTTCAACTCGAGTTCTCCCCCGCGACTTGGCAATCTGATAAACCAAGAACACTGTTGAAGTAGCGCCGATGAATGCCATAAGAGGAAGCGCATACATACCGATGTCTTGCTTCAACGGCAGGAAGGTCGATGCGGATGCGCCTACAGCTGCACCTGCCGATAAGCCGATGATGTAAGGATCTGCCATTGGGTTCTTGAATACACCCTGCATTACCGCCCCTGAGACTGCTAGAGAGCATCCAACCAAGACACCCAGCAGGATTCTTGGCAATCTTATATCCATGATGATAGCTCTAAAGTTCTCAGGCCAATTCTCACTCTCTCCAAACAAAATATCTAGGGCCGCTTGCAATGGAATCCTCTCGCCACCGCTAGGGCCGATAGGACCCATCGAGCCGACTAGAGTCATAAAGAATATGGCCAGCGTTAGAGCGATCGATAAAGCAGCTATCGTCAATCTCCATCTGTGACGCTTTCTCTCAAAAAGGCTAACAATAGTCTCTTCCCCAATCATCTACTCGAACAGCTCCGGGTGAAACGTCTTAGCCAATTGTTCAAGGGCATCGACCAACCTCGGTCCCGGTCGGCTTAGGATGTCATCGTCGATTGTGTATATTCTACCGCTCCTAACAGCTTCCGTATTCCGCCATCCAGGCCTATCCTCGATGTCTTCGATAGTAGTCTTTGCGTGAGGACCAACTGTGAAGATTATTATCTCAGGGTTGCTCCCTACAATAAATTCATCACTTACCTGGGGATACGCAGCTACAGCGCCTTCGGCTAAATTTCTCCCTCCAGCCATCAATATCAGGTCATGGCCAAATGATCCAGGGCCGAAAGTCCAGTACGGGTAATATTCGAGGTAAACCTTAGGTCTGTAGGCACTGCTGTTGCTGATCTTCGATGTTACAGCATTAATCCTTTGCTCCAGTTTCCCCGCTACCGCATTTGCTTTATCAGCGTTGGCTGTTATCAGCCCAACAAGCCTAATGTCGTGGATAACCTCGCGTAATGTCTTTGGCGCCAAAACGAATACCGTGAGTCCCCTTTGCTCAAGGTCTAATACCATTTCCAAAGGCGTTATGTCTGAGGCCAGTATCAAGTCTGGCTTTAGAGCGACAATCTTCTCTAGATCCGGGTTTAAATAACTTCCAATCCTCGGCTTGGCTCCCACTTCCTCAGGATAATCGCTGAAATCATCTACCCCCACAACTCTCTCGCCGACCTCGACCGCATACAAAGTCTCTGTGATGCTTGGGGCGAGAGATATTATTCTCAAAGGTGTCCGAGAAATAGATACGGCCCTCCCATAGCCGTCAACGACCTTCAACTCTTGCACCACCTCTCCCGGCTGCCTGAGACCAGCGAGGTAGAAGCCTAGCGCGAAAGAAATTGTCAAACCCAGGATTAGCAGAGCCAACGGGATGAGTTTCGCCCTAGCCATCTTCTATTGCACCCGGATGGATAATCCAACCATAGCTTTTATTAAGCTTACTATACTAGGACAGAACGAGGCTTACCAAAACATAACGTTTGATTCAGGGCTCGACTTTGCAAGTATCTTCGATAATTGGAGGATAGCCGTTTCATGAGTTACGTAGCATCTTGGAGTGGCGGTAAAGACAGCTGCTTTGCCTGTTATAAGGCGATACACGACGGATACAGTATTTCTCATCTGGTGAATTTCATTTCTAAAGAGTATAGGAGAGTGAGTTTCCATGGCACAGAGGCCAAATTGATTCAATTGCAGGCGCAAGCATTAGGCATGCCTCTATTGCAAAAAGAAACCACGTGGAATGGGTATGAGCAAGAGTTCAAAGAAGCGGTGCGAAGTTTAATTCCTAATGGTATAAGAGGCATGGTTTTTGGCGATATTTACCTCCAAGAGCATAAAGATTGGGTCAACAGAGTTTGCGGGGAATTGAGAATTGAGGCGATTGAACCTCTTTGGGGCAAGGAACCCGAAGAGATTTTTCTTGACTTTATAGACAGAGGTTTTGAAGCAATAATAGTCAGTGCTAGATCAAATTTATTCAGCGAGGGATGGATTGGACGGAAGGTAGATAGAGAATTTCTAAAATACTTAAAGGAAAATAAAATTGATATTTGCGGGGAAAATGGTGAATACCACACGTTCGTAACCGGCGGTCCAATGTTTAAGAGGAAAATAACGATAAATGAGAGCAGGTCGATCATGCGAGATGGTTACTGGTTCCTAGACACCTTGGAATATTCCTTATAAGATTTTAAGACCGTGCACCCTCTAGAAAGCATGGTAGAGCCCGCCTTGAAGACCATCGAGCTTTTGAGGCGAATGGCGAGGGAAAGGGCTGCTGGACCATCTCCCTCTTTCACAGAGCTTCACTTGGCAAAGGCTATCGAGGTTATTGGTGAAAAACCAGTCGGTAGGGCTGGGCTCTCAGAGAAGCTGCAGCTAGGCGAAGGTGCCACTCGAACCTTAATCGATAGGCTTCAGAATGAGCGGCTGATCAAGATATCGAAGGCCGGATGTGAATTAACAAAGAGCGGGCTATCAATTCTGAAAGACTTGAACTCTAAATTCCCGAGGAAAATGAAGGCCCCTCCAAGCTCGATAACAGTTGGCGCACATAACTTTGGAATTCTTGTCAAGAATGCTGCGAGCAAGGTTAGGAACGGGATTGAGCAGAGAGATTCAGCTGTCAGAGTCGGCGCGTCTGGAGCTGTTACACTTATTTTTCAGCGAGGAAGGCTTTTCATGCCTCCACCTGCTGAGACCCAGCCTAAGGAATGGCCAGAGATCGCAAAGCAACTCTTGGAGCTATTTCAACCTGAAGAGAATGATGTCATTATAGTAGGCGGTGCAGAGACGGAAGAGAAAGCTGAACTAGGTGCGAGAGCGGCTTCCTGGACGCTTGCCAAATAGAATTCCCCAAATGACACGGGACGGCCTGGAAATAGGCTTTTTCACCGCGGTATGTTTTAAAGGATAAGCTAGCATTAACTTTGAAACGTCGTCGGTGTCTCGTATATGATTAACAAAACCGCGAGTCTGGAACCCACAGCCTCTGTGGATTCGAGAGCGGAAATAGCTGAGAAATGCTTTGTCGGTCCCGGGGCAAGGCTTATCGGTTACGTGAAGGCGGATAAGTTCGTCCGAATCGATTCGAACGTCGTTGTTTATGGACCTGCCGAGATCGGAGAATCAACCTACATCGGGCCGAATTGTATTCTCGGCCATCCTACGAGGAAGGAATTATCGAAGATCTTGGAGAGCGGAAGTGTAGATTCGAAAGCCGTTGAAGGGAAGATTCTCAAGGTTGGGAGGGGCTGTAGGATTAGAGCTGGATGCATTATCTACTCAGACGTAACTGTTGGGGATGACGTGGAGTTCGGACACAATGTTCTGGTGAGGGAGAATGTACGAATCGGCGGCAACTCTCGGATAGGCACGAATGTGGTTATCGACGGATCCTGCAAGATCGGGAGAGGTGTTTCAATACAGACAGGCGTTTATCTCTGCGCATATTCGAATGTTGAAGACTATGTGTTCCTCGGTCCGTATTGCGTATTCACCAATGACAAGTACGTTATGCAGAAGAAAGTAAAACTGGTTGGGCCTACGGTTAAGCGTGGAGCAGGCATAGGAGCGAATGCGACATTGATGGCTGGGATAACAGTGGGTGAAGGCGCCGTCGTCGGGGCTGGATCTGTTGTCACAAAGAACGTTTCGAGAAGATCGATCTGCTTCGGTGTTCCAGCGAGAAGAAGGAAGAAGATCCCGGAAACATGGCGTCCAATTCTTAAAGAAACAGATTTGATGCGGAATAGATAAATACGGTCCTGTATTACGGAAATAACTTCAGTCGCTATAAAGTGAAGTGATGAGACCTGCGGAGACTCATTCCGCTACTGCTGATCGCTCTGGTGGCTTTCGCTTTTGTCAGGGCTACGGCTGCAGGCGCTGAAGAGGCATCCTCCTTAGGCGTAGAGAGAAGCATAACGATAAGCGAGTATGCGCTCGTCACAGTTAATGACAAGTTCAACTTTAAGAACAGTGAAAATGAGCCCGTAAACAGCTTGACAGTCGGTTTTCCGCGAGAGTTCGCAGACCTTCTTAAAGATGTTTCAGCCAAGGATTCCGATGGAGTAATCCTACGGGTAGACCGAGACGTTGATCCTTCATCTCCTATCTACTGGCTTCGATTGACCTTCTCGAAGGATGTTGAGTCCAACGAAGAGTACAGGCTCAACTCGAAGATGCTGTTCGCCGGGCTGGTGAGCTTCAATGACCCAGGATTCACGTTCAAGTTTGCTCCCCACCCGACACTTCAGTCGAGAGCCGAGTTCTCGAATGTAACGATTGTTCTTCCCGCAGACGCGCAAGTTACAGTTCCACCCAATTCAACATTCATACCCGAGAATGTAGAGGGCAAACCTACAGTCTTCAATTCGAGTCGACCGCTTGAACCCCTAACAGACACTATATTCTCCTTCAACTATACCTCGACCAGTCAGCGGATTATAAGATGCGAATACGCTGAGAGGCAGATAACATTCGATCCTTTCGGAGGCATATCCGTTGCAGACAAATACTATGTGAAGAACTTGGCGAATGACGCTTACTCGATCCGAGTTCTCTTGCCTCAGAACTCAACCCAGATCATGCTCTACGACCTGCTAGGTCCAGTCTGGAAGGAAGTAGCTGCTACAGCGAATGAGACGACAGTCTCCCCGCGCTACGGCAAGATAAGGAAGGGGGAGGTCTTCACGTTCACCCTTCAATATCATATTGAACAGAAGAGATATGTGAAGCAGATGGAGTGGTGGGGGCTGTACAATTTCACTATGGACCTAGCTCCGCATTCAGAATGGATAGTTGAGAAGTTCAACGTCGTAATCACATTAGAGACAGGCGCCTCCGTGGAGTGGGAGTCTCAGGAGCCGAACGCTACATTGAAGCCGTCGACATTCAGAACAGCGATCGTCTACAATTTCACAGATCTACTGCCTGAAGAGAATGCTTCTGTAGCTATCAGGTATAGATACCAGAGCTTCTGGGCTGCTTACGAGCCTCTACAGTGGGTATTTACTCTAGAGATAGTTCTAGTCGCTCTAGCTGTAACATTCAGATTGAGGAAGCAGCCAGCGCCTAGTATCCCGGTCCCAGTTGAAAGAATTCGTGAGTTCGTTGAACTCTACGATGAGAAGACAGCTCTAAAGCTTGAGGTTGAGATGATGGAGGAGCAGCTGGCTAGAGGAGCTATTACGAAGCATGATTATAGGCATAGAAAGAGGAACATCGACCTCCGGATCGATGAGATAAACAAGGCTCTGACTACTGTTAAGACTGAGCTCCGATCCATCCAAGCGAGATACGATGATATGTTAAGGCGGATAGAGAAAGCTGAAGCAGAGGTAGATGCCGCAAGAGTCAGTCAAGCGCAAGTGAGAACCCAATATAGAACAGGGAAGATGACGAGAGAAGTCTATGATACACTAACGACAGATATAAACAAGCGCATAGACAAGGCGAGAGAAACGATGGATAGTGTAATAATCACTCTACGAGAAGAAGCGCGCTAACAAACGTCTTCTCTATTCGTGAGAGCTCAACCTTACTCAGCCTCTTTCCTCCCTTCCCAAGTTCCATATTCTCTTTATCTCAAGAGTTGAGAAGCATCTAGGCAAACATTTTTATTCCTTGAAATTTCATATGGTGAAGCCGTTTTGTAGGAGAAGGATAGCAATGGTAAAAGTGTCTGTTGACTTGGAGAAATGCAATGGAGATGGAGTTTGCGCGCAAGTTTGCCCGGTCGCCGTCTTTGAGATACGAGATGGGAAGTCATACGTAATCAACAATGACGCTTGCATAGTGTGTAGAGCTTGCGAGATTCAATGCCCAACTCAAGCGATAACGGTAACTGAGTAGGCAAACTTCTCTTCTTTTCTGCAGGCTTTGTTTCCGCAAACTATTCCTTAGGTTCTTAAGGAGTATATCTAAACGGGTGTCTAGCTCTCTCCTTATTCTCTAGGAGATCGTCGATCGTCGGTCTGCCTTCCATAGCCTTCCTTATCGAGTGCCTCATAGCCTTGTAGTTGTTTATGTAGACCCTCCTTCTATCTACTGCCGCAGGATGAACGAAGACATTCGCAATCAAGATCAAGTCATCTGCAGCCTCTTTAGGCAAGATGCCGTCGCTCACACTGTCTATAACCGCTTTCGCAACCGCTGTCTGCGCAGGCCCATAGACCATACTGGCCTGCCTCATACCCTTTATCGTTACAGTCGGAACTATCAATGTCAACGGCTTGACTGTGAGGTTCGGTTCAAGTATAGCTACCAGCGGTTCATGCCCCGGTGTAGGTGATGCTTTCGCTTTCGCAAAGGCTTCTCCAACAGGACTGACTTTCCTACCGACCATCAAGTCTATATGGGCAACTTCAGGCTCCTCTCCAGCTAACGCTTCTCCGAATCTCAAATTGAAGTCTTTGATGATCTGCGGAGTTATCCCGATTGCAGCGAATCTCTCTTGAATAGGCTTGCCTGGAACTACTTCTACGGTCACAGCTTTCCTCTCAATCTTCCCTATCTTCTCAAGGTCTATCCTAAGCTCCTCCATCTCCTCATACGATAATTCTCCGCCGATCGAGAGCGGAAGCCTCACAGGGCCTACTTGTACGCCCATCATATTCAATCCAGCCTTAACCCCTACCGGGCCGCTCTTCGCTATAATCCTGCAGATCTTCTGAACGTTCAATTGAAGCTCTTGAGCTCTCTTCAAGTCGCCTCTATTCACAGCTTCGTACACCTGCATCCAGATATC
>Ga0209314_10001370_pt1 | contig 10781 bp, 9 predicted proteins | sample I19B2metaG_FD_184146 | JGI IMG/M metagenome (GOLD analysis project Ga0209314, IMG submission 184146) | Lake sediment bacterial and archeal communities from Gulf of Boni, Indonesia to study Microbial Dark Matter (Phase II) - ​I19B2 metaG... | ecosystem: Environmental > Aquatic > Freshwater > Lake...
AAATAAACCTCGGACGGTATTGCTTTTTTCTTGGCGTATAGTTCGCCCTCGATCCGTTTGAAGTATCCTATGACGTCTTTCCCCTTCATTGTCAATGTGAAGACACTGGCGCCTTCGTTGATCTTCTCTTGAAGAAGGTCCTGGCTTATAAGAAAATCAATGTATCTTCTCAGCCTTGTCCAAGAGAGATTTGCACGGTACATGATGTGTGTGGGTTTCTTTTTTCCCTCAGCGACTGCCTTTAGAATATCGATGTAAATTTCCATTTGTGACCTTCTAGTCATTTTTTTATCGCCGAAGTTTAAATCGGCAAGGTTCGTTTATAAGCTTTATGAACCAACAGTTTTTCCAGTACTAACTGCTAACATGATTCTAACAGTATGAACCAGAGGTTTGGAATATGATTTATTCTTTTACGGCTTCAATTATCTTGATCACTTCGTCTATTGGACGATCAACCCGAATCTTTAAATAAACTAAGGTGTCTGGCTCAATCGTTGTGGTTTTAGCCTTCTCCTTCAAAGCGGATGCTTTCACAGCGACAGTTTTTTCAGTCTTGCTTGCTTCCTCGTAGATTGACCGGAGGTTCTCAGATATTTTTTCGATTTTTTCAATTAAGGCGTCTAGGTTTTTCTCGTGTTCCATTAGCGTAGTTATTAGCAGGTCGAGGTAGCTTGACCTTCCTCTTTCTTCAGAGCTCATTGTGCATCCTTCTTTGCCTTTCTTTTCTACAATTGGTTGATGTCTTATTTCCCCCCGCATTTAAACTGTTTGTGAACAGTTAAGCTTAACGTTTAATTGTGTTGTGTACTTTATAACTAATATACTTATTGAGGGTTTTCATTCAGTATCACTATGACACAACCATATTTATCTTCTATTTCAATGAAACCGACTGTGCTGTGGAACCATAAATCCATTCTTTTATTATGAATTAAACGACCCTAATCCTTTCTTGGAACCATAATTAAGGCCTAGCCACTTAGACTTTCCAGTCGATGCTTGCTGTTTTCTGCTTGAGACAAACCTTTGAAAGGTTTGTGATAATCATCAAAAACCAAAGTGGCGAATAGACTAGGTAAAAAATTAGGAACTCCAGAGGATTAAATGGGTTGCCCATCTTTCTTGATAATAAATAGAAAAAGGAGGAATATGCGCCGATGCCGCCCACCATAAAGGTGAGATTTCTAAAAATAGCTAACGACGTAGATGTGAAGGCTACAGGCGTTAAAAAAAAGGTTGTCTGCGTAGAAAGCAGCAAAAGAGAAAAATAAAATGTTTTTATGAAAAATTCGTCGGGCATAAACATTGTAACCAGAAAGAAAGGCAAACAGGGAAAAATGAAAAGTAACGCTGGCAATAAAACACCAGGATGAGCCTTGGCTATTTTTACGAAGTCTCTGAAATATTCTTTAAACCACAATGCACTTCCTAATGCCCACCTTTTTCTCTGTTTAATCCAGCCACTCCAAGAAGAAGGCGCTTTGGTGTAGATGCGGATATTTTTCATGAATTTGTACCGGACTCCATTTATGAAGGACCTTGTGCCAATGTCCAGGTCTTCCATGATGACTTTTCTGAATCCACCTAGGGTTATGAAGGTTTCCCGCTTGATGGCGAAAGCTGCGCCGTTTAAGCCTACACATCGGTTGAGTCTCCGGGAGAAGAACCAGTTTGTGAAATTGAAACCCATGTAATCGTAACTCGCTATTTTAGCGAGGAAGGAGTCTCGGATAACGTCCTTCTTAACCTCGACTATTTCGGAGTCTTCAATTTCTAGACTAATTATTTCAAACATGTTTTCAGAATTGGTGTCTAGATTAGTGTCAGCGTCGAGAAAAAACAGAACATCGCCTGATGTTTTCCCAACAACCTCGTTCAGCACGTTAGCTTTACCCCTTCTTTCCCCGTTCCACACGAAATGAACCTTGTCTGAGTATTTGCTTGCCAAGCTAAGGCTTTTTTCTGTCGGTTCATCAATCACGACGATAATTTCCTTGTTTTCATACCTGTTCGCAATCAGGCTGTCAAGCAATGCCTCTAAAAATTCTGACTCTCGATAGACGGGGATGAACACGCTAAACCGGAATGACATAGTATCTCTCAGCCTTCACAGGATGCTTTCATCATCATTTTGGATATCTCTCTTCAGTCATGCTTTAATTGGAATGTTTGTATCTTTTTTAGTAATAAACTTTTTACTCTCTGATTCGAGTTCAAATCCTAATAACCATAGTTTAAAGGTTAGTTCTTTTACTGCTTACTTTTTTTGAAGAAAACACCCAAGTTTCGAGGAAGAATATCCATCTTTTCTAGCAGGTCAAGGTGCTGCAGCTTTTTAGCTATCTCATCGGGTAGCTGGTCACAAGGCACGCCCTTCAACAATAAGGCAGTTTCGTCTTGAGAGAACTCCACTTTTCCCTCGAACCAGTTTAAAAATTCCCTGTTTTGTGGACAAACCCTTTGGCAATGAAGACACCCAACGATGCAGTTGTGCCACGAAGGGTCAATCCAGGATGGAAATGGCACGTCACCCTTTTTCTCGTTGTGGAAGACGAGGCACCGTTCAGCGTGAAGCAGAAAATGGTCAGAGGATATAGCGCCAGTTGGACAGCTCTTTTGGCAAGCGTGACAGTTTTGGCAGTTTTCCATCATATGTGCCTCTTGCCACCTTTCATTCAAGCAAGGCATGTCAGAGTAGACAGCTACGAGTTCCAGAAAACTTCCCATACCCGAAACGTAACAGATGTTGTTCCGCCCATAGGAGCCAAGCCCGCTTCTCACAGCTAAAAGTTTTAAAGGTATCTTGGTCCTTGCGACCCAGTATCCTTTTGGACTTAGAGTGCTTGATAAGAGATTTTCCACTTGTTTCCTCGTCTCTTCATAACCAAAGAAGGTTGGAGGAAGGATGAGTGTCCGAGTTTCGTTGTTGAACGTGAAGATCACCTGAGTTTGGGGACGTGGAACCGCAACTACGATTATGGACTTGGCTTCTGGCAGACTGTCTGGAACTCGGAAATCAAACCTCATAAGACATTTTTGAAAGAATTCTTTGTCAAACTGTCCTTGCATGTTACGTTCTTCAATTTCGTCCTGCAATTCGCGAAGGTGCTGAACAGACACGATGCGCCCTTGGTAACCACGCTCCCCCAAGCAAGAAAAAACCTCTTCATCAAGTCGCATTTTAATAAGCCTCTTTCTCAACCTCTGGAAACATAAGTTCTTAAGTTTTTTAAAGAGTTAATCGCAAATTATGCCAGAATTCGTAATTTTTTATTTATCGTGAATTGGTTTTTAGAGCTTCGCGGATGAGGCGTTCTTTGTTTTCCAATATTCTGTCATAGTAAATAATTAATAATCCTGCAGGTAGTGTTCCAAGTCCCGGATAAATTAGAATTCTTAGAGAATAGAAAGGTGACCACTTCGAATTAATCGTGAGTGTAAAGTTGTTTCTCGTGCACACAATGAATATTAAATACTCTGAAGTTGTTTGGACAGTCGTAGAAGCTGATAATGCCTGTTGGGTTGAATTAAAAAAACAAGAAAGTAGAGGACCAGACCCGAGGATGACCTCACCGCCCCAAGATGGAAGTATGGCTATACTTATGCCTCCCGGGCTGCCGGCTTCTAGGTCTAATGAAAAAGGTGTGCCCGCGTCGATGGGGGGCAACATCCAAGTGTCAATCCAGTAAGTAATGTTCTCGTTAAGTTCCCTGCTAGGGCCTCTCTTAACAAAAGTCTGAGGCATCTTCACTAAAGTGAGGACTGTGGACATTAAAACGATGACTAAGCCAGCAATAAGTAGAAAAATTCCCACAGCCTTCAATCTACGCATACATTAACACCGGTTCGAACATGTTAAAGAAACTTTTCAGCATAGTGGCACGAAACAAAGTGTTCCTGTTTGATTTCTTCAAGTGTCGGTTCCTCACGACCACAAAGTTCCGTAGCGTATTGGCACCGCGAATGGAATCTGCAGCCTGATGGCGGATTGACCGCGCTTGGCACTTCACCAGGTAGAATTATGCGTATTCTGTTTTGTTCAGGATCTGGAATGGGAATGGCTGATAGAAGAGCCTGAGTGTAGGGGTTGAGGGGTTTGTTAAAGAGTTCGTCTGTCCTAGCAAGTTCGAAGATTTCTCCAAGATACATCACGGCAACACGGTTTGTAATCTGTCTAACAGAGCTCAAGTCGTGAGAAATGTAGAGATAGGAAAGCCCCTTCTCTTTTTGCAGGTCTGTCAGTAAATTAAGTATTTGGGCTCTAATAGAAACATCTAACGAGGACACAGGTTCATCAGCAACAATAAGTCGTGGGTCTAGAGCTAACGCTCTGGCTATGGCTATTCGTTGCCGTTGCCCTCCGCTAAATTCGTGTGGATATCGCTCTGCGTGATACTCTTCCAGGTTGACCATGCGGAGGAGTTCATAGACTTTTTCTTTCCATTCTCCTTTGGAGACGTTTTTGTGAATGATGTACGGTTCACTTAAAATATCAAATACAGTCATACGTGGGTCAAGAGACGTGTAAGGATTTTGGAACACCATCTGTATTCCACGTCTGATCCTTCGAATCTTCGCGGCGTCCTTGGAGCGGAAGGCATCGAACACGTTAATGCCATCATAAGCAACTTCGCCCGACTCAGGCTCCTCTAGATACATAAGGGTCTTGCCTAAAGTGGTTTTGCCACAACCGCTTTCTCCTACCAGACCTAAGTTTTCACCTTGTTGAATGTTTAAACTAACACCGTCAACAGCATGAACCACGCCGATTTGCTTCTTCAGAATGATGCCTCTTGTATAGATTGGATAGTGTTTTACAAGGTCTTTTATTTCAAGTAAGGTTGGGGCGTTCATCTTCTATCCACCTCATGCTCCCATAAGCGATAGTTCACCCCAGAAGTGGCAGGCAGCCAGATGACCGTCATCAGTAACTTCCAAGGGTGGCACTTTCTGCTTGCAAACATCCTTAGCGTAAGGACATCTGGGATGGAATCTGCAGCCTGATGGCGGATTGATCAAGTTAGGTATGTTTCCTGGAATAACCTTAAGGTCTTTGCGTTGATCAATTCGCGGAACTGCTTGGAGAAGTGCCTCTGTGTATGGGTGGTTTGGTTTCTTGAAAAGCGAGCGGGTTTCTGCGACCTCAGCGACCATTCCTGCGTAAAGAACCTGGACGCGTTGTGTCACCTCAGCGACGATTCCCATGTCGTGGGTGATCATTACCAGCGACATTTTCTCTTTCTGCCTAAGCTCCTTGAGTAGATTGAGCACTTGCGCTTGAACAGTCACGTCGAGATTAGTTGTAGGTTCATCAGCGAAAAGAAGTGAAGGTCCTGAAGCTAGCGCTCTAGCGATGGCTATGCGTTGTTTCATGCCGCCGCTTAGTTCATGAGGATAAGCCTTAACACGAAGTTCTGGCTCTGAAATACGCACCAGCTCCAGCAGTTTCATAACCTGTTCTAAGGCTTGTTCCTTTGAAAGTTCTTTTTGGTGCTCCCGAATAACTTCAGCCAGCTGACTTCCGATGGTGTACAGTGGGTTAAGAGACGTAGTTGGGTCCTGAAAAGTCATAGCGATCTTTGCACCTCGAATTTTTCTCATCTCTTCCTCTGACTTAGCTAAGAGGTCTTCGCCTTCAAACATGACAGTGCCAGCAAGGATTCTTCCGGGTTGAGGCACTATCCGCATAACTGAGAAACTAGCAACCGTCTTCCCGGAACCCGATTCTCCTACCAAACCAACTGTTTCGTCTTTTCCGACTTGAAAGTCAACTCCGTCAACAGCCTTTACTACACCGGCTTCGGTGAAAAAGTACGTTTTTAGTCTTTTGACATCCAATAAAGGCTCCATTTCTGCGTAGCTCCTAGTCTCGTAGTCTTGGGTTAAGTGCGTCTGAAAGGCCGTCTCCGAGAAGATTGAAACCTAAGACAGCAAAAAGTGTGGCAAGCCCTGGAAATACTGGGGTCCACCACTCAGTTCTCATGTATGTAATCCCTTCCTGAATTGTTATGCCCCAAGTTGATGTGTTTGCATCCCCGAAACCTAGAAAACTGATTACAACTTCAGTTAAAATGTTACCAGCAATCAAGAGCGTTGCCGTTATTATCACAGGCGTCAAAGTATTAGGAACGATGTGACGGAAAATTACTCGCCATCTGCTAGCTCCAAGCGCCTGCGAAGCCTTGACAAAATCAAGTTCCCTGATCCTAAGTATCTCGCCTCTTACGACAAACGATATTGTAGGCCAGCCAAAAAATCCTAGAAGAAGAAGGATAAGGGTTAAGCCGAAACCTTGCGCTACAAGGATCATGAAGACCCTCGCGAATAATAGTATTAGAGGCAGTAATGGGATTGTATAAAATACTTGGGTAATCATCAAGATAAAATCGCCAGATCCTCCCCTGAGATATCCAGCTATAGCTCCAATCGCCAATCCTATGATAACAGTTACTATGGTGGCTCCTACCCCGACGTACAAATCTCCTCGTGCGCCATGCAATACCTCGCTAAAGATATCTAAGCCTGCCTTGCTTGTCCCGAACGGATGCTTCCATGAAGGAGGTTCCCCATTTTCTCCTTGAACTAGAGATAGGAAGCTACGTGGAGGGTAAGGCGCTAACCACTGACTCGTTAGAGCTATGAACACATAGAAAAGAACAATAAAGAGTCCAGCCAGTCCAGCCTTGTTTCTTTTAAATCTCCTCCATCCAACAGCCCACTGGCTAGCTCCTCTTCTCCGCGTGCTGGTCGTTTCTTGTTTTTCTGTTGTAGCATTTTCGGTTTTTGCCTTTCTGCGAATGTGCATGCCTTATACCTACCCTAACCTGACTCGTGGGTCAATCAGCCCGTAGAACAAGTCGGTGACTATATTGGCAATCATCAACATAATAGTTATAACTACTGTTATGCCAACAATTTGCGGGATATCTAAAGAAAAAGTTGCTCGTACGAATTGATATCCTAAGCCAGGCCAGTTAAACGCTGTTTCTAATCCCGGTGCGCCAGCTAACGATGAGCCGAATCCCAATCCTAAAATTGTCACAATTGGTGTTATTGCGTTTCGAAGCGCATGTTTGTAGACTACTGTTCGTTCCTTAAGTCCACAGGATCGGGCGGCGAGTATGTAATCTTCTCGTAGAGTTTGTAACATGTTTCCGCGTATTAGTCTTACAAAAGTTGCAAGCTGTATGTATGTGAGGACTGACAGTGGCATAATTAAATGGGCTATTCGGTCAGCAAATTCGCTTCCCCACCATATTCTTGTTATGCCAGCTGCGCCGCCAGATGGAAGCCAGCCGAGATAAAGCGAGAACACTATAATCATCATGAGACCAAGCCAGAAGGTAGGCATTGAATAACCAAAAAGCGCAAAAGTTGTAATAGATACGTCGCGCTTGGAGTACTGATGTCTAGCTGAATAGATACCTATAGGTACACCTATAAGAACAGCTAGAATAAGAGCTGGAATCTGTAATTCTAAAGTAGTGGGAATCAATGGGCCTATTATGGTAAGCACTGGAGAACCGGAAAGGCTTCGGCCTAAATCTAAGTGCAGTAGATTCCACAACCAGTACAGATACCTCATGTATAATGGTTCATTCACATGGTAGTATGCCCTTAAAGCCTCTAGAACTTCTGGAGAAACTGACCTTAAACCTTGTCTAATCAAAGCTATGGGATCGCCTGCTGCATTGGATATAATAAACGTTAGAATCGAGACGCCTAAGAAGACGGGAATCATGAAAAGTATGCGTCTAACTACATATATTGTAAGGTTAGCCATTATGATGTCCTCCTTTTTTAGCTGCAATTATTTTTTTTGTTCCACTTAGTATAGATATCTAAAGATTTAAATGTTTAATGATAGAAAAAATACTAGAGGATCGTGAAAAAAAATGGAAAAAAGAAAAATAGCTCTAAGCGCACTATTGTTCACTTTGATTCTTAATTTGACCGTTGTTTCAATGGTAGGAACCCAAGCGCAAATCTCCGAAGCTCATGAACAACAGCAGGTAACCCAAGGAACAACCCCGTTGTTCTCCATAACATTACTTGCTCCAACGACAAATCCTGTTCGACGGCAACATGCTGCATTGATTGCGTACGCCTTGCAGTCAATAGGTATCAACGCAAGAGTTGTGTATGTTACGTTTTCTGATCTTATTGGACGTCTATTCCAAGAGGACCCAGCAAAAATAGGCGCAACCTTTGAAGACGGCGGCTATGACATTGGCTTCATAGGATGGGGCTTCACAGCTCCTGTACCTGATATTAAAAGTCAGTACCTTGGATCACCAGAAGCGTTTCCACCAACAGGAAACAATTACGCTCTGTATAATAATTCGGAAGCCAACACGTTACTAGAGGAGATTTATACAACTCTTGATAGCACTGTGCAACTTGAACTTTTCAAACAATTATCCGTTGTGCTCTTTAGAGATAAGCCATATATGCCAATCTTTGTGACTTCCGATGTTGTAGCCCGAAACCCAAACATCAAGATCTATGGTGACGCCAACGTATTCAACACAATGGCGACTCCATTCGCTGACCTACAATACATGAGTGGAGTGACGACCTACACCTTTGCAGAGGCTGGTGATTGGACTAGCCTTGCACCTTGGGCTAATGTAGACTCAAACTCCTTCTACGCCCTGTTCGTGTATGGAATAACTCAAGGTGGTCTACAACTTGTTGACACACGCACTAGCACTATGTTCAAAAATGAAGCAGAAATAATAACCTCTTCTGATGATGGCAGAACATGGACTATCCAAATCAAGCCTGGCATACTCTTCCATGACGGTGTAGAAGCTACAGCTGACGATTACCTCTTCACCGAAATGGCTCTAATGACTCCTGAGGTAGCTTCTGTAGCATTATCAGACAAGCTTGATCGTTTTGGTAAGCTGGTTTCCTTCACTTGGCTTAACGGCACCACCACACTTGTTGATAACTCCGGTGGAACCCTTACTGAGCCAACATCAACCTTCTCAGCGATAGACAGGTACACTTATCAATTTACGGTTAAACCACCCATATCGCCCTACGCATTCCTGAATATCACAGAGACAGCGATTGCGCCTTTGCCAAAACATTATCTCGAACAGATCCCGTTCGACCAATGGAATCAGCTACCGTATGCAACAGGTCTCGAAGGCGCATACACATTTACTTGGGACACCACAAAGTATGGAGGTACCGGATCGTACACGGCATATGGTCCCTTCGGCACAGGCCCGTACGTATATAAGGGATTTGACCCTGTCAAAAAGATGGCGACGCTCGAGAAATTCAATGAATATTGGGACCGTGAGAGACTTGAAAACCTAGGATACTTCACCGTTAAAACCTACAATGTCGTCGTTATAGTGGAGAAGGACTCAGCTATTGCAGCCTACAGAACTGGCGAAGTCGACGCCCTTGACGTCAACTATCAACTAGCCGCTGACCAAGATGTTATGCGTGACCTTGGCGCAAACGTCTTTATAAATCCTGAAATTGGCTGGCAGGAACTTGGAATTAACATGCAACACCCAATCCTAGGCACAGGAGTTGACACACCTCTTGGGAAAGCTGACCCTTCAAAAGCTGCTGAGGCAGCACGACATGTACGACAGGCAATTAGCTACTGCATTCCAAGAGACCTCGTTGTCTCTCAGCTTCTTCTAGGAGCAGCGTTGCCAGGGTCGACGGTTCTAAGAGCCTTTGGTGCAGGATTCCAAGATGCTTCAGTAACTCCTGACCCATATGACCTTGAACTTGCACGAGCTGAGTTAGCAGCAGCTGGGTATGAAACAGGCGTGACCCCAATCCAGCCTGTTCAACCAGGAGCAAACTTACTCTACGGACAAGCCGTACCCATTGAAGGTGTCTTCAAAAATCCTATTACGAACGAGCCATACGTAAACTTTGTAATCAGAATACAAGAAAGTAAAGATGGCGTAACTTGGATTGACACAGGACATGCACCTCTGACAGATGAAGATGGCACCTACCATGCGATGGTGGTGCTTGATTGGCTAACAACATATGTAAAAGCAGTCTTCACTGGTTATGTTGTATCTACTTCCATATCTGGCACATGGCCAATTGCAGCAGGTAGCTATTATGACGAGTTGGTAGCAGCTGGCAAAGTACAACAAATTCTACCACCTGAAGAGGGACCGGTTCAGACCATTACACTGCACACTATGAGTGACTTAATGACTAGTGCAACAGCTGACTTGGCAACAAAGACCGATGTGACCACATTGACAACCAAGGTGACAGAGCTTACAAACAGCGTAAACTCTTTGACGACATACCTTTACGTTTCGATAATAGTGGCAATAGTCGCTGTAGTGATAGCTGTCGTAGCTGTCATGAGAAAGCCGGGATCTTAAATCCTCTCTAAAATTACCCCCTTTTATTTTTTTAGACCAAAATACTAAGTAATGATAGAAGAAGCAATTCTGCAACCAAAAATACGCCGGTCAACACGTAAATTAAAGCTATTCTTTCTGCATTAAGCGACTCGTTCATTGTCCAAGCCTTATCACGCAATTTAAGAATCTTCATAGTGGCAGACCACTTCGCGCTGTGCGAGATGTCAACGTAGCCTCCCGCAAAGAAGAAAACCATAATTTCCAACAGTATTAAAAGTCCAAGGTTGTCTGTTACCTGCTTTACTGAAATGCTGCCAGAGAAAACCAGAGATAGGACGACGCTTGTTGCTATATTAAAGAATGTGGAATAGATAAATAGACGTACGGACCTCAACAGAACTTGTTTGAAGG
>Ga0209314_10001374_pt1 | contig 10746 bp, 9 predicted proteins | sample I19B2metaG_FD_184146 | JGI IMG/M metagenome (GOLD analysis project Ga0209314, IMG submission 184146) | Lake sediment bacterial and archeal communities from Gulf of Boni, Indonesia to study Microbial Dark Matter (Phase II) - ​I19B2 metaG... | ecosystem: Environmental > Aquatic > Freshwater > Lake...
CGGTTATAATAACCTCCTGCCTCAGACCATCCAGCTGACTGATCAGCTTATTAGTATCATTAACAAGCTCATTCCGCTTTGCCATCTTTTCTTCCTGGCTGGTGAAGTTCCTGTCAAAAGCCTCACCAATCTTTTCCGCCAGTCCACCTGCAGAGTCAACCACCTTGGCTGCAGCATCTGCCTTACTGAATATCCCCATATATTACATCTTTAGTCTCTGTCATTGCGAGGATCCGCCAGTTGGCGGAGACGAAGCAATCTCACGCCGCAAACAAATATACTTTCTTGTCATCCTTTCCCCTTACATCCATATGCACCCAGCTCACCCCCGCTTCCATCCTTACCGGCCATGGCAGTATGTTCTGGTTCTTAATTATCCATTGTCGTACCTCCTCTGCCACCATCCCCTGTACATCAAAATCCACACCCTGCCCGGTCATATGCGGCGAAACATAAAGCCTACCGTCTCTTATGGCATCCTGCACCAGCTCGCATTTAATACACCTGAATCCTCTCTGGCTGTATTGCCCGCCTTCCTTCCAGTTATTGATCATTATCGGCCTGTTAATCCTCTCCCTTATCTTTTCAAGAGTCTCAATCAGTCTTGGATCAAAAAACGACCAGGCAGCCTCTCCGTATGTATTATATACATGCGGACAAACAATCTCTTCAAGCTTAAAATATACCGGAATATCCATCATAGTACTGTCATTGCGAGGATCCGCCAGTTGGCGGAGACGAAGCAATCCTCCCCCTGTTAATATTTAGACCCCCTCTTATTATTTCCCACCTGTTTTATAACCTCCTGCTGCAATTGGCTCCACTCCTTTAAAGCCTCCTGGTACCGAGGATCATCTTTTGCTGATTGTGGAAGAGTTGTAAGAACATTAATCAGCTTTTGATTACTCTCAACAATATATTGAAATGCAAAGGAAGGCAGGTAATCCCCCTGTATTTTCTTGATATCTGTTGTGTTTTCAACAGTCTGGGCCTTTACCTCTCCAAATGATATCATTTGAACAGCGCCTATGCCCAGGAAGGCGGTAAATGCTATTCCTACAACCCATAATATTATGTTAAGCTTTCTCCCCTCCGGACTATCTGTTCTTGGTGCCATATTGTTCTGTTTTTATTGTTGTTGTTTTGAGTTCCAACTGAATTAAGTAGGTCTTACCAATATTTTACTCGTATAAGGCTGCATGTTGAATGGATATGTTTGAGCATTGCCATCCAAATCAACATAATCATTATATGGCAATTCGGCAGCAGTAACAGATTTGACTGTTTTTGCAGGATTGATAAGATAAATAAGAAAATTCTCCTCTGGCTTGGAGCTTCCTGTAAATGTCGAAGGTGTAATTTCTACTTCATTTCCGACTGTTCTCCCCCATACATTAACTGCTTCGTCTGCTATCCATTCTGTTAATGTCATTTCGGTATTTCCCCTCTTAAATGACTTGTCATTCGTATATTTACCAAAGGGATAGAAATATTTGTTATTATTTACCGTTTCAGTTCGGGCAGTAGTAATATTAACTGTTATGCTTTGTGTTAATTGTGTTTTATGAACAAATGTGTTATACTGAAGTTTATTATTAATATCCAAAATTGACGTTATAACAAATCTGATTCCATTGACATCTTCTATCCACAGCATGTTATCATGGATATTTATATCATGACTTACATTGCATAAAATAGAATATTCAAACCCGCTTACAAAGTTGTTACATACCTCTACATTGTAAGAGCCACCATCAATATAAAAACCATGACTGTTAGGCGGATTATTTCCTACGTTCCCGGTTTCACAAATATTATTTGACATTATGCCATCATAACATAAATAACAGAAAATAGCACCAGCATCTATTTTATGTAAATGTACATCATGAACATAGTTTTTATCAATTAAAAAATCATTTGAATATCCTAACATTATACCGTCATATCCGGCATTTGAAAAAGTATTATAAGTTACCTCAATATTATTACTCCTTATTATATTTACTCCCGATCCGCTCATCCCTCCGTAAATAGTAAAATCCTGATAATATCTCCCTGTCCCCTTAATGTAATTAATCCTGTCTATTGTATTGTCACTAATCAAGATATTTTCACAATGCTGCAATTCAACAAAATCACTGTTAATTTCATACCCATTACAGTTTTTTATAATGATACCAAAAGTATTTAGCATCATACAAGCATATATCCCTATATAATTAAATGCAACTGCATCAATCTCAGTTTTAAAACAATTGTCAAGACTTATACCACATTCAGCGGATTCATTTATCTCTAAATTTTTAATTGTGATCCATGATCCACTATCTGAATAAATACAATCACTTCCATAGGTTACAGTAACATTTTCAGGTTCAGCCGTTGAATAAATATAAATGGTCTTGGTTATGTTATTATAAGCCCATGTATTTGCGGTAGTCAAACAATTACGATGATTTTGAATAAAATATTTCTTCCCTGCTGTAACAGGTACAATAGTTTCATTTTCTATATCTTGATAGTAAGGTAGGATTGTAAAAGTTTCATTTATAAATGATGACACCCTGCTGATACCATGTGCAAACGTATAATACTCTATCACTAACTCTGCATTGTCATAATAACCATCCGCTTTATTAATTGCCGTATCTATCAGCGTAGTATTACTCCCTCCTGTTGCACTTCGCCAGCCAGCAGTTCTCCCCAATAATGCTTTAGTGCCTCCGATAAATATATTTGTAATTTCAGAAGGCAATGTATTATCCTGTTTGCTCCATATATTACCTCCTTCATTAACCCATCCTGTAACACTTTTTATACCAGTTAACTTAGGCACATCACCTGATCCGAAGCAGTCAATAATTATATTTTTCTTGTTTGATAAATCTAATTTATCATTTACGAATGTACTTCCTCTTTCGAGGTATAATTTGGTACTATCTTGGATTACATTAGAAACCTTGTTCAGTGTTAAAAAAGGTTTTGACTGACTGCCATCACCTGTTAAATCATTTCCCGAATTACTGACATAAATAGTGTTTGTCTGTGTGACGTTATTAATAGCATTGTTTACGTCTGTATGGTTGTTATTTATTGAACTACTAAAAGATATTCCAGATTGTCCTACAAATAAATTAGACTGTGATATTTCATTTGGTGCATTGGCGTTTAATGACGCTATATTACTATTAAATGCATTAATTAATTCTGTGCCATTCATTGCCGTTGTAAGTACAGTTAATGTAAGATAATCATCAATAAATCCATTGGATTCATTAAAATTATTATTTAGAGCTGCAATGAATTGAGAAGGAGTCATCCCCGCTGTTACCTCTGTCATATCAATCTTTTATTAACCGTACACTAAATCCAAATTTCTTTGAGGAGAAGTCATTAACTGTCGCTGCACTGTCATAAGCTACATACATACGATATTTATTTGAAGCACTATCATTAGATCCCCAATATGACCCATAAGTACCTATTGATGAGAACGCCCCTGTCGTACTTGATCTTATTCCCCCAGGAACAGCAGCAAATCCGCTCGAATTATCTGCCCCTGTATTAGGACTTGACCAGTGAGATGTACCAGATTCTTTTAAATGTCCTCCTGCCACTGATGCACCACCAAGATACGTTATGAGTGTTGCATATTCAGTTCCTGTAGGAATATGATAACCAGTTATGTTTAGTTTCCCCGAATCAATAGCATAACCGTTATACATTGCGCCATAAACGGACTTGTAAGTGTTAGAGTCATTATTATACCAACAATAAGCCTCTGTGGTTTTGTTTTTCCAGTTAGTATTATTAGTCTCTAAGGTTATTGGTGTGTTATCATTATATTTTGTTGTTTTTAAATTTTCTAATAACCAAACTTGAGTACCTATCTTCACTTCATGGTAAACATTACCATCCGCATCTATTATCTGTAATACTGATCTTCCGACAGTCCTGTTACCCTTTACATTTCCGTAAAAACTTAATGTATCATCCCACCATACAGATAAATGAAAATCAGAACGCATTCTCGATGTATCAAGGTCGGATGAAAGTATCATTATGGCTTCAATAGAGTAAGGAGAATTGTCTTGATATTTAACAATCGTTCTGGTAAAGTCATAACTTACTAAGATTGATTCTGTAACCGTTTTTATAATGTTGTTATAATAAAACCATACGTCTTCAGTATCGGCAGCAATATAAGCAGCAGTATTAGGACATTGAAAAGTATAACTACCAGCAGTGCCACCAACGGTTAAATAATCAGTTGCGCCAACCTTTTGATTATAAAGTCTTCCTCCACTTATCTTTGAAATCTCACCAAAGAATAATACCTCAGATCGTGTCGCCCAATACGAACTCCACGAAAAACCACCCCCCTTCAGGGCCCCTTTTCCAAAACCAAATCTTTTCATGATCGGTTGATCTTTAATGAATACTAAGCTCCCGATGTAACCTCAAAAGCAGCGCTTGCTATCCATGCTTCATCGCTGTCGGTAATGTTTATCTCAAAAACATACCCGTCATCAGCCGTATCCGGATAAGTAAGTCCTGGTATAGTTACCTCCACATCGCTGCCGTTCAGAAAATATATCTTTGTTTCACCGGTTTCAATAACTGCTCCCTCCGGATCCTTCAGCCTCCACCTCAGTGGCACCGATCCCGAACCGCCGGCATTATCAAATGTTATCTCCGGCACCATCGGATCATTAATGGCCCCGGCAGCAACTACCACTGTGTCAATTACCGGGCTTATCGGCTCCGGATAAAGAACACCCTGGGCCGATCCTGCTGTCAGGGTAACTGCATCAAAGTAATCATCGCCACCGGCAATCATCTGGTAACCTGCCGGCAGGGCACCATAACCCCTCGCTGTAACAACATCAACTCCCCTTATCTTGGCAACAGTAACCGTTGCCCCGTCAGGACCGATCTCTATCAGCGAAAATTTCTTATCTGTAACTGCTTCCACGCCAATATATACATCACCTGCGGTGCCTGCTATAACCCCCAGAAGCCTTGAATGATTTGTTTCCTGTGACATTGTATTTATTTTTAATTTAACCTCTTTAGTCCCTGTCATTGCGAGGAGCGTAGCGACGAAGCAATCCTTAACGCCCTCTACGTTACCAACTTCTCCAAATGCGCTACCACATACGGAATTTTATTCTCCCTGCACCATTGCGACGGGAATTCCGTAGTCAGTTTACATTCCCTGAATAATTTATTATTCCTTATATATTGTGCCTGTTCTTTTCTGGTCCAGTACCAGAAGCTGTTCTCGTTCCAAAAACTTACATGAGTCGGATCCTGCCATGCTCCTCTGCCATCAGTCGATGGCGTCTGGCTTAATAAAATTCCTCCGGGTGCAAGTACCCTGTGAATCTCATTCATTATTAATTGCTGATTTCTGATATGCTCTAAAGCATCATGCGCCCTGATTACACCGCAAGAATTATCAGGCAACGGGATTCCGTTTTCAAGATCATGAATAATGTCGCCATTATACTTATCTATACTTTTATACCCTTCAGGTTTTCCAAAACCACCGCAAAGATCAATTTTTAACAGGTTATTAATATCCGCAAACCTTTCACCCAGCTTATAAATATTCTTATTGTAAATCGCCCTGGTTTCATCCTGTACCAGTTTATTTTTCTTCATCCAGGTATTTTCACCGGTAATCCGGTATATGTATAATACCTTTGGAATATGTTTATATCTGGTATTCAGATACATTTGGTGCATTAAGTCAAGATCATCACATACTGAAAGGTCAAATCTATGCCCCCCCATACTGTCATATACTGACTTTCTCCATGCCCTTACATGATCGGGTGCAAACCAGATAAAACCTAACCTTCCTGGATATTCCGGCTGGCTGTTCATTGCATATAAGCTTCGCCCTTGCCAGTTAAACAAACGGTATGACCATCCGTATTGCGAACCATACGGACTAAAATCATCAGATAGTTTTGCATTATCAGAATAAACAAAGCCTGTTTCAGGATCATCAAACGCTTTATAAACCTCTTCAAGACAGTCAGGCGTAATCAGATCATCGTGATCAACCTCAACAATTATCTCCCCTTTTGCCTGATCACATGCATATCTTTTTAAAGCCCCTACATAATCTATCGCATATGGAAATTCAATTATCCTTATCCGTTCATCTTCTGCCTGGTATTTTGCCCCACGATTAAGCAATACTATCCATTCCCAATCCGAAAATGACTGGGAAAGGATAGTTGCTTCAAGTTCCTTCAGATACCTGGCATCATGGCTCGGTGTGATTATGCTTATCATTTACCGAACCCCTGCCATTTCTGAATGTAGCGAATAAAATAACCAACAGCTAAACAAGCTATTGTCCAGATTACCATTCCTGCTGTTACTTCCATGATTTGAATGTTAAGTAAATATTATGTAGTTGATTGTAACAATCCATTTTCAAAAGTCATTGATGTAAATGTGTATGTGACAGTCCCTGTATAACCACCGTATGCCCCCTGTGCGCCCTGCGCCCCCTGGTAACCCTGGTATCCACGATATCCTTGCGCACCTTGATCTCCTTGGTTTCCCTGCGGACCTGTTGCCCCTGTATTACCCTGCGATCCTGTCGGTCCGGGATAACCCTGATCTCCTTGCGGACCGGTACTCCCTTGAAAACCTCTATATCCCTGGTCGCCCTGCCAGCCTTGCGGCCCTGGTGACCCTGCTGCGCCTTGCGGTCCGGTCACGCCCGGATAACCTTGATCACCTTGATTACCTTGATTGCCCTGATAGCCTCTATAACCCTGATAACCTTGGTCGCCCTGTTCGCCCTGAGGTCCTGTTGCTCCTGTATTCCCTTGTGAACCTGGAACTCCAGGATACCCCTGATCGCCTTGCGGGCCCTGGTAACCCTGGTAGCCTCTGTACCCTTGATCACCCTGCCATCCCTGCGGACCGGGAGAACCAGGCGTACCCTGCGATCCTGGAGTTCCTGGATATCCTTGGTCACCTTGTGGTCCCTGATCGCCTGTATAACCTCTGTAACCCTGATTACCTTGATTACCCTGATAACCTTGTGGCCCTTGAGCACCAACCGGAATGGCACTATTGCTTATAACCGTCCCAACATATCCATTATTATTAGTACTCGCCGATGCCCCGTTCTCCTCAGTATCCGAAAAAGTGATATCCTCGTCGCTCCATGCCAGAAGCTCCAGGAGTGTAACATCCCATTTCTCCTCGTACATATCCCAGCTACCCTCTGCAATTTCAAACTCACGGCTGCTGTTGTATGTATGCTTCACAAAACTCCCGAAACTTATTCCTGTTCCCCTTACTGTCCCTTTCAGCACCTGCCGTGCACTCCTTCCCCTGCTTGCCAGGGTACGGGCCAGCTGCACCATGAATATATATTCCGCGGCGCTGCCGAGCCTGTGCCACAAGGTAGTCGGATCCCCGCTGCTCAGCTTTGTAATATTCTTATAAAGCAAAGTCACGTTATCCACTGCCGGTCCATCAGCTGCCGACAGGTCTATTGTCCCCAGGTCATCCGGCTCAGTACTGTCATTGAACGTGGCAAGTGTTTTAATCCCCGACAGGTATAATTCCCCGTCTTTCAGAAAATATATTTTTGGTTTGCTGAATGCTATCCCGCTGAACACATCGCCTCTATGGGGCGTTTCCTCCTCACCATACCTGTACAGAGCCACTGTCAGCGTTCCCGCTCCCGGTATCCCCTCGGCTATAATGCTTATCACGTTCCACACCGGTGCCGATATCGACGCCAGTACAGTCTTGCTTATAATGGTGGCCGACGTCGTCCAGGTTCCATTCTCCTGCAGGTAATATGGCGTGGATCCGACCAGTACAGACACAGCAAAACGAACAGTCATATTTATTGCATTTACATGACCGTCATTATTTTTCCCGATGGGAGCAAACATCATCTCAAATACAAAGAGTTCACCTGCAGGAGCCGTCACATCAATCTGCTGGAAAATCTGATCCGTTCCCCCACTGTCACCCCCGCTAAGGAAAGCATAAGCTTCTCCTTCAAGTATCCTCTGATATAAGGCAAATGTGCCGCTCTTGGTCCAGCTGGCAAAGGCCCCTCCTGCAAACCTCCAGAACTCATAATTATCAAGCAGCGACTCTTTTCTCCCGTAATTATGCGAAAGGATCACCTTCTTTGCCCCCGGCTCCAGTGTCCTGGTCAGCGAGCCCACCGGCCACACCTCAATACCTGTGCCCTTGTATCCCAGATCGAGCACTGCCTGTGCTGCCTCCGTGGTTTCATATACCCCAGCCGAAGTATATAGCATCCGGGTACTTTTCTTATCGGCGCTGCAGGTAATATGCCACCGGCCATTGAACTGAGTTATCTCGGCATCATACTTCTGCAGTATCTTTTCAATAACATCATAGCAGTTATTATCTTCATATATACCGGCGTCCTCGTAAGTCTGCGCAAGAGGAGAGTAGGAATGGTTATGGGTAGTCTCAAAAAGATTAATCGCTATCGAATAACCCAGGCCCAGGGCAATTTTATCCAGGCAGTGAATTATAATTGCAAGCTGGCTGCTGTTCCCGGTCAGGGTAAACTCCTCGTTCTTCAGCAAGCCAAGCCCATCGGTAGCGGTGAACTTAATGCTCTGCGGAGCAGGAATATACGGAGCCTGGTACTGCTGTGGCAACACATACCCCGTCCACAGCAAAGTAGAATCCTTGTAAAGCTCGGCCTTAATCTTTTTTGAATTATTTGTATAGAACTCATCCAGTTCAAAGTCAACCTCCTCCCTGATCCCAAACTCCAGCGAAGTACCCCTCACAACAGCCGCCTTGTCTTTCCTTAGGATCAGCGCCCCCTCTTTAGGCATATTACGGTCTATGTCATCACCAACATAACCATCAAACAAAAGCTTCAGCTTGTAGTTATTACCCAGCCTGCTCCTGCACAAAAGTTCATATTTTAAACCGTATGCCATCTATATTAGTTAACTCATCAATACCGTCATTGCGAGGATCCGCCAGCTGGCGGAGACGAAGCAACCCTTTCCCCCCGTCACGTCCCCACCTTCCTCCTCCTGTTCTCCTGTTCCACCACATACACCAGGTCAGTCCCCTTCGCCTTCAGCTCACCGGTAAGTGTAATTGTAAAGTTCTGTTGCGTCGTCCCCGCAACACCAGCTGTCGCCGAAGCAGCGCCTGACGAAACAGAGGCTCCGCCACCCGATGCTTTCGCCAGCGATCCTTTAACCGCTGTGCCAACAGCAACCAGGGCAATACCTGCAGCCAAAGCTACCGGCCACGCTGCCGGGTTTTTAAGCATCTTATCCAACACACCTACTGTGATGGCACTTGCAATAGCTAATTTTCCGATTGTTATTGCCAGATCTGCAAACGATGCTGCCATAACTGCCCCAAAGTCTTTTGCCTTAGCATTCCCTGAGGCAAGAGCTCCAAGAAAGGCGCCTATATTCTCAGCCATTCCTTCAAGTCCTTCTTCCAGGGCATTTGATATGTCAACAGTAACCTTTCGTATGGTATCTCTTGTTTCATATACTTTTGCAAGTGCATTGCTCACCTGGCTAAAATCAGGCATTTTAATATTAACCGTACTCGCCTTATCATCAATAAGCTGAAGATCCTGAAGTTTCCTTAATTCAAGATCAAGTTCCTCATTAACGGCAGCAATAGCAGTCTTTTTTTCCCTGTATAACGCTTTTTCTTCCTGGGCCAGCTCCCTTACAAGGGCACTGATTTTTGCTTCCTGCTCTGCAATCTCCCTCCTCTGTTCATCTGTCGGATCCTTGGCTGATATGGCAAGCTGTTCCTTCATAATTGCCAGCCTCTCTCTCTCCACCGATATCTGATCCGCATATACCGATTTATACAGAGCCGATGCCTGGTTCAGGTATTCCAGCTTTTTCTTCTGGTCCTCAGTCTCCTCCTTTGCCATCAGCCTGAGCTCGGCAGCCTTGGCCTTGCGTTCTTCCAGCGATGTAATCAGATCTATTTCCCTGTCATCCAGTGCATCAAGCCTGTCAGCAAGTTTCCCCGCTTCCGTCCAGTCGTTCTTTATCTCCTCACCTATGCCCTTAAAAGCTCCCTTCATGCTCTCCCATCCCTGCTTAAACTTGCCGGTAGCTATCTCATATACTCCCTTGCCGAATACGGCCAAACGGTCAATTACATTATTCAGAACCGATTTAACCTGGGCGAGTATCCTGGCAAACTGATCAGCCCCCTTGCCCGATTTTGAAAAGTATGCAATAAGAGTACCCAGGGCAACCACAATGGCACCTATGCCCGATTGCAACAGGGCTATCTTTACTCCGTTAATTGCTATTTTGAAAATACTTCCGCCAGCAGCTGCTCCCTTGAACGATTGTCCCACAAAATTCAGGCTTCTCCCGGCGGTGCCAACAGCATCACTCACCGCCCCCATGTTAATACCGAACATCTCTGCAAGCTGGTTAAGCTGTCCCCCTGCAGTGCCCTTAAAGTCAGCAACCGCCTTCTCCCCGTCCTTCAACCCCTTCCTGAAGTCCCCGGAGTCAACCCCAAACTTTGCCTTCAGATTCGATATTACTGTCCCCATGTTAATAATTTACTTCTTTAGTCACTGTCATCCCGAACGCAGTGAGGGATCTCCCCCGTCGTCCTCAAATCATCATTTCATCATCCCCTTCAGTATCTCCTCATGCAACACCTCAATCTTTTCCCTCTCTTCAACACTTATTG
>Ga0209314_10001376_pt1 | contig 10735 bp, 13 predicted proteins | sample I19B2metaG_FD_184146 | JGI IMG/M metagenome (GOLD analysis project Ga0209314, IMG submission 184146) | Lake sediment bacterial and archeal communities from Gulf of Boni, Indonesia to study Microbial Dark Matter (Phase II) - ​I19B2 metaG... | ecosystem: Environmental > Aquatic > Freshwater >...
AATTTCCATAGGGAACGCTTCGCAACAACCCTTCTCCGAAATCATTCGATCGTACAATCCGTCTTTCCACCCAATTATCGATCTGCTCTTAGAAGCTGGGCCAGTCGCCTTAGTGAAGAAGTCACATCTGCCCCATGAAGATACATACGCAGACGCTCGTCACCTATGCAACTTTGCTCGTCTTGCTCTTAGAGATCGATTCCTTGAGTACCTCGCCCTGGCACAAATGTATGGGAAGGTGCCGCCGTAATTGTGGAGGTCTTTAGACTTAGCTTCGAAGTGCTCAGTTAACCATTTCCCTTTTTAACGAAACACTGTATTATTCTAGGGCACGTTAAACATTCGTCGGGGATTGAAGAGTCCTCTGGGAGAGTCTTCAGATATCCAAATTGATGGGGACATCCCAATAAAGGTCCTTCTTCTGCGTTTTCGGAGGTCTTAACGGACACTGTCTCCCAGTTACTTTGGTCCTTAACGGAAATTTCTACCTTCGTTAGGCAGTGGGGACAAGCGTAGTAGGTCTCCCGAGGCACCTTTGACATGTCCGTCAGCATGAGGGGCTGTTGAAATACTCTTCCACACTTAACATAAGGGCACGTGAGGCTCTCAGATTTATGCAACAGTTGGGTTCCTCCATATCGTCAATCAATATATCAAATCGTAATACTTAATAAATGTTTGCGCATCATTGTTCAACAAAGATACAGTTCAATGGCTAAGATATACGGAAGGTTTGTCTTGGATGCAATATAAGGATTTGAGAGATTCATAAAAATGGAAAATGCGTTAGTTTTCACCGAAGTCGTTTACGTTCTTTCCTTAATTTTTCGAGCGACGAGTCTGCCTAGACTCACAGCTCTTTCAAGGTCTTCCTTCTTCGGCGGTCCTTGAACCTCTACGGTGCCAACGATGTTGAAGCCCGCTGGCTCAAGCTGGCCCCTGATTCGATTTGTGGCTCCACCGCCCCAGCCATAGGATCCAAAGATAGCTGCTAACTTCGCACGTGGCCTGAGGATCCGAACGAGTTCCGTTGCCAAGGTTGCTAGAGGATGAGCTCCACCGAGCAAGGTGGGCGACCCAATGATGACTGCGTTGGCATCTACAAGGTCCCTGGCGATATGAGAAATATCGGCGACAACCAGATTGTGTGGAACGACTTCCACACCTTCAGCTGAAACCGCCTCAGCAATCGTTTTTGCCAGGGTGTCGGTGCTTCCCCACATGGAAACATAGATCAGAAGGGCTTTATGCTCTAGAGGACCCCGAGCCCACTTTTCATAAGCATCCATTATCCGTCGAGGATTTCTGTAGATGGGTCCGTGGCTTGGAGCGATCATCTTTATATCTAGATTGGCAACTTTGTCTAGTCCTCGTTTTATCGAGGCTGAAAAGGGCATCATGATCTCCGCATAGTATCTTTTTGCCTCGGGTAGGAGCAGTTCTCCAACCTCATCGTCGAAAAGTTTGTCTGAGGCTAGGTGAGCTCCGAAAAAGTCGCATGGAAAAAGAACTGCGTCTTCTTCGCAGAACGTGAACATTGTCTCGGGCCAGTGAAGCATCGGGGCTTCCATAAACCTGAGCGTTTTCCCGCCAAGATCCAGAACATCGCCGTCCCTAACTGCCTCAACCCTTTCGGAGGGCACGTCATAAAAGACCCTAGCCATTTCAACACCGAACTTGGTGGCAACGAGCTTAGCGTCCTCGGCATTCAAGAGAACCTTAGGTATAGCCCCTGCGTGGTCAGGCTCAGCGTGATTCATGATTAGGTAGTCTATTCTCTTGGGTTCCACCACTTCATCGACTTTCTTAAAGAGCTCCTCCTCGAAGCCGGGGTTCACGGTATCGATCAAGACGGTTTTCTCCTTTCCTTTAACGAGGTAGGCGTTGTAGGATGTTCCATATGGAAGGTTGATGAGAGCGTCGAAAATCCTTCGGTGCCAATCAACCGCCCCTACCCAATATATGTTCGGAGCGATCTCAACAACTTTAGCTAAAGTCTTCACATCGATCACATCTCCATAAATTAGCAACTAGATCAAACCTATATTTCAGTTGGCTAAAAGGCTTGCTTCTACTCGCGCGGAACAGAGTCGCCATTTTGGTCCTTTTCTCTACTTTAGCTAAGACACCTACACATCAAAGGATTTTTTAAGCTGCAAATTCAACAGATGAAAATGCAGGGTTTCAAATTATTGTTACCATAAATAAAGATCATCTTTGAAGATACTTAATCCTCTTTTTCGAGCAAGGCGTCGTATTTTCCTTCGTCGATCTCGCTTTGGACCTCCTTAGGGTCCTTTTCCTCTACGGTCATGCCCATACTTATGCAACTTCCTAAAACTTCTTTAACAGCTCCCTTTAGGTTTCTCGCTAGAAGTTCAGCGCGTTTAATTTTAGCTATTTTTACGATTTGTTCCATAGACAGGTTCCCCGCTTTTTGGGTTTTGGGAGTCCCCGACCCCTTCTCAACTCCCAACTCGCTAACGATCAACGCGGAGGTTGTGGGTATGCCGACGCTTACCTCAAACTCCTTTGTCTCCGGGTCTACCGTTATTTTTACTGGAACCTTCATACCTGCGTAATGTTTCGTGATTTCGTTGATCTTGTTTACGATGGCGAGAACGTTAACGCCTAGAGGTCCTAGAGCTGGTCCTAAAGGTGGTCCAGCTGTTGCTTGTCCACCACTCACCAGCGCCTCTACAACCTTCTTCTCGCTCATTTAGCTTCTCCCTTCTTGGCCTTCTCGACGAGCTTCACATAGTCGGCGTGGACGGTGATGGGCAGAGTGAAAGTGGCCTCCAGCAACTCGAGGGTTACCTCCTCTTTCGTTCGGTCTATTCTCGTAATCTTGGCTCTCATCCCCTTGAACGGTCCTCCGACGACTTCCACGAGGTCTTCGATGTCCAGTTCCTCGATCACCGGCTTTACCAGGATGTACCTCTCCACCTCCGAAAAACTTACGATTCCCGGAACTCTTGATCTTACATGTTTGATCCCTGCTATCGCTTCCTCAACGAAATGTGGCCCGTCTGCCTCGATGAATACGTAGCCCTTTAGCATCTCCGGTACCAGAATAGCTTTTATCGGCAGCTTGTAGGTTTCCGTCTTGGCTGCGATAAGTTTTGCCACGTTTTTCTCTTGTCCCGCTGTGATTCGTACGGCGAAAATCGCTGTGGAAATCTTTCCCTCTTCTTTCATGGTCGTACTCTCCTATTACAGTGCAAATCCTTGCAGCACCCCAGATACGAACTTGATGATGAACCCAACTGCTCCCACCGCGACAATCCCGAGTAGGCAAATCCGTATAGAAAGCCAAAGCTCTTCCCTACCCGGTTTTTTCGCCAGCTTTAACAGTCTCGCGCACGATTGAAGGAATGATCTGAGTCCCAACGTGGTTCGCACTTTCCAAACAAGCGTTTCTCCTATAAAAATGTATTTTAAATGTGATGGGCGTAGAAGTTCCGGATTAGCTTGAAGAAGGGTCTATGAGGAAGTAAAAACGGTTTGAGAATGGTTAGTGGCTGGGCTCGGATTGGACTGGCCGAAATCAAGTTCCTAGTATAATCAATGCTGTTGGTCTCATTAACTAACCCTTCGGTTACACTAAATCGGTATAGAATCGACTCGACGCTGTTTTGATGTGCGTAGACCTCTATCAAATCGAGGACGAAGAAGCGGAAGCCACGTGCTGAGTAGTCCCCGTCGACAGGCTCAACTTTTGTAAAGAACCTTCTTTACTGATCCCATTCTCCCTTAGAAAGCCTTCTGCCCATTCAGTCAGCTCAAAGGCGCCAGCTGCCTCAACAACTGTGACGTCATGTGCTCCTATCTTCTCATGAAAAGTCACCTCCACGCCCTTGGCACCCGACTCACGATGGATGGGTGCGGGAGCATGCCTCCAGACCAGATCTTTAAGAAAGGTAAACGACTAGAAACTGGCTTTTTCAACTGTCTTTGAGTTTGAGGGCAGGGGCAAAATCTCCAGAGCCAGCGTCTACCACTGGCGCTCACGTTGGCGGAAAGTCCGCTAGACTCTTTCTATCTTCACGCCGGTTTCTTCCAACATTGCCATTAACCCAGCTTTATCCGCGCCCCTAATCCCCTTCCAGTCGAGAATCACCGACTCCACGTTTTCCACGGTTCTTTCGACACACTGCCTGATCATCTCCGAGTCTGCTCGCGAAATTGCATACTTTGGAACGATGTGCCCGAAAGCGGTTGAAGTATTTAACGCGATCCGCGTAAATTTTTCGCTGTAGTGGGGGCCGCCGATACCCATTGCGGCAGGATATGTTGACCGTTTGGAAACGGCAGCCATGGTAGCATGAGCCACCGCCCCCGCCGCCCTCAAGTCCTTCCACTGCTTCTGCGAACTACCCAACTCCACGAACATGGTGGGCACGTCTAGGGACGGGCCGTGATGGGTGCACTCGTAGGAAACTTGGTAGTCTAGTTTCATTTCTTCTTTCATTTTTGCCATTTCTAGGAGAGCATCCCTCATCGCGCTCGCTGGGGAAACGGAAATCTTTCTCGAGACGCCGCCAAGCTTTGCCTCCGCGAGGTTGCCAGGGGTATGAACTGAGAGGGTAGGAGTTCCGCTCACACTGCTGTGTCGAGAGATAAAGATTAGCAGTCGAGGCGTGAAAAAGTCGGTGATAAACTGTGTGTTAACGGGCTCTTCGTTGACGAAAAGAAGCCTAACTTCGCGGTCATGAAACCACTTCAAGTATACTGGATTCTCATGGAACTTTTCCGAAATCCTTTCGAATCCATAGTGCTCCAAGACTTGTTGAGCGATGTTCATTCCAGCTATGTCTTTAGTTGAGGCTACGATTAAGATCATGTTGACGCCTTGTAACGGACTTAACAGTAACGGTTTTGATGGCTAGAGGATAAGAGCTAAAAGAGCCTTAGAGGTGTGGAGCCTGTTTTCCGCCTGATCCCACACGGTGGACCTTGGTCCGTCGATGACGTCCGTGGATACTTCTTCTTCGCGATGTGCCGGTAGGCAGTGCATAAAAACCGTGTCTTCTGCGGCATGCTTGAGGAGGCTCATATTCACTTGATACTTTGGGAGAAAGATGCGCAGCCTCTTATCGCGTTCCGCCTCCATGCCCATGGAGATAAACGTGTCCGTATAGATGACGTTGGCGTTTACCACAGCCCTGTATGGGTCGTTGGTGATTTCCACTTCGGACCCGCTTTGCTTAGAGTTTTCCATAGCCCACTTCACCGCTTTCTCATAGGGTCTATACTCATCCGGGCAGGCTACGCTGATGTTTATTCCAACCTTACTACAACCAATCAGCAGTGAGTTGCAGACGTTGTTTCCATCTCCCACGTAGGCAAGCTTTAATCCCTCTAGGAAGCCCCACCGTTCCAAGATGGTGTAGAGGTCGCAGAGGATCTGACAAGGATGGTGAAGGTCAGATAGAGCATTAACAACAGGAACGGTTGCGTACTGTGCCATCTCCTCCAAGTTGCTTTGAGCAAAGACCCTAGCCACGATTCCATCCACGTATCGGTCCAAAACGCGAGCTGTGTCTGCGACAGTTTCACCTCTTCCAAGCTGTAGCTGGTTCCAATCTAGATAAAGGGCGTGACCGCCTAGTTGATGCACTGCTACCTCAAAGGAGACGCGTGTTCTCGTGGAGGGTTTCTGAAAGATCATTGCCACACTCTTGCCAATAAGGATGTGACCCACTTCTTTAGCCGAACTTTCATGCTTTAACTCTTGTGTCATTTTTAAGATCTGCCAGATTTCTTCGCGTGACCAATCTTGCAACGTTAGAAAGTCGCGACCCTTCATTATTATCTCAGCCTCGATATCAGTTTTAAAATCTATAAGAGGTTATTCAGCTCTCTATTTAAAGTCTTAACGACCAGCTAAAGTCCGAGAATTCGGTTTACCATGAATTCTGGTTTAAAGGGTTCCACATCTTCGTATCGTTGCCCTGTTCCTAAAAGGATGATGGGCTTCTTCGTTATGTGCGTAATAGAAATCGCCGCGCCCCCTTTTGCGTCTGCGTCAACCTTCGTGAGAACGGATGCGCTGATGCTAACGAATTTGTCAAATTCTTGAGCTTGTCTCACCGCGTCGTTACCAGTTAGCGCGTCACCAACAAATAGAACCAAATCGGGTTTTATCACTCGAACGATTTTTTCCATCTCCCTCATGAGGTTCACGTTTGTCTGCATCCGACCAGCTGTATCGATGAGCACTGCGTTTACACCATGCGCTTCTGCGTAGCGCACCGCATCGAAAGCCACGGCTGCGGCATCCGCTCCATATTGATGCTTGATCATGCGCACGCCTAACCGCTTAGCGTGTTCTTCCAACTGTTCGATGGACCCAGCTCGAAAGGTGTCGCTACAAGCTAGGACAACAGAGTATCCGTTCTTCATGAGGAACCTAGCCGTCTTAGCTATGGTCGTCGTCTTTCCCGTTCCGTGAATTCCTACGAAAACGATTACGCAAGGCTCCTTTCTTTCCCTTTTTTTCTTCACCACCCCTAACAAATCGACTTTTTCGCTAGTGGTCAAAGTTTCGAGTAAAACCTTGCGGAGGGCTTTCTCTACGATTTCTCTTCGGTCCTCCAGCCTCTTTACTTGGACCCCTTCCAGCTGCTTCTCTATCGCTTCACAAAGGTGATCGGCAACCGATACTGCCACGTCGTTTTCGATTAGAGTCAATTTAAAGTCCCATAGGATGGGACGGAGGTGTTCTGTCTTTAACTCTGTCGTTGCGATCTTGTTGACGAGCCCTCTAAGTCCCTCTTTGAGTTTCTCGAACACTCTTCGTTCTCTCCCCTTCGCTCAACTTCGCAGTCAATTCTTGAAACCTGTACCTTCCGTCTTGAATTTTTTCGATAACCTGGGTTAGTTGTTGTTGAAAAGTGGTCCTCATCTTTTCGAACTCAGCGAGGCGATTTCCTAGGTTCTCCCTAGCTTCCTTTATGGTCCTTTCGATGGCTACACCGGCGCCGATACCGACAATCACCGTGTCAGCGCTTTCCAGTTTTGCTTTCAAGTAGGAACCCCCTCCTATCGGAACGAAAAGGGGTGCCCCTTCCTTCTCCTTCTCTACTCCTTCTAAGGTCATGCTGGCAATTCGGAGTTCGGCTAGGGTGGCGTTTAAAAGATTTATCCTTGACTGCACAGCTTCGGCTGTTCCTTCCAAAATTCGGATCTCGACAGCGAGGCGCCGCAGGGTTTCCTCTTCACTTGACACTTTACCTTTCCCCCAGAGTTAGCTTTCTGATGTAGGGACTCTCGATTTCCTCAGGCTTTATTTCCTCAACCTTTATGATCTTGATTTGGAAGCGTTTGGCTCGATGTTTGCTTCCCATCTCTTTGTAGATTCTTTCCACGGCATCCTCAGGCTTGAGTGCCCTGGCCTCTTTTCGAAAGCTCGTCCGAAAATTTGGCTTAATGACTTCTCCAGTTATTCGAAAAACTTTGATTTCACTCATTCTCAACCACATCCAGTGCCTGCCCAATTATGAACAACTCGGGTCCTGTAGTTATGAGCCCTGCTATCGCTCCGTATTTGTTGCTTATGAGCCCGGTACCCACGTATGGTATTCCACAATTCACGGTCCCCACGTCCACAGGTACCTTCAACACGTCTGTTAAAACTTTTTGTTCTTCCTCCTTTAACAATGGATGGGCTAGCACCCCCTTATTTGTTGCGACGGCGAGAGAACCCACGTATGGTAGTCCAGCGATTTCCCCAGAAACCACCTCGACGCCCAACGTGTCTACAATTTTCTTCACGTCCTCTCCCTTCAATCTAGGGTCAACCATGGCTCCCTGGTCGTTTGCCAGAATTAGGTTTCCATAAGCTGTTCTCTTTGTCTCCATTACAGCTACATTCACGTCAGATACTGCCTTTATAGCTTGAACTTCCTCTTCACGCACAAAATGCGGGAGGATGACGCCGTTAGAGTTTGCGCAAGCCAAGGCCCCGACAAGCACTGACTCGCCGATAGTTGTGCGGACAACCTTCGCGTTTAACCACTCCTCAAGCTTCTGCGCCTTGGTCTTAGGGACTTGCGGGGGAACTACGACCATACTGTCAGTGACTAAAGAATAAACCCCGATGCTGGCGCTGCCAAAAAGGCTAAGGAGAAATATCGCCAAGCACTAATCTCCTTCTGCTAAATGAAGAGTAACCGTTCCTTCTTTATCCTTTACCGCTCGAACCCTGATCTTTCGGGGCGGTTTCTCGATTCCTCTACCCCAAATTTTTTCATTCACCTCGTTGCCCACAACCAGAGCCTCTGGCTTCATATGCCTCTGAATAAAGCTTTTCACGAGACTTACAGCTCGTGGCGCACGTTTTTTACGCGAGGACACCCATGCTCTCCCTAACGGTATCGTGTATATTCTTTCCTCGACAATCTCTTCTACTTCCTGCTTCTTTGCTTTCTCAGCTTCTTTCTTTTCCTCAACTTCCTCGGCTATTTCCTCTTTAACTTCCTCTTCCACGGTCTCTTCGGCTTCTTCAGCTGCTATCGCTTCTTCGCCTTCTTCCGCCGCGCCTTTCTCAACTTCCACTTCTTCGACAGCCTCTTTCATTCATGTTTCCCTCATGCCTTAATTTTTGTTCGTCGCCAGTGTCTTCTTTTTGGGTGAGTCCGTACACGCCCCATTGTTCTTGCGATTACCCACGTTGGAACTGGTTTCCTCTGTTTTCCCGCCTTTGCCAACCTACGTTTTTTGGCAGCTGGTTTGTTTCTCGCCATCTTAGACTCTCCGTATTTTGATTTCTCGACGGCGGGACTGTAGCCTTACTAGAATCTCTTTTAGTTGTTCATCGCTTATCGGGATACTTACCCTCCCTTGTTGTGCAAGCTGGATTAGTTGTAGCTCAATCTGCTCGGCGAACTCTGGCTTCACCATCTTTAGGTTGGTGAGGCGTTGTCTAGCGTCGGGGTCGAGGATTCTGCGGAGTAGAGCTTGTTTCTGTATCTCGATCTGTTGCTGCATCTGAGCCCGTTGTTGTTCTTCAGCTATCCGTCGCTGAAGCTCCAGTAGTCGTCTTCTTCGTAGCTCCTCGATCTCCTCCTCGCTCATTTCACGCCACCTCAATATTTTCCAAGCTCTGGAAGCGTTTTCTCCAAGTCTTCTTTGACCTCAGTTGACAACTTGTCTAGCAGTCGCCTTCCCTCTTTAGTCACTACTCTCCCTCTATTTCTTAAGGTTTCCACAAGCCCCGCGGACTCAAGCTGCTGTAAAGCCTTCCGAACGATGGCGCCGCCACCCTTTCTTGCATGTTCCGGTTTTGTTCCACGGTCAATTCTTCCGCCATACTCTAGGCGGAGACGTTGTATGCCTACTGGCCCCTTCATGTAGATTTTTCGCAGGAGCGAGGCGCATCGGATAAACCACCAGTCGGGGTCCTGAGGTGGCCTCGTGGAGTGAGTGCCTGTCTTGACGAAGGAGGCCCACGTGGGAGGAGTAATCTCATACACGTTATCCTTTAGATAGCGAGCTACCTTCTTAATCAGAACGGATGCGGGAACATCATAGGGCGTTGGCAAGGCTCCTCTTCTTCCCTAACAGTGTTTCCGTCACTTATTCATGAAGCCTCTTATAAAAGTTCTCTGGAGGCAAACTTAAACTTACCCTTCCCTTTTGTTTCATTTTGTGAATACCAGAATGTACGAAACAAGCAACCGACAACAGCCTTTACGTGAGGAAGCCCGTAGCCGACGTGCTAATTGAGCTGAAAACTCTGACCCTCAAGAGTTTATCAAGATAAAAATACCATCTCTACGTATATAATTCGTGTTTTTCTCCATATAGCACTGGAATTATTGACATGACTAAGACAACTGACATAGCGCCTGTAATCATCCAACCCATAGTAAAGGAGCCTGTCGTATCCAAAACTGCTCCAAATATGTAAGGGCTCACCGCTCCTCCCAACGTCGATAAGTTTAGAAAGCCTGAGGCTGCACCACTTATTTCAAGCGGGAACCACTCCGAAAGAATAGCAACTCCTAAACCCGCTCCGATGTTGCCGAGGATTCCGATAAGTATAAGCAGGCCTATAACTGGCCAAGCGCTACTTGAGGCGAAGAATGACATCGCCAAACACCCTAAGCTCATCGTCATATAGCCGAGGAATATAACTGGAGCCTTTCTCTTGATCACTCTATCGGCAATGATTCCACCTAGAGATGTTCCCACGATTCCTAAGCCTGAAAATAGTGACAAAACCAAACCGGCAGAGACTTGAGAAACCCCAAAAGTTTCAAACAGGTACGTGGGTGCCCATGTATTTATTGCGTTAAAAACACAGAAAAAACCAATCTCTGCAAGAAAGAGAAGCCACAGAGATTTCTTTTTGAAAATTAACCCATATGACAAAGGCGTTTTCGTTGCCTCCTGTCTTTTCCCAGTCTTGCGAGAGACCCGCGTTTCTGGTGATTCCTTCATAAAAAGAAGAACTGCAATCGCTGTCGAGAATGCAGGGGTACTAAGTAACCAAAAGGACCATCTCCAAGCATTGAAGAAAGTAGAGATTATGGGTGAAAAGATCAAACCTGCAGTCGCGCCTATCCTTGCGCCCGTTACATATAGGGTGATTGCGGTTCCTCTACGTTTTGTGGAGAACCAACGTAACACGCTAGCTGCTGCAGGGGCGAAGATACAACCAGCCGCTAGGCCACATAGAGTTCGGTAAGCTAGACAATCAGCGAATGAGGATGCGGTGCCGGTCATAATA
>Ga0209314_10001377_pt1 | contig 10730 bp, 8 predicted proteins | sample I19B2metaG_FD_184146 | JGI IMG/M metagenome (GOLD analysis project Ga0209314, IMG submission 184146) | Lake sediment bacterial and archeal communities from Gulf of Boni, Indonesia to study Microbial Dark Matter (Phase II) - ​I19B2 metaG... | ecosystem: Environmental > Aquatic > Freshwater > Lake...
CCTCGCCTCCACAACTTGAAAACCGTCTCTCTCAAAACGTCTAAGATACTTGCGCTGTCCCCTTCGACTGTCAAACTCTTCATTCCAAATACGTTCGATCGGTTTCTCGGCCAAGTCGATAATGACATCTCCGACATCGCTGTGTATCACATAGAGTGGGCGCCCCCCTCTCGCGGGTACTTCCGCAAACGAAATCGCAAGGTCTTTGTGGGAAAACGTCAAGCGAGATGCCACTATTCCTTCGTCGACACACATCTTTCTCAAGTGGTTTGACAGAGAGAGCATAACATCTCTTTTCGAGCCTTGACGAACCAATGGTCCTCCGTAGTCTGAGTGAGGCAGAGAATCTATCACTCTATAGATACCCTTTCCTGACACGGTGAACGGAAGCAACCCAACTATCTCGTTGTCGTCTTCGGCTGCCAGACAACCGATTCGAAAATCGAAGCTGTTTCTCAGAAGTCGCATCCATTCTGGCGTATGATAGAATGTGGCATCCTGACAACCAAGAGCAAACTCGTTCCATTCATGATCGCTCACTAGTTCTCTAGTGATCATTTCGCTGCACACGCATATTCTGCTCGTTCTTGCAGAGAAGCAGGATCAAGTGTGACATACTCGTTTCTTCCTAAGAGTAAAAGCAATTGGTTCGAGCATTGTTCCAAGAGCCTCTTCTATCGCTCTCTCTCGAACTGAACACTGCCTTAAGCTTACGTCTGTCGTAAGCAACGGACAACATTGGCTAATCAAATACGCTCGATCCTCATTCACGCGCTTTGAATCAGACTCTTCTCAGCCAGATTTCTCTCCAGAAACAAAAACAAGACCTATCACATCCCCCGTGCGCTTGTCCGTTGCACACACTCCCTTCCAGCAAGACTGTCGGACTCCTCATCTCTCTAACCCGACCGGTGGATTCCACGATGATCCTGTCGACATTCTTGTAGACTCTGAACCTTCTCCTGCAGAATCTCAGCATTTCGGGATCGAAACTAAGGCCCTTATGCTTCAGATCTGCATCCAAGGTGGAGAGTATCTCTTCGGCCGACTTGACCGCAACCCATTCCCCAGGCTTCAGGCCAAGATTCTCCGTATTCTTGCGACTACGGTCGCTGCGACCGCTCTTGAATAGACGTCTTCCCGCTTTTGTGGAAGGAAGTATTCTTGTTACAAACAGCGCTGGGCCTAGAACACTCACGTACAACACGAGATATCTCAGTTTCCACCACAATCTGTGTAGCGGCAAAACCGATCGACTGTCAGGTATCGTGACTCTCTCCAAGTGAAAATAGCTGTGCTGACATAACGACGATGATTCCTTCATTTCCCTAATTCATTCCGCAGAAACTGCAAGCTCACGATCAGAAAGGCAACGAAGAGCATCCAGGTGAACATCATAAATGCCTCGACTGCCTTGGCCAAAGAATCTAGATGTCCAGTTGCGTAATATAAATGGGTTGGAAGTTCAAGATAGAGCCTATCTCCACTTACGAGGGAAACAAAAGACAACCAGAAAGAGCCTTAGAGATGTGCGCAGGATCAAGGTTCTTCACGAACCACGCCTCGGTTAGTGAGACTGGTGCCTAGAAGATGACCGAGTGGTTGACAGAGGGGAGCACGTGAATAAGGAAGTCAAGGATGAGAGATATCAATGCGACAGCCGGGGATCTCCGTAGGTCTAAGAGAGGAGTTGCCAAAGAGAATGAAACAGCGAAATGCAACAATGTACTCAGGCGCAATGCTTACGTTACCTGCAAAGCGATTGGGGCGGACGATTCGGATTCATTTGTGTGCTCTAGCTCCTTCAAGTAGGCGCGTCATCGTGTCGATGAACTTCTCTTCTTGTTTCGTATGATGAGTACCACTACCGAGACAGTTGCACACAAGACGGCTAATCCGTATGGCGACAACTGCCCAAGAAACTGAGCCAAGTGATACAGAACTTGGATCTTTTCTTGCACCAACTCTCGAAAATCGGGAACGCCTCTATTGTTATAGATGCCAATAATCACCAGAATCCCTACAAAGACCACAGCTAGGCTGACATGAATGAAGTGGGTGACGCGCATATGTGACAGACCGATCAACTTGTGATTGTGTCACGATTATTTGACCTAAGCGGTGTCAGGCTGACATATGACATCTGACTTTCAGACTATTGTGCAGACCGTCGTTCGCTGGCACCCGCACGCTGAAAGACTCGTCGAGCGAGTGCCTGTATCCCTGTTGCGGTGCAAAACGTCAATGCAGCCAATACTCCACCAAGGTCACCGAAAAGAATGAGTACCGAAAACAGAATGATTAGAGTTTTCCACGCTACAAAGGCAAAGGCTGGGATGAGCATTGGAACTTTGCGCCTATACTCAAGATATTCATCCCCGAATTTCTGTTGCATCTCTTTCTCTTCGCCTCTAGCCAGCCGGTAATATAGGACTGCCATGATTGGCCACATCAGGAGAGTAGGGAGTGTAGTCCAGTGAACGAACATGCCTAACGTGAGAAGCATAAAGCCGAGATATTGAGGATGCCGAACGAGTGCATAGACTTCGCCAGTCGCAAGCTTACCCTTGGCATTGTAGACTTGCCACCAGCCAAGAGCTATAAGAATCGCTGCCAGAAGCACTGCGGCATCCGATAGGGGATGAACTACGGCCCAGAATACTTGAGACCCTAGAATTCCTTCTAAGAGGTGTGACGGAGGATAGTAGCCAAACAGCGACGCAAGGATGTAGATGGTTAGAGGAAAACCATACATCTCAGTGAATAAGGAAACTATGAAAGCCAGGTAAAGACTACCCGAATAACGTCCCGTCTTTTTCTTGAAAGGTATAGCTAGAAGAAAGAGACTGAATAGCAGTATGTTCCACAGCACAAGGTCCCACGCTGGCATGATCTTCTTCACCTTCCGTCAAGAATCTGAGTTTTGGGAGCCAATAACCCTTCGAACGTGTAGTACTGTTCCTCCTCAAGACGAACCTTTCTTCAGTGCACTTTGCTCTTCATGAAGGAACCGCTGTTAATCTCTGCGAGAGTATAGTGTACTTGACTAGCTCCGTTTGAGTATATTTCGTTCGTCGCGTCTAGAAGAACAGAAATGTCAAAAGTGTAAGGAGTCTCATATCCCAAACTCCACATTCCATAAAGAACATTCAGGCTTCTCAGATAGACGTATGCCTCCTTGCGCAATGTCGAGTCAGGCATCGGAGCGACTATCAGTCGATAATCTAACATACCATAGCTGGCAAGGACTTGCACTTTGGATACCCAATCACTGTGCACCACGCAGTTTGACCTCATGTTCTCTGACAACCAAATAGCAGCGAAGGCTTCCTCCGCACGAGTATAGGCATCATAGAGTCCAGGGTTCTCCCTTGCAAGTCTCGACTTGTCAATGGTCAGCGAGAGAGATGAAGGAACATCTCTCGTGATTTCATACACAAACCCGCTTTGAAACAGGAAGTACGTTATGAGGCAGACTGTCATCATAGCTGAAGTACAAGAAAAGTGGGAATCCTTGTCTTTGGACAGTCTCCAAAACAAAACGCCTCTGGACGTAGCCGTCCGTCGGAAGGCAAAATCTCCTCCTAGAATGCAAAAGGGAGCTGAGATTATCAGCCCTATATGATAAATTCTTCCCATGTTAAGCGACGCAGCGAAATTGGGTAGAACAACGCTCACAAGGATCAGTACGACACTTACATACGCGGCGGAAAGATAGCCCGGTGAAGGCCCCCTACTTCTTCGGCTTAGCCAAATCCTTGCGTAGCCTATCCCGGTTAACACTACCGTTGTGAAGAATATGATTCTGCTGATTCCACGCCAAATGGAAATTGCCGGAGAAAGGGCATAGAGGATAGCCGGATCCCTAGTCTGCAAGTTCAAGAATTCCGTGAAAGCAGTTTTGACGGTCGTCACAGCAACAGTCGCTAGCGATATCAACGGGCTGGAGAGAGAGACGAACATGTACCAGGAGAAAGCTAGGACGACAAACAGAGCGAGATGACTTCTAGTGAATTGTTTGGAGCTAGGGCGCGCCTGTCTCAAAATCCATGAAAGCAATATGAGCAATGCAACGTACGCTGCGTACACATATGAGAGAGAATAGTGAGAAAACACGAGAGCAGCGCTAAACACTATTAGCATCACAGCTCTGCCCACAGAGTCCTTGTCTTTGTTCAGCTGTAAGAATAATAACAACACAAAGAACAACTCCCCGACCATCTGTCTCGCCAAATACGGCATCTCAACGTAGAAGACTGAAAACGACATGAAGAAGACTACAGAAAAGAATGCAACTCGCTGCCCAAATTGGCTCTTGTATATCTTGTATAGAACCAGAGGTACCAAAGAAAAGACCATGGGATACACAACTGTGAGTACTTGAAGAAGGCCACAGTTCAGCACAAGCGCCATAATAACTGGCAAGATGGTTATGCTCAACATCGAGTTGTAGTTGTTGAGCCCTGGCCAACTTGACGTAAATCCAAAGTCTAGGCGCGAATTCATTCTTGTAGTCTGCGCCAGATAGTACTCCATGTGGATATCCCATCCCTCCAGATAGTCAGACACCATAGTTGTTTGGAACAAGAGGGCACTCGCAATGGCTACAATCGCCAAACCATAAAGCCTACTTGGGATCTTGTTCCTTGAGCTCAGGCCTATCAAAGCGGATATCGTGATAAACAGCAATAGGAGAAGGTGGTTGTTGCTCCAGTTTTTCACAAACGCTGCGCCTAACACACTCAAGATTGGAAGAAAACATAGTAGGAGAACCAGCGGTAGTTGTTTCAGCCTGACCATACGCTCAGCACCTGAGGATTGGGAAACATGATAAATATGCAAGAATTCCGATGCGGAATTCTAGTGCCTCATATTCGTCAATCCCTAGCAACCGCTGCAATATGCCTAAAAAACCCTTCGTTTGACTCTTCGTTCGTCTCTTATGATAAGCATTCTTCTTCCTAGATCACTTAGATTAACCGCGACAGCTTGAAAGAATCTAGCTAGATCTTGCAGAGCCATAAGGATCGGAAATGAGTATTTCTACCGACTACGATAGGAGGATTCTAGTGTGCTCTTGATATCCTTTTCTCTGACCCAAGGCGGCCTGCAGATCTCCCCACAGCCCGCAGAGCATGATATTAGATGTATTGGAATCTTCGCTCATGTAGATACGACTCAGTTGGTAACAATCGGTCTTGGGAGTGATCCATTTGTTGTCTATTGTGACTGCGGCAGCAAACCCACATTCCTTGGCCAATTTTGCTATTTCAGCAGTGAAATCACCATCAGGATAGGCAAACAAGCTGACTTCCTTCCCAACCTTTTCATCAATGCTCTCCCTTGACTGTTTAATCTCCCATCTTGCTTGACTCAATGACATATGCGTCATGATAGGGTGAGTCACCGAGTGGGCACCTAGATCAATCCCGTTTCGGCTCATCTCCCTCACTTCTTCCCAAGACAGGATCAGTTCCTTCCCTAAATCTTCAGGAATTTCCACTCCAGAGATATCAGCCAGTTTTTCCACTAGAAAGTTCTTCCTTTGCTCAGGCAAGTTCTTCAGCTTATTGATAATCATGAGACGCACATAGGATCTGTCAAGACCAGACTTCAAAGAGTAGCTGCCAAGTTCGTCTAACTTCAACCGCTTGGCCGTCGTATGCTGAACCAGATATCCTACCTTATCCCACCAAAACATCTTGCTAGTACCAATGTGACCTGTGACAAGAAAGACTGTTGCAGGGATACGTAATCTCCTGAGGATAGGGTAAGCATAGAGGTAGTTGTCCTTGTAGCCGTCGTCGAAGGTGATAACCACTCCTCGTTTAGGTAGAGGTTTTTCTCCTCGCAGGCACTGAACGAGTCTATCAAGAGATAAGATCTCGTGATTCTGGCGAAAACACTCTATTTGCCTCTCAAAGCTTTGAGGGCTCAACGTCTCAAAAGACCAGCTGTCTTTCTCGGGAGAGATTCTGTGATACAGTACGACAAATGCTTCAAATCCGATGAGCCTCCTCTTGATGAAGGCATACATATCCGGGAGAACGAGTCGACTAACCGTGGCAGCAGCCAGTCCTCTTACCTTTGTTATGAAAACGTCTTTCCAGTAGATCAGAGGTCCCACTACGACTTTTTCCTGAACTTTATGATCCTCCCGCACGGGCTAGATATGAGTCTATCGAGTGCCTGTCCCAGACAGCTATTTGGAACCAAAGGGTTGGAGCCTTTGGACTTCTCCGCCGCAGTCTGAGCGCGTACCCAAGATAGCCTTTCCCATACTATTGCGCTGAAGGAGATTCTCTACGGGAACTATTCGATGAACGTATTGTGAGTTGTGATTTCTGTTGCTGAGGCTCTTGAAATCTGAGTGCGTATGGTCATGCAATAAGATGTCGATAGGAAAGTTACTGGGCGGGTTGTACTAGTGAGCTTAGATGTAGAGGAGTTGGTGATGTATCTGGTGGGTGTTGACGAAATCGCAGTATTGGTCGTTGCGGCTGTTCCACTCCTAGCAACAAGACTCGCGTTCCGTGAAAACTGGGTATGGGTGCCGTTGTCTCGAAGCGGTGTTTCGTTTTTATCGAGCAGGTTGTCTACTACGAGAGTGTCGTTCACTGTCGAGTTGGCTATGTCGATTCCGACCCAACGTGAGTTCATGACCATGTTCTCGACTACGAAGTTCCGGTCGGCGTAGCGGTCGAAGGTTATGCCTTTATTCAAAACTGAGTCTATGACGTTTCTGGCCACTACATTGTCTTCGCACCTCCTCGAGGGACCTTTTCCCGAAATGAATATGCCGAAACCGTTGTTCGAATCATGGTTGTAGATCGTATTGAACTCGAACGTTGACATGTCAACGTCACCCCAAATGTCGATGCCAACCGAGCTGTGGTGAATGTTTACACCCGTCACTCTGTTTCTGAAGGCGTTTTGGCTGCCTGAGTAAGCGATTTGTACGTTCGCCCCGCCATTGTCGTAAGCCTCCCCTCCAATCAGCGAGAAGTTATGTGAACCGTAGATTCCCATCCCAATAGTGTTCTTGTAGGCCTTTGAGTTTATGATATCGCTGTCATCTATTCGGAAGTCGTATTCGATGCCTTCTTCCCCGTTGTCATGGGCAAGAACATTGATGCAATGAACTCCTTTCGTCCCTCCCGCAGTGCCGCCTACTAGTCTGATCCCATGTCTCGGCGAATTTCTTACCTCTACGTTTATGAGGTAGATATCCGTAAGATCGCGCTCAATTGAAGCGATAAGGCACTGTTCGTCGTCATCTCGTAGGTCAGCATTATGAGCCTTGTTGCCATCGACCGTTAGATTCTCGATGCGAATGTTTGATAGACGTGAGGGCAAGAAATCTATCAAGTTGGTACTCAACAGCGCCGCATCGGCTGCCTGAAGAACAGTGTGCCCCCGCCCCTCGCCAGCGATCCAGACATTGCTCCTGTTCACCTGAATACTGGAGGAAATGAAATAAGTTCCAGCTTTAGCGAATATTTGCCCTCCGTCACGTGGCAGAGCGTTTATCGCACTCTGTATAACCGTCTTTGCATCCGTGCTTGAGTAGTCAATGCTGCCTGTCTTGGTGTTCATTGCCTTGACCATGCTCCTGTCATTGATGTCAATAAAGACCATGTAGCTCGGTGTACGCAGGACACCCATAAGGCGGTTGCTACGTTCGATAGTCAGATAGTCAGACTGCTTCGAAATTGTTGCCTTTCTGCTTAGTATAAACTGAAGCATTTGTTGCCACTGAGCCTCAGAACCAATCTCTTCCTCAGTCCAGCGACCACGTTCCACAGGTACCGGGGAGGTTGTCCCCACGCTGGTCTCGACATCTAGCATAGCATTCTTGATTTCTATGATTCTTTCTGAGACCCTGTCATAGCGTATCAAATCCGCTTCTTGCGTCGCTCTTGGTTGCGTGGAATTCCACAGGAAAAAGGTGACGATGAAAAAGATAGGCAAGCTGGCTCTGAAAACCCTAACGATGGAGAAAACCTTATGTACATACACTTCCGATTGCAGGTTTGCCGGCCTCCTGTCCGGTCGAGCTCCTACGATCCCGCGCAGAGAGTATCGGCCTTGACCGGAGGTTCGGCGCCTATTCAGTTCTTGTCTGTGTTGCCTTGACGGACATCAGATTCGCAATAAGGGATATTGAAGCCGACTCACAGTGATGGAAGGCTACACGTGGGTCAATCCTTATATAGAAGAGAGGGTTGTTTGTTCTATTTTGAGAAACAAACAGGCCCATCACCTTGGAAAGAAAGAGATTGCTTGTAGTTTCTGCAGTCTTGGCCGCTGGTTACCTAGTGACTACTGTGATCTCGGCTCCGCCAATCCTAAGTGGTCTCTCAACCGTTCTTGGGACGACTGTTTTGGGCAGCTCGCCCTCGGCATTAGCGTCTGTAGCTTCAGTCCAGCTTTGCCTCAGTCTCTCCCTGATTGGATTGCTCATATTTTCGGAGCTTACAGATTCAGGATACGGAGGAATGCAACGTTTCTTGGCAGAACTCAGAACGAGTTTGCTGCCCTATGTGGTATTTCTCCTGTTAGTCTTCTCACTTATCGTAGTCTTCAAGGTTGCCACCATACTGGCAGCTGTCTAGATCTTGTTCGTCACTACGCAACGAACAAGAGTTTGTTGACTAATAGTAGTATCATCTTGTTTGGATCCAAGCAATGTCTTTCAGGATGCATGTCAGTGATGCGGGAGGATACATCTGTGAGGCCACTGACAATCGGTTCTGAGCGTCTCCTTGCAGTCGCGGTCTACGCAATGGTTTGGGGGACACTCCTGTATTCGGCTTTCACATTGATCCTTGGGAGAGAGGGATTCATGTCATATCTACTCTTCTCATCGGTTACAGCGATCCTCGGCATATTGGCATCATTGTCTGTGGAGCGCCCGGTCTCAGTAGGATTCTTCCTATGCTTGTCCACAGCTACTGCGGTTTTGCTTGTTGAGGAAGCCTTGCTCAATGGTCCGCATCCCGGTATAGGCCTTGTGTTGGCTCTTACGGGTGCTTTGAGCCTGTCTTTCGCTGGCTCCATCTTGAGGCTTGGAGAGGACGAAAGGTACGCCCTTCAAGTGACAGGGTTGATCTTTGCCAGTCGTCTCGCTTTCGCACCGTTCCCTCAGGGACTCCTAACCGCTAGCACCGCGGCGCCAACCATATACATTTTGATCATCTCGGTTGCGGTTGCGTTCATTATCGTCAAACGAATTAGTTTGGCAAGGGTCGGTTTGACGCGCGGCCTCCACCCGATGTACAAGCAGATTGCTGCAGGTGGATCTATTGGCCTTCTCTCAAGCTTGATAGAGTATTGGATCCTCAGGCCTTCACCGATCCGGTTGACTGAGGACAGCTTACAGGCTATCCTGTACGTCGTCATCGTCATGACCGTTTTCGTAGGGTTTGGTGAGGAACTCTTGTTTCGCGGACTAGTTCAAGAATCTTACCAGAAGGTGCTTCCCGCATGGTCGGCCATCTTGTTGGCGTCGATCCAGTTCAGCCTCATGCATTACGGTTGGCAGAACCCGCTTGAACTCCTTTTCTCATACGGCATGGGGATAGCCTTCGGATTCTCGTTTTGGAAGACCAAGAGTCTCGCCACTCCCATAGCGATGCACGCTTTAAACAACATAGCTATGTTCATTATTGCGGCCTACTCGGACCTCATGTTCACCCCCGTCGCGATAGGGGAGACGGTCATCATCGCAGTAGTCCTTATTCTCCCTGTCTTGCCGTGGCACGGATTGGCAAAGCCCGAAATGCGCACAATCGCCAGTCGGTTGGTCCGAGAGATAAAGACATCAACTTCACATAGCATTCCCGAACCAAAAGGGATCCAACTCCGTTGCTACGAACATCCTTTGACACCACCGGTCATAGACGTGTGTGCATACTGCGGCCGAGTACTTGTCGAAGATACAAAGTACTGTGATAAGTGTGGCCGACAGCTCCTCCCCGAGAGCTTATCCATCTCGTTGATTAGCAAACGAGGATAGCATCAGAACGTCGTTTGATCGATTCTGACTGAGGCTAATCTATCAATCTCGCTCGGTAATAGACTATCGAGCTTGGACGGGCTGCAGCTCCGTCAGATACTCTCCCTGACCGCTCATAGCCGCGACAAGCTTCTGCAACATCGCGCAACGAATCGGGAGCGTGGTCCCAAATGCCAAGAAACTAGACATCTTGTGACCTGATCGTGCGCAAAACAGGGAGCATGGAAAAGTAGACGAACCCACCAAGGACGACATACACCGACAGCAGATACGTGCTATGACAGTAGGCTTGTCCTAGCTGTCATCCAATGCCTGAGTGAGCAGATAACATGATGATTCCGGGAAGAAGACTTCAACCGTTAGAAAAGACCGCCCTGGGGCGCGTCAGTTGCCGAGGGCGACTGACCTAATCTCTGAAAGGTGTGCGTTCTTGTCAGCCTACTTAGTAACTGCTTTCACAGAAGGGAGTGATGTTCTTAATGAGCGCGTATTTCCCATTTCTGCATCTGAACGGCATCTATGGTTGTGGAGAATGTGAGCTTGTTCGGAGCACGCCCGCAGGAAAGGGCTGTGACATGGTTACCTAGCCGCTGGACTGGTGGCGTTGAACCATACCTGTAACCACGCAACTCTCCGCTCCGCAGCTGTTCTCCAACCGAACACCAGACTCTCAGACTGTGGGTCAAGGGTCCAGAGCTCAAAGAAGACACGG
>Ga0209314_10001378_pt1 | contig 10728 bp, 6 predicted proteins | sample I19B2metaG_FD_184146 | JGI IMG/M metagenome (GOLD analysis project Ga0209314, IMG submission 184146) | Lake sediment bacterial and archeal communities from Gulf of Boni, Indonesia to study Microbial Dark Matter (Phase II) - ​I19B2 metaG... | ecosystem: Environmental > Aquatic > Freshwater > Lake...
CACGGCGCCGGAGAGGCCGGCGGCCAGGGCGAACGGGACGGTGAGTCCGTCCGACATGCCGATGACCACGTCCCGCACGAACTCCGAGGACTCCACATGACTCTCCCGGTGCGCCTGCTCTGACATGGCTGATTTCCTCCGTTCTGGCGTCCGACGTAGGCGTAATTTATTGTAAAGCATATCGTCTCCGGCATCCTGGAGGAAAATGGCATCCTCTGTGGAAGCTGGGTACAGTGGCAACGGCAACGGCAACGGTACAGGTGGGCGGCCGCTAATCTGCCTGACAAGGGGATGTCCCATGCCGAACACCACGGAACGCCGCAGGGGCGGGCCCGTCTTCCTGACCCTGCTGTCGATGGTCAGCACCGTTGTGATGGGGGCGTTTGCGCTCCTGCTGGCCTATGTTCTCCGGCGGGAGAATCTCTGGCACGAATTCAGCCTGAGTGCCCATGGCGCCGGGCTCGCCGCCGCCGGCGCCGCACTTGCCTTCCTCCTGGCCGGCGGTCTCTATGTCCTCTGGCCCGGGCTTCGGGCGGTCACCAACCGGGTGGGCGTGACTCTCGTGGACACGGCTCTCGACAAGGGTGGCTGGACCCTCTTGGCCCTGACCACCCTGGTACCGCCGCTTGGCGAGGAGATGCTCTTCCGCGGTGCCCTCCAACCCAGTCTGGGGCTGTGGCTGGCGTCCGTCCTCTTCGGCCTGGCGCATGGGGGCTGGCGTCGGGATACCTGGCCCTATGCCGTATCGGCGGGCATCTCGGGTGTCGTTGTGGGCGGGGTGTTCCTTCAGACCGGGTCGCTGGCCGCCTCCGCGCTGACCCACATTTTCTACAACGCGGCCGTGACCGTTTTCATGGCCCGCAGGTGGTGGCCCTTCCTTGGAACCTGACCCGGCAGTGAAACTGTGGGCATAACCTTTTCGCCGTGTCCCTCGTTATCTATGAAGTAGGGTTCAGGCGGGGAGGGGTTCGCTTGATCGGGCAGGCCTTCGACAGATTGCGGCGCAGCGCGTCCCTGGTTGCGTATCCGGTGGTGCTTGACCTGCTGGCCCTCATGCTGGGTCTGGCCTTCGGCGGGTTTCACGGCCAGAGCCGCTTCACGCTGAAGCTTTCACTCGGGGTGGGTCTGCCCAGCGTCAGCGGCTTGCTTGACCAGAACGTCATGGCCAACGGGGTGAACATCAGCCTGGGCGGCCCCGGAGTGCCCGGCCTGCTGTTGCTTCTGACGGTAGCCTTCCTGCTCCTGACCGCCTACGTCCAGGGCGGATTCATCGGCCTGCTGCACCAAGCGGCCAAGGACCGGCCCGTGTCGTTCGGCCTCTTCCAGCAGTACGCCGGAGCGTTCTGGCTGCGGTTCCTGGGCATCCTGCTGCTGGTCGGCCTGTTCACCCTGGCCGCCGGCGGCCTATCCCTGGTCCTTGGGCCGGCGGGCATCTTGCTGTTCCTCATGGTGTACCTGACCCTGCGCGTGCTCTACGTCTACTGGGAGTTCACCGTGGTGGTGGAGAACTGCGGCATCGGCGAGGCCTGGGGCCGGGCCCGCGAGTTCTTCCGCAACCGCACCGCGGATACGACGGCAGTCATCGTGGCCATCCTGGCCTCCAACTTCGCCTTCGCCCTGGTGCTGAACGGTCTCTGGAGTCCGCCTGTTCTGGTCCTCGGCATCTTTGCCTACGGCTATGTTGCCACCGGCCTGCAGTTGGCTCTGATGCTGACTCTCCACGATATCCGCGGGCCGGAGGCCATGGAGGATGCGGTCGCGGCCGAGTCGGGAGGCCTTACTTGACAGCCGCCCGTCCCATCCCTTACGATGGGTGCGGTTCCGATTCACAAGGGGGATTTTTTGTGTCTGTTCTTAACCTCAACCTGAAGTAACTGCATAGGCGTGAAGGACGGCGCAGGGGGCCATTGGGCCCGGCGGCTTTGCCGCACCCGTCTTTCCGCATGCGTTGGTTGAGGACAGGAAACTCCGGAATACCTGATGACGGGTAGACCGTGGCTGCGTCCACGGTCTTTTTGTACCCGTCTCCAGGCCGGGAGGGCTTGCGCCTTCCGGCCTTTTGTAATTCCGAAGTCCAGTTCAGACAGGAGTGACCCCCTTGGACGCCAGAGTGTTGTCCATTGTCGAGTACGACAAGATCAAGGCCATGCTGGCCAATATGACCCAGAGCCGCCTCGGCCGCGAACTGGCCGAGCGGCTGGAACCCCTCACCCAGCTTCCCGCCATTGAGGCGTCCCTCCTTGAAACCACGGAAGCGCAAACGCTCCTGTCCGGGGGTGCGCAGGTGCCCCTGCGCGGCCTCTCTGATGTGCGCGACGTGGTGACCAAGGCGGAGCGGAGCGGCGTCCTGGCCCCCGCCGAACTGGTGCAGCTGGCCGACTTCCTGCGCGGCGGCCGGGAGCTCCGGCGCTATATGGAGAGCAAGCGGGCCAAGGCGCCGACACTAAGCCGCTACGCCGAGGCAATCACTGATCTCCAGGCGCTGGAGGAGGAGATCTACGGCAGCATCGAGGGGACGCGCGTGGCCAGCGCCGCCAGCCCCCGCCTGGCCAAGATACGGCGGGAGATGCAGGGGCTGGAGGAGCGGATCCAGGCCCGGCTGCAGTCTTTCCTGAACTCGGCCCAGTATCGGGAGGCCCTGCAGGAGAGCTTTGTCGGCTTCAAAGAGGGGCGCTACGTGCTGCCTGTCAAGGCCAGCCACAGGAACCTCCTGGACGGCCTGGTGGTCTCGACCTCCGGCAGCGGTTCCACCGTCTTCATCGAGCCGGCGGCGGTACGCAAGCTGGTCAACGACCTGCAGACCCTGCGCGGCGAGGAGGAGGCGGAGGAGTACCAGGTTTTGGCCGCCCTGTCCGGGCTGGCTGCCGGCGAGGTGCCCGCCATTCGGGTCAACCTTGAGGTTCTGGCCGCCTACGACTTCGCCCTGGCCAAGGGGCGTCTCAGCCTGGCCATGGGCGGTCGTTCCGTGGCCATGAACGTGGACGGCTTCGTCCAGATTCTGCAAGGCCGGCACCCGCTGATCGTCCAGGGGGCGGTTCCCCTGGACCTGGTGCTGGGCCGCCGGTATCGCACCCTGGTTATCACCGGCCCCAACACGGGCGGCAAGACAGTGGCCTTGAAGACCGTGGGCCTACTCACCCTGATGGCCCAGTCCGGCTTGCACGTACCGGTGGGCGAAGGCAGTTGCCTGGCGGTTTTCAACCTGATTCTGGCGGACATCGGTGACGGTCAGAGCATTGAGCAGTCCCTGAGCACCTTCTCGTCCCACATGAGCCAGATTGCTGCCATTCTGGCCAAGGCAGGCCCCCGCAGCCTGGTGCTGCTGGACGAGGTGGGCACGGGGACCGACCCGGCAGAGGGCGCGGCCCTGGCGATGGCCATCCTGGAAGACCTGCACCGGTCCGGGGCCGTCACCCTGGCCACCACCCACTATAGCGACGTGAAGCGCCTGGCGGACCTGCACCCGGGCTTCCTCAACGGGTGCATGGACTTCGACCGGGAGACCCTGCGGCCGCTCTACCGGCTGGTCCTGGGCGAGGCGGGAAGCAGCCACGCCTTCTGGATCGCGGAGCGGCTCGGGGTGGCCCGGCGGGTCCTGGATCAGGCCGGACGCTACCTGCAGGAACGACCCGTTGAGTCGGAACTGCCGCCCCCCGTCAAGAGGCTGGAGGAGGTGGAGGAAACGCCGCCGCCACGGGTAGAGACTGAGCCGGCGGAAGTCACCGCCGTCGCCCCCGGCCCGCGCCCCTGGCAGTTGGGCGACTACGTGCGCCTCGAGTCGCTGGGGCAGAACGGCGTGGTGGCAGAACTGCCCAACGCCCGCGGCGAGATGATCATCTTCACCCGGGGCAAGCGTGTGAACGTCAACCACAAGCGGGTCAGCCTGCTGATGGAGGCGGAGCAGCTCTACCCCGAGGGCTACGACCTGACCACGACGACCTACACCTGGAACGACCGCAAGTTCATGAAGCGTGCGGCCAAGGGCCACGTGGACGGCGTCCGGGTCATCTCCGAAGGAATTCCCGAGGCCTGACGAAGGGCGCCCCGGAAAGCAGCGGCCCCCGGCTTGCGCCGGGGGCCTTGCCTCACTCGGTGGAGATATCGGCGTCCATGTGGCTGCCGGCCGGGACAATGGCGCGGAAGCGCTCAGGCTCTGCCAGGAAGCGGTGGACCCGGCGGGCCGCCTCACGCTGACCGCTGCCCTCCAGGGCCTGGGCGTAGGGGCTGAGCAGCTCGGCCAGGTCCTTTCTTCCCTGCGGGCCCAGGGCCCGGATCTGCACCTTGGCACCCTTGGCCAGTCGGGTTTGCAGGGCTGCCTCATCCAGCCCCAGCTCCGGCCGCAGGAGGCAGTACACCACGCCGCCGGTCATGCCGGAGCAGGCCCAGGGGCCGATGTCGCCCAGCACCACGGCGCGCCCCGAGGTCATGTACTCGAAGGCGAAGCCTTTGACGTTGGCCCGCAGGGCGAGATTGCCACGTCCCCCCAAAAGGCCGGCCGGCTCGCCGCCGATGACCACGTCCGCCCCGGAGAGCCGGATACCGGCGCGGGCGTCGGCGTCGCCCTGAACCAGGAACAGGCCTTCCTGGGCCCCGTAGGCGAAGCTCTTGCCCACGGAACCCCCAATCCAATGGCCACGCCGGTTCCGGTGCTTGAGGACGGCCACCCGGCCGCCGCGGCTGCCCTTGGCCAGGCCGTCCTGCGCCCCGCCGGTGAGGCGGAGGTCCAGGCCGTCCAGGCTGAAGGCAGCCAGTCCATTCCCGGGAACGGACCGCAGGAGCACCTGGGCCTCGCGGAGTCCCTGGGGCTCCGGGGGTTCCGGAACGGCTGGCAGGTTGCGGCCCAGACGCCGACGCGCCAGCTCTCCCGACAGTTCTGCGCCCAGGGCACGGTGGCCTGGACCCACGGGCAAGCCTGCAGCGGCGGCCTCCACCAGGGAGGCGGGCGAGGCGGCGGCGCCGACGTGCAGGCCACCAGGACCCGACGCAGCGGCCACGGGCGGCACAGGTTGCAGCAGGCGGATGAGGTCCACCTGCTCACGCCCCCGCACCTGCTCCAGCAGATCGCGGCGCCCCACCAGGTCCCGGGTGCGCTTCACGCCCAGGCCGGCGGTCAGGGCCACAACCTCTTGCCCCAGGGCCTCAAAGAGGTGTTGGAGACTCTCGACCGCCGTCTCCAGGACGCGCGGCTCGAACCGCTTGAGGCCCTTGATCTGGGCCTCCGCCCGGCTCTGCAGCTGCGTGGCGATGCCCACGTGGCACGTATCCAGGTGGCAGCCGCGGCAGGCGGTGCAGCCGATGGCCATCATGGCCAGGGTGGCGAAGCCCACCCGGTCGGCGCCGAGGCAGAGCATCTTCACCACATCGGCGGCGCTCTTCATGCCGCCGTCGGCCCAGATTTCCACCCGGGGCCGGAGGCCCGACTCGGTCAGAGCCTCGTGCGCCAGCATGACGCCGATCTCCACAGGCAGGCCGGCGTGGCGCAGGGCGTGCAGGCGGGCGGCCCCCGTACCGCCGTCGTAACCGGACAGGCTGATGACGTCGGCCCCGGCCTTGGCGATGCCCACGGCGATGACGCCGATGCCGGGCACCACGGGCACCTTGACCGAGACCCGGGCCTGGGGGTTGGCGGTCTTCAGCTCCGTGACCAACTGGGCCAGGTCCTCAATGGAGTAGAGGTCGTGGTTGTTGGAGGGGGAGATGAGGTCCGCGCCGGGCACGGCGTGGCGAGCCGCGGCTACCTTGGCGGTGACCTTGGAGCCGGGCAGGTGGCCGCCCTCGCCTGGCTTGGCCCCCTGGCCGATCTTGATTTCCAACAAGTCGGCCGAGTTCAGGAGCAGGCTGTTGACGCCGAACCGGCCCGAGGCCACCTGCTGCCCCCGATGGTGGGGGTAGAGGCCCAGCAAGTCAGGAAGCTCTCCGCCCTCGCCGTTGATGCACAGGATGTTGAGGCGGCGGGCGGCCTCCAGGTAGGCGCGGAACGAGGTCTCGCCCTGGGAGCCGAAAGACATGGCGCTGATGAAGAAGGGCCAACTGTGGCTTCCAGCGGCGGTGTCCACGCTTGTCGTCGTGCCCGCGACGCTGGTGGTCGTGCCCACGCCGACGGTTGGGCGGGCGTTCCCACGGGGGCCTTGTCCGCCGTCTGCGTCCTGCCGGCGCAGGCCCAGCAGGTGGCGCAGGGCGACGGGCGACTCGGCCTCCAGGTCGGCCACTCGCGCCTCGTAATCGGCGTAGGCCCGCTGGCCACCCGCCACCTCGGCGGCCAGGCGCCAAACCAGGGGGGTGAAACGAGGCGTGCGGGCCAGGTGGGCCCCCCGCTCACCTCGGAGCACCTCCGCCCGCTCCCGCGCCTCCCGCTCCCACCAGGCCAGGTCTCGCTCCATTCCGATTCCGCCGAAGAAATTGGGCGTGCGGAGGTAGGAGGCCACCTCGGCGTGAAGCCCCACGCTGGAGAAGAGACGGGTGTAGCCCCGCAGCTCATGGATACCCAGGGTCGAAAGCACCTTCTCCAGGCCCTTCTGCAGGCTGAGGGCCAGGTTCTCCAGGGCTCCCTCTCGAGTGAGGGGGTCCGCTTCTGCCGCGACCTGGGCCCACAGGGCATAAGGGTTCAGGAGCTCAGCCCCCAGGCCCAGGGCCAGGGACAGGTCATGCAGGTTGCGCAGGGCGCCGGACCTCAGTGCCAGGCTCACCTGCCGGCGCAGGCTGTGACCTGTGGGGCTGCGGGAGTCACGCAGGGCCAGATCCACGGCCGACAGGGCCAGATGTGGGTCCATCGCCGGCAGGCCGGCCTCCAGGGCGGGACCATCGTCCAGCAGGAGCAGCAGGGCGCCTTCGCGCACGGCGGTGACGGCTTTCTGGCAGAGCGCGTCGAGGCTTGGCGAGAGGCCCTCATCGCTCATGGCCAGGGAAAGCGGGGCTACGGAAACCGGGCCTCCAACTTCGGTGAAGTAGGCTGTCAGGTCCTCCAGGCAGGCAGCGCCCAGCCGCGCCGCCAGGGCCCTCTGGGCACTCCAGGGCAGAAGGGGGTCCGATTGCCAGCCGCCGCCCAGGAGCAGAGGCTGCCGCAACTCCACCCGGCTCAGGGGGGCCAGGTCCGGGCCGCAGAGGGCCGGTCGGCGTCCCACCACCACGCGGGTGGAGAAGTGCTCCACCTCACGCTCCCGGTCGATGGCGGGGTTGGTGACCACTGCCACGGTCTCCTTGAAGTAGTCGGCCAGGTTGTGGCGGTGACGGGCCAGGGCGGCCAGGGGGCCGTCGTAGCCCAAGGAACCGATGGGTTCCGCCCCGACCTGGGCCATGTGGCGGGCCGTCCTTACATCCTCAACGTCCCAGCCGGAGGCCGCCAGCCAGGAGTCGGGCAGTTCCGCACTGAGCGGGGCCGGCGCCGGCTGCGCCCCCTCAGCCTCTTCCGATATCGTCAGGGCCGTCTCCGCCCGCGCCGCACGCTCTGTGCGTCCCACGGCGGGCTCATGGCGTTGCGGCCCAGGCGCGTCCCGCCAACGGAGGTCGGGCGGAGGCCCGACCGGGCCCCTCGATGCAGGCCATTTCCCACTGTCCCCCAGGGGCAGGGAGGGGTCACCGGGAGCGGGGACGCCGCCGCTCAGGAAACGGCGCACGCCCTCGCGGGCCGGCTGGCGCAGGCCAAAACGCCGCGCCACCTCCTGCTGCATGGTCTCGTAGCGGAACAGGTGGGTGGGGCCGCCCGGGGTCAGGCGCAGCCCCATCTTCTCGCCGGGCGCCAGGGGACGGGGTTCGGACTCCAGGCGCTCGGGCGCGACCACGCCCTGCTCTGAACTGAACACCCAGGTCTCCTCCGTCTCCAGCCACCACAGGGGACGCAGCCCCAGGGCGTCGACGCTGAACACGCACTCCTCGCCGGCCCTGGCGATGATGGCCGCTGGGCCCTGCGCAAAAGGTCCCCAGGCCTGGCGGATTCCCATGTAGAGGTCCTGAAGGTCCTCGGGGTACTGCTTGATTTCGTTGATGATGGGTGGGAACAGGACCTCCATGGCTTCGAACAGGCTCAGTCCCAGATGGTGAAGGAAAAACTCCAGCACCCGGTTGAGGTCCTGCGAGTCGCTGCCGCCCTCCACCAGGGACACGCCCAGCAGCCGGGCCTCCGCCCGCAGCCGCTCGATGGTGTTGATCTCGCCGTTGTGCCCCAGCACCCCGAAAGGCTGCACCCGGGGCAGGATGGTCGAGGTGTTGGTGGAATAGCGGTTGTGGCCCAACACAGCGCGCGAGGCGAAGGCCGGGTCGGCCAGGTCCGTGAAGTAGCGCTGCAGCACGGTCGGAGTCCCACGGACCTTGTACACCACCGTATCCGGACTGAAGGAGGCCACGTGCACCGGGAAGCGCTCCTCCAACTGCTGCTGAAGCTCGAACAGCCTCTGGCGCAGCGAGTCGCCGCGCCCCGGCCCGTGCACGGCCACTTGCCAGAAGGAGGCTCCCTCGGCGCGAGCCCCAGGGCCCAGGGCCGACGGGTCGGTCAGGGCCTCGCCGGCCGCAAGCACGCGGCACCCGGCCGACCGGAGAAACGAGGCGACCTCGTCCAGCAGGGCCGGGCCGCCCTTACGGGGGGCAACGATGTGAGCCACCGCAAACCGCAGAGATGTGGCGTAGCGTTCGGGCCAGCCGGCAGCCGCCAGACGCTGGGCCCATAGGGCGCGGGGCAGGTCGGTCTGCACGCCGCAGCCGTCCCCGTCCTCTCCTACCTGGCCGGAGCGGTGGGCCATCAGAGCCAGGGCCGCAACCGCCTCCTGCACGGTGCGGCGGCCCGGCCGCCCGTCACGGGTGACCACCGCCACCAGGGCACAGCTGTCGTGTTCCTCTCTTACCGCAGAACCATAGGGATATGCCATGCTCCCGGCCTCCTTCCGAAACCACGCGATGATCACGCCATCCTACCCTGGCCGGGTCGCCGTCCCGCCTGTTGTCCGCAGGGCGGAGACGGCTGAGCCTTCTGGTGTTTTAGGTCCGAGACTATCACACATTGGAGCCTCAGTCCATAGGCCTTTGAATACTTATGCAAAGCCCGTCCTGCCGGGGTCGGAGCCGCCGGTCGGTGAGTGCCAGGCGCCAAGTTCAAATTGGGGTTTCCCAATCATATTCGAATATACTAATATAGTGTTGGAAGGTGGATTACCCGTGGAGAAGCTGGCTCGCCTGGAGGCTGACCTCTTTCGCGTCCTGGGTCACCCCACGCGCCTCCGCATTCTGCAGCTGCTCCGCAGGGAAGAGCGCTGCGTCTGCGAGATCCTGGAGGCGCTTCAGCTGGAGCAGTCCAACGTCTCCCAGCACCTGGCCGTACTGCGTCAGGCCGGCTTGGTCGCCAGCCGGCGCGACGGCATGCGTGTCATGTACTCGCTGGGCAATCCGCGGCTGAACGGGGTTCTGGATGCCGGCCGGGAAGCGGTGCGCCATTCGCTGCGTGAACTGACCCACATGATAGAGGACTGACCGCATCGCGGGTAGCCCCCATGGCGGGTGGCCCCTACTGCGCGTGGCCCGGCGGAGACGGACACCCGTTGATGAAAGGAAGGACCGGTCATGGAGATCAAGGTTCTTGGCCCCGGCTGCCCCAACTGCAAGCGCCTGGAGCGCACCGTCCGCGAAGCGCTGAGCGACCTGGGGGCCGAGGCTGACGTGCAGAAGGTCACCGACTATCCCGCCATCATGAGCTACGGCATCATGAGCACGCCTGGTCTGGTGGTCAACGGCACGGTCAAGGTGTCCGGCCGCGTACCCGGGCGGGAAGAGGTCCGGGACATCCTCATGGCTGAGCTGGCGCAGGGCTAGGCGATGCTGCAGCGTCTAGCGGACCTGGTCGCCTACCGCTGGCTGGGCCTGAGCCCCAGCACGCGCCTGGGCTCCGCCGTCGACTTCATCCTCTACGACACGGTGAAGGTGCTGCTGCTGCTGGCGGCGATCGTCTACGCGGTCTCCCTGATCCGCAGCTTCTTCCCGCCGGAGCGGGCGCGGCGTATCCTGAGCGGCCGGTCCCAACTGGCGGGAAACGTGCTGGCCGCCCTGCTGGGCATCGTCACGCCCTTCTGCTCCTGCTCCGCCGTGCCCCTGTTCATCGGCTTCATCGAATCGGGCATTCCCCTTGGGGTCACGTTCTCGTTCCTCATCTCCTCGCCCATGGTCAATGAGGTGGCCCTGGTTCTGCTCTGGGGCCTCTTCGGCTGGCGCATCGCTCTGCTCTACATCGTCACCGGCGTCGGCGTGGCCATTGTAGGCGGGGTCGTTCTGGGACGGCTGCACCTGGAGCATCTGGTGGAAGAGTACGTCTACCAGATCAAGGTGGGCGAAGCCGCGGCGGAGGAGTCGCCAACCTGGCAGGGACGGCACCGCTACGCCCTGGCCTACACCGGAGACATCCTGAGGCGGATCTGGCTCTACGTGCTCATCGGCATCGGCCTGGGCGGTTTCATCCACGGTTACGCGCCCCAGGACTTCCTGGTGCGGTACGCCGGGAGGGGCAACCTGCTGGCGGTGCCCCTGGCGGTGCTCATTGGCGTGCCGCTGTATTCCAACGCCGCCGGCACCATCCCGATCGTGCAGGCCTTGATGGAGAAGGGGCTTCCCGTGGGCACCACCCTGGCCTTCATGATGGCCGTCACGGCCCTGTCCCTGCCGGAGATGATCATTCTCCGCAAGGTCATCAAGCCGAAGCTGATCGGGATCTTCGCCGGCATCATGACCGTCACCATCATCTTTGTCGGCTAC
>Ga0209314_10001379_pt1 | contig 10724 bp, 12 predicted proteins | sample I19B2metaG_FD_184146 | JGI IMG/M metagenome (GOLD analysis project Ga0209314, IMG submission 184146) | Lake sediment bacterial and archeal communities from Gulf of Boni, Indonesia to study Microbial Dark Matter (Phase II) - ​I19B2 metaG... | ecosystem: Environmental > Aquatic > Freshwater >...
GGGCTATGTCTCCCTTAACTCCAAAAGAAATGTTAAGGTGATTCTGGAATGTATAGCGAAAAAGTGATGGACCATTTCAGAAATCCCAGAAACGTGGGCGAGATTCCAGACGCAGACGGCGTCGGAACAGTGGGTAACCCAATCTGTGGCGATATGATGACCGTATATATCAAAGTGAAGGACAATAGGCTGGTGGATGTCAAGTTTAAAACGTTCGGATGTGGTGCTGCCATAGCCACGAGTAGTATGATCACAGAGATGGCGAAAGGAAAAACCATTGATGAGGCGTTAAAAATTACTCGGGCTGATGTGGCTGAAAGCCTAGGCGGACTGCCACCGGTGAAGATGCACTGTTCTAATTTGGCTGCAGACGCTTTGCACGCAGCCATACAAGACTATTTGAAGAAGAAGGGGGTCAAGAAATGAAGCGTTTCGTAAAATGTGAAATGTGTAAGGCTGAGATTCCCGCTGGAGGATGCGTGTTCGCAACATACAGGAGAGTCATTGAAGGAAAGGAGTACGTTTTTTGTTGTGCATGCTGTGCTAAACGGTTTGAGAAGAAGAGGAAATAGCCTATTTTAAAACCGCATGCTTAGGAAGTGACTTTTGCTGGGTTTTGGTGTTAGAATCGTCCAGATGGATTATGACATACGTCTTATTTAAGTTTAGCACTACTCCTCCTATACCTCCAGCACTTCGCTATTCCTAATTTCAAAAATCTTATTCTTTGAAGTGTTCTATGATGATTGCGTTTCCGTCTGGGTCGACGATTGTTGCTGTTCGACCGCCCCATGTCTGATCTTTTGGTTCTGCCACGAATTTGACGCCCTTTTTCTTCAGATCCTTATAAGATTTGTCAACATCGTCAACAAGCATATAGACCTCTTGTTTTCCGCTTGGTTCGAGACCGAGCTCTACGCCTCCAACGTCAAAAATTGCGTACGTGGACCATTCACCAGTTTTCTTAAGACCGAGGATATTTTCGTAGAAGGCTACAGCCTTTTTAAGATCTAACACGGGAAAGGTAATATGATTTATCTTTTTGATCACATGCTCTCCCTCCTATTCTTATGGGCTAGACTATTTGTTGTCTCTATTTATTAAACCATTTCAAAACTTAACTTCTTTTCTTAGGTGCTGAGAGATTTTTTAAGGCGGCTGTTTCTTGTAAGTATGATAAAATATGATAGTTAGAGCCGCTGAGCCCGAGGAGTATCCGGAAATCTGTGACATGCTAAGTAAGGCATTCAAGCAGTCCAAAATAGAAAGCACGATCATCAAGGTCATAACTAGTGAGGATCCAAACTTCCACAAAGGAGACTTGCGTGTAGTAGAGGCTGAGGGCAAGATTGTGAGCATGATGATGCTTATGAGGAGGCTGTTGAGAATCGGAACGGCTGTCGTTAATGGGGCAATGGTTGGTCCTGTGGCAACTCACCCAGACCATCTGGGGAAGGGTTACTGTTCAGCAGTGATGAGGAATGCTATTCAATATATGGGGACTCAGGATCTTGACATAACTATCTTGTGGGGAATCCCGTGGCTCTACCCTCACTACGGATATTCACCCGCCATGATGAAGACAGAGCTAGTTGTCAAGCCTACACAAAGTAGTTTAGGGGAAAATCTTCCATATGAACGCAGATCCTTTGCAGAAGCCGATTTAGAAAAGATGACATACATTTATCACACTAACACAGCCACGAGAACGTGTGCCGAAATAAGGTCGCAAGAAATGTGGGATTGGAAACCAGGAGGCCCTGAAGCAAACCTTGAAGTTTTCACAGACAAAGATGATGAAGTGATTGGGTACCGTGCTCTTGGAACGGATTGGGGAAGCCGTCCTTGTGCACATGAAATAGGTGTTTCGAACGATGAATCCTGCAAGGTTATCTTCAATAGTCTGCTTGAAACAGCGAAACAGAAAGAGCTGAAGGAATTTTACTGTATTGCCCATCCTGATCATCCCTTTGCTCGCTTTGTCTTTTGGCATGATGGTGAGATACGAATAAATCGTGGTGGTGGAGCAGGTATGGCACGGGTTATGAATCTTCTTTCGTTACTGACTAAGATGGAGAAAGAGTTTAAACGTAGACTTCACTATTCCGAACTTCATGAGGTGGAATGTACCTTAAAAATTTCAAGTGATGATGAGTCTGCTGTTATAATCATCGATCATGGGCGAGTATCCATTACCACAGAAAACATCAAAGGCGACTGTGAACTTGATATTCCGTTATCTTGCCTAAATCCTTTGATAACTGGATACAAAGACATTAAGGAATTGGCCAAAAATCCCCTCGTTAAGGTTAGTGGTGGAAGAGAGGCTATACGTTTGATCGAAGTCTTATTTCCAGCTGGATTTCCGAATGGGGGAAACCCACCACTTGTTTGGGAATGAGCAAACTCCCCCTACTAAACGAAATCTTTTTTAAAAAAAAAACCAAATCTTATATGGAGCCCCGAGCGGGATTTGAACCCGCGACCTGCGGTTTACGAAACCGCTGCTCTACCGGCTGAGCCACCGGGGCACACTATCCCAACAAATGAAAACAAATGCGCATTTTTAAGACATTCGGACACCCTGCTCCAAGTGAGACATATTTTTAAGACGTTTGATAATACCCTTCATGGAGGCTTTGCACTGAGTTCAGCGAAGGAATTGGGCGAACGAAAAATAATCGACATCATTCTAAAATGCTTAGACGAAATGCCCAACATGCCTGTTCCTTTCGGAGACGATGTCTCAGCCGTAAACATTGGGCATGGAAAACTTGCCGTCATAAAGACTGACATGCTTGTCGGAAAGACTGATGTTCCGCCGGGCATGAGTTTTAGGCAGGTAGCCCGCAAGGCAGTGGTCATGAACATAAGTGACCTAGCCGCAAAAGGAGTAGAACCAGTCGCCATACTTGCATCCATAGGCATCCCTAGCGACTTCAAGGAAACGGACATTAAACAGATTGGCATGGGCTTAAACGAGGGAGCACGGGAATACGACGCCTACGTCCTCGGAGGAGACACAAACGAGGCTTCCGACTTAGTCATCAGTTGTAGTGCCTTTGGGGTTTGCGAAAAACAACACCTCATGAAGCGTAGCGGCGCAAGACCAGGCGACCTAGTTGCCGTCACAGGCTTTTTCGGCAAAACAGCCTCAGGCCTAAAAATTCTGCTCGAAAAGCTTTCAGCTCCTCCTAAAATAGGAAAGGCGTTGGTCGATTCTGTTCTTATGCCGTGCGCTCGGCTTAAGGAAGGCTTAGCTCTGGCACACACTCACGCAGTTACCGCTTCCATCGACTCAAGTGACGGACTCGCCTGGAGCCTACATGAAATCTCGAGGGCTAGCAACGTGGGATTCGTCATGGACAGCCTTCCAGTCGCCCCTGAAGCCGAAGAGTTTGCAAAGCACCATAATTTAGACCTAACAGAGCTAACCTTGTACGGCGGGGAGGAGTACGAACTCATCATAACCGTTAAGCCCAAACTTTGGGAAAGGGCTAAGAAAGCCGTGGAAAGCGTAGGAACAACCCTGATGAGGGTTGGGCTAGTCAAAAAGGAAAAAGCCCTACTTCTTGAAAGAAGAGGAGAAACAGTTCCCATAGAGGCTCGGGGGTGGGAACACTTCAAAACCGTCAAGGAGATTCTCGCTTGACCAAATCTTGTGACGTTGGCAGCCTGCCCTTAGTCGGCGACTACAAGAAATTCTTGGAAGGCGCAACACGTTTCGGCACACCATCCACTGACGATTCCGTTCGGTATTTTCAGCAGAAAGTGGTTGAGGCGTTTTTAGACAAAATTCATGCAGGCATCGATGTTCCAAGCTTTCCCCAGTTTAGGGACATGAACGAGATGTTTTTAGCCATGATAGATGGTGTGGATAAGGTTAAAGGCGGCGGCTACATAGAGGCTAAGATTCTTTCCATAAAGGCTGATAGAAGCCAAATACCAGAGGTTACGGCTCTTAAAAGAGGCGTCCAAGAAATTGAGAAGAGAGGCGAACCCTTTAAGATTAGAATCTGCGTGACAGGCCCATACACTCTCTCTTCGCTCTTCATGTACCGAGACAACAAAATTTTCACAAGGCTGGGAGACGTAATTTCACAAATCATAGAAAACAATGTCTTCTGCGAAAAACACGTAAGTGTAAGCTTAGTTTCCGTCGATGAACCATGCTTCGGACTTCTGGACGACCCCTTAATCGATCATGGGTCGGTGGGGAGAGAAAACTTGCGAAAGGCTTGGGAATCCATCTTTCATAAGGCTGGTTCTAGAGGCGCACAGGCGATCTTGCACCTTCACAACACGGCAGATGAGTTGTTCTGGGAACTAGAATCACTGAACATAGTCGAGGCACACATAGGGGATCTCATGTACGAAATAGAGAAGACCAAGAAACGATTGGAGTCTGCTGACAAATTTCTAAAGGCGAGTATATGCCTCACAGATTTTGACAAACTGATTAGGGACAGTGTCGTCAGAGCATCGTCTCCAAAAATGAGTGAAACAACTACAAATCAAAAGGTTGCAGACGTTTGGAAAGACATTTCCCACGGGAGAATAGACTCTGAGGTCTTTCTGGAAAAAGTTGAGACGATGAAAGGACGACTAGTTAAGATAATTAACCGATTTGGTGCTGAGAGAGTTCCTTACGCTGGACCTGAATGCGGGTTGAAGGGGTTTCCAACATACGAGTGTGCGCTGGAGTGCCTAAAGCGAGTGGCTAGCACCGTTAAAGACGTCGCTGAATGAACGATCATTGATAGTCGTGTCTTGATGAGTTAGGTCAAATTTGTTCTTCTTCAATGGGGACCAAAGAGCAGAAGGTTTATTAGTCACTGTTGATATCAAATTCGATATCGATGGTGATAGAAATGGTTCGTCCATTCCCCTTCAGACACTGGATGAGACACACCGCAGCAGTTCCGAAAGGCTTCCTCCGTTACCGAGTGCTAAAACTGCTCAATGAAAAGCCCATGTCAGGATCAGAAATAATGAGCGAAATCGAGAAACAAACCAACGGAGAATGGAAACCAAGCCCAGGCTCGATCTATCCATTACTGGCTTGGTTGCAAGACAATGGATACGTCAAAGAGATAGGTGAAAAAGAGGCGGGAATTAAGCGTTACACGTTAACAGATCAAGGCAAAACTTTCCTAGAAGAGCAGGACAAGACACGTGAAGAACTACGCAAACGTTTTAAACATTTCGGGCCTGGACCCGGATTCATGGGACCCATGTGGTTTGAGTTGTACCCAGAAAAGGCTAGGGAATTGCTGAGAGCCGCAAAAGATCTCGCAATAGCTTTATGGGACCTCCACGACGGACTAAGAAGGGAATATTCGGAAAAAGCGGCTGAAGAAGCAAAGAAGACCCTAGAAGAAGCCGCCAAGAAAATTGAAGAAATAGCAAAGAAGTTAAAAGGAAGAAAGCAGTAGGCACTCTATCCCTTCGAAATAAATGGGGCAGAAAAAATGCAACTCGCCATCGAAGCCGACAACCTCACGAAGCGTTTTGGAAGATTCACCGCAGTTGATAATGTTACATTTGACGTTAAACAGGGTGAAATCTTCGGGTTGTTGGGTCCAAACGGGGCGGGAAAAACAACTATCATACGTATGCTCTGCACTTTGCTTCTACCGAGCGATGGCACGGCGAGAGTTGCAGGACTAGACGTGGTGAAACAGGCAGACGATGTTCGACGAATAATTGGAGTCGTAACCGAGAAGCTCATCATGTACGACCGTCTAACTCCAGTAGAAAACTTGAAGGTTTTTGGAAAGCTCTACAACGTTCCCAACGACAAACTGAAACAACGAACTGAGGAATTGTTAAAACTCGTGGACTTGTGGGAATGGAGAAACCATAAAGTAGGTGAATTCTCTTCGGGAATGAGGCAACGAATGAACGTGGTACGAGCGCTTCTACATGAGCCTGAAATTCTCTTTCTTGACGAGCCCACGATTGGGCTTGATCCGACAACCGCCCACAACATTCGGCACTTTGTTCAAAAACTCAATGACGGGGGCATTACTATCCTTTTGACAACGCATTACATGGACGAGGCAGACCAGCTCAGCGACCGAATTGCAATAATTGATAAGGGGCAGATCGTGGCGGTGGATACGCCCAAGAACCTAAAGACAAAAGTCGGTTCAAAGGCTACGTTAGAGGACGTGTTTATCAAGTTAACTGGCGAAAAAATGAGAGACGCCCCGGAGAAAAGGCATTTTATTCCGTGGCATCCTCATGGGAGAGGCGGGGGGCACTTTTGATGAGAAACCCACGTCAATTACTGTACCACGCCTTGGTTATTGCTTGGAAAGACCTCACGGAGTTCAGGCGATCACGAATCGCCTTAGCGTTTAGCATCATCTTCCCAGTCATGATCATAGCCATGTTTGGCTACATGTTTCCAAGCACAGGAATGAGTGTAAATAATGTTGTAGTTGGAATAGTTGTAGAAGACACTAGTGGCCAACATGCCACAGTTGCGGTTTCTATGATTCGTTCGGCATTCGTAAACTCGTCCTCCTTTATACTGGTAAACGTTTCGACTCAGTCAGATGCCAAAGCGAAGATAATGTCGGGAGAGATAAAAGGAGCGGTGGTTATTCCCGAGAACTTTACAGCGAGTCTACTAAACAATACGATGGCGCAGATAATCATCATCACTGACCCGAGTAATCCAGCTCTTTCCAGTGCAATAACGCAAGCTTTCAGTGGAGTGGTGAGGGCGGTTTCCGACTATTTTGCTAGCCAAATTATCGCTGGCGGAATATCTGCAGATCCCCAGTTTGTTCTCCAACCTGTTTCTGCGAGTCCGACAACCGTGGTTCCAGGTGGGGGCAGCTATTTTGACTATATTGCGCCCGGTTTTATCGCCCTAACCGTTATGATGTCTGGCTTAACTGCCCTGGGCGTCGCTCTTGCAAGGGAGAGAGAAATCGGAACTCTAGACGGGTTTCTCATGTGCCCCATCTCGCGGGTGTCCATAATTTTGGGGAAGACAATTTCTCAAACTACTCGGAACCTGATTCAGGGCGGTATCACCATAACTCTGGCAGTGTTACTGTTTAATGTTCACATTCGAGGCGACATCATCCTCATTATTCTCATACTCGTATTAGGAACCCTCAGCTTTTTAGGCTTAGGCATTCTTGCCACTGCAGTTGCGAAGGAACAGGAGTCCGCTCAATTTATTCTGGGGTTGTTGCAGTTTCCAATGATGTTCCTCAGTGGGGTGCTCTTCCCAGTTGAGCAGATGCCCATGCCGTTGCAGGTTGTGTCTAAGTTTCTGCCCTTGACATACGCTGTCAATGCCCTCAGGAAAGTGATGATATTAGGCGCGGGAATAGAAGGCATCGTCTTTGAACTGATTGTCCTCGCCATCTTGTGTGCCATAACAGTTTTTGCGGGCATTCCCTTATTTGACAGAGCCACAAGAAAGTAGTGGGCAATCCACAGTAGAAACGGGGCTTTCAGAGTGAAGCTAACCAGACTCGACGGGGTAATCTTGCTTCTGCCTTTTTTCGGCTTCCTCGACTTAATATCAACACTCTACGCCCAGTATCGCGGCTATTCTCTGGGAAAGTTTGAGATCGGTTTTTTTGCGTCATACTTCGTTAAGGCTGGCGCCCTATACTATTACATTCCACTTTATTTCTTAATTTTGTTTGGCATGGTTGCTGGAATGATTTACATTAGAAGCAAGCTGGCACCATCCAGCGGTTGGCCTGACAAAATGGTCTTCCTGCTTCTTGTAATATGCGTCGGCGTCATTGAAACCAAACTAGTCGGCACGGCTGTTTCCAACATGCTGCTGACTATGGCTACGAGAACTGAAATACGTGATTTTGGAAAATATATGGCCTATTTAGTCACAATTTCAGTCGTACTATGGTCTGCCAAGAATGAGATTATTCCTCACAAAGAGCTTTCGAAACGTACCGAGGCCGCCGATGAAGGGTGAAAGATTCGTTTTAATAACAAAATAAATGATGCCTTAACAAAAGGTTGATATGCCATCAACAGACCTATTTAAATGACCCACCATGAAGCCCTTAAAAGAAATCGACCCTGAAGCTTTCCAGTTGCTCGGAGACGAAACCAGAAGGAAGATTATCCATCTTCTTCGAGTGAAAGAGTTAACCGTAAGTCAAATCTCAGCCGAGCTGGGAGTAACTCCGCAAAATGTCTATCATCACATCAAGAAACTGGAAAAGGCAGGATTGGTTGAGGTTACGCGAGAAGAGCGTATTGGACATCTTATCGAAAGCTATTATCAAACGACAGCAGAGACTTTCATCGCCAGCATAGGAGCGCTTCGCGGCAAAACCGCAACTGTAAACATGCTAGAAGTTTTGAATGGACTGAAGAAAATCGGTTTCAAAATAAAAGCAGACGAGGAGATTGCATCCCAACTAGCCAAAATAGAGGCTAAAGCTATCAAGTGTGAGTGTGCAGAAAAACTGGAAAAAGACCTTATGAAAATGAAGGACACAGACTTCATGACTTTAGAGATGATAACGCACTACGCTGACCTCCTAACAATGTCGGACAAAAAATTTGCGGAAAAACAGAAACTGAACGAAAAAGTAAGGCAACTTCTGCTTTCGATTTGTCTTGAGAAGCCAAAAATTTTTACGTCTACTGAAAAAAGCCCGCGAAAGTAGATAACCCCTGGAAAAATCAGACAGCAAGAATGTGCCATCAACTGGCGAGTTTTATGGTTACGGTGAAAGAAATCTTATGCAAGTCGGTGCTCAGTCGCTCTGGCATATCCGCCGTGGACTACGCCGTCAATCCGTATCGTGGATGTGAGCACGGATGCGTCTACTGCTATGCTCGCTTCATCCAACGTTTTACGGGGCACACGGAGAAGTGGGGCGAGTTTGTAGACGTGAAAATTAACGCGCCACAAGTTTTGGCTCGTGAACTTTCTAAGACGCCTAAAGGAGTGGTGATGTTAAGCTCTGTAACCGACCCTTACCAGCCTCTGGAAGAAAAGTATGAGTTAACAAGGAAATGTCTGCAAAGACTGTTAACCTACCGCTTTCCCATATCCATCCTCACAAAGTCATCGCTGGTTCTAAGGGATATTGACCTACTTGCAGAATTTCCAGAGTGTGAAGTCGGCTTCACGATTACAACCATCAACGAAGAAGCCAGAAAGAAGTACGAGCCTCGTTCATCTCCAGTTGAGGAACGTTTGACCGCTCTTGAAGAGCTTCATGAACGCGGAATAACCACATATGTTTTCTTGGGACCTATGTTGCCCCACATCACAGATGCAAGTGATGGACTTCGCAACATGATTCAAAGCTTTGCTAAAGTAAATGTAGACTACGTTTTGGTTGATCGCCTCAACATGCGCTGGGACGTTTGGGCTTCAGTTGTTGAATTCTTGAAACAACACTACCCCGACCTAATACCTGCGTATAAGCGGATATTATGGTCGAGAACTAACAAGTACTTCGAAGAATTGAAGCCAAAAATCTTAGGACTATGCATGGAATACGGCGTCAAGTGTGAATTTTGCTACTAGACTCAGTTCCGAAACTCCTCTCAAAATATTCCATGAAGCCGTGGATATTTTGCATGATCACTCCTCGCTTAAGGATTATATGGTTCTGGATAAACTCAGCCATGAGTCTCATGCAGGCATCTTCCTTCAAAATTCTTTGATAGATTGCCTTCGCATCTTTTCCACGCTCCATTTCTTCACGCACAATTTTTGCCCAAAGCCTCAACTGATCTATGTAGGCTTCCAGCCTCCTAACAGCCTCATCCACTTGCCCAAAGTGTGAATAATACAATTTTTTAGGCTTCAGTTTTATGAGTCGCTGAATGGACGCCAAGGCCATTTCTAGATGAAAAGGCGCTGGCGCAGTTGGCATAACCACATCAAATTTTTTCGCGTAGATGCCAGCCGTGTCTCCAGGGAAAATTCCCTTGCTGTTTTTGTTATAAAAACTCAACTCATGCGAGGCATGTCCCGGCGTCTCCAAAACTTCTAGTTCGATGCCTTTGCCCAAATCAACAATCATCTCATCTTTGGCTGTGATTACCCGCTCCTCTGGAACTGGTTGAAATTCGCCATACATGTCGGCGATTTCGCCTAAAACCAGTTTGGTTTGTTTCCAGAGCGTTTCTGGCCTTACCACGTGAGGAACTCCCTTTGCATGAACAATAAGCTTTGCTTTGGGCAGATGACGTAAGAGGGTTCCCGCACCGCCAGCATGGTCAATGTGGATGTGTGAAACCGCCACGTAGTCCACATCAGAAACATCTACTCTTATCTCGCTTAAGCCATGCAACAGATTTTCGACACAGGTTGTTGGTCCAGTTTCAACTATTGCCACCCTATCGCCAACCAGCACGTACGAGGAGATGAAAGCCTCAATGCCAAATGGTTTCAAATCAAGTAAGTACAGAAAATCGTTGAGTTTCGTGCTGTACACTGTTTTCACCAATGAACGTCGAGTCTCAGCGAGTGGCGCCAACAGGACAAGCGTCCAAGCAGGCGGAACACCACGTGTAAATGCCTGGCTTCATCCATTTAAGATTGGAGAAAACGTTGTCCCAACAGCGTTTTCGGTCAAATCCCTGCTCAGTTAGGGCTTGGGCGGGGCAGGCGGTTAGGCATTTTGAACAGTTGACGCACAAGTCTTCGGTAAAAGGCTTGTCGGGTTCTAGCACCGCGTCTGTTAGGACTCCCCAAAGCC
>Ga0209314_10001380_pt1 | contig 10721 bp, 7 predicted proteins | sample I19B2metaG_FD_184146 | JGI IMG/M metagenome (GOLD analysis project Ga0209314, IMG submission 184146) | Lake sediment bacterial and archeal communities from Gulf of Boni, Indonesia to study Microbial Dark Matter (Phase II) - ​I19B2 metaG... | ecosystem: Environmental > Aquatic > Freshwater > Lake...
TCTCTATCTGTAGTCCTTATGAAAGCATCATTTTGGATATTCAGTTTTGACCAGAGATTTTTGAAATTCATGACCATCAGGTCAGCATGTTCTTTTGGCGTCCTCCCCTTTTCTTGTGCTGCCTTTTCTACCTTCTGGCCATGTTCATCAGTACCTGTTAGAAAAAATACCTTTCTGCCCCTTAACCTGTTATATCGCGTAAGTATATCAGCTGCCAGAGTTGTATAGGCATGGCCAATGTGGGGGATATCATTCACATAATATATCGGCGTGGTAACGTAGAATTTGCCGCTCACTTTTTAGGGGACCTTCTTCTGCGTTTTCTCCTGCGGCCTGTAGATTTCCTGAAGCTTTCTTTCTGTTCTTGTTCTTTCGGCTGCAGAGGTTGTTGCGAATCGATCCCAGGGGGTTGGGCCTCTATCGCATCTGTTTCTTCTGAAGGGTCACCCGAAGCTACAATTATTTCAAACATCTCAGCGTCGTCTGTAACAGGTGAGTCTTCTTCTGTCAGGGGTACCTCATCATACTCATAACCCAGGCAACACATGAGCCTTCCGCAGAGGCCAGATAGCTTGCCTGTGTTCAGGATGAGCTCCTGCCTCTTTGCCATTTTGATAGAGATAGGCTCAAAGAAGGTAAGGAACCGTGCGCAACAGAGTTCCCTACCACATATTCCAATACCACCCAATGTCTTTGCCTCGTCCCTCACGCCTATCTGCCTCATCTCTATCCTTGTCTTGAATTTTGCAGCAAGGTCTTTTACAAGTTCCCTGAAGTCAATCCTCTTTTCAGCTGTGAAATAGATGATAATCCGTTTTCTGTCGAGGGTCACCTCTGTGGATACAGGTTTCATCGTAAGCCCCCTCGCCATTATTCTCTCGAGGCAATAATCCTTTGCCTCTGCTTCAAGTTTGATGTTTTCCTGCTGTTGCAGCAGGTCCTCTTCAGTAGCCTTGCGGATTACCCTTTTCAGCTCTCTCTCAGGAGCTTCTACGGTATAGCGTTCTTTAATGACATTGCCAATGGTTAGACCGAATTCAGACTCCGCAACCACAAGGTCACCTTTGTTAACTTCGACACCATTTACCTCGAAGTCGTATATCTTTCCACATGATTTAAAACGTACACCTATTACTTCAGGCATGGTATTTACCTCTCACAGTTAAAAATTGATATTTCCTGTAGTCTTACGTACTTTTGTCATTCTGGCTTGTCCAGAATCTTTCTTAAGAATCCCGAAAGCATTCGGGACTGTTAAGCAGGAATGACAATAAATAACATTGTTCAACTTTAAGAAACCTTGCTGCTTGTGCTGACTGATTCAATATTCAGTTTTTAATTTCCTCAAAAGAGAGCCTGCATAATTCCATGTAAGGGACCTGTTCAGATTAAAATTCAGATATCCCCTCAGGGTATTGAGTTTCTGATAATTATCTATTATAACCTTTAAATCCATGGAGCTGCTGAACTTCTTTATTTGGTCTTTAAGGTCAAGATTGACAAGGGTTTTTTCATCCTGGGTAATCTGCATTACAGCCGCATCTCTGAGAAGTAATACTATAAGGTCGAACCATCTTTCCATCTCCTCTTTTGAGGTCCAGCCATCCTTCTCCGCTTTCAGCATCTCCTGAAAAAGCTCCAGGAACCATGACCTTTCTTCTAAGAGGTCTGTCGAGGTTGCAATGCCTGGCCTGCCCATGGAGAGTCTGACAAGGGTCGAAAGTCGAGAGTTGACGGACAAATCGGGAGTCGGGGGTCGAGAGTCGTGAGATTCTGGTTTTTTTGTAGTTGCTTTTTGACTAATGACTGTTTCTATGACTTTTCTACATGCTTCATTGGAAAGGGGTGTAAAGTTCAGTCTGGAACATCGTGACCTTATTGTGTCAGGCAAGCGATCAGGATTTGATGAGATGAGGATGATAAGGCTATCCTTTGGGGGTTCCTCGAGAGTTTTCAGGAAGGCATTTGCTGCAAAAGAATTCATCGCATGGGCATCGTCTACAATCACGATCTTCCATCTGCCTTCAAAGGGTTTCAGAGAGAGTATGTCATCGATTGCCCGTATCTCCTCTATCCTGATCTGCCCACTTTCAGGCGCAATAAACAAAAAGTCAGGGTGAATTCCAGCATCAATCTTTTTGCAGGAAGAACATTCATCACAACAGTCAAGTGACGGGTGACGAGTGACGAGTGATGAGTTTAGTCCGGAGTTTTGAGTTTGGGTTGTACTCGTTACAGGGTTTAGGCAGTTTAAGGCTTTGGCAAGATTAATCGCAGTAAATTTTTTCCCTATCCCTGATTCGCCAGTAAAGAGATATGAAGATGGTATCCTCCCTCTCTGAATGGTTCTGAGGAGTATATTTACCGCCTTTTCCTGTCCTATAACGTCTCTCAGTGCCATTCACTCTTTCTTATATTAAATCCATAACTATGCTGACTATTTTGCTATGTATTTCCTCTATACTTCCTGAGGCATCTATTAATTTTATTCTTTCCGGCTCTTTTGCTGCAATTTCGATATAACCATCTCTTACCCTTTTATGGAACTCTAAGTCCTCGAGTTCTAAGCGGTCTGTCTTATTGATCCCCTTGTTTCTCATCAATCCTGTCTCCGCATCAAGGTCGAGAAGGAGGGTAATGTCGGGTTTTAAACCTTCTGTTACCATCCTCTCAATGAAATCTATCAGATGTAAGTCTATTCCCCTTCCAAAACCCTGATAAGCTACGGTTGAATCGCTGAACCTGTCTGTTATGACAACAGAACCTCTTTTGAGTGAAGGCAGGATAACTTCATTAATATGCTGTGCACGCGAGGCATTATAAAGCAGCAGTTCTGCTACAGGAGTTATTTCTGTGTTTTCTACAGAGAGGAGTAAATCTCTGATCTTAAGCCCTATTCGGGTACCTCCTGGTTCCTCTGTAAGGATGACTTCATATCCGTTTTTTATGAGATATTCATACAGGAGTCTCGATTGAATTGTCTTACCTGTACCTTCAATTCCCTCAAAGGATATGAATATTCCTTTCATTCGAAAATACCCTCAACTTTTGAAAATAGGTCAGGCATCTTGCCTGACATTTGCTTTATCCGAGGCAAGATGCCTCGGCTATTTTCTGAATAATCTTTCTTAGACATTCTGTCTTCCATTATGAAACTGCCTCCTTAAGCTGTATAAGCATTCTAAACACCTCTACTGTCTCTTCTATGCTTCTTGAACCTGTACCACATGAGGGCGTCAGGAGTATACGTGACAGGAGAAGATCTCCTGGTATTGATTTAGATAATCTTTCTGATCCTTCATAAAACCGCTTCTTTATCGAATCAGTATTTTCTTCTCTTATACTTTCCGTTGTCGGTACTATTCCCCAGGCAAGGTATCCACCTCCCTGAAGAAATTCAGTGAATTCTGCCGGATAGAGAGAAATTGTCTCAATATATCCGTAAGCATCAAAACTAATGATATCTATTCCGCTTTTTATGACCATAGGCCAATCAGCATTACCGCAGCAATGGATACCCGGAATCCCCCCCGCATCTTTAATGGAGCCTGCAGTTTCATTCAGCAATCTCAGGGCCTCTTGAGGTTCCACGCCAAGGTAACTTGTGCTGCCTAAGGCAGAAAGAATGGGCTCATCTATAAAGAGCACTATATTTTCAGCAAAAGGTCTTAACATATCTATCTGCCATCTAATCTTTGCTTTAAGAAGCATAAGGGAAATCTCACGAAGCTCTTCATCAAAATAAACCGGTCTTCCTTCTGAGTCCTTTATTCCGAGAGTAAAGGTCAGGGGGCCTGTAGTCTGTCCTTTAAGGGCGTTAAGCCTCTTATCTTTTAAGAGCCTTATCAATGCATAAAGACCTCTTGCATAGCCTTCAGAAATTGCAGACCTCAAGTCCTCTGAATACGTCTCATAGAACACCGCAAGGGCATCACTACTGCCTTTTTCTACCCACATACTCTCTCTCTGTGTATCGATCTTTATTGCAGGCATGCCCTCTGAGAACTGAGGTATCATAGATTCGTGAAAGGATAATTTTGGCAGTTGAGGCCAGAAGGGTATATCAAATGTGTCGAGCACAAGTCTGCATGCCTCTTCCGGGTCTGTATGGGGAAGACTTCCGATCCCTGTAGTCGTAAATGGCTTAAACATTTTAAATGATACTCTATTCATGAGTTCATTAGTCAATAGTTAAAGGGCAACAATCATGAAGCATGTCTTTTTTTCGTCCTGAAAATTAACAATTTTTATGAGCAGTGAGTATGAGGGCAGGAGATAGTCTCTTCACTCATTCTCGGTCTATCGACCTCCGAGGCTTTTGCCTCTTTATTATTGAAAATAGGCTTAAGGACTATCGGCAAAAGAAACCGCTCAGATACTATCTCCTGCCCTCACGGATTTGGAGATGCTTCTTAGATAAATAGTTATAATAAGCTATGCTAAGGATATTTTTACTCATTGTCTTTTTATCTCTTTCCATACCTGCCAATTCTTTCATCTCAGATGATGAGATTGCATTATTTCAGAGGGAGCTTGAGAGAAAGCCTGTTGGCGAACGCATTGCCTTCTGGGCAGAGAAGTTTGTTGGTACCCCTTACGATCCTGATCCACTTGGAGAGTATGTAACAAAGAATGTGATTGTTGCTGATGAGCGAGTTGACTGCATGTATCTGAGTTTCAGAACTCTTGAGCTTAGTCTCGGGAGAACCCCTTCAGAGGCTATAATAATTGCACTGGATAAAAGATTTATGAATAGAGGCAGAATCGTGGAGGGTAAGATTGTAAATTACGAGAACAGGTTTCAACGCGGCGAAGACATGCTCGACAGCGGCAAGTGGGGGAGGGAAGTTACCAGAGAGATAGGTCCGATTACGAAGATGAAGGGTTCAAGAGGAAGGAATAAGATAAGAATTATCTCCAAAGATACTCTGCGAGCTCTCCTTGATACGTTAACTTCTCATGCGTCCCAAACCTTATCCCTTAAAAGTGGTGATATGCTTTTTTTCATCAAATCACCTGATCAAAGGGTTTCAGATGAAATTGTCGGCCATATTGGTATTGTAAGAGAGGAGGGCGGGATCTTTTACCTTATTCATGCAAAAGGTAACAAAAACAAGGGGGGAGTGGTAGAGAAAGTTTTACTCACTGAGTATATTGGCTCCATGCCTTTTATTGGTATAAGGATAAGCAGATTCGATAAGATATTTACCCCGTAGGAATGCCCCATAGATTGATAGGGAATGATAGATTAAGAAATCTTCCGCGCCCCGTATAACAATTCCAACGGGGTTTACTTCCTCCTCTGGAATTTTGTCTTCTTTCTCAGCTTGCTGTGCTTATGCTTACTCATCTTTTTTTTCCGCCATTTTACAACATTGCCCACGTAATTACCTCCTTTAAAAATTCAAAATTAAAAAAGCAAAAATAAAAATTCTAAAAGACTTATTTTAAAATTATTCATTTTAAATTTTTCATTTGCTTTGCCTGGTCCATAAATGCCTCAAGTTGTATCTCAATTGTCGCTGATTCTGTCCCATCGTACGGTATGTTCATACACGGGATCTCATAGTCCCTGCTTACACCTCTGAGAAGGGCAGTAACAATTGTCCCTGGCATACATCCAAAGGGCATGGCATTTATAATGCCCGACGCCCCTCTCTGTAAAAGATCAATACATTTGCCGATACTTAAAATGGCCTCACCTTCAAAGGAACTGTGAATATAAGGTGATGCCTTCTTGAGGATCTCTTTTGTATCCGGTTCTTTCAATGTCTTGAGAAAACCCTCAAAATGTCGTGCATATCTATGCTCTACCCGCTTTTGATAGAACCTCTTCAAAAGAAAACTGATGATAGCAGATTTCTCCTTTTTTAACCATGCCTTTTTGAGACCCATAAAGTTAACATAGTAAATCCATTCTTCTACGGGCGCAAGCCATACCTCACCACCCAGGGCTTCAACCTTTCTTATGAGGTCTTCATTGGAGAATCGATGGCATCTGACGAATATTTCACCAATGATTCCGACAAGAGGTTTTTTATCTTTATAGGCATGTAGATTTTCAAAATCTCTCCTTATATCCTTCAGGATATTCTCCAGTTCAACATTGTTTCTTTTCAACGTGAAGTATAACCTTCTGAGATACTCATCATATAACCCATCTGCTGACCCTTTGTCTTTCTCATAAGGTCTTGTCTCATGGAGGCATTTATTCAGCAGTTCATATGCAAGGATTCCCTTCCATGCATTCTTTGTGAAATCCTTGCCGACAATTCCAAGATCGCTGTAAAAAGTGGTATCCTGGTTTGGCGCAAATATGGGGACATCCTCATAGCCTAGTGTGTCAAGGACGAGTCTTTGGAAGACGCTGTACTGACCGAATCTGCAAGGTCCTGTAGCAGAAGGCATGAAGAAGGCACTTTTGGAAGATACGAAACCGTGCTCCATAACTTTCTTTACCATATCGCCCGTAGTGACTGTGAATGGATAACATTCTCTGCCAGAGACATATTGCCTTCCGATGTCCGCGGATTGTTTATCTGACTCGGGAAGAACCTCGGACTCTATACCACTGTGTTCAAACGCAGCTGCAAGGGCAAATGCATGGTCAGACATGCGGGGGATGTAAAGGGTGCGTTTTGAGTGACGAGTCACAAGTGATGAGTGAGGGGTTTTTTCTTCTGTCTTCTGTCTTCTGATTCCTGACTCCTGGTTTCCTATGCTGTCAATGAAGGCTTCACACCTCGTGATGGCTCCGGCAGCAGCGCTATGCTCATCTATCTCAAGAAAGAGATAAGGTTTCCCCTTCATCTCATTATCAAAGAATTTAAGGATAAAAGAATCTGGGCCACATGAGAAATTACCAATATAGATTGCGTAAAGGTCAGGATGATTCCTTATCAATTTTGCAGCCTGGAGTATCCTCTGACCTGATTTCCAGTACATATTTGGCCAGTCTTGATGTATGCTTATTTCCTCGACAGGGAGGAAATCCATAGGGATAGAATGGACGCCGAGATCAGCAAGTTTTTTTGGAATTTCAAGATTAACACCGCTATCAAATGCATTGTATGCCCTGCCCACTATTACAATAGATCTGTCTTTTATAGAAGAAAGGGCTTCCTTCCCTTTTGATTTTATGTCCTTGAGGAATTCTTCCTGTTTCCTCTCTGATATTTCTAAAGCCCTTGATATATCTTTTGATTTTAGTCCGAGAGGTCTGAATACCCGCTTAATCTCTTTTTCAAGAAAATCCTTTCCCCTCCTCTGATTGACTATTGGGATTAAAAGTTTTATGCCTTCAAAGGCAATCTTTGATAGGTAGGGAATTGTCTGTGTGTAGGGACAGGCATATCCCCTATCGAATGGATTTTCAGGGGTATTGAGGTTAATAAAGCTTGGCAGGAGCAGAGCATCCACATCTTTATCAAGCAGGTATTTGATATGACCGTGCGCAACTTTTACAGGAAAGCATGTCTCTGAGAGGACGCTCTCGAGGCCTGAGTTTACTATCTGCCTGTTCGTCTTTGGCGATACTTCTATATCAAAACCGAGTTCCCATAGGAGCGTTGTCCAGAAGGGGAGATAATCGTGGAAATAGAAGATGTAGGGGATGCCTATCTTCAGTCGAGAATCGTGAGTCGAGAGTCGTGAGTCTTTTAGGTCTTTTTTGACTGCTGACTGCTGACTGCTGACTATCGACTGCCTTTGGAGGTGTTCCTTCCACAGCATCTCATCCCTGAATGAGAACAGGTCCTGGATCGCTGATTGCGAATCAAGGGGCCCCTTATTCTTCTTCACATCATATTTTTCGCACCTTCCACCGTAGAAGAGAAAGCCCTCTTCACCAGTAATCTTTATTCTGTTTATCTCACATGAATTTGGACAGCTTTTGCATTCAAATGAGGATATTTCATAGGGCCTCTTTGAAAGCTCGAAACCCTTAAAAGCAGTGACACGGTGAAAGAGTGACTCGGTGACATGATGAACTTTTCGTTTTTCTGTCTTCCCGAGTCTCCGTGTATCCGATTCCCCATTTTTCATGTGTCTCATCGCAATAAGTGCCATGCCTATTGCACCTGCGACTTCATGGTGAAGGGGAACGGTAATCCTTTTACCAAGATATTTTTCAAAAGCTACCATGACAGCCTTATTAAAGGCCACTCCTCCGAGGAAAAAGATATTCTCACCGATATTCTTTCCGGCGACAACCCTGTTTATGTAATTCTGGACAATGGAATATGCAAGGCCTGCGAGAAGATCATTCTTGTCAATACCTTTCTGGAGATTTGCCATCAGGGAATTCTCCATAAAGACCGTGCACCGTTCGCCGAGCCTGCTCGGGCTCTTGGAAGAGAGTGCAGACTGTGCAAATTCTCCCTTAATCGAGATATTCAATTTTTCCGCTTGCTCCTCGAGGAAAGAGCCTGTTCCGGCTGCACAGGCCTTATTCATCTCGAAGTCAACGACTACCCCGTCTTTCAGGGATATGTATTTTGAGTCCTGTCCGCCTATCTCAAAGATTGTGTCTACGGTTTTATCAAAAAATACCGCTGCTGTTGCATGAGCGGTAATCTCATTCTTTACGATATCCGCTCCTACATAGTCAGCAATCATATATCTTCCTGAGCCGGTTGTGCCAACTCCCAAGATCTCAACCTTTTCTCCTATTTCCTCACCTATCTCTGCAAGCCCCTTTTTAACTGCCTCTATAGGTTTGCCTGCTGTCATGAGGTATCGTTTTGAGAGAAGCCTTCCATGCTCATCTATTACAGCAAGATTAGTGCTTATGGAGCCAATATCAATACCGAGATATGCCTTTATTTTCAGTGGCGAGTGACAAGTGACGAATGATAAATTGCTTTCAGTATCTGTTTCCAGTGCCTGTTCACTGACACGGTCTACCGGCACTGACACGTTGGTTTTCACTACTGACTCTTGACTATTGACTGTTGACTGAAAAGGGTCATTCAAAGGAGGATGTCCTGCCTCGATGGGTCTTTCAGATCTTAAAAAATCTTCGAGTCTCGAGAGATCAAAGTGGTGCACAGTGCCTTCGTGCAGATTTTTTAAAACAGCACCAATTGCTCCCATAAATGCGTATTCTTCAGGGACAAAGAGTTCATCAAGTTCGAAGATTTCCTTAAAAGCCCTTACCATCCCTTTATTTGCTGCAACGCCTCCCTGAAATGATACGGGAAGTCTTATTTTCCTGCCTCTCAATATAGAGCCCTTGAAGTTCCTTGCAACAGCGAAGCACAGACCTGCTACAATGTCTTCAACAGGTGTCGCAATTTGCTGGAGGTGTATCATGTCAGATTTTGCAAATACACTGCATCTTCCTGCAATCCTCGAAGGCTTTTTCGATCTCAGTGCGAGTTCGCTGAACTCTTCTATGGTGAGTCTTAGCCTTTCTGCCTGCTGATCGAGAAAGGAGCCTGTACCAGCAGCACAGACAGAATTCATAGAAAAGTCTCCTATGGAGTAGCCATCTCTATCCAAGATGATGAGTTTTGAATCCTCCCCTCCCATCTCGACTATCGTTTTTATGTGGGGGAAGAGTTTATGTGTGGAATATGCCTGGGCAACAATCTCGTTTACAGGTTCTATCCCGAGGACAGAAGCTATGAGTCTTCCTGCTGAACCAGTTATAGACAGAGAAAAGTAAGAAGTCTGAAGTGAGGAGTCTTTAATTAGCTCGGGGTTTTCATTACGCATAACGCATAACGCATCGCGCATAACAGTTTTTAGTAGTTCAAAGGCAACACTAATAGGGTGGCCTTTATGCCTTTCATAAACGCTGTAAAGCCTGTTTGTCTTTTCATCAAAGACTACAAGCTTTACACTTACAGAACCTACATCTAGACCAATGAACCTCATCCCCACCCCAATTTTTTAAAATTATACCACAGACCAAGCGTCTCCTGAACAGGAAGCATGAAAAAGTAGATATTGTGGTTTGCTATTCTATATTTATTGCATTCTTTTTACTTTATATCTTCATGAACGAGTTCAATCACTGTTACTTCAGGTGGTGAGAGAAAACGGATTGGCGGTCCCCATGTCCCTGCACCTCTGTTCACATACAAATAAGAATTATTGACGAGATTTAAACATCCCGCATCAGCAGGGTAATATATTTTTGTGAGGAGACTGTATGGAAATATCTGGCCTTTATGGGTATGGCCTGATAGCTGCAAATCAAAAAAACCGAGAGCATTTTCATCAACAAGAGGCCGGTGCTTGAGCAATAAGATGAACTTATCACGAGGTAGCCCTGAAAGCAATTCTTTTTCTTTAACATCCCTGAAAAGCCCGTAGCGCTTTCCCATAGGATCATCAACACCAACGACATTGATGAGTCCTGATACAGTTAATCTTTCTCCTCTCAAAACAGTAAAGCCTGCCTTTTCTGTAAAATCGAGTGACTGGTTAAGCCCTGCAATAAATTCGTGATTCCCTGTTATTGCAAATTTTCCGTATTTTGGATGAATCTCTTTCAAGAGTTCTGTCAATCCAGTAAGACTGTCACTCTGTCCATCCACAAGGTCTCCGGTAGAAACGAGCATGTCAGGATTTACTGCCTTGACTTCTTTAATGATTCTCTTTAATTTTTCTTCCCTCGCAATAAGTCCAAGGTGTATATCAGAAACCTGGACTATCTTCAGTTTGCCTACCTCTTCAGGGATTTTCGAGGTTCTTATTATTACCCTCTCGGTGTG